>Ga0163108_10000305_pt1 | contig 36684 bp, 42 predicted proteins | sample Fk1155metaG_FD_109644 | JGI IMG/M metagenome (GOLD analysis project Ga0163108, IMG submission 109644) | Marine microbial communities from the Central Pacific Ocean - Fk160115 155m metaG | ecosystem: Environmental > Aquatic > Marine > Oceanic > Photic zone | place: The Central Pacific Ocean...
CGGGACCACCTTCATCAACGCCCACACCGCCTCGCCGGTGTGTTGCCCCAGCCGGACGGCCATCATGCTCGGCAAACGCCCCTCAACCACCGGGATCTACAACAATGGGCAATGGTGGCGGCCGCATCTGCCCAATACGGTCTCACTGCCGATGTATTTCCGGCAACATGGCTACAAGGCGATCGGGGCTGGCAAAGTGTTTCATCACACCGCAGGATTTAACCCGCCGGATCAGTGGGACAACTTTCAACGGCTGACCTTTCGGGACGATCCCTGGTTTCGTGGCAACAAACTAAATTACCCTTGGTCGAAGCCCTCGAAACACCCCAATAGCTATCCGTTCAACGGACTGCCGGACACCCCTCATGAGGGCGATTGGGGAGTAATCCCGGACTTGGAGGAAAAGGATTATGACGATTCCTCGACAGTTGATTACGCCGTCCGAGCACTTGGTAGGAGGCATGATAAACCGTTCTTTCTGGCCTGCGGCATCTTCCGGCCGCATCTCCCGTGGTATGTCCCCTCGAAATATTTCGACATGTATCCATTGGATGAGATCAAGCTGCCTGTTGTACCCAAGGATGACCTGAACGATGTGCCTTCACAAGGCAGAGAATTATCCGCAAAGCGCAGAAAGGAATTCCTAAATATCAAACAGCATGGCAAGTGGAAGGAAGCGGTTCAGGCGTACCTCGCCAGCATCAGTTACGCAGATACCCAATTGGGACGCGTGCTCGATGCCTTGGTGAAAAGCGCCTACAACGAAAATACCATCATCTTCTTCTGGTCGGATCATGGCTGGCATCTGGGGGAAAAGAACCACTGGCACAAAAGCACTCTCTGGGAAGAATCAACCCGCATCCCCTTCATCGTTTCGGTTCCCGAAATGACTCCGGGCGGCTCACGTTGCGAACGGCCCGTCGACATGCTTTGTGCGTATCCGACCCTGATTGAACTTTGCGGAATTGAACCCAGGGATGATCTCGACGGCACCAGCATCGTTCCGCTTTTGAAAAATTCCGGCACCGATTGGAAAATTCCGGCAGTCACCGAATTTCAGCGTGGCCAATGCGCGGTGCGTTCAGGCCGGTACAGATACATTCGTTACAGCGATGAAGGTCAGGAACTCTATGATCACTGGAAGGATCCCAATGAATGGACGAATCTGGCAGGTCGGTCGGAACACAAAGTGCTCATCCGGCAACTTTCTCGCTGGATCCCAAAAAAATTCGCGCCAGACGCTCCCTCAAAGAGCGCGTACAAATTCAATCCGGCAACCTACAATTGGATTCGAAAAAACTCCGGCCACAAACAATGAGCCTTCTTAAGCAAATCCTTTTTCCTCTCGGGCTGGGCGTTCTATCAATCACGGCTAATACGGCACCACTCAATATTTTGTTCATCGTCTCGGAAGATAACGGCCCGGAGATTGGATGCTACGGCACGCCGATCGATACCCCTCATCTTGATCAACTGGCAAAGGAAGGGACTCTTTTCCGAAATGCCTATGCACCGCAGGCCGGGTGTTCCCAATCGCGCGCGGCTTTTTTGACAGGTCTTTACCCTCACCAAAACGGACAAATTGGGTTGGCGACCTGGAAGTACGCCATGTATTCGGACAAAACAAAGAACGTCGTCAAGACTCTGAAGCAGGAAGGTTATCAAACTGGCATCATTGGCAAACTGCACATCAATCCCGGGAACGCATTCCCATTTGATTTCAAGGCCATTCCCAAGGCAAACTTCAATCGCCGGGGCATGTCCGCTTACACAGAACATGCGAAAAGATTTTTTGGGGAAAGCAAAAAATCCTTTTATCTTCAGGTAAATTTCCCGGATGCCCACCGACCTTTTATCAGGCAGATCGACAATCTTCCGGCCAAGCCGTTGACCGGTAAAGATGTTGATGCCATTCCCTACATGGGGATCAACCACCCTGAACTGCGCCAGCAGACCGCAGATTACTACAACTGCATGATGCGGTTGGACACACACATCGGCCAACTGCTCAGGGCCCTGGAGGATTCTGACCGTGAGAAGGACACCGTGGTGGTGTATATCGGCGATCATGGAGCCGATCTTTTACGGGGCAAACGGACTTCCTACGAGGGCGGGGTGAAAATTCCCATGATCATTCGCTGGCCCGGGGCGAAGAAAGGGCAGCGAAGGAAGGAACTGGTCAGCACGCTTGATCTATACCCAACATTTTGTGAAATTGCCGGGACCCAAATTCCACCAGCACTGGTCGGACGTTCCCTGAAATCCATCGTGCACGGCGAAACTCCAAAGTGGCGGGAATACCTGTTCACCGAATTTCATGTTCATTCAAACCACAACCCCTGGCCTCAGCGCACAGTGCGGGATGCACGTTACAAGCTAATCCATAATCCGCTCTCAGGAGAGACAAACCCCGGCTACGCCTTTACCATGGGCAAAAAGTTTTTCGCTACTTCGGAAGCCGAGTTATTGGCTGCCGCGAATGAACAAGTGCGGGCGGCCTACTTGTTGATGAAGGAGCCTCCTTTGTACGAGTTATATGATCTCCAGTCAGATCCCTTCGAATTCAAGAATCTAGCAGACAATCCTGTGCATGCCATGACGCGTGCCCAACTTATTCAAGCGCTGATGCTTTGGCAGAAGGATACAGAGGATCCCCTGAAACATCCTAAACTGGCTCACAAACTGTTCAATATGATCCGCGACGCTGGGACGGCCAAAAGGAAGGCTCTCGATTACAAAGCCTTCATGAAAATTCGATGATTCACCGATACCTCCTCATCCTTATGCTGGCAACGACTGCACAGGCGGCGGATCCGCCCAACGTTTTGTTTATTGTGGTGGATGACCTGCGCACGAGCGTAGGGATCTTTGGCGATAAACTGGCGATCACACCCAACATCGATGCCCTGTGTTCGCGCGGCACGACATTTGCGAACGCCCATTGCCAAATCTCCATTTGCAATCCCTCCCGCGCATCGGTCATGACTGGGATGCGGCCGGACACCCTCCGGGTCTGGGGGCTAAAAAAACATTTTCGCGACGAAAAACTGGACGTCGTTACCCTGCCGCAGCGATTCAAGCAAAACGGCTACTACACCCACTCCATCGGGAAGGTTTATCATGGATCCGGCAAACCCTCCACGGACCCGCCTTCGTGGTCTGACAAGCCCGAGTTCGATCACTGCGAAAAAATCGAGCAGTACATGCTGCCGGAAAACCGAACGGGCGGAAAAGCCGCTGGAGCGGAATCCGCCCAGTGTCAGGACAATGATCACCTCGACGGCAAGGTTGCCGATGCCGCGATCCGGAAACTGCGTCAGTTCAAGAAAGGAAACCGGCCCTTCTTCCTTGCAGTGGGCTTTCGCAAACCGCACATGCCTTTTTCCGCACCGGCCAAATATTGGGAGATGCACGAGCGTGCCAAACTGGCCAAGCCAACCAACCTGCACATGCCGGAAGGGGCCCCGACGCTTGCCGGTCACGATTGGAGGGAAGCAAGGGGATATAGCGATATTCCGAATAAAGGACCGATGTCCGATGAGAAGATCGCCGAGTTGCGGCACGGCTACTATGCCGCGACAAGTTTCATGGATGCGCAACTGGGCCGCGTCCTTGGGGAGTTAAGGCAACTTGGGCTGAATGGTAACACAGTGATCAGCCTATACAGCGATCATGGTTTCCACCTGGGCGAACACAACCTGTGGGGAAAACTCACCAACTACGACACGGGAACCAAAGTGCCGCTGCTGTTTGTCTCGCCGTCCCAAAAAGCCAAGGGGAAGGTAATCCACCAAGCCGTGGAACTTCTGGATATCTATCCGACGTTGACGGATCTGTGCGGGCTCAAGAAACCGGAAGGGCTGGAGGGCGTGAGTTTGGCGACTCTTCTCGATAACAGCGGCCCGGTAAAGAATTTCGCAGTTTCCCAGTTTCCCAGACCAGTATCATATAACTTCACCGAAAGTAGTCCTCAAAAAATGGGATACAGCATTAGGGATGACAAATATCGCTACACCCAATGGGTTGATTTCAGAAACAGAGAAGTATTGGCCGAAGAATTCTATGACTACGCAGGGAACATTCCCGAACTGAACAATCAGATGAACGATTCCCGCCACATCCGGGTCATTGAGAAATTAAAACGCAGACTTGAGGAGTTGATCGGGGATAGAAACAAGACAAAAAAACACCGATAACGGGCACACTTTTCCCTTCCTTCGATCTTGATCATTCTTTCGATCGAGACGGAGACAGCCTCTATATTGCCGTGGATGGCCTGTGGCGGAGTTCAACTGCCACTACGTGCCCCAACCAAAACACCGAAGACCGCACAACCCCTCCTAGCGTCCTGTTCAATGCCGGTTGGCTATCCACGTGCCATCAGACCTTTCTGTCCGACCACTGCCTCAGGCAGGAACAGCGAGGTCCACTCGATAGCAGCCATGCGGTCGTGCCGGTTGCCTCCCTCCAGAGCAAATCGCCCGTCAGTCTCTCGCATCAGCCTCGCCTGGCCAAACAGCGCCACCACCCGCCGGGTGTGCAGCACGATCCGGGGGCGCTTTCGGCATGTGCGTGTCATGCGACACCCCTCCCTTCCGGCTTGGCATCAGCGTCCATCGTCCACAAACGCATCCGGGCAAACCACCAGTCAGCCACATGCTGCGGAGCTCTGCAGCGGTTGTGCGAAATGTGGCCAACGATTTGACCGCCTAGGGCATTCCCGAGTGGCAGTTCCATCTGCCCCCGTGTCGTCATATTTTTTCTCTCCGTCGTTTTCATGTTTGTTGAGGTGTTACCGCCGCCAATGGCAGCAACGGGAGAGAGTCTACCGGAACAGGTGGGACATTGATGGTCCCATAAAGACTTTTTCGGGGTTAAGCAAGTACCCCGCCGGCCGGCAGATGCCTAGAGATACCATCGATTTCGGTGAAGTGAACGTAGCCGATGTGCATCGATACCAATACGCCGCAACATTTCCTGCGGCTATCCGTTCGCGCTAAAGTCGGCCACGCGGCAGCTAGAGTAAATTCTGCTGACTGTTTTTGTTGAGTGCCTTGAGGCCGAGTTTCTTGAAACTGGATTCGGTGGCGATACGGCCCTGCGGCGTGCGGTTGAGATAGCCTTCAAGAATCAGGTACGGCTCGTAAACCTCCTCGAGCGTGTCCGGCTCCTCGCCGACCGCCACCGCGAGAGATGAGAGACCAACCGGCCCGCCGTTGAACTTGACAATAATCGCCTCGAGAATGCGCTTATCCATCTCGTCAAGACCGTCCTCATCGATCTCGAGCATCGCCAGCGCCTTGTCGGCGGTGCCTCCGTCGATGCGACCGTCACCCTTCACCTGCGCGTAGTCACGCACACGGCGCAGCAGGTTGTTCGCAATGCGCGGCGTACCCCGACTGCGGCGCGACACCTCAGCAGCACCGCCGGGATCAATCTGAACGTTGAGCAAGCGAGCTGACCGCCGGACGATCGTCTGCAAATCGTCCACTACATAATAGTCGAGCCGCTCGCGCACGGGAAAGCGCGTTAGTAGCGGCGCCGTCAACAGCCCGCTCCGGGTGGTAGCTCCGATGAGCGTGAACCGAGGCAGGTTCAGTCGTACGCTGCGTGCGTTTGGCCCCTGATCGATGATGATGTCGAGCGTGAAATCCTCCATCGCGGGATAAAGGTACTCCTCGATGTTTTTTTGCAGACGATGAATCTCATCTATGAACAGCACGTCACCCTGATTGAGATTAGTCAGCAGACCTGCAAGGTCTGCGGCCTTCTCGATGGTCGGACCGCTGGTGACCTTCATCTCGCTGCCCATCTCCCGGGCAAGGATACCGGCGAGCGTGGTTTTGCCGAGGCCCGGCGGACCACTAAGCAGGATGTGGTCAAGCGCCTCCCCGCGCTGCTGAGCCGCCTCGACAGCGATGCCGAGCCTCTCTTTGACTTTGGACTGGCCGGTGAATTCGTCGAACACCCCCGGCCGGAGCGTCCCCTCCAGGACTGCGTCCGGCTCCGTCAAGACATCGGTCATCCTCCGGTCGGCCATGCTGAGGAGATTCTGCCGTCAACAGGCCCGAAACCACAAGGCAATTTCAGAAACTCGAAAAAACAGAGTATAAACTTGCCAACCAGTCAGGTTTAAGGCTCAATGATCACCGCGTGATTAATACTTTTGTGAACTCTATCCTTGCCATCACTGGAATGGCGATCGTCATTGCACTTGGCATCCTGAACCTCTCGACCACCCAGCCTCACGGTTTGGCGCTTGGCATGATCGGAGTTGTGTTCAGCATTGTGTTGCTCGGGGCACTCACCATCCTGTTCGCCAAGAAGTTGGCAGCCGGATGGGCAGCACTGGTTCTCGGAACACTGCTGCTTTACATCGTAGGCGGCCCCCACCTATTCACATTCAGCCTGCTCGGCTTCACGTGGGCATTCGCCAAGATCGGCTGCCTCTCAACCGAGCATTGAAAAACAAAAACACTTTTCGAAAGCCGCGAAATCTCACAGCCTTTTTTGTTCCCCAAGCCAAGCTCGAAACACCGGCTCAGCGGCCAGGCGATTAGCCAGCCGTTCGTAGCCTTCCGTCAACGGATGGCTCGCATCGGCAAACTCCGTGCTCGGCAAAACTCGCGGCACGACAAAACGAATCTCCTCCGCCTTCAGCCAATCGGTAACTGCCGCGCGAAAACCAACGTACTTCACACGGGTCTCGTCATTCATCATATGTTCGTTCAACGGACCAACGACGACAAGCAAATCGCTCCCCCTGCCCTGCAACCGCTTGGCCAGACGGCGAAAAGCCTGCCACTGCAGCGAACTCTCCGGCGTCACCCACTCCATGTTAACCGGCCCCCGCGAGTCGGCCGACCACGGCTTGTGTCGTTCGCTGGTCAAGCCGCGTTTTGCGCTTGGCGATTCGGACGATAACGGCACACCCCGCATACCGATCGGCAGCCGATATGTGTTCTGAAATGTCGGCGGGAACTGTCCGTTATCGGCCAGCGTCCACTCCGGCGCGGATTTTTGCCCGAAATAAGTTTGCTGCAGATGCCGCACCCAGTTCAACGGCTCAAGCTGCCGCTCTAGCACCCGACCTAGTCGCGTGTCGGTGTCGGCCCGGTAGCACGGTATGCGTAACGCGAACTGCGGCACAAGTGCCGGATGGTTGAACACCTGTTCCTTCTTGACCTGCATGTCGGCCTCCGAGTCACTCATCCATAGCAGATTGCAGTGCAGCAGCACGCGCCGGTTGACCAACGCGCCACCGTGGTGATCGATCAACCCCCAAAGTGCGAGAGGGTACAGTCCGTTGAGGCCGGCGTTGGCGAACGGTTCTCCCGTCGAGTCGCCGAGAAATCGCGACAGTGTACCATCGTGCGCCGTGTATTCGCCCCACACCACCGAGTCGCCGACCACCGGGATGGCCTCCGACGGCAATTGATCCAACCACCGCTCATACAGCCAATAGTCGTTGCTCAACTCGTACGGCACGCGGTAGTGCGGCACCGGCTCGAATACCTCGAACGCCGTCCAGACCACCGGCAGCAACCAGGCCAGGCCAAGCGACAGTCCAATCACGCATAACCACTGCCGCGCCGACAAGTGAACGGCGACTGAGTCGCTGATGGATTGTCTGGTTTCATCCTTCATCAGAACTGAAAATAAATAAACGGCTCGCCGGCGCCCGGAGCGAACAGCAGCAGCCAAAGAATCATCGCTACCGTCAGAGCAACCTTTATCGGCATTTTCTCCAGCCATGCGCGCAGCGGCGACTCATAAATAAACTGGTAAACCCAGACCGACACAACGAGCAGCAAAAGCAGCAACGGCATCTGCGGGTCTACCCAACCCATAGTGAATATTCGCTGGAGAATTTCCACCGCTTGGCCAAGCGACTCCGCACGAAAAAACACCCAGGCGAAACAGACAAACACGAACACACCCAGGCGCTTGAGCAGGCACGGACAACCATCACGCCACCATCCGACCTGCTCAAGTGCGCGATTCACGATCAATCCCAAGCCGTGCAGCACACCCCAAATAAGAAACGTCCAAGCCCCCCCGTGCCACAGTCCGGAGACAATGAACGTAATCAGCAGGTTGCGACAAAACTTAAGGCTTCCGACCCGGTTGCCACCAAGAGGAATGTACAGGTAGTCGCGAAACCAAGTGGAGAGGCTTATGTGCCAGCGCGACCAGAAATCGGCGAGGCTCACAGCAAGGTACGGGTTGCGAAAGTTGAGCATCAACCGGAAACCCATACAACGTGCGACACCACGCGCCATGTCGGTGTAGCCGCTGAAGTCGAAATATATCTGCCAACCAAAGGCAAATGTCGCCAGCGCCAGTGCCGCACCGCCCTGTGTTGCGGCTTCGCTGTAAATACGGTCGACGTACAAACCAAGGTAATTGGCCAGCGACACTTTCTTGAACAAACCAACAAGGAAGAGCGACACTCCTTCGCAGATGTCGGCAACGGTCACACGCGGGCGTTTTGAGAACTGCGGCAGAAGGGTTTTCGCGCGCTCGATCGGCCCGGCGACGAGCTGCGGAAAAAATGTCACAAACGTTGCGAAACGCACAAAACTAGGCTCGCGAGCGATGTTACCTCGGTAAAAATCGATCGTATAGCTCATCGACTGGAAGGTGTAAAACGAAATGCCGACCGGCAGCATGTACTCCCAACCGGGCGGCATCAGCGCCTCGGCAGACGGCAACAAGCTCGCACCAACCTGGGCGAGCAAAGCATTCAGATTTTCAATAGCAAAGGCGGCATACTTAAAAAAAACCAGCACAGACAAATTATTGATGACGCTGACCACCAGCCAGCAACGGCGGCTCCGCCGCCAATGCCCCACCGCCAACACCACCGCAAAAAAAACGACCGCCATCGCCAATCCACCCCAGCCTGCCGGCACCAACAGGCCAATCAGCACCGAACCGACGAACACCGCAAAGCTCGCTACCATGCGCCACCCCGGCTTGGCCAGGCGCGTCTCGCGCTCCATCCAACCGACAATGAAGTAATCGAGCGCGGTGGAATAAAAAACAAGCAGCAGATAGTATGGATGCCACCAACCGTAAAAGACCACCGAAGCGAGGAGAATCCAATGCAGCCAAAACCGGGTCGGTCGCAGCACCCAAAATCCGGCAATCGTTACGGCAAAAAATAAGAGAAACGTCCAGGTGTGGAAAAGCATGGTCTACTTTTCCGGAGCCGCCTTGGCCAGAAGCGACTGCAACACATCCGTCGTCACGCGGCGCACGCAGCGGAAACCGCAGAAGTCGGTAAAAAAACAAGCGTCGGTATCACCGGTACGTTGACCTTTGCGGAACGAGGCTCGACACATCGAAGCAGATGACTTCCATGATCCGCCTTTCATTACTCGCCGAGCGTCAGCGGCGCCCTCCACCGGGCCAAGCGGATCGGCAGCGGGACTGCGTTTGTAATAGTCCGGCTCGTAAACATCCTGACACCACTCGGAGACGTTCCCATAAAGATCATGCAATCCCCAGGCATTAGGTCTGCGGGTGCCGACAACGTGTGTGCGTTTGCCTGCGTTGTCAGCAAACCAACCGTTGGCCTTGAGCTTGGCTGGGGCACCAAAACTGTACAAACGGCCGGTGCCGGCGCGGGCAGCGTATTCCCACTCAGCCTCGGTCGGCAGCCGATAGCCGTTGGTGGCGAAGTCGCAAGGCCATCCCGGCTTGGCCTCGTCGTAGCAAGGCGTGAGCCCTTCCATCAGCGAGCGTTCGTTGCAGTAAAGTTTGGCCTCTCGCCAACGCACACGCTCGACCGGTTTACGGATGTCATCCTGCCATCGGGATGGATTCGGCAACTGCGCCTTGACGAATAAATTGTGCGTGACCTCGAACTGATCCATCAGGAATGAACTGACTCGAACCTCATGCTGAGGCCCTTCGTCGGCCTCGTAGTCGTCGGAACCCATCTGGAATAAGCCGGTCGGGACAACAATCATCGGCACGCCGCTTGCAGTGGTCACCGACTGCGGCTTTGGCTGTGATGCAGGAGCCGGACCACAGCCGTCGGCCAGGCCAAGCGCGAGCAGGCCAAGCGCACCTTTTAAGCACCGCTGGGTCATTTGATCGGCGGCAGGAACCAGTCGGACTCCTTGTTACTGTAACCGTTTCGAGTGAGTGGCTGCCAGTCGTAAACCGGCTTGTGACCGATGGTGACCGAGCCACCCCTGGCCAATTTCACTGCGAAAATGTCCCAACCCTTAGCGTGAACGCCGACGATCTCGCAGGCGGCCTCGTAAGTGCCCGGCTTGGTGATATCGCCCTTGCCGTTCGGGCCCCGACTAAATGAGAGGAATCGACCGTCAGGCGACCAGTCCACGTGGTAAATCTTGTTTTGTTTGTCGAAGACTTGAAAAATCTTATTGCCGAGCTTCGGGTTGTCAGACTCAATGTCGATTGGCACGACGGCCAACTCGTGATCGCCAGCGCCCCATGCAATATGTTTGCCATCCGGGCTGAAGGTCGGGCGGCACCCGTCAATGCCAAGATTGATGACTTTGTTGCCGTTAGCCTCGATCAACAGATTGGTGTGACGATGCCCCATGCCGGCGTGAACGGTGGCAACGATCCATTTGCCGTTGGGCGCGTAACTGATATTGTAAAGGTGATGCAACGGCTTGGTGTTGACGTGCTCGCGTGTGTTGCCGCTCGGCAAATGATAAAAGCTAATGCCCTTGGTGTAATAATCTGTCACGTTGAACTTTGGATATTCCTGCGGCAGGAAGGCGATGGTTTGGCTATCGGGCGCCCAGCATTGCTGACGAGCTCGATCGGCAACCTTTTTGCGGCCTGTGCCGTCGAAGTTCATCACCCACAGGCTACGGATAGTTGCGCGACCTGTCCCTGTATCAATGAGGAAACAAATCTTTGCACCGTCCGGCGACGCCTGCGGATACAATTCGTTTACGCCGGGCGTGTTGGTCAGATTGACCGACGATTTGCCATCGGCCGAAGTGACGAACAACTCCCAGTTGTTGTTTACGTAAGACTCGTGCACAAGCTTGTATTTACTGATGACTAACTCTTCGCGGACGTTCCCGGCCTGCAACGCAGGCACCTGCCACAGCACAATGGTGCCTAGAATTAATGATGCTTTTACGTGCTTCATGGTTCAGAATTATTATTTGCCGCGCTTGATCAATTTTGTGATGGCGGTGATTTTCTCCACAGCGCCTGGTTCGCCTTGGTCGGCGGCTTTTTGTGCCCAAGCAAGCGACTTGGCCAAGTCCTTGCGCAATCCGCCAAGCCCCTTGAAATAGTAGGCCGAAAGATTCATCTGCGCACCGGCGTTTCCGGCCTCGGCCGCTCGGATGTAAAGCTCGCGGGCCTTGGCTTGGTCTCGCCGCGTACCCAATCCTTCGTCGTACAAATAACCAAGGTTGTTGAGTGCATCGATGTTCCCAAGCGAATCGGCTTTGCGATACCACTTCAGGGCCAACTTGTAGTCCTGCTTCAGATCGATCGATCCTGCGGCGTAAAGGTTGCCCAAGTAATAGGCCGCCTCGCCGTGGCCGTGGCCGGCGGCTTTTTCGTACCACTGTGCCGCCTCGATGTTGTAGGCACGTTTCAGATTGGAGAAACCGCCAATGCCGCGCTTGGCCCGGTACGGGATACCGTTGCCGGTGCTGTAAAGCATCCCGAGATGAAACTGCGAGGCAGCGTACTCCGCATCAGCAGCAAGTTTGTACAACCGAAAAGCCCGCGTGTAATCCTGCCGTGCCGGGACTGTACCGAGTTGGTACATCAGGGCCAACTGATGGGCAGCCTCCATATCGCCTCGGGTGGCTGCGATGGCGAGTTGCACCATGTTTTCTCGCGCCTCATCGACCTCTCCTGCAGTCTCGAGGCCGGGTAAAAACAGGTCGGCCGCCATTCTCGCCTTTTTCAGGATACTCAAGGGCTGATTCTCCTGCCCGTCCAGCAAGCGGAACGCTTCACCGTCGGACTTGTCGGAGGCGAGGTAAAGCCACTTGAGAGCCACCGCACGATCCTCCAAGCCAAGGACGCGACGACCCAAGATGCGCTTGGCCAAGGCCACCTGCGCCTTGGCGTGCCCCTTGGCCGCCGCCTGACTGTACCAAAAGTCGGCGCTCTCTCCTTTTTTGTTCTGCCGAAATTCCTCCGCAGCCCCGGGAGGCATCCCGTCGGTGATCAGTTCATCAGGATCGAACAAGGAACCAAGATTGTACTGGGCCACGGTGAGACCGGGCACGTTTTGACCGAGTTTCCGCACCGCTTTTTCCCCCTTTAGGCGAACGAGAGCCTCCGGATCGGCGGCCTTTAGGTAAAGCCCCAGCGCCTCCCGGTACAGACTGGGCACTGTGCGGCCACGGGCATCCGTAAGAAGCATACCCTGTTCGTACAGGAAACCGAGGTTGGAGTAGGCCTCGTTGTAGTCCTGCGCAATGGCCCGACGAAACCAAAATGCTGCCTGCTCATACGGCTTGGGTTCAAATTGTTTCGAGTTGGAGCGGCGATCCTCCCTCCGGTACATGTTTCCCTTCGAGTAGAGCACGCCAAGATTGTTTTGTGCCCCGGCATGGCCGTTCGGATAGTCGGCGTGATTTAGACGCGGAGCCGCAGCGCGAAAAAACCAGTCAGTCGCGAGCCTGAAGTTTTGCTTCACAGCACCGCCGACATCTCTCGGGTTTTGTTTGCCCTTCGAGTAAATGATGCCAAGATCGTACTGAGCCGCAACGTTGTCCCCGCGAATTAACCGGCCTTCAGTGATTTGCCTCGGTTTGCCTTCAGCCAACAGATACACCGGCAGGGACAGGACATCGCTGGGAGGCAGCACGATCTGCAATGCGCGGTCGGCATGCGGCAGACGCTCCGGCTCGATTGGCGGCGCGTCTTGGAGACGAAACACCTCGATGCCACTCTCACGACCGTCTGTGTCAAAGAACCAAATCAAGTGGATCACGCCCTCTCGCTTGGCACCACCAAACACGGCGATATCAAGAAGGAGGTCGTCGCCGTCGCTACGCAAGTCGACGACAGTGATGTCCGCCGATTTTACGGAGTCGAACTGCCTGTCGAAAACGAACTTGCGGAGGGACACCCCGTCCCACTCTGCCCGACGCGAGTACCCCCAGTCGATCTCCGGCTGACTGTTCGCAAATGCGATGGAAGCGGCACTAAACCTGAACGGACTGTCCTGCGAAACGCCCAAATCGGATGCCGACACCCGAACGGTTACCCAGTCGCCAGCTGCCTTTTTCATCTCCGCAACGGCAACCCGGTAATCCTGCAGCACACCATCGCCTCGGGCATGAATTTTTCCCAAATTGGCCATAGCCATGGAGCTCCCAGCTCGCGCCGCCTTGCTGTACCAATGGAGAGCCAGCGCTTTGCTTGCCTTCACACCCCAGCCCTGCTCGTAGTGGATGCCCAGCGCATTCATCGCCGTTGGATGATTCCCAAGCCGGGCAGCGGTTTTGTAGAAAGAGACGGCCTTGGCAAGATCGATCGGTACCTGTTTTTCACCGGAGCGATACAGCTCCGCAAGGAGAAAGGCGGCGTTGGCATCGCCGGCATCGACCGCTTGGCCAAGCCGACCGACCAGATTCTCTACACCAACAGACTGAGCCAAGCCTTGGGCAACAGTCATCCAAATGCCGACCAAGCCAAGCCAAGCTCGAACTGTATTCATGCTGAGTGTCGCCACACGGCGAGGGTATTCTGTTACCACGAAGCGGCTCAAGTGAAATCCCCCTCAGGCAAAGTGGCAAAAAAGGCCCGTCAGCTGACGAACCTTCGAAATATTAATAGCGAAGTGGCTATTTTTCCTCGGCAGATTCCTCTGTGTCGGCAGATTCCTCGGCAACAGGTGGCTCGGCCGATTCTTCAGCGGGAACATCCGTGACGGCTTTGGCTTTGGCAGAAGGTTGTTCTTCGGAGGCTGAAGCATCGGCAGCTTCAGCCGTCTCCGCGGCTGGATCTTTCGCCGGCGTCGACTCGGGGGCAGGTGTCGGAGATGCCTTAGTTTTTTCCTCCAATGGCTCATCAACCCATTTCAGGATAGCCATCTGCGCAGCGTCGCCTTTCCGAGCGCCAGCGATCTTTATGATGCGGGTGTAGCCACCCATTCGATCCTTGAACGACGGAGCAATCTGATCAAACAAAATGCGAACCACATCGTGATCACTGCTCCATTGTTCGCGAAGCTGCTTGCCGGGCACGCCCTTTGTCCTCGGAAAAAACTTGCGCTGAGGGGCACGCAACCGTGCGGCAACCAAGCGGCGATGGTGCAGGGTCCCCCGTTTGCCGAGGGTGACCATTTTCTCTGCGACAACGCGCGCAGCCTTGGCCTTGGCCAAGGTGGTGGTGATTTCCTTCTGCTCAATCAGACTGCACACCATGTTGGCGAGCATCGCGTTACGGTGCTCCCCTGTGCGGCCCAATTTAGCGGTTCTTATTCTGTGTCGCATGACTTACGGCTGTGGCGGATGTGATCGGTGTTATTCTTCTCCTTCGATTGGGGCATCCTCAAATGCTTCCGGCGGAGGCGCCGTGGGAGGAACGTCAAGAAGGGTTGGATCTATCTTTTCGCCTAGCGAAAGGTTGTACTCCTTGAGTTTGTCCTTAATCTCAGTAAGAGATTTTTTTCCAAAGTTACGATACTTAAGCATTTCGGATTCGGATTTGATCGCGAGGTGACCCAGCGTCGTGATGTTAGCGTTGTTGAGGCAATTGGCCGCACGTACGCTCAACTCGATCTCGTTGACACTGGTGTTGAGCAGTTTGCGCATAGCTTCGCGATCCTCGTCCTTAGCCTTGGCATCCTGTTCAAACTCAAACGTTTCGTCGTTGATTCCGGTGAAAACGTCCAAGTGATGCGCCAAGATCTCGGAGCTCTGCTTCAGGGCCTCGTCGGGAGTCATGCCGCCGTCGGTGTTGATCTCCAGTACCAGTTTGTCATAATCGGTGCGCTGCCCGACACGGGCCGACTCAACCTCGTATCGTACGCGGGTGACCGGCGAAAAGATGGAGTCGATGGGGATCACGCCGATGGCCTGATCCTCTTTTTTGTTGGCATCGCCGCATAAAAAGCCGCGGCCAACCTGAACTACCATCATCATGTCAACTTTCTTCTTTTTGTCAGTGGTACAGATGATCTGCTTTTTGTTAACCACCTTCAGGCCAGGAGGCAGTTCCAAGTCGCCTGCGGTGACTTTACCTTCTGCAGTTACGCTCAGGCGAACCTCCTGCGGTTCCCTGTTTGTATGGCGGAATCTAATTTTCTTTAGGTTTAGCACTATGTCGGTGACGTCCTCAACGACGCCAGGCACGGTGGTGAACTCGTGATCTGCCCCCTCTATCTTCACAGATGTGATGGCCGACCCCTCAAGCGAGGACAAAAGCACTCGTCGAAGACAGTTCCCTATAGTGTGGCCGAAGCCAGTCTCAAATGGCTCCGCCTCATACTTGGCGTAAGTGTCGGTTGAGTCGTCCGACTTCCTCAGTTTGTTTGGTTTCTCGAAGTGTCCCAGTCTTATTGGCATATGTTTTTGTTATTTAGAGCAATTTTAACCTGACCCCGTCACGATTATTCCCACTGATGCAGGGGCCCATATAATTGCTTTTCCAGCCTCCCAAGAGGCGGGAAGTTTAGCGGGAATAAAATTCTACAATGGTCTGTTCATCGGCGATGGGCTGTATTTCATCGCGCGTGGGCAACCGCAAAACAGTTCCCTTGAAAGCATCCTTCTCCAGTTGCAGCCACTCAGGCACCACCCGGCTCGTTGAGTATTCCAAATTGCGAGTGGCCAACTGCCGCGAACCACTCGTATCCTTCACCTCAATGACATCGTTAATTTTGGCAGTGTAGGAGGGGATGGTCATCTTACCGCCGTTCACAACCACGTGACCGTGGGAAACCATCTGGCGCGCCTGGGCACGGGTGGCCCCAAAGCCAAGGCGGTAGATAACGTTGTCCAAGCGGGACTCTAGCAGTTGAAGCATGATCTCGCCCGTCACACCCCGATGCCGGTGAGCCTTATCGTAAATGGAACGAAACTGCTTCTCCATCAAACCGTAGTAGAATCGGAGTTTCTGCTTCTCCATCAACGCCAACGCGTAGTCGGTGTATTTACGGCGTGCACGGGGACCGTGCGTGCCTGGAGGATAATTCTTGCGCTCAAGATATTTCGACGGCCCAAAGATGGGAACGCCGAATCGCCTGCTGATCTTATCGCGTGGACCTGTGTATCGTGCCATGCCTTAAATTTCTGGTTAAACTCTGCGCCGCTTCTTCGGGCGGCATCCGTTGTGCGGGATCGGTGTAACATCCCGTATGGATGTGATCTCTAGCCCCACAGCCTGCAGCGCACGGATGGCCGATTCGCGACCGGAACCGGGACCTTTTACACGCACTTCAACCTCCTTCAGTCCATGGGCCATAGCCCGCCGTGCGGCGTCTTGCGCGACTTTTTGCGCAGCATAGGAAGTGCTCTTGCGGGAACCACGGAATCCGTTCTTGCCGGCCGTGGACCAAGCGATCAAGTTTCCCTGCTTGTCGGAGAGGGAAACGTGAGTGTTGTTGAATGTGGCCAGAATGGTGGCAATCCCCGAGTGGACGTTTTTCGATTTCTTGGCCTTAATGACCTTTTGCGGAGACGGATCGTCGCTGGTCAACAATTCCTGCGCAGAAGGAGCGGCCACACCGGAATCCTCTTCCTCCTTAGAAACCGAATTATCCTTCTCACCCTTAGACTTGGATTCTTTCTTACCCTTACCCTCGTCCTTAGTTTTATCTTCGGAGTTGGGTTTTGCTTTGGGAGCAGAAGACTCCTCTGCCGGGGTAGCGGCCGGGGTTTCCTGCTTAGCTTCTGCCTCCGGCTGTTGGGCCTCGGGTTGCGGTTGGTTTTCTTCTTCAGCCATGATGATCAGCTATAAATCAGTGAATGCCGGTCTTGGCATTTGGGTTGCGTTGTGCTCCGACAGTTTTCTTTTTGCCTTTACGGGTGCGGGCGTTGGTGGAAGTGCGCTGGCCCCGGACCGGCAGGCCGCGCGCATGACGCAGTCCGCGGTAAGACTTTATGTTCTGCAGTCGCTTGAGGTTCAGGCTGCGCTCGCGGCGCAGATCGCCTTCCACAAGGTAATCGCCTTCCTGAATGACGTGGACGATCTTGGAGAGGTCGTTCTCGTCGAGATCCTTGGCTCGGGTAGCCGGCTTAATGCCGGTTTTCTCAACGATCTCCGAGGCAATCTTCGGCCCGATGCCGTAGACGTATCGCAATGCAATGTCGATGCGTTTGTTGGGTGGAATGTCGACTCCAATGATTCTTGGCATGGTCTATTTCTTTCTGTCAGCCCTGACGCTGTTTGTGCCGAGGGTTGGACGTGCAGATAACTCGGACCACGCCTTTTCGGCGTATGACCCGGCAATGCTCGCAAAGCCGCTTTACTGATGCACGTACTTTCATTTTACTTTTTCTATTTCCTAAAAAACCACCACGCCATTGCTGAAATCAGCAGGCGAGATTTCTAAATTCAACCTGTCGCCGATTTTTATACTCGGCACCTGTTCCCGTTGTTTTAACAGGACCCGGGCAAACACCCGTGCCCCGTTGGCCAACTCCACCACAAAGGTCGCCGGAGGGCGCATGTCCCTCACGATCCCCTCGGCTCGGATGGCAGATTCTCCGGGCATGTCAAAATCTCCGGCTCACTGTCGGTAACAAGGATGGTGTGCTCATAATGAGCGGATGGCAACCCGTCCCGAGCGACCACCGTCCAGTCATCCTCCAGCACCTCAACATGCCGTTGGCCAAGATTGACCATCGGCTCGATGGCCAGTGTCATTCCCGATTTCAACACCGGGGAACGACGGCTACCATCATCAAAATTCGCGATTTGCGGATCTTCGTGAACTTTTTTGCCCACGCCGTGCCCAACAAACTCCCGCACGATGCTGTATCCGTTGACCTCAACACAACTCTGGATCGCTCGCGATATATCCACGACCTTGTTACCGTGCAGTGCTTGGGCAAGCCCTTCATACAGAGATTTCTCGGTTACTTCCATCATCCTCTGCACCGCGGGATCGCATCCGCCAACGGCCACTGTTGTGGCGTTATCTCCGATGTAGCCGTCGTAACGCACCCCAACATCAAGACTAACAATATCGCCAAACTGCAACTGCCTTTCGGTGGCCAATCCATGCACAACCTCCTCATTGACGGAAATGCAGATTTGGCAGGGATAACTCCGGTAGCCGAGAAAGGCACTTTTACCGCCGTAATGGCTGATGCGCTCCCCGGCAAACTGGTCAATCTCCAGCGTGCTTACGCCCGGCTGGACAAAGACTGCCACCTCGCGCAACACGGTGGATGATACTCCGCCTGCTAAGCGCATTGATGCAATCTCATGATCTTTCTTTATATGGATCATGTTGTCTCCGGGCGCCTTGGCACCTGATCCAGAGCCAAGCCTTGGCTTGGCCGGTTTCTTTCAATGAACAAACCGCCGGGGGGCTGTTTCACCACCAGCGTCAGAAGCGGCCACGCACGCGGCCCTTCCGTAAAAATCCGTCGTAATGCCGCATCAAAAGATACGACTCCATCTGCCTCATGGTGTCGATCGTGACACCGACGGCAATCAAAATACTCGTCCCACCAAAAAACTGCGACACTTGGTAAGGGATGTTTCGCCACAGTCCCAGCAACTGCGGAATCAGGGCGATGATGACCAAAAACAAGGCTCCAGCAAAAGTGATGCGGCTCATGGTCTTATGCAAAAAATCACTGGTCGCCTTGCCTGGTCTGATGCCTGGAATGTAGCCGCCGTTTTTCTTCAGGTTGTCGGCGATCTCGATCTCGTTGAACGTGGTCGCCACCCAGAAGTACGCGAAGAACATGATCATCAGGGCGTAGGTGAGGTAGTAAAAGGGATGGCCAGGTTGAAACCAGGCAGCTGCCTGAAGGAAAAACGGGAACTTGGCCCCGAGTGCGTTGAGCACCATGCCGGGGAACATCAGGATAGCCTGCGCAAAAATCAGCGGCATCACGCCAGAGTAGTTGACACGCAGCGGCATAAAGGAACTTCCGCCGGCGTATACCTTGCGGCCAACGGCCCGCTGTGCGTGCTGCACCGGCACCTTGCGCTGGGCCTGGGTCACGGCGACGACCCCGGCGACCACGGCTAACAACAGGATGATCAGGAAAATCCCCTCAAACATTCCATGACCGTCATCCGGTGTGTTCGGACCGAACATATCCCAGATCATCGGCAAAGCCCGTGGCAAATCCGCCACGATGCCAATCGTGATAACCAGCGAAACCCCGTTGCCGATTCCCCGCTCGGTGATCTGCTCACCCAGCCACATCAGCAATAGCGTGCCACAAGTGAGAGCCATCATGGTTTGCAGATGATAACTAACCCCGCCGGTGGCCAAGACACCACGATCCCACCCCGGCAGCACCGTCTCAGGACTGAGCCAGCCAAGCGACATAACGTACCCTTGACCAAGGCAGAGAAAAAGTGTCATCACACGACCGATCTGCATAATCTTCACCCGACCGCCCTCCTCACGGGAGAGCCGCGAGAGACGGGGAATGATCGGACTCATCAACTGCAGGATAATCGTGGCGCTGATGTACGGCATGATCCCAAGGCCGCCGATGGAGCAGCGTTCCCAGGCACCGCCGGTGAACATGCTGTACATGCCCATGAATCCGATCCCGTCTTGGCTTTGCTTAGTGCGCAATTGGTCGAAGTAACCCTGCAACTCCACCCCATCCAATCCCGGGATAGGTACCCAAGCAATCAACCGGCAGACAGCCAGCACCAAGAGGGTGAAAATAATCCGCTCGCTCAGCTCCGGAATTTTGAAGCAATTCCGGAAGCCGGTGATCATACGGGTTATATGGTTGTCGCTAGACATTGGCTGTTTCTATCGGACAGTAGATTCTAATTTATTTCTTGGAGGTGTCGGCAGCACTCTTGGCTGCCGTTTCGCAAGTTCCACCTTTTTCCTCAATGGCCGCCTTAGCGCTCGCGCTGAAAGCGGCCGCAAAAACGGTCAATTTTTTTTCCAGCTTGCCGCGGGCGAGTATCTTCACGCCATCGCCACGGCCGTTGACCAAGCCAACCTTTCGAAGCTGTGCCTCATTCACCCGGGCACCGTCCTCGAACTGATTGAGGCTGTCCAAGTTGACCGCGATGTAAACGGTAGCAAAGCGTTTATTGTTGAAGCCTCGCTTGGGCAAGCGACGGGCCAACGGCAACTGGCCACCCTCAAAACCCGGCCGGGTTGATGAACCAGAGCGCGAACCCTGCCCCTTCTGGCCACGGGTGCTGGTATGGCCTCCTCGGCCACTTCCAGGGCCACGGCCAATCCGCTTGCGGCGGTGCTTGGACCCAGGCGCTGGCTTTAAATTGTGTAGTCGCATTTCTCTTCAGGGATTTTGTTTATTCGGCCGTTACAGCTGGTTCTTTTTCAGCCGACTGCTCTTCGGTGGCAGCGGATTCGTCACTGCTCGGTGCCTCGAGTTCGGGAACATTTTTGCCCCGGGCTTTCATGACTTCGCTTCGGTCGCGCAATCCCAACAAACCCTCGAGAGTGGCCTTAGCCAAGTTTACCGGGTTGTTCGAACCAAGCGATTTGCTCAGCATATTGCGGACTCCAGCCAATTCGCAAACAGCCCGGACAGTCTTGCCGGCGATGATTCCAGTACCGTTTGAGGCAGGGCGCAGAAGAACCTTAGCACCATCGTACCGGCTCAATACCTCGTGCGGAATTGTGGTGTCTCGAAGAATCACTTTCACCAGTCGTGTGCGAGCGTTCTCGCTGGCCTTGCGGATGCAGTCGGCAACTTGGTTAGCTTTTCCCTGACCCATACCAACTTGGCCCTTTTTGTCTCCAACAACCACCACGGCGCTGAATCCAAACCGTCGGCCGCCTTTGACGACCTTCGCCGAGCGATTGATGCAAAGTACTTTTTCGGTGAAACCGTCGTCCGGCTTGTCGTTCCCGCCGAATCGGCCGCGTTGGCCTGGACCGCCTTGGCGTTGGCCTGGACCGCCTTGGCGTTGGCCTGGACCGCCTTGGCGTTGGCCTGGACCGCCTTGGCGTTGGCCTGGACCGCCTTGGCGTTGGCCTGGACCGCCGAAATGTCCGCCGCCCTGCCTTTGGCCACCGGGACCGCCGAACCGGCTTTGCTGGGCTTGGCCACCACCTTGTGCAGTTGGCTGCGCCTTGGCTGGTGTCGCCTTGACCGGAACCTCTGCAGAGGGGGTGCTTTCGTTTTGGTTGGGTTCTTCTGCCACAGTTCTCCTTATAGTTTTAATCCCGCATCACGTACCGCATCGGCCAAGGCCTTAACCTTCCCGTGAAACCGCGAGCCACTACGGTCGAACACAACTGACTCGATACCTGCCGCCTTGGCGGTCTCTCCAGCAAGTTTGCCAAGCTCCCCTGCACCGGCCACATTGGCGGAGAGGCTGCTGGATGCCTTGGCCCGGGTGGACACGGAAGCGATAGTATTGCCTGCATCATCGTCGATGAATTGGACGTAGATGTTCTTCTGAGTGAAACGCACACTCATGCGGGGACGATCGACGGTACCCACAATCTTTTTGCGGATACGCCACCGACGGCGTTTCATCAAATCACGTTTTTTATCAACTCTCATTTCACCTGCCCCGACTGAACCGCGGCGTCTTAAGTATTATTGTACTGTCTTTCCTTCCTTGCGGCGAACGTACTCATCAGCGTACTTGACGCCCTTGCCCTTGTATGGCTCGACCGGGTAGAACCCGCGCAACTCGGACGCCACCAAGCCTACCTTTTGCTTATCAGGACCCTCGATGGTAACGTTGGTATCCTTGTCCACTGTTACTTTCACCTGATCTGGTAAATCGTATTTGATGGGATGTGAGTAACCGAGGTTCATGGTGACGGTGTTACCACTAACCGCAGCCTTAAAACCGACCCCGTTGATCTCAAGTTTCTTCACATACCCATCAAGCACGCCAATCACCATGTTGTTGAGCAACGAACGGCCAAGCCCGTGCATGGCCCTGGCCTCGCGGTCGTCACCATCGCGGACCACGCTCAACGTGTTCTCCTGCTGGGAAACGCTTGTTCGGCGAGGCATAACTATGTCTAGCTTGCCTTTCGGGCCCTCGACTGAGACACGGTTGCCGGCAATAGCCACTTTCACCTTGTCTGGCACTTCGATTGTTTTACTCCCAACTCTAGACATTGTTTCGTTCTTCTTACCAGACCTTGAAAAGCAGTTCGCCCCCGAGGTTTTTCCGGCGGGCATCATGTCCGCTCATCAGGCCCTGCGGAGTGCTCACCACGGCGATACCCATGCCGCCTAACACAAGCGGAATATCCTTGGCCGATGCATAGTGGCGCAGCCCTGGCTTGCTGATCCGCTGCAGTCCGGTGATGATCCCCTTACGGCCCTGAAATTTGAGATTGATGCTGATGCTCCGCTTGACATCACCCTCGACGTTGAACGATTCCAAGTAACCCTCATCCTTGAGGATGCGCACGACACTTTCCTTGATCCGCGAGTGGGGCACGGTTATCTCTGGCTTCAACGCCTGACTGGCATTGCGGATGCAGGTTAATAAATTAGCGATTGGATCCATTTGTCTCTCCTTACCAACTGCCTTTGGTCACACCGGGGATCATCCCCGAACGGGCCAACTCGCGAAATGTCAGTCGGGACACACGAAACTTGCGAAAGTACCCGTGCCGTCGACCGGTGACCTCACACCGGTTGACCAACCGCACCGGGCTTGCATCACGCGGTAGCTTGGCCAAGGACTCGTAGTCGCCACTGGCTTTCAACTCGGCCCGCTTGGCCGCATACTTGGCCACTGTTTTGGCCTTGCGCTTGTTTCGCTCCATCCAGGCTTTTTTTGCCATATCGTCCCTATTTACTTTTGCCGTCGAACGGCATTCCAAATTCCTTCAAAAGATCGTAAGCGTCATCATCGTTTGTTGCCGTGGTGACGATCGTAATGTCCATGCCCTGCGTGTGCTTGACTTTATCCACATCAATCTCAGGAAAGATGGACTGGTCATCCACTCCCACGGAGTAATTGCCATGACCATCAAACCCGGTTGATTTCACTCCTCGAAAATCACGAATACGCGGCAGCGCCGTCGCTACTAACCGATCCAAAAACTCGTACATGCCTTGGCGTCGAAGCGTCACGCGACACCCGGTAGTCATACCCTTGCGCAACTTGAAGTTGGCCACACTGACCTTGGCCTTGTTCAACGTTGGCTTGCGCCCGGTAATGATAGTCAAATCCCTGACCGCATCGCCCATCACTTCCTTGCCTAACTCCGGACTCACGCCCATGTTGATGACGATCTTCTCCAACTTGGGAACCTGATGTACATTCTCGTACTTGTCCAAATCTCGAAGTTTGGTACGGATCTCTTGCTGATATTTTTCCTGTAATCTGGGGATCATTCTTCAGACTTCGCCGTGTTGTCGGCCTCTTGGGTTGCAACTGCCTCCTTGACCGTTCTATTACGCATGTAGCGATCCTCCCGCATCACGCTGGACCAATGGATGGTGCCCTCGCGCTCGGCGATCTCACCCTGTGGCTGATCCTGATTTTTTCGAATATGCTTTTTCACCATGTTCAGCCCCTCGACCACCACACGCTCGCTCCCAGTCAGAACCTCAATAACCTTGCCGCTCGCGCCTCTGTCATCCCCGGAAAGAATGTAGACGGTGTCTCCCTTTTTGATGTGCCTCTTGTTACCCATTTAGATGACCTCCGGTGCCAGTGAGACAATTTTCATGAACTTTTTCTCCCGGAGTTCGCGCGCCACCGGGCCAAAAATACGTGTGCCCCGCGGATTGCCCTCGGGATCGATTATCACAATCGCGTTGGAGTCAAACCTCAATACGGAGCCATCGACTCGGCGGATCGGTGATTTGGTACGAACCACCACAGCATTCACCACTTCGCCTTTTTTTACGTTGCCATCCGGTGCAGCCTCACGCACGTGGGCCTTGATCACGTCACCAACAGAGGCTGTGTCCTTGCGAATGCCCAGCACGCCAATGGCCCATGCCTTTTTGGCGCCGGAGTTATCGGCTACGTTCAATCTGGATCTGAGTTGTAACATTCTTCGCTTTCTTTCCGTACCAACTCAAGCGGTCGGCACTTCCTTCTCAACCGCCATAGCCAACTCGCCACGTTTCACGATCCGGACAAGCCTCCAACGCTTAGTCTTGGAGAGCGGCCGGGTTTCCATGATTTCAACCAAGTCACCTACCTGCGCCTTGTTATTCTCATCATGCGCATGAAACTTATTGTAAGAGGTGATGATTTTTTTATAGAGAGGATGGGCAATCCTGCGGGATATTTTCACCACAATTGTCTTATCCATTTTGGTGGAGACAACCTCCCCTTCACGGACTTTCCGGTGGCCTTCGCGTGTTGAAACTGTTTCTGTCTCGCTCATTACCTTCTTAATTCGCTACCGCTTCTTTCTTGACCAGTGCAACGGCTTTTTCCCTGCCTCTAGCCTGGATGAGTTCCGCCAGTTCCCGGTTGGTCAAGCGCGCTTTTTGTTTGTTAAAAACAGCTCCAACAGTTTTGAGAATGGCTTTACGGGTTAGTCCTCGCTTGGCCGAGCCGAACAACGCACCAGCGACGCCGTCCACTGTGAAATCCTTCACCCCTTCCAGGGCCTTGGATAGGTTCTCCAGAGCATCCTTACGGCCAATCCGGGAGACTTGAGTCTCAATGCGGGCAATGTCACGACGCAATTCGCGAAGACGCACCGGTCTCTCCAGTTGACTGGTGGCCTTCTGAAGCTTGAGGTTGAACAACTCCGTGCGGAGGTCGCGCCCTTGAGACGCAAGCTCAACTCTTGTCTTATCCCTAATCTCCGAAATATTCATCTGCTACTCTATTTTAATCACGGACAGCAAACCTGCAGCGTACCGGCATCTTGGCCGCCGCCGAACTCAACGCCTCTCGCGCCACACTCTCGGACACGCCTTCGACTTCAAACAACATCGTGGCTGGTTTGACCACGGCCACCCAGTGATCGACGTTGGCCTTGCCTTTGCCCATCCGCACTTCCAACGGCTTTTTGGTCACCGACTTCTGCGGGAAAATCCGAATCCACATACTTCCTTTGCGCTTCATGCCACGGGAGATCGCCACACGAGCGGCTTCGATCTGCGTACCAGTGATCCAGCCCCGTCCCATGGACTGAAGGCCAAAGGACCCGAATGACACCTTGTTCCCGCGCTGCGCGACGCCTTTACGACTGCCGCGGTGCATTTTGCGATATTTGACTTTGTTGGGTAGTAAGGCCATTCCAATAAGTAATATTTAGCCGTTTCCGCGCGGACCCGCCGGCCTTCTAGGCCGAGTGTCGCGCCTTGGCCCCCGCTTGGCCCGGTCGGCCTCTTCCTCAGCGGGATCTTTGCGGCAAATCCAGCATTTCACACCGATCACTCCGTACTGGGTTGAGGCTTCGGCAAATCCGTAATCTATGTTGGCCCGTAGAGTATGCAGCGGCACCGCCCCTTCGCGGGCGTTTTCAGAACGGGCAATGTCGGCACCGTTCAAGCGCCCGGCCACGCGCAGGCGGATGCCAAGCGCACCCATGTCCATTGTCACCTGCACCGTACGCTTGATTGCACGTCGAAACGCTACACGACGCTCCAACTGCATGCAGATGTTCTCGGCCACAAGTTGGGCGTCCAGTTCGGGGTTCTTTACCTCGGCGATCTCGACATAGACTTCCTTGCCGGTCATCTTGCTAAGTTCCTCCTTGATGCCATCGATCTCGGCACCCTTGCGGCCGATCACCACCCCTGGCCGTGCGGAGTGAATCGTAATCCGGCACCGACTGGTGGCCCGCTCGATCTGTATGCGAGGCACAGCTGCAGCCTGCAGTTTACTCTTCAGCAACTGTCGTATCTTGTGATCCTCCACAAGCAGCGCGCCAAACTCCTTCTTCTCGGCATACCACTTGGAACGCCAATCCTTGTTGACGATCAGACGTAGTCCAATTGGGTTGGTTTTTTGTCCCATACAGGTTCCGTTAAAATTGATCCGTGAGCACTATTCGAATATGACAACTCCGTTTGAGAATCGGACTGGCCGAACCGCGCGCCCTCGGGCGCCAGCGTTTCATCGTCGGTGCGTCTCCCACGGTGGCCTCTTTCACATAGAGCATCGTCTGGTCAAGTTTGTGGGTGGAGTTGAGAAAGCTCTGGTATGCGTCGATTTTGGATTGACTGCTCCGACGTGTTTTCTTGTTGTTCGTAGAGCTGACTTTCTGCTCCAACTCCGAAATGCGGTTGCGCAAATCCTCCGGATCCCATTCGTCGGCAATATTCTCCGCGTTGGCCATGGCAGATTTGAGGGTCTTGGCAAGCAACCGTGCTGACTTCCGGGGAACCGTCCCCAAAAGGGCGCTCGCCTCCATGGCGTGCATGCCTTGAATTTGCCGGGCCATCTCCCGCACTTTCTGCGGTGACATCCGAACCCCTTTTGTGACTGCCAAAACTTCCATTTCTTCGCCTGCTATTACTTGTTAAGTGTGGGACCCGTGCCCCTTAAACGTTCGCGTACCGGCAAACTCACCCAGTTTGTGACCCACCATATTCTCGGTGACAAACACGGTCAAAAACGCCTTGCCGTTGTGTACCATAAATGTGTGACCGACAAACTCCGGCGCTATCGTTGACCGACGTGACCATGTCTTGATCGGCTTCTTTTTACCGTCCGCATTCAGCTTCTCAATCTTGTCGAGCAGGTGCTGCTCCACAAACGGCCCTTTTTTGATCGAACGTCCCATGTCTTAATTATTTCTGCTTCATCGGCCGGCCGTCACGACGAACCACTATCCAGCGATTTGATGGTTTGTACTTGGGCCGAGTCTTGTACCCCTTCGCAAGAACGCCCCACGGCGACATCGGATGCCCACCACCCGAAGTGCGGCCTTCACCACCACCCATCGGGTGATCAACCGGGTTCTTTGCAACAGCTCGAGTAATCGGTCGCTTGCCCTTGTTTCGCGTGCGCCCCGCCTTTCCAACGACGATTTTCTCGTGGTCGGCATTACCGACTGTTCCCATCGTCGCAAAACACTTCTCGTTGATCTTCCTAATCTCGCCGGAAGGCAACTTCACTTGCCCGTAACCATCAGCCAACGCCATCAAAGTGGCAGATGTTCCCGCAGAGCGAACCATCTGCCCACCCCGACCCGGGCTCATTTCCAAATTGTGTATTTCCGAACCGGTCGGAATCCTTGCAAGCGGTAAGAAGTTGCCACTCTCAGCCGCAGCTTCCGGGCCGCTCACCACTTTTGCTCCAATCTCAATACCGTCCACGGCGATCATGTAGCGTTTCTCCCCATCCTCATATCGGAGGAGAGCCAAGCGGGCAGAACGGCAGGGATCGTACTCAATGGCAATCACCTCAGCCGGCATTCCGTGCTTGTTCCGCTTGAAATCGACATTGCGGACCTTCTGTTTGTGCCCACCGCCAATGCCCCGGGCCGTGACACGACCATAGCTGTTGCGGCCACCGGTCTTCTTTTTGGTTTTGACCAGACGCTTTTCGGGCTTCGTTTTCGTAATTTCCGAAAACGAAGAAACTTTCATGTAACGCCTCGACGGCGTTACAGGGTTGAAACTCTTAACTGGCATACAATCTATTGCCTCGATTGAGGCTGAGTGACGCACCCCTCCATAACTCCCCACTCTGGGAAAGCAGGTTATCGGCGGGTTGCCATGTGTCTAACCGACCCTTAACCCGAAGGAAAAGGGCCGGACAACGTAGCAATTTTTTTTAAGTGTGCAACCCCTTTCTAAAGTTTTTTTAAAAAAAAATTACTCGAAACCTGCTGAACTGCGGAAGTTTAACGCAACTTACCCGAGCGAAGTCACAGATACTTTCCTCCGATTTCCTCTGCCATCCGCTTGGCTAAGCGCAAAAAACAGCCCTAAACCACTTAAAAACAAAGGGTAAACTTCTTCGCAACCACTACCGAACGCCTTTGGCCTCGAGTTGACGAATTTCGTGTGACCAAGATTCCCTCTCCTCATCGGTCACGTCCGGATCGGGCATCAGGCTCCGACGAGTACAATTCACCAGCGCCTGCAGTGTCTGGTATCGGCGTGTCTCCCCAATCGCCGGCGGAAGTAAATCCTCAATCAGACCCATCACATCGTCCATGGTCAACTTACCATTCTTTCCAAACAACTTCGCCTTAGCCTTCAGTTCGGAACGCAATGCCGCAAACCCCGCCGCCGACCATCCATCAGTCGCCGCTGCGAATCGCTCACGATCCTCGCCGGTCAACTTACTGGCGATCACAGGACTGACCACCCAGTCGAGAAACGCCTCGCGATCCTTCCCCTCCGGGTCAAGCACCGGGATGATCAAATCCCCCACCCGGCCCGGCCTCCGAATATCCGGTGAGAGCAGGTGTATGCGTGCCGTCACCAGCAACCACACCACCTTGCCGCGCAGCAACGGGTCTGACATCATCGACTGGATTTTGCCGGTCAACCGCCGCTCCGTCGCGTGCGTGTCTGAGCCGACCCCACCAAGTTGCGTGTCGGCTTCGTCGATGAAAATCAACACGCGCGACAACGCCATCAGCACCCGGCGGAGTCGCTCAAAAATCACGTCCGTCTCACCGTAGTACTTGCTGCGGATGTTCTTGATAACAAGCACGACCATATCCAGTTCCGCCGCCACTGCCTCGAAGATGAATGTCTTGCCGGCACCAATCGGCCCGCCGATCGCCGCTCCCGGAAGCGCCTCGCCGCTATCCATTCCGAACCGCGGGATGACCTCCTTTTTCAGGAATGTCTTCAAGCGCTTGAAGCCGATGACATCGCTCAGACCATGGCCCGGTTTTTTGAACTCAACAACCTCCTCGCCAAGCTGGCTCTTGATGAAATCCTCCACCTTCGCAACGGCCTCCTCCTGAGAGAGCTTGGCCCGGCCATGGCGTACTCCCTTGAGCAGCTGCATCAGAGCATGCAAAGATAGGCCGGCAGTTAGCTCGGCCAGTTCGCCCTGGGTGCCCCAGAGCTGGAGTTTGCGGTCTTTGTTATCGTTGCGAGAGAACCATGAGATAAAATGTTTGCGCGTCTCGAGATTGGGCGACGGCACTTCAACCTCGATCAACTGCGGCAGGCGAGCGATACGCTGATTCAGCTGCGACCGCGACTCGGCAATCATCACAACGGAGTCATCGCCATTGACAAATCCCAAGTCACAAAACCAGTCGTGACAGATGCTTACGCGCTGTCGGTCCATGTCGTTCAGGCTCGTGATCGGCGCATCCGGTAGCAGCATATCTGCCCCCTCGATGAGGATTAACAAATCCCCCTTAAGACAAGGGGAGGCACCCAGCTTGGTGCGGGAGCAGAGGCACATTTGACGCATCAGCTCCAACGCCAGCGTCGGATTACTGACGGCTTTTTGCATCGAATCGTCATAGGAACTGGTAACAGAATCAACCTGTGACTGAACCTCCTCTGAGGCGGTCATTCGGTTAATGGCCAACTGGTCGGGATTCATCCCCAATCGCCACTCGATCCATGCCTTGCGTACCTGCTCTGCATCCTTCTCGCGCAGAAAGCGGATGGGGCCGTTCAACTCGTACACGATCAGGATGAGACTAGAGAGATTCCAGTTACCGGTGAGGTACTCAACCAGTGACGAATAGTCGTCCTTACCTCCTTTGTTGGTATGGAAGACGTCGTGAATGTTGCCGGTAAGAATCAACGCCCGCGACTGGCCGGCGTTGAGAATCCGGCCGGCCGTACGAAGGAAGTTGTTGTCGCTTGCCATGTTGATTGTGATTAACGTGTTGGACTCAAAGAAATGTGTTCGTCGGGATCTTGAAACACTTCCGGGTTGTAGACCACGTGCCGTATCTCCTTCCGAATATCTGCAAATAATTCGTAGTCAGGACGCTCGTCGGGGCAAAAGATCGGCGCCGGCTTGTCGTAAACCACGGTGGCGCCGGGACTGCGTTCATGGCCGGCGGCCTTCCAGTCCCAGTACTGCGACAGTCCAACCAAACGATCGCCCACGCGAATCGCCTCGTTGAGTTCATGCGTAACGATGACGAGCGTGTACGGCGGCTTGTTTCCTCGCGCGTTGGCCTCTCTGTTTTCCTCATACAAACGCAACAGCATTTCCTGCAGCTCCTCGCGTGTCGCCTCGTCGAGCGCTCCAAACGGTTCGTCAAGCAGGATGATTTCCGGCTCCATGATCAGCGCCTGAGCGATCGCTACCCGCTGCTGCATGCCACCGGACATCTCGCTCGGGTACAGGTGCATCGCCTGGCCAAGCCCAACCTTCTCAAGGAAAGCAGCCGCTCTTTCACGAAATTTAACACGTTTTGTTGCCCAAGCGGACCAGTTGAGCCAGCGAAATGCGGTAGTGGTCTGGTCGAGTTTCAGGCCAAGCGCGACATTGTCCAGCGCAGTCAGAAACGGATAAAGCGAATATTTCTGGTAAACGATGCCTCGGTCACGTCCCGGGCGGGCGGCATTGAGCAAGCGCCCGTTTTGCTGCGTCAAAATCTCTCCCTCCTCAGGCAGATGTGTGCCCAATATGGCCCGGAGCAGTGTTGATTTACCGCAACCGCTTGGCCCAACCAAAGCCACAAATTGCCCAGCATCCACTTTCAGGTTTAAGTTGAACAACACTTTGTTGTCACCAAACCAATGGCTGACCCCCCGGCAATGCAGCCCAAAGTTGTGTTGTTCGGTCGAAGTCATTTCGAGCCGCGCTGATACCACGGACAAAGCTTGGCTTGCAGCAACCGCAGGCCGTAGTCGAGTGCAAAACCAAAGCAGGCCAGTATCGCGAGGTAGGGGTAAACCACATTCATGTTGGTGAGCTTGAACTGGAGACGTATCCGGTACCCGAACCCGACATCGCCTACCACCATCTCGGCAGCGATAAGAAATACAATCGCCGGCCCGATGGCCAGACGCACCGCATCGATAAACTTGGGCAAGACCTGCTTGAACACCACCTCGGTCACCACCTCGAAATTTGACGCGCCCAGGGTGTATGCTTTATCGAGCATCTCCGACGGTAGATCCTTGATGGCCAAGTGAACGGTCACTGCCAGCGCCGGGATGATACCCAGCGCGATCATGGCGACGTACATCGACATGCCAGTACCGAACGCCACGAAGTAGACCGCCAGCGCGGCCGTTTGCGGCACCTTGGCGAGGAGCGCCATCGGCGGTTGCAGGAAAGCCTCCAACGACGAGAAACAGCCCATCAGCATTCCCAACACAAATCCACATGTCACTCCAAGCCCGATGCCGTATGAGAAACGACGGCTGGTTGCGATTGAATCCTCCACGATCCAACGCTCCTCTTTCCGGTCCAGTTGGGTGAATTTCCTTACGCCGTCTGCCAGTTGCCCCCAACTCGGGATAGTTGTGTCTCTAGGGTTAACCTGATGCTGCCGATGAGAAATCAATGTATACGCCGCCACCAGCAGTAGTACCGACAATAACGCCAGCATTACCGCCTTGGCCCGGGATATCGGACGACGAATCATTTACTTGCGTCAAACCAGTAAGGAAACCAAATTTATTTGGCCGGCCTCTCGTTGACTTTATGAATATAAGCCGGGTCGAATCGAACTGCTGCATTCGGCGCCTTGGCAGCATCGCCGTAGCCGAGGTCGGGTGCCTTGTCCACGATGCCGTGGGATGCGCAAAAATCGACCACCTTCTCCATGATCTTCGGCAACTCAGTCCCGGTCAGGACCGCCAAACCCTCGTCCGGAGTGCCGTAAAACTGGGTTTGCTTGACCACCTTCTCCATCTGTTCAAGGCCAAGATTGGAGAATTTTTCCCCAATCGCAATCAGCGTGTCGTCGCGCTTGGCCGGATCTGCTATTGCCTTGTTAACCTCGTAGTAGGCTTCAATCACGGCACAGGCAAACGCTTCGCCACCCGCCTTCTTCAGACTCGCCTCTGCAACCACAACCGAATCGATGATTTCATTGGGAATCTGGGTCGAGTCAAACAGGACACGAACGTCACTTCGCTTGCCCAGTGTCTCCATCACGAACGGGTTCCAGACCACGATTGCCTGTTGCTCGACATTGCCCTGTTGCATGGCCACCGCAGCAGCGCCGGGATCCATGTTCGCAAATGTGTAGTCCGACTCTGCTTGGCCAAGCAACTCGATGTTGCGAACGAAACAATATTCCGAAACCGATTTTTCAAGCCCGAAAACCTTTTTACCCTTCAGGTCCTCAACCGACTTGATGTTCTCTGTTACCAGGCAGGCATCAGCACCAAAGCTGGTGGAAGTTGGCAGCACCATCACGCCGGGGCGACCGGTTGCGGGGCTGAGGATATCCATATTGGTGATGCACACGGCATCGCATTGTCCGGCACCGTACATAGCCAGACAGGGGTCGTACTCCGCCTCCTTCAACTCGATGTCGACACCCCACTTTTTCTCCACGGGACCCAACTCTCCCTTTTTACCATTGATGATGCCCTTGGCGTCGGCGACACCGAAGACACTCCACGATGGATACTCGCTCCAAGCCAATGAAAAGGTTGGCACCGTTTTTGAATCGCCACCCTCTTGGATGGTCGTCTCCTTGCTGCCACCGCAACCGTTCAGGGTAATTAACGCGGTACAAACGAAAGCGACCGCCCATCTAGTTTTATTGTTTGTATTTTTCATTATCTTTTTAATAAATAACCCACGCCCAAAAAAGGCTCCACACTTAGGGAGCCTGTTGAACTCTATTCTGGTAAAATGCTGTTACTGCTTGTTTTTTCGACTTGTTCCGGCTCACTTGCCGCCGTTTCCGCGCCTTCTGTTCCTTCGGCCACGCCCAGCAATGCGTCGAACTCATCGGTGGCCGTATTGCTCCGAGCATACTCGAGGAACTGCGACTCCTGCGCCTTGCTGTCCGTCCCCGCCATTTCGCGGGAGACACGCGCCTCGGCCCGCATCTCATGCCTCAGATCACGCATATCCTGCAATTCCTTCGCCATACCATCCTTGGAGATGCCGTTGAGCATGTCGGACAGGTCTCGCTCCTCCTTGGCGGTGATAACATCGGCGACGGCGTCGGCCGCTTCGCTCTTGAGTTTCTCGATGTCGCGCTGCAACTGCTGCAGGTTGATCTTGTGGTTGGCGATGCTGTCATCGTACTCGGCAATGTCGCCCTCGAGGTCCTTAATGTGATCCTTCTTTTCCTCCAGTGTGGCGGCGAAATCGTTGTAGGCGGTGAGGCATTTTTTGTAGTCGGCATCGGCGTGGACATCCTCCTTGGTTTTGCCCTCGCCCTGCAGTTTGGCGACAGCCTGCTTGGCCATGGCCAAGGCCCCGGCCTTGAGGTTTTCCAGCTTCTGCACCTCCTCGGTCAATGACTTGACCTTGGCCATTTTCTTTTCCTGCTGGGCTATGAGAGTGGCCACCGCCTGCTTGTATGTGTGAATCTGCTCAACCTTACCCTTGATTATGTCGTCGAACTTTGCCCGCATTACGTTGGGGTTCGAGTCCAGAGCTTTGCGCGACTTGTCAATCTGACCAGTGATGAGGTAAAGGAAGGATTTGACGTATCTCCAGACTGCTCCGAGTGGGTTCATGGTTCTTGGGGTTTATTAATTCCAGACAAATTGTGTACTCGCCCGTCAGTTAATAACGAATCGATGCGTTGTTCAACCTTTTTCGCCACCTCCAAGCTTTGGTCCAACTCTCCCCGCAGACGCTGCAAGCGGGCGTCTACGTCGCTCGGGTTCGTAATTCCCTGCACAGCGGCCAGAGTGCGGCTCATGTGCTCGACGGTTTGGACCACGTCGCCGACCAATTTTTCGCGCTGCTCAAGAATCGGTTTGCGGGCCGTTTCAGAGGCCAGACTATCGGCGGTCTTCCAGAGTTGCAGCGTTTTCTCAAGCGAACTGACGCACTGTTGGAACAACTCCTCCGAGCGCTGCTGGATGTCCAAGACCATCGCTCGGTTCAGGTCAGGAGCGATCTTGTCAAGTTGCCGAAACGCCTGCCGCAGAGATCGCAGATCTTGCATTGCGGTCTCGGTTCGCTCGTCGCCGTCCATCGTCAACCGATGGTGGAAGTGGTCGAGTGCCTTTTGCTTGTCGAGCTTGGCTTTGTCGCGTGATGCCTCGACGAGTTGCTTGACGCGTTTGTCCTTGCCGAGGATGAACTTGGTCAAAAACGTGCCGACCGAGGCAAGCGTGCCGGTGAGGCCGATAAGCACTGCACCCACCGCTGCCGAGCCTTTCAAACCAAGCGCAAAAAACGACGCGAATGCCGCCGAACCAACCATGAACGGCATCAGTACAAGCGGACTCCCAAGGATGTCCGCCATCACGCGCTTGGCCATGTTTTTGTTTTCGCTCACCGCAATACTCTCCCCCGCTGTGGGAACAGGAAAAGGTCGGCAGAAATCGCTGGGGCGTCAACGCTGCGCTTCGGCAATTGCCCGAGCGAAGAGTTAAAACCGCTCCCTCAATACGGCATCTGGCCCAGTTCGAATCGGACGCTCTGGGCCGAACCGGAGCGGGAGGCGGCCGAGGCGGCCTCAGTGCGAATGCGGTTAGCTCGCACCCCCTCACCCTTGAGAAATGTGACGACTGAGTCGGCACGCGACTTGGCTAAGCGGCGGTTGGCCTCGGGGTCACCCACGGCACGCGCCTGACCAACGACACGGAGGTAAAAACTCGGAAAGCTGTCCAGCATCTTTTTGAGCCGCTTCAACTCGTGCTCACTGGAGAGTGAAATGGCTGCCGACCCGCGGCGGAATCCGATAGAGGGCACATCGAGGTCGCCGACAGCGCGGAGTGTATTCCACTGATCGTCGCTGAGCACCCCAAGGTGGACGTTGGTCCGTACACCCTGCAAGTCGCCCGTTCCCTGGCCAAGCCCGTCGATGAGATTCATCCGGTTGGCCGGGTGAAAATTGTCACCTTTCATCCCGGTTAAAATCTGGTCGAAATAGAGTGAAGAATGACGGCCGTCGAGGGGGTCGCTCGCGAGCGCGCCGGTTTTAATCAGAATGTCGGTAATGTTTGCGATCATATCCTCCAAACTGAGCAGGTCACCTGCTGCCGCGCCCCGCACCAGACCAAAGTAAGTGTAGTTCTCGAGCGTGTTTTTCCACTGGATACCAGCCACGAGGCTCTTGGCCTCGTTGTCGGACAGGCTCGGGTCATCCGACTTGACCAGTTTGGCGAAGCCGCCGGCCTGATTCCGGTAATGGTGCGCGGCACGCGAGTACGCCTCCACCACCGCACGAACCTCGTCGGGATGATCCCGCAAATATTCGCGGCGTGCCACGAGCACATCGACGATCAGGCCCTTAATTTTTGAGCTGTCCAAAATCACCTCCACACCAGGCAACTGCTTGGCTTGAGAGACCTGTGGTTCCCACAGGACATACGCCGTCTTGTCTGAACGATCGGCGACCTTCATTTGTTTCAGAACATCGGCAGCACCGTCGGCCTCGATCATCCAGTCGCCGGACAGGTTCGGCAGATTGAAGTGCGACTTGACAACGCGCGCCAAAAACTCGCTGGGTGAACTGGGCGTGAGCACGAAGCGCGCATCGGGGTCGTCTAGATCCTGCAGTGAAGCGACGGCGCTCTTGTAAGCCAGCACTGCATCGGCGCCTTTAGTCTCGTCGATCACCATTACGATGGATGCGGGGAATCCGCCAGCCTTGGCCCCGGCCATCAGCAGGGAGTCGATCGTGTAGACCGCCATCTGCACGTCGCCATCCTCCAGCGCCTCGAGTCGGGCAGCGTAATCTGCGCCGTCATCAACCACGGTCAACCGGATTCCTTTCGGCTTGAGATTGTCGCGTATTTGAGAGGAGCGCAGCACGGCGTATCCACTGAACAAGTCAGCTGAGATAGTGATCTCGTGTTTATACTGGCTGGAGGAACCGGTGACTTGGTTTAGCTGATCACCCTTTGGTTTCGTGTAAAAAAACCATACCGCCCCACCGAGAATGGCCAGCAAAAACAGCCATACCACGGCAATGATGCATCCCTTGGAACCGTTACCCTCAGACATTAATTTTTGTTACCCTTGACAGCCTTGACGATGCCGAAAATTACCAGAGAGATAAATCCGAACAGGCAACAAAGCAGACCAAGGCCAACACTTTCATCCGCCCCAGTAGGTCGCGACTGTCCAGGCGGTGGTACGTTGGATCGGGGCTGGGGTGCCTCCGCGGAACGCATGGCAGGTGCCTCGCCGATCGGCTGGTTTCCCGATGTGGAGAGCGACTTGAGCATGGCCGAGGCGGTGATTTCCGGCAGGTCCGCAATCAGATCAAATGCATTCTCGCCTCCTTGGCCTGTGTCGCCGGAAGTCACCTCTGCAAAAACCTCGGTGATGGCCTGTTTGAGCGACTCCGGATCGTCGGCGCTGCGGTAGGAATGCACCCTGGTGGCGAGTGTGTGGCGTGCCTCCATATCCACGCCAATGACATCGATCGTGACACCCCTTGAGATAATGTCCGGTGTAAAGGCCTCAACCTTCCGCTCATCGCCGGCTTCGCCATCGGTCACGATGAGCAGGCGGTAGGTGCCGTACCCAAACTGTTTCCGGCGTGCCTCCAACAACGCGTCCGCACCCAATTTCATATAG
>Ga0163108_10000306_pt1 | contig 36663 bp, 27 predicted proteins | sample Fk1155metaG_FD_109644 | JGI IMG/M metagenome (GOLD analysis project Ga0163108, IMG submission 109644) | Marine microbial communities from the Central Pacific Ocean - Fk160115 155m metaG | ecosystem: Environmental > Aquatic > Marine > Oceanic > Photic zone | place: The Central Pacific Ocean...
GTATCCATCGGTTTTCTGGGCCTCGGGGTCAACCCGGATCATCCCTCGCCACACGCCTCGCGAGTTGTCCCTGAGGACGGTGCGGTAGAGCAGGTCGCTGGAGGTATCGGGGGCGTGGTGCGATTGCTGCGTGTAGTAGCTCATCCGCTGGCGACCGGTCGCAAAGCTCAGCCCATTGACTTCAGCGTGGGCGCCCCGGCCGTCGAGCCGGACATCCTGGTGGATGTGGGTCAGGCGGCCACCCAGGCCAGCGACAGTCCATTGCAGCGACGCATCGGCATCGACACGGCCGGCCTGGTGGGCGATGTGCCAGGTCCGCTCGTTCCAATTCTGCAACTGGACGTATTGCAGTCGTGCTCCAGCGGCGACCAGCAGTTCGACGGCGCCGACGTGGAGCCCGGTCGTGTTGGAATCGGCCGAGGCGGTTTCTTCCAGCAGCGTGGCCCGGGCCCCGTTCTCCAGGATCACCAGCGTGTGGCTGAAATCGGCGGCGGCGTCGGCGGCCAGCCCGACCAGGCTGTACAGCGGGGAAGTCACTTCGACGCCGGCCGGGACGTACAGCACCGTGCCACCGGTCCAAAAGGCCGCGTGCCAGGCCGAGAACCGGTCGGTGTCTCCGGCGACGCCTCGGGAAAGCAGGTGAGGCTCGAGCAAGTCGGGTTCCTCGCGGACCAGTCGCGACAGGTCACCGAAGCGGACACCCGATGACGCCAGGGCCTCGTCAAGAGATTCGTCGACAGCCTGGCCGTTGACGTGTACGACATGTCCGGCGTATTCGGCCCGATCTCTCATCAGTGTCGGTGGGGGCGGGGTTTGGGAACCGGCCGGCTGCAAGGTGTAGGCGTCGGGTTGAAAGGCCCGCAGTTCGACCCGTTTCCATTCCTCTTCCTCCAGCGGCTCGGCCACCAACTCGCTGTAGGTCGCAAAGGCGGCGCGGCGGCTTTCGGTGACCCATGCGGGCTCGTCCCGGCCGTCCAGGAACGCCGCGAAAGCCGCTTGGTCATAGGGAGCCGCGGTGGTCGCGGCGGCGGTGGGAGTACTCATGAAAGTCGCGTCGTGCGGGGCCGTGCCGGTCGTGTGCGGGGCAGGGTCAGCCGATCGACCCTTCCATCTGTAACTCGATCAACCGGTTCATCTCGACCGCGTATTCCATCGGCAGTTCCTTGACGAGCGGTTCGATGAACCCGGTGACGATCATCGACGAGGCTTCGGTTTCCGACATCCCGCGGCTCATCAGGTAGAACAACTGCTCCTCGCCGATCTTCGAAACCCGTGCCTCGTGTTCGATCACGACATCATCCTCGTCGATCTCGATATAGGGGTAGGTGTCGCTGCGGCTCTCGGGATCCAGGATCAGGGCATCGCAGACAACGTGGCTCTTGCAGTGGGCCGCGTTGTTGTTGACTTTGACCAGACCCCGGTAACTGGCCCGGCCGCCGGCCTTGGAGATGCTCTTGGAGATGATCCGGCTGGAGGTGTGAGGGGCACAGTGGACCATCTTGGCCCCGGCGTCCTGGTGCTGGCCGGCAGCGGCAAAGGCGATCGAGAGTGTCTCGCCGCGGGCCCCAGGTTCCATCAGGTACACGGCCGGATACTTCATCGTCAGCTTTGATCCGAGATTTCCATCGACCCACTCCATCAACGCGTCCCCGTAGACCATCGCCCGCTTGGTGACGAGGTTGTAGATGTTGTTGGACCAGTTCTGGATCGTCGTGTAGCGACAGCGGCCGCCGCGTTTGACGACGATCTCGACCACGGCCGAATGCAGACTCTCGCTGGAATACGTCGGTGCCGTACATCCCTCGACGTAGTGCACGTTGGCCCCTTCATCGACGATGATCAGCGTCCGTTCGAACTGGCCCATGTTCTCGGTGTTGATCCGGAAGTAGGCCTGTAGCGGGAATTCGATGTTGACCCCGGGGGGGACATAGATGAACGAGCCACCCGACCAGACCGCGGAATTCAACGCGGCGAACTTGTTGTCCGACGGCGGGATGATCGTCCCGAAGTGCTCGCGAAAAAGGTCGGGATGTTCCCTCAGGGCCGTGTCGGTGTCGGTGAAGATTACACCCTGGCGAGCGAGGTCTTCCTCGAGACTGCCGTAGACGACTTCCGATTCGTACTGGGCCTTGACGCCGGCGAGATATTTTTTTTCGGCCTCGGGAATCCCGAGCCGGTCATAGGTCTTGCGGATATCCTCGGGCACGTCATCCCAGCTCTTCTCCTGGCCTTCCGAGGCACGGACGTAGTAGAAGATGTCCTGGAAATTCAACTCGTCGAGTTGTCCGCCCCACTGCGGCAACGGCTTGGCATCGAAGACCTTCAACGCGTCGAGTCGGAACTGGCGCATCCAGCCCGGTTCGCCTTTCATCTCCGAGATCTGTGCGACGATCTCGGCATCCAGCCCCTTGCGGCTGGTGAAGACATACTTGTCGGTCGGATCACGAAAGCCATACTGGTAGTCGCCAATCGCGACGTGAGTCTTGGCATCGGTGACCATGGAAATCTCGCGGAAAGAAGAACTGGGGTCGATCAGGTTGTCGAGGCAACCTGCTGAGCTTCCTGGTCCTGTTCCTCGGCTGCTGCCTCGGGATGCCGCTGCCGAATGGCGGCATAGCCGTTGGCATGCAGCTCTTGTGCCAGGTCGGCATCGCCGGTTTCAACAATGCGGCCGGCGAGCATCACGTGCGCGTAGTCGGGCCGGTTGAATTCAAGCAGCCGTTCGTGGTGGGTGATGATCAACACGCCCATCTCGGGGCCGGTCAATTCGCCCAGCCCCTCGCTGACCACGCGGACCGCGTCACTGTCCAACCCGCTGTCGGTTTCATCCAGCAGGGCGAAGCGAGGCTTGAGCATCGCCAACTGCAGGATCTCCATCCGCTTTTTTTCGCCCCCGGAGAACCCGTCGTTGAGGTAGCGGCGAGCAAACTCGGCGTCGAGACCGAGCTGGTCCATCTGCGATCGCAGTTCCTTGCGAAACTCGCGCATCGGAATCAGGCTCTCGCCCTCCTTGCGTCCGGGATTGCGGATGTTGGAGACGGCGTGTCGCAGGAAATCGGCGACCTTCACACCGGGAATCGTCACCGGGTACTGGAAGGCCAGGAAGACGCCACGACGGGCCCGTTGATTGGCGTCCATCTCCAGCAGATCCTCGCCGTCGATCATCACCTGGCCACCGGTGATCTCGTAGAGCGGATGCCCGGCCAGCGCGTAGGCCAGCGTGCTCTTACCCGATCCGTTGGGACCCATCAGCGCGTGGATCTCGCCGGGGCGGATCTCGATGTCGACCCCCTTCAGGATCGGGGTGTCGGCCACGGAGACCTGGAGATCGGAGATCGTGAGAACGTCGGTCATCGGCTTGCGAGGTTTTCTCGAGAAGTCGAGGTTTCGGTGATGTCAGCCACTGCAGATCAGACCTGGATGGTCTCCGGATCGGCGGCAAATCCGCTGTGGTGAGGGATCGGCAGTTCGTCGCTGATCTTCACACCCCGGCGAAGCGGTCCGGCGGTGCCGAGTTGCTTGCCCAGCTTGCGTCCCTTCATCTTGTCCTGGATTCGCATGATACCTTCCAGCAATGCTTCGGGCCGTGGGGGGCATCCCGGGACGTAGACATCCACGGGGACGACCAGGTCGACACCCTTGACGACGTGGTAACCCCACTTGAAATAGGGGCCGCCACCAATCGTGCAGGCACCCATCGCGATCACGTACTTCGGGTCGGGCATCTGCTCGTAGAGACGCTGGACGCGGCTGGCCATCTTGAAGGTGACCGTGCCGGCGACAATCATCAGGTCGGCCTGGCGAGGGCTTGCACGAAAGGCGCCGGCACCGAACCGATCCAGGTCGAACCGGCTCGCTCCGGTGGCCATCATCTCGATCGCACAACAGGCCAGCCCGAATGTCATCGGCCAGATGCTTGATTCCTTGGCCCAGTTCATCGCCTGTTCCAGCGACGAAATGATGACGTTCTCTTCAAAGCGTCCTTCGATCCAGGTCATCGGTCCCTCGGTCTTGTCAGTTGCTGTCGTGGTGGATTGGGCGTCGGAAACAGGTCACTTTAGCAGGAGCACTTAGGTTTGCAATTCTCTCACCGGGCCGCTGAGAGGCTCGAACTCGCAACAGCTCTTTCCGTCCCGCCAGCACTGGATCAAGCCCAGGTCGGTCCCGAGGACCTCCGAGAGAACCTCCTGCTCGAGCGAACAGATTTCCGGGTCACTTGTGGCCAGTTCCGGATAGGGACAGTTCCGCTCGCGCAGGATCGGCAGACCATTTCGTTCATCCAGCTCGACGTCGTAACCGTCGTCGGCCAACGCTGAGGAGAGGTTGGCAAACCGTTCGGCAGTCGTGCCCGTCCCCACCCACTGCCCGTAGTGATCGACCAGAGACCTCTTCACACAAGCCATCACCCCGGCGCGAATGGTCGGATCGTCAATCTGTTTCAACGCACGCCACAGGATCCGGGCCAGGTCACCATAATTGTCGCCCAGTTCTCTGAATCCCCGTTCGGTCACACGGTAGATGTATTGAGGCCGACCACGGCTCGGTCGCCGAACCACGTCGCGACGGACCAGGCCCCTCTGGAGAAGCCTCGACGCCCGCTGGCGAATCGCCGTCGGTGTGACACCGAAAATCTCGCACAGATCGCGGACCGAAGCACCGTCGCTTTGCCGCAACCGATTCAGACACTCACGGTCCTGAGGATCCAGTGACTTTCGCACTACAATGTTGCTCTGCTCGAGACGGGAAAAAAGTAGGGTAGCTGCCAGTCATCCATTCTATGCCCACCAACCGATTTTAGACAAGAACTGCTGCGTAAAAACATTTGCTTTTTCTCGGATCGATGTTGGTCGGGATCCGGGTGATCTGGTGGCAACAACTGCCAGTGCTGTTGTTCCGTTGCGGGTGTTGTTACGAACCGGGATGAATCTCGAAAAGGACCATGTCGTGTGATACGATCCCCCGCGACTCCCGGCAGATCGATCCCTGCTGAAGATCCTTGCCAACGAGCCGCAATGTTTCTGTGATCCGCAGTCACGCCGCCGACTTCGAGAACGTGGCGCGGCATCTTAGAATTGATGGAATCGTTTGAACGGGGAATGGCCCGGTATAGTCTGTAGCTACATCGAGACAGGATTAGACGAGGGGGAGGGTATGAGGGCGTCGCGGACGTTGGATGGGACTGATGGCAAGCCTGGCCAATCGGCTCGGTGGCTGGCGTTGCTACTGTTGCTGCTGGCGCTGGTGGGGGTCACGGCGACCGCGTCGGCCCAGCCGGGGCAAACCGATCTGCCACCCTCGGCAAGCGGCGCTGGTGCCGGGGTGGCTGCTCCTGCGGCCGATGCCCAGGCAGTCACCGGCTTCCGCAAGATCGAGCAGAAGGTCAACGAGATTTTCGGAACGATCAACGGCTGGATCGCGACGGTGCTGTTTTACCCGATCCCGTTGCCCGGGGAATCGAGCGTGCCGGCGGCGGTGGCCTGGCTTGTCGCCGGTTCGCTGTTCTTCACGTTGCGGATGCGGTTCATCAACCTGCGTGGCTTCGTCCACGCGGTGAAAGTCACTTCCGGGAAGTACGACAACCCCGACGACGAGGGGGAGGTGTCTCACTTCCAGGCCCTGACCGCGGCACTCTCGGCAACCGTCGGCCTGGGAAACATTGCCGGCGTGGCCGTGGCGGTTTCCATCGGAGGGCCGGGTGCGACCTTCTGGATGGTCCTTGCCGGCCTGTTGGGCATGTCGGCGAAATTCGTCGAGTGCACGCTGGGGCAGAAGTACCGCGAGGTCCGCGCGGACGGACGCGTGATGGGTGGCGCGATGCACTACCTCAGCAAGGGCCTTGCCGAGAAGGGCCTTGCCCCGTTGGGGACGGTGCTGGCGATCGGTTTCACGTTTCTGTGCATCGGCGGGTCATTTGCCGGCGGCAATGCCTTCCAGGTCAGCCAGTCGTTGCGAGCTGTTGAAGAGACAATCCCGGTGCTCAAGGACGCGCCCTGGATTTACGGCCTGGCGATGACGGCGATGGTCGGCATCGTGATCATCGGCGGGATCAAGCGCATCGCCGCCACCGCGGCGACGATCGTCCCGTTCATGTGCGGCGTGTACGTGGTTGCCTCGGTGGCGATCCTGGTAATGAACGCCGAACGCGTGCCATCGGCCTTTTCGGCGATCTTCGCCGGAGCCTTCTCGCCGGATGCCGCCTACGGCGGCTTTCTCGGTGTCCTGATCATGGGATTCAAGAGAGCCGCATTCTCCAACGAGGCAGGGATCGGTTCGGCTGCGATCGCCCACTCGGCCGCCAGGACCGAGTACCCGGTTCGCGAGGGAATCGTGGCCTTGTTGGAACCGTTTATCGACACGGTCGTCGTCTGCACGATGACGGCACTGGTGATCATCGTCACCGGCGCCTACAGCACCGACACCTATCGTGGCACGCTGGCCCGGCAGGCAGCCGCCCGCGGGGCAGACGTCGAAACGCTGGTGGCCGAGCACGCCGAGATCATCGAGAAGGAACAGGGAGCACAACTGACGTCTCGTGCCATGGGCGAGGCGATCCCCTACTTCCAGTACGTGCTCTCGGCTGCGGTGATCCTGTTCGCCTACTCGACGATGATTTCCTGGTCGTATTATGGAGAACGCTGCTGGGTGTATCTCTTCGGAGACGGCGCGTCGTTGTCCTACCGGGTGATCTTCCTGGCCTTCGTCTTTCTCGGTTCGGTCGTGTCGGCCAAGAACGTGCTCGAACTCGGAGACCTGATGATCATGGGCATGGCCGTCCCGAATATCCTCGGCGTCCTGCTGCTCTCGGGAGGCGTCAAGCGGGACCTCGACGAGTACTGGCGGCGGTTCAAGGCCGGGGACTTCGATTCCGCAGCCAACCGTCGACGGGACCTTGAGGAATCGGTTTTGGATCGCGACCCACTGGAGTGATCCGCAGCGGTCCGGCCCTCAGCCACGGCGGGCGATCAACCGTCCGACGGTCCGGTTGCTCAGCACGGTGTCCTCGGTTCGCACCACCTCCAACTCGTCGTACAACACAGGCAATTCTCCCGGTCCCAGGGCGAAGTCGGGGTTGCCGAGGTGGTTGTCGGCCCGTTGGCACTGGCCGGGGCCAAAGGTTTCGTAGACCAGCAATCCACCCGGGGTCAGTGCCCGGCTGACCAGGCCGGGAAGCCGTTCGCGTTCGAGAAACCGAAAGACGACGACCAGGTCATAGGTGGCCGGAAGCGGCAGGAACAGGTCCAGATCGGCAGCGAGAAGTCGAATTGTGACGTCGTGGCGGGCCGCCAGTTGGCTGGCCAGTTTCAGCCCGGTGACCGAGACATCGACGGCATCGACCTGCCAGCCACGTGTCGCCAGCCAAACGGCGTTTTCGCCAAGTCCGCAGGCCAGGACCAGGGCGCGGCCGGCAACACACTCCGCGACGGCCTCGACCAGCCATTCATCGGCGACCAGCGATTCAGGCAACACGGCGGCGGTGTACTTCTGGTCCCAGCGTCGACGATCATCTCGCGTCATGACCGCCTCATGACGAGAGTCGCTCGATCAGCGCGGCTCGAACCGATTGGGGGTCGGCGCCCTTGGCCTCACGCATCACCTCGCCGATCAACTTGCCGATCGCGGCCTGCTTGCCGCCGCGAAAATCTGCAGCGGCCTGCGGGTTCCGCTCGATCACCGCGTCGATCAGTGGTTCGAGTGCTCCGCTGTCGGCGATCGTTGCGAGCCCGCGGTCCGAGATGATCTCATCGATTCTCGCCTCGACGGTCACCTGCTCGCCTTCCGGATCGTCATCGAGCAGGGCGGTGAATACCTCGCGGGCACTGCGGGTCGTCAGGTCACCGGAAGCGATTCTCGCCAGGATTGCGGCCAACCCGTCGGCATCGATCGCGAAGTCGCCGATCGCCTGGCCGCGGTCGTTGAGTTCCCGCAGGACATCCTGGGTGACCCAGTTGGCCGCCCACTTGGGGTCACCGCACCTTTGGGCCACCGCCTCGAAGTAGTCGGCCAGGTCGCGGCCCTGGTCGATGATGACCGAGGCGTCGTACCGCGAGAGTTTCAGGTCATCGACAAGACGCTGACGCCGGGCCGCGGGAAGCTCGCACAATCCGGTTCGCAGTTCCTCGATCCACTCCGCGGCGATCTGCACCGGCACCAGATCCGGATCAGGAAAGTAGCGGTAGTCGGCCGCGTCCTCCTTGCCCCGTTGGGCAAATGTCACGCCCCGGTCGGCGTCCCAGCCCCGGGTTTGCTTTTCACTGTCGGCGTAGACACCGCCACATTCGGCGAACTCCTGTCGCTGTCGACCGATCTCGTACTCCAACGCCGCCTCGACACCGCGAAAGCTGTTGAGGTTCTTGATTTCCACGATCGGTGTCCGAATCGCCACGCCGTCGTCATTGACCAGCTCGAGGTTGATGTTGGCGTCGCATCTGAGGCTGCCCTCCTGCATGTTGCAGTCCGAGACGCCCAGATAGACCATCAGCAACCGCATTTCCTCGAGATAGCGTCGCGACTGGGCCGCGGAGCGGAGATCGGGTTCCGAGACGATTTCCAGCAACGGTGTGCCGGCACGGTTCAGGTCGATCCGGCTGTCGCGTCCCCGCTGGGTTTCGTCGTGCAGGTTCTTGCCCGCATCTTCCTCGAGGTGGACTCGAATCAGCCGGATACGGCTCGCCTGGGTCTCGTCGCCGTCGTCTGCATCGTCGACGTCCATCCAGCCACCGTCACAGAAGGGAAGATCGAACTGGCTGATCTGATAGGCCTTGGGCAGGTCGGGGTAGTAGTACTGCTTGCGATCCCACTTGGTGGTGCCGGCGATCGTGCCCGACAACGCCAGGCCGGCCCGGATTGCCAGCTCCAGCGCCCGGCGGTTCATCACCGGCAGGGCTCCCGGGAGTCCCAGGCAGACCGGACACGTCTGCACGTTGGGTTCTTCCGGGTTGAACCGGTTCAGGCATCCGCAGAAGATCTTCGTCTCGGTCAACAACTGGACGTGAACTTCGAGACCGATGATCGTCGTCGCAGGGGAACAGGGGGCCGTCATGAGCTGTCCTCGGCAAGCGGGGGCCTGCGGAGGTGCCACTGCGTCTCACGCTCGTGCATCGCAGCCGCCTGAAGTAGTCGCGATTCCTGGAACGGCGGGGCGAGTAACTGGAGACCGATCGGCCGGCCGTCGTCGGAAAACCCGGCCGGCAGCGAGAGTCCCGGCAGGCCGGCGAGGTTGGCACTGATCGTGTAGGTGTCGGCCAGGTACATCTGCAGAGGATCGGAGACCAGGCTGCCCAGCGGGATTGCGGGGGTGGGGGCGACCGGTGAGGCGATCACGTCGACGGAAGTAAAGGCCTGCTGGTAGTCCTGCTGGATCAATCGCCGGACCTTCTGGGCCTTAAGGTAGAAGGCGTCGTAATAGCCGGCCGAGAGTGCGTAGGTCCCGAGCATGATCCGGCGTTTGACCTCCGCGCCGAACGCCTCGCCACGGCTCCGGCAGTACATGTCCACCAGGCCGTCGTAGTCGTCGCTGCGGGCGCCGTAATGAACACCGTCGTAGCGGGCCAGGTTGCTACTGGCTTCGGAGGGGGCCACCAGGTAGTAACAGGCCACTGCGAACCGGGCGTGAGGCAGTTGGATGTCGTGGATCTCGGCACCGAGTCGCCGGTAGACGTCGATTGCCGCCTCGACGGCCTCGTCGACGTCCTTGTCGAGCCCCTCGGTGAAGTGGTCCCGGCAAATCCCCACGCGGAGAGCGTCGAGGGGCCGTTCGAGTTGGTCGCGGTAGGCGGGAACCGGCTCGTCGGCACAGGTTGCATCCCGCGGGTCGTGGTCGGCGAGCACTTCCAGCAGCAGTGCGGCCCCTCGCACATCGCCGGAGAATGGGCCGACCTGGTCCAGAGAGCTGGCGAAGGCGACCAGCCCGTAACGGCTGACCCGTCCGTAGGTCGGCTTCAGCCCGACAACGCCGCAAAACGACGCCGGCTGCCGGATCGATCCGCCGGTGTCACTGCCCACGGCCAGCGGGGCCATTCCGGCAGCGACGGCCGCGGCCGAGCCGCCACTGGAACCGCCGGCGGCACAGTCGAGTCGCCAGGGTGTTCGGGTCGGCCCGAACGCCGAGTTCTCGGTCGTCGATCCCATCGCGAATTCGTCCATGTTCGTCTTGCCGATCAGCACCGCATCGGCACGGCGAAGCCGTTCGACAACGTGGGCATCGTAGGGCGGAACCCAGCCTTGCAGCATCCGGCTGGCACACGTCGTGGGTTGCCCTCTGGTGGCCAGGACATCCTTGACCGCCACCGGCAGTCCGGCCAGGAGTCCCAGCGGCTCACCGGCCTCCCGACGCCGGTCGATCGCGGCCGCGGCCGCCAGGGCCGGCTCACTGTCGACGTGGAGAAATGCGCCGATCGCCGTGTCGTGCGCCGCGATCCTGTCCAGGCAATCCTGCGTCAGCCTCAACGAGGTCGTCTGACCATCGGTCAGTTGGTCGAGGAGAGTGGCGCTGGATTCCAGGGCGGTGGCCATCGGGTCATTCTGCCCTGGGATCGAGAATCGGCGGGACCAGGAAGTAGGATCCGTCGTGGTGCGGGGCACCAGAAAGCGCGTCGTCGCGCGACAGCGACGTGGTGGGGAGATCCTCCCGCAGGACACTGTTCAATCCCATCGCTCCGGCCACCGGTTCGACTCCCTCGGTGTCAGCCTCGTCCAGGACACCGACGTAGTCGAGGATCTGGGTCAGCTGGCTCGTGAAGCTCTCGACCTCGGATTCGGCCAGGTGCAGCCGCGCCAGGCGGGCTACCTTGAGCACAACGTCGCGGGTCAGTTCAGGGACAAGCGGTTCAGCTTGAGACGAGTCGGACATGACATCCCTCGCGCGAAAACCGTCGGACCGTTCGAGCCAATCAACGCGGGCAAGCCCCACTGCAACTCAGTCGGCCGAGGGTGCTGCTTCGCTGAACGCCTTCCGCACGACCGCTTTCTGAATAACACCATTGCGAATGCAGCGAGTGCAGACGCGACGGGTCACGACGCCGCCACCTTGCTGGATCCGGATTTTCTGCAGGTTCGGCTTGAACTGTCGCCGGCTGATCCCGGTCGTCTTGCGGCCGTTTCCGCCAAGGTACTTTGCCTTGCCCCGCTGTGACACGCGATTGCCAACCTGGGGCGTCTTCCCGCAAATCGCACACTGCTGGCCCATGATCTGGCTCCTCGCGGTCAAAAACAACCAGCGGAAATGGTCGTGTCCCCAAGGCGGGGAACCGCAAGTATAGTGGTCAGTCGTCAGGTTGCAAGTTGTCCGCGGTGGCCTCGGTAGCCGTGGTCGGCCCGTGGATCGCCGAATCGGGAATCGCGTGTCCGAGTTTTTCTCGCTTCGTCGTCATGTAGACGGCACGGTGTGTCTCCGGCGGCACGACGATCGGGACTTGCTCGACGACTTGCAGGTCCCAGGCGGGGAACGCGTCGGACTTCTTCGGGTTGTTGGTCAACAGGCGGATGTCGGTCAGGCCGAGATCCTTGAGAATCTGCAGGCCGATCATGTAGTCCCGCATGTCCGCCTTGAAACCCAGCTTGTGATTGGCCTCGACGGTGTCATAGCCCTGGTCCTGCAACTGGTAGGCCTTCAGCTTCGACACCAGCCCGATTCCTCGCCCTTCCTGCGGCAGGTAAACCACCGCGCCGGTGCCCTCCTGGCTGATCATCTTCATGGCCAGGTGCAACTGGTCGCCACAATCACATCGCAGCGATTCCAGTACATCACCGGTGAAACACGAGGAATGCATCCGCACCAGCGGTGCCTCGGCCGACTGCAGGTCGCCCCAGACAATCGCCAGTGGCTGCTGGTCCTCGTGGTTGATGGAGTACGATATGACCTGGGTCGGGCCGTAGCGTGTCACGATCGGCACCTCCACCTCGCGCGACACCAGCCGCTCACGCAACCGCCGGTGCCGGATCAACTCTTCAATAGAGATGATCGGCATTCCGAACTCGCGGGTAATTCCCTGGAGTTCCATGCTGTCGGCCATGCCGTCGCCGTGTTGCGAGAGAATCTCGATCAGGCAGCCGACAGGTTTGCGATCGGCCATCCGCAACAGGTCGACAGTCGCCTCGGTGTGGCCCGCCCGACGCAGCACACCACCGGGCTTGGCCAGCAGGGTGTTGGTGTGACCGGGACGGATGAAGTCCTTGGGTCGACTCTCTTCCCGGCTGATCGCCTGGATCGTCAAGGCGCGGTTGGCCGTGCTGACGCCTGTGCCGGACTGGTGGTGATCGACGGGCGTCAGAAAGTGAGTCCGTGGCAGGGGGCCGTTTCCATGAGATTCGGCCAACGGTGCCAACTGCAGCCGCTCGGAAATCTCCTCGGCCATCGGCACGCAGAGCACACCGCTGCCGTGCCTGAGCATGAAATCCACCTGTTCCGCGGTGATCGATTCCGCGGCACAGATGAAATCGCCCTCGTTCTCGCGCTCGGCCGCATCCACGACGATGATCATCAACCCGCGACGTAAAGCCTCCAGCGCCTCGTCGATCGTGTTGTATCGAATCTCGCTTTGCCAATCACTCATTCGGTTTCCCCGGTGACAACTCGACCGGAGTCCTCCAGCCCGCATGACATACCAGCCTCCACTGTACTGTACGCGACTGCTGCATGTAACAGGTCACGTGCCCGGATCCGGCCCCGGTTCACCGGGCGAGAGAAAACAATCCGGCGACGATCAACGCGGAGCCACCCCGGATTTCGGGGAACCTGGAACTGTTTGACTATTTGATGAATATTGATATGTTGTCGCCGACGTGCAGCAGGCTGTTGCACGTTTCCGAGGATAATGGGTATCATGTGCTGTGGTCCTTCGGGACCTCCCGCCTCAACAACCTGCCAACAAAGCGACGTACGATCGCAAAATGTCCTCACCGAACACCCTGGTGTGAGTTGATCACTTCCAACATCTGCCCGGGTCGTCGGTGGTTTCAGGAACCAAGCACGCTCGAAGTCAGACGGTAACAACGGACTGGGACGCACCGCCGTTTGCGGTGTTGACTTGTAACGAGAGGAATTTTCGCATGGGTCGGATCTTGAACAGGCTGGTTTTGAGCACGGTGGTTACCGTGCTGTCTCTGTCGCTGGTGGCTTCGGCTGCTGCTCCGATAAAGCCCAAGGGGCTGGGAGATCCCGGTACTCTGACATCGCTGAAGGTCGCTCCCAACCTCGAGGGGGTTGGGATCACGGTTCGAGGCCGCGATGCCCGTCAGCAGTTGTATGTCACCGGAGTCTACTCCAGTGGCCAACTGCGTGATCACACCCATTCGGTCAAGTACAAGGCCGCCCCGGCCGGGATCGTTACCGTCGACAAGAGTGGCCTGGTGACACCGGTGAGCGACGGCGATGCCGTGGTGACCGCGATCGGTGCCGGCGGAAAGACCGCCACACTGAAGGTTCGCGTCGAAGGCGTGGTCAAGCAGATCCCGATCAACTTCGGGAACCAGATCGTACCGATCTTTACCAAGCTCGGCTGCAACAGCGGCGGATGCCACGGCAAGGCGAGTGGCCAGAACGGTTTCAAGTTGTCGCTGCTGGGTTTCTACCCCAATGACGATTTCGAGTTCCTGGTCAAGGAGGGGCGCGGTCGTCGGTTGTCTCCCTCGTCACCGGCAAGCAGCCTGCTGCTGACGAAATCCGTCGGCAGTTCACCGCACGGTGGCGGCAAGCGAATGGACGTTGGGAGCTACGAGTACCGGATGGTCTTTCGCTGGATCGAGCAGGGCATGCCCGAGGGCAGCGACTCGGACCCGGTCGTGGTCAATATCAAATGCTACCCCGCCACACGCCTGATGAATCCCGGCAGTGATCAGCAGATCACCACGATCGCCACCTACAGCGACGGCACCGTCGAGGATGTCACCCGGATGGCGCTCTACGAGGCCAACGACACCGAGATGGCCGAGGCGACCGTGACCGGACTGATCAAGACGCTCGATCTGGCCGGCGAAGTCGCCATCATGGCTCGTTACCAGGGGCAGGTGGCGACCTTCCGTGCCACGGTGCCGCTGGGAGCCGAACTCGGGCAGTTGCCCGCCGAAAAGAACCTGATCGACAAGGCCGTCTTCGGCAAGCTCAAGCTGCTGGGGATTCCCGCTTCACCGGTCTGCGACGACGCCACGTTCATGCGTCGGGTGCATGTCGACGTGACCGGGACCCTGCCCGCCCAGGTAGACGTTGCCAAGTTCCTGGCCGACAAGGACCCCAAGAAACGGGACAAGATGATCGACCGTCTGCTCGACAGTCCCGAGTACGCCGACTATTTCACCAACAAGTGGAACATGGTCCTGCGGAACAAGAAGCGGGGCAACGACGACACCGGGTCGACCTACGCCTTCTACCGCTGGATCTGGAACAGCCTCTATACCAATCGGCCTTACGATCAGTTTGTCCGTGAGATCATTGCGGCGTCGGGCCAGTGGACCGAGTCGCCGGCGGTTGTCTGGTATCGCGAGGTCGACCAGGTCAATGAGCAGGTCGAGGACACGGCGCAGCTGTTTCTCGGATTGCGGATCCAGTGTGCCCGCTGCCATCACCACCCCTTCGAGCGGTGGAGCCAGAACGACTACTACGGTTTCTCGGCCTTCTTCAGCCGGGTGACCAAGAAGAACATCAACCTGCCTGGCTTCTCTCGCCAGGCACGCGATCGCCGGATTGTTCACAATCCCGGCAGCGCCACTGCGAAGAATCCCCGCAACGGCCTCAGCCTCAAGCCGGCCGGTCTGGGTTCAGAACCGCTGGAGATCGCAGCCGACCGGGATCCCCGGCAACTGCTGGCTGACTGGATGGCAAAGAAGGACAACCCGTTCTTCGCCCACGCCCTGGTCAATCGCTACTGGAAGCACTTCTTTGATCGAGGCATTGTCGAACCCGAAGATGACATGCGGGCGACCAACCCGCCGTCGAATCCTCAGCTGCTGGAAGGGTTGGCCGGGCACTTCATCACGAGTGGTTTCGACCTGAAGGGGCTGGTGCGGACGATCTGTCAGTCGAATACCTACCAGCTCAGCTCGCTGCCGAACGACCACAACCTCAAGGACAAGCAGAACTTCTCGCGGTACTACCCGAAGCGACTGACCGCCGAGGTGCTCTACGATGCCTTCCACCAGGTCACCGGGACCACCCAGGGCTACGGCGGGCTGCCTGTTGGCACCCGGGCCGTGCAGCTGCCCGATCCGTCGAAGGGTCCCTACTTCCTGAAGGTCTTTGGACAGCCCCAGGCGGATACCGCTTGCGAGTGTGAGCGGTCGCAGGAGGCCAACCTGGCCCAGAGCCTGCACCTGCTCAACAGTTCCGAGGTCCAGAACAAGATCGCCAACGGCAGTGGCCGCGCGGCAAAACTGGCCGGAGAAAAGGAACGAGCCAACGACGACAAGGTCAAGGAACTCTATCGCTGGGTCTACTCCCGGCAACCTGACTCCGACGAGATGAAGATCGCCCTGGCGCACCTTGCCAAGCACGAGAAGAACGTCAAGGTCGCCTGGGAGGATATTGTCTGGGCCCTGATCAATACCAAGGAATTCCTCTTCAACCACTAGTCACCAACGGGTGGCTGGCGAGGGGATTTCCATCCACGCCATAACGTGAAGGAAACCCGGTTTCGCCTGGAGCCGGGTTTCTTTCCTACCTACCCCCGACCTACCCCGAACTGACCCTGGCCCGCCAGGGTTTCCCGCGTCGATCCGGTTCCACGTTGCCTGCTGGTCAACATCTTGCCAACGGGACAGCACGTTCAACCCGGAAATTCCCGCACACCGATGACAACCGCAGGAAGGCATGCCCATGTCATTCGCCCCGCTCAACGACTTGCAACGACTCGGATCGGTTTTGGTCCTGGCCCTGGCCACGCTGCTGGCAACCGACACGGCTCAGGCCCAGTTGCCGCAAACGCGGCTCCAGTCGGTCTTTCCACCAGGTGGCCAGATCGGGAGCACCGTGGAACTGACGGTCGCCGGGGCGGATATCGACGAGGTCAACGCGATGTCGTTCTCGCACCCGGGAATCACCGCCGTGCAGAAGACGACCGAGGCGAACGGGAAAAAGACACCCGTCGCCAACACGTTCGTCGTCAAGATCGGCGGAAAGGTCCCCGCAGGATTCTACGATGTCCGTATCAGTGGACTCTTCGGTACCAGCAACCCGCGGACATTCGCCGTTTCGTCGCGAAAGCACTTGCGGGAATCCGAGGCCAACAATGCGTTCACCGAAGCCGACGAGATGGAACTGGGCAGCACCCTGGCCGGGCAAATCGGTGCGGCTGCCGACGTGGATTACCTGAAATTCACCGGCAAGCAGGGGCAGCGGGTCATCATCGACTGCCAGGCCGTGCGGATCGACACGCAGTTGAACGCGGTCGTGGAGGTCTATCGCCACACCGGAAACCGGGTTCAGAGATTGGCTTTCGGACGTCGTCAAATCGGTCACGATCCCCTGGCGGATGTCACGTTGCCGGCTGATGGCGAGTACATCGTGCGGATTCTCGACGAGAGGTACAGCGGGGGCGGTACGTACGGTTACCTGTTGACGGCTCACACCGGGCCGCACATCGACTATGTGCAACCGGCCGCCGGCGAACCCGGAAAAACCGGGACTTTCACACTGTTTGGCCGCAACCTGACCGGGGGGCAACCGTCCGGCGTCCGTATCGACGGCCGTGAACTGCAGAGGCTGGTCGTCAAGATCGCCGTTCCCAAGACCGGGCTCGACCGGACCATCGGCGGTCGTGTCGAGGCGGTCAGTGCCGGACTGGATGCCTTCGAGTATTCACTGAAGACCGATTCGGGCGTCTCCAACCCCGTGCCGATCTACTTCACCAGCGGGGCGACGGCTGTTGAAGCCGAGCCCAACAACACCGCCGAGAAGGCACAGAAGATCCAGGTGCCCGGCGAGGTGACCGGCCAATTCCAGTCCCGCGGCGACGAGGATGTTTTCGAGTTCGCAGCGAAGGCCGGCGACGCCTATTGGCTGGAAGTCTTCTCGCAGCGGATCGGCGCCCCGGCCGATCCGTACCTGATCGTTGACCAGGTCCAGGTGGACAAGGAGGGCAAGGAAACCGCCCCGAAACGATTGACGGCCCAGGATGACAACGGGGCCAACCTCTTCGGTAACCACTTCGATACGCTGACCGACGATCCCGTCTACAAGTTCACCGCACCGGCCGAGGGCAAGTACCGGATCACCGTTCGCGATCGCAACTTCGAGGCCCGTGGGTCGGCCCGCATGGTCTACCGCCTGGCGATCCGCAAGGAAACTCGTGATTTCCGTGTCGTGGTCGTTCCCACGTCCCAGAACACCGGGGCGAACAGCAACACCGCGGTGAGTTTCGGCGTCGGCCTGAGAAAGGGCGATCACTTCGTCGTTCGCGCGTTGGCCTTCCGTCGGGATGGGTTCAACGGGGAGATCGAGATCACTGCCGAGGGACTTCCCAAGGGGGTCATCTGCAAGGGGACCACGATCGGTGCAGGTCAAACCAGTGCGCCGCTGGTCTTTTCGGCCAGCGAAGATGCTCCCGAGTTGACAGCGGTCGTGAAATTGGTCGCGAAAGCTCGGGTTGAAGATCTTGCCAAGGTCAAGATAGTCACCGATGCCGGGAATGCCCTGACCGCCGCGGTTGCCGCGGTCCCAAAGGCTGCCGCCGCGATCGTGGCGGCGACTGGTCCGGCGAAGAAGGCTCTCGACGCGAGGACTGTTGCCGAGAAGAAGTACAACGCCGAGAACACGGTCTCGACCGCTGCCGCCAAACTCAAGGCCACGGCCGACAAGAAGGTGGTGGACACCAAGAAGGCAGCCGCTGCCGCCGGGACCGCTGCCGCTGCGGCCAAGAAGAAATCGACCGCTGCGGCCAAGGCTCTTGCTGATGCCCAGGCGGCCGCGAAGAAGGCCGCCGATGATGCAGCCAAGAAGAAGGCGGCCGCTGCGGTCAAGGCCGCCACCACGGCCAAGGCCGCCGCCGACAAGGCGGCTGCCGATACCGCCAAGACGGCCACGACCGCCAAGAAGGCCGCCGACGACGCGGCCAAGGCCAAGACCGCTGCCGACAAGAAGGCGACCGACACCGCCAACCTCACCAAGGCCTCCAAGAGCGTTTTGGACAAGGCCGACGCCGCTTCCAAGGCCGCGCAGGCCAAGCTGGTCGCCGCGCAGAAGGCCAAGACCGACGCCGACAAGAAGGTGGTGCAGACGACCGCTGCACTGGCTGCAGCCAAGACAGCCAGGGATGCTGCCGCGCGGCAGGTGACTCACATCGCCCGCACCGGGACCATCGTGATCGATGGCAACCAGAACCAGACGGCCGTTTCGCGACTGTCGCAGTCGCTGGTCGTTTCGGTCATGAAGGAAAAGGCTCCCTTCCAGGCGCAGACGAATATCTTTCGCGTTGATGCCAACCGCAACCGGCAGATCCTTGTTCCCGTCAAGCTGGCCAAGAGAGACGGATTCGACAACAAGGTGACCCTGACATTCGTCGGGCAGCCCAAGAATATCCAGGTTCAGAACAAGCCGATCAACAAGGGCAAGAACTCGGAGGTCCTGCGGATCTTCCTGCCGGCCAACGCGCCCCTGGGAACTTATGCTCTGTATCTGAGGAGCCAGGGCGAGGTTGCCTACCGTCGCAACGTCTTTCGTGTTGAGCGGGTCAAGGCCGAACAGACCAAGGTCACCGCGACCCTGAAACCAGCCGCCGACGCCTTGAAGGCTGCGACGGCCGTCAAGGTGAAAGCCGACAAGTTGGCTGCCGACACCGCGAAGGCTGCCGAAGCAGCGAAGAAGGCCGCCGCCGCCGCCGCCAAGAAACTGACCGACGCCCAGGCCGCGGCCAAGAAGGCCGCCGATGACGCGGCCAAGAAAAAAGCCGCCGCCGCCGTCAAGGCGGCGACAGAAGCCAAGGCCAAGGCCGACAAGCTGGCGGCCGATACCAAGAAAGCCGCCGATACGGCGGCCGCTGCCAAGGTCAAGTCCGACGCAACGGCCAAGCAGGCCACCGACAAGGACAAGGCCGCCAAGGCCGCCAAGGCCGCTGCCGACAAGGCCGTGACAGCGGCCAACAACGCGGCCAAGGCCAAGAAAGTCAACTCCTTTCCGGCCTCGACACCGATCGTGATCAGTATTCGCAACAACCCCGCCACGCTGAAAGCCGACGTGCCCGGGAAAGGCGCCCTCAAACGAGGAGCCAAGATCGACGTCAAGGTCACCGTGACACGGGCCAACGGTTTCACCGGTCCGGTGACACTCAGCCTGCCGCTGCCACCGGGTGTTGCCGATGTCAGCGCCAAGGCGGTGACGATTCCCGCCGACAAGACCGCCGGCGTGCTGGCGATCTCTGCCGGCCCAAAGGCCACCGAGGGGGCACTGGCCAACATGGTCGTGCGGGCCACGATGCAGTACGACGGCCGCGAGGCGTTGGTGGATCAGCCCGTCACGATCAAGGTGGCCAAGTAACGACTCGCGTAAACGTGGCAGCGGAGATCGCCTCCGCCGCCAACCGACGAACCACGGAAATTCCAACAGACTGAAAGCCGATTTCGGGGGCACTGACACATGCGTACTTTCCTGACCCGCAGCCTGATGATCGCCGGTACTCTCGCCGTGTCACTCCTGGTGGCCACGGCGGCCGACAAGAAAAAGGACGCCAAGGCGCCGGAAATCAAGCCGGAGGATCCCAAGTTGGGCCGCAAGGTGGATTTCCAACGCGACATCTACCCGATCCTCGAGCAGAACTGTATCGCCTGCCACAACGTGGCGATCAGTGAGAGCAAGCTGGTCATGGAAGAGATCAAGGACCTCGTCAAAGGAGGCAAGCGAGGAACCTCGCTGGTCGCCAAGCAACCCGACAAGAGCCTGGTCTACCTGGTCGCCGCCCGCCGGGCCAAGCCGCACATGCCGCCGCTGCCCAACAGCCAGGACGCCAAGGCATTGACACCCCGCGAGCTGGGGATCCTCCGCCAGTGGATCCTGGAAGGGGCCAGTGGAAGTGAAGGCGGAAAGAAGCGGGCCGTCAAGTTTGCGCCCCTGCCGGTTTCCGCCCGTTCCATCTACAGCGTCGCCATTTCCCCGTGGGATCGCTTTGCAGCGGCCGGTCGCGCCAACCAGGTGGAACTCTACGACATCACCCTGGGGGAAAGAGTGTCGAGACTGGTCGATCCGAACCTCAACGGTCTGAAATTCCAGGACAAGCCGATGTATCCCGGCGGTGCCGCCCATCGCGACTTCGTGCACTCGCTGGCCTTCAGCCCTGATGGCAACCTGCTGGCCACCGGTGGTTTTCGTGTGGTCAAGTTATGGAAACGGGAACTGGCCCGGCAGGCAGCCAAGCTCGCTGCCCCGGCGGCAATCACCGCCACGGCGGTCAGCGCCGACGGTCGAACCGCGGCGATCGCCAGCGGTGACAACACCATCCGGCTGCTCAATCTCGCCGACGGAAAACCCGGCAAGATTCTCAAGGGACACACCGCTGCTGTTAGCGGCCTGTCCTTCTACCCGGCCCCGGAAGAAGCCGCCCGTCTGGCGGCGGCAACCGCTGCTGCCGGGGTGGCCCAGACTGCTGCAGAGACCGCGGCCAGCGCCGCCGCTGCCGGGGTCAAGGACTTTGACCCGAAAGCACTGAAACTCAAGGGCGATGCAATCGCCGCCGAGAAGAAAAAACGTGCCGATGCCAAGACCGCGGCCGACAAGGCCGTCGTGGCCGCCAAGGCTGCCGTGGCCACTGCAACGAAGACCCAGGCCGATTTCGACAAGTTGGCCGCCAGCGGGAGCCTGCTGGTTTCCGGGGGCCAGGACAAGGGACTGCGGATCTGGAAGGTTGTTGATGGCAGCCCGGTTCGGCAGCTGGCCACGCCCGCGGCGATCAACGACGTCACCTTCACCAAGGACGGCGCCCGCGTCGTGTCGGCACATGCCGACAACCTGGTGCGGGTCTGGAACGTGGTCGAACCAAAACCGGCAGCCAAGAAGAAGGCCGCCGCTGACAAGAAGAAGAAAAAGGCTGCCGCTGCCGGTCCCCAACCGGCATTGGTGATCAAAGGTCACACCAAGCCCGTCACCGGTGTTGCCTTGATCCTGCCGGCCGGGACACAGATCGTGACCGCCAGCCAGGATGCCACGGTGCGGATTTTTGATGTGACCAAGGGCAACCAGATCCGCAGCATCGCCGTCGGGGCCCCGGTCACCGATGTGGCCGCCCGTCCCAATGGGACCGCGATTGCCGCAGCGGCGGGCACCTTTGCCCGGTTGTATGACCTGAATGGCAAACAAGTTGCCGAGCTCAAAGGAGACGTCGGAGAACAGAGAACGCTTGCCAATACGGTCGAAGAGCAAAGCGTCGCCAAGCAGCTTGTCGGGGTCGCCGACGGCAAACAGAAGGCGGCCGACAAGACGTCGAAAGAGCGAATCGCAGCAGCCAAGAAGGCGCAAGAAGCCAAGGTCGCAGCTGACAAGAAGGTCGTTGAACAGCAAAAGAAGTTCAACGCCGCCAAGACCAAAAGTGATGCGGCGACCAAGGCGGCCGACACTGCTGCCAAGGGAGCCGTGACGGCCAAGAAGACGGCCGAGGTCGCGACAAAGAAGTCGGTCGCGTTGAAGAAGACTGCCGCCGATACGAAGAAAGTCGCCGACGAGATGACCAAGAAGGCGGCCGCTGCCACGAAGGCGGCCGACGCGGCCAAGAAGGCGGCCGTGGATGCGGCCAAGAAATTGACCGACGCTCAGGCGGCCGCCAAGAAGGCTGCCGATGATGCCGCCAAGAAGAAAGCGGCCGCAGCCGTCAAGGCCGCGACCGACGCAAAGGCCGCAGCCGACAAGGCAGCTGCCACCACCGCCAAGGCTGCAGCCGACAGCAAGAAGGCGGCCGCTGCCGCCACCAAGAAGTCAACCGATGCCGCGGCCGCCTCGAAGGCCGCCGATGTTGCCAAGACCAAGGGCGATGCCGCGGTCAAGACCGAGCAGGCCAAGGCCGACACGACGAAGAAGGCCAAGGATGCTGCGGATAAGGAAACCGCCAAGCAGAAAGGTGAACTCAAGAAACAAACCGACGGACAGGCCTCGTCGGTTCGAACACAGAAGCTCGCTGACAAGGCATCGACTGACGCGCAGGCCAATTTGAAGGCGGCCAATGCAACCAAGACGGCACAGGATGCCTACCAGAAGAAGACTGACGCGATAGTCACGACGGCTACCGCAACCGAAAAAGCCGGGAGCGCGAAGCCGATCAGCGTGGTGGCCTTTTCGCCCGATGGCAGCTTTCTTATGACCGGTGGCGCGGACCAACTGATTCATGTCTGGTATGCGGCCAACGGAAAACCTGTTGAGACCATCAAGGGACATGCTGGGGCGATCACCGCCTTGGCAGTTTCGAACAGCGGGTTGGTTGTTTCCGGTGGTGCCGACAAGTTGGCGGCCGCCTGGGACCTGACACCTCGCTGGTCGCCTGCCGGGCAGTTGGGAACCAAGCCAGCCACGCCCCTGGATGTCTCCGAATCCCCCTTCGTCAGCCGGGTGCTGACGGTCGACTTCAGTCGGGACGGCAAACAACTGCTGACCGGAGGCGGAGATCCGTCGCGGAGCGGAGAATTGATGATCTGGGACGTGGCCAAGAAGAGCCTCGTCAAGGAGTTCAAGGATGCTCACAGTGACACCATCTTTGGTGCCGAGTTTTCTCGTGACGGCAAGCAACTGCTCTCTGGTGCCGCCGACAAGTTCGTGAAGATCTTTGACATCGCCACCGGCAAACACGTGCGCAGTTTCGAAGGGCACACTCACCACGTGCTCGATGTCAGCTGGAAAGCCGATGGCACTTCGATTGCCAGCGCCGGGGCCGACAACGTGATCAAGGTCTGGAACGTCGACACCGGGGAACAGCGTCGTACGATTGGGGGATACTCCAAGCAGGTGACCTCGCTTCGATTTGTCGGAATCGGTGAGAACCTGATCAGTTGTGGTGGTGACAAGTCGGTCCGCTACCACAAGGCCGGCAACGGCCAGAACTATCGTAGTTTCAGCGGCGGGACCGATTTCATGTACGCAGCCGCGTCGAGCCGGAGCGAGGCCTTCGTGGTCGCCGGCGGTGAAGACGGTGTCGTCAGAGTCTGGAATGGCAAGGATGGAAAGGTCATCAAGGCCTTCATGCCGTAAACCCTGGCCGGGCTGGCCGACAGTCCTCAACTCGAGAAATCCGGCGGCGGCCGCCACGATCAACGATGGCGGCCGCCGTTTTCTTTTCCCGTAGAACCACCATCGACCGGCCGTTGCCAAGAGCTCTCCGGGACCATTGTCACCATGTCCGAACAACTCGAACGCCGGCTGTTTGACGAGTTGGAACAATTGGTCCTGATTGATCCTCACACCCATATCAATCCGCACGCTGCGGCATCCCGGACCCTGGCTGACATCCTGGGATACCACTACTACACCGAGTTGGCTCATTCGGCCGGATTGTCGCGGGAGGCGATCGAAGAAGCGGGGATCGGGCCGCGGGAACTTGTGAGGCGACTCGCACCGCAGCTGGAACAACTCGACAATACTGTCCAGGTCAGTTGGCTGGTCGAGATGTGTCGGGAGTTCTTTGGGTTTGAGGGTGAGCGGATCGGAGCAAACAACTGGGAGGCGGTCTACGACGCGGCGGAGGCGGCGATGGCGGCCGATGATTGGGAGGACACGGTTCTCGAGAAAAGTGGTTTGGAGCAGGTCTTTCTGACCAACGACTTTGATGACTCGCTCGAGGGATTTGACACGAGTCGCTACGTCCCCTGTCTGCGGACCGATGACCTGGTGTTTCAACTGGCTCGCCAGGGAACTCGTGATCGGTTCGAACAGGCGACAGGCTCGATGGTCTCGAAAACATCGTCTCTGAAACAGGGGCTGGTTCGACTGTTCGAGCACTTCACGTCACGGGGTGCCAGGGCCTGTGCAATTTCACTTCCACCGGACTTCTCTCCGAGCGAGCCGGACGTCACGGCGACCGACACGGTGTTGGCACGCCTTGATGGTGATACCGATCTCGACGAGGACGATGCCGCTGTCGTGTCCCGTTTTGTCTTCTGGACGCTGGCGGAGTTGTGCACGGACTTCAAGCTTCCCTTCGATTTGATGATCGGCGTCAATCGTCAGGTGTACCCCGCGGGAGTCTTCCAGGGACAGGATCTGTTCGACAAGCGGACATCGCTGAAACAGTACGCGAATCTGTTCAGTGCTTTTCCGGGTGTGACCTTTCCAGTCTCGGTTCTCTCATCGACGAGCAATCAGGAGTTGGTCAGTTACAGCTGGATCTTTCCCAATGTCGTGACCAACGGGCACTGGTGGTATTCGAATATCCCGGCTTTCATCGAGATCGATTGTCGGAGTCGTTTGCAGGCCGTACCGCGGCACAAGCAGATTGGCTACTACAGCGACATGTACAAGCTGGAATTCGCCCTGCCGAAGTTTCGAATGTATCGCAGGATTCTCGCCGGTGTACTCGCCAGCGACTTTGTGATTGGTTACGGTTGGAGTGAACGGCGGGCGTTGGAACTGGGACACCAGGTGCTCCGGGGAAACGTCGAAACGATTTTCCGCGGTGTTTCCTGATCGAGTGAGTGAAAGAGAGGCGTTGGAGAATGTCGGTTCTGGTCCTCCTCCAAGCGGGTCGGGCGATTCCTCACGACCTGGGTGGTGAAGAGACACTGATCGGTCGTCACCCCGATTGTGGCATCCAACTGGACTCCAACGCGGTTTCCAGGCGGCACGCCCGTGTCTTTGTTGAGGGCGGTCAGTTTGCGATCGAGGACTTGGGCAGCGGCAATGGCACGTTCGTCAATGGCCAGCGAATCGAGAGCGCGGTGCCGTTGAAAAGCCAGGATCGGGTCAAGCTGGGCCCGGTTTTGTTCAGGTTCGAAGAATCAGGAGATGGTTCTGCCGATGAAGGCCTGGGCTCGACGTTGGTTGGTGTCAACTACGGCAGTGATGACGATGCCGCGATCATGGCATCGATCGATACCGCGGGCGGCTTCGGGGCATTGGAGGTCCAGCCCGAAGCCAAGTTGAAGGGGGTCCTGGAGATCAGCCGCGCGCTGGCCGGTTCGGTTGATGTCGAGTCGTTGTTGCCCACGTTGCTCGACACGCTTTTCGGGATTTTTTCTCAGGCGGATCGTGGCTGCATCTTGTTGAAAGACCACGACAGTGGCGACATGCTGCCAAGAGCGATGAAGCATCGCCGAGAGTCCGAGGACGCGACCGTGACGCTCAGTCGGACAATCGTCAACAAGGTTCTCGAGGAGAAGACCGGGCTGTTATCGGCTGACGCCTCCAGCGACAGCCAGTTTTCTGCCAGCGAGTCGATCTCGAATCTCTCGATTCACTCGATGATGTGTGTCCCGATGATCGGTGTCGATGGGGATGTTTCCGGAGTGATCAACATCGACACCCAGAATCCGCTCAATCAGTTCAAGACCGAGGACCTCGAACTGTTGCAAGCGGTGGCCGGGCAGGCGGCGCTAAGCTACGAATCGACGCGGTTGATGGCGGCGTTCAGTGCAAAGCAGAAGCAGGACAGTGAACTGGACATTGCGCGAGGTGTTCAGGAGGCGTTGTTGCCGGACGAATTTCCCGAGATCGAAGGTTATTCGTTCTTCGCCTCCTATGACGCCGCGCAGGCTGTCGGTGGCGACTATTACGATGCCATGGTGCTTGACGACGGGAAAATCTGCCTGGCCTTCGGTGATGTGGCCGGCAAGGGGGTTCCCGGAGCACTGATCATGTCGCGGATCTCCAGTTGCGTTCAGAACACGATGGGGTTCGCACCAACGATCGAGGAGGCGGTCTCGGCAATCAACAATCACATGTGTGCCAACGCCGTCGAAGGTCGGTTCGTGACCTTCGTGCTCGCGGTGATCGATCCGGTGGCTCATGAAATGGCCCTGGTCAACGGCGGACACATGTCGCCGATGATCCTCAGGACTGACGGTTCGATCGAGGAGTTCGACGAGGAGTCGGTTGGGTTGCCGATTGGCGTGATGGAGGACTACCCGTTCGAGGTGGTCCGCCGCCCGATCGAGCCAGGAGAGATTGTCGTGATCTTCACTGATGGCGTCGACGAAGCGATGAACCCGGACGGGGAACTCTACACACTCGAGCGGATGCGGACCTTCCTGCAGGCGGGTCCGCGGCAGGCCGATGAACTCGGCCGCGCGCTGCTGGCCGATGTCCGGCAATTTGCCAACGGGCGTCCGCAGAACGACGACATCACGATCATGACGATCGGCCGCGGCCTGTCCTGAGCGGCCTTGCTGGCCGGAGAAGCCCTCGCCGGGCTGTCCGCCGTCAGATCTCGATCGTGCTCGGAGCGGCGACTTTCCGGTATCCCAGGCTCCGCATCACCTCGAGCACTTCACTCCAGGTGGGGAATTGTCGCCCGCTGCGGCGCTTGTAGTCGTCCATTGCCGTCATGAACTCGACCTCGTCGTTGTTGTAGTCGCGTTCACAAGTGGTCGGGTCGATATGTCGACGGCGTTCGACCTTTGGTCGACCACGACTCTCGGTCGTGTCGTGGCCCTGGTCAACGCGGCGGTTTTCCGTGGGGGTGCGGTCGTGAGTGAGCATGAGCGAATGTGTCCCGTTCTGGAAGGCGCGATCGTCGCGCAGCGGCCCTGGCCGGCGGCGCGCCCCTTTAGCATCGGTCGCTACGGTGAGCAGACTGCAGCGGCACCGACCGGTTCGCGGCTGTAGCAGCCATGCGACATCGGCCGTTGGAACCGGTCGTGAGGATTGAAGCGAGGCCGACGTCAAACGCCGCCTCACTTCTGGATCAACTCGCGCCCAAATTGCCGGGAGAGCTTGTGCGCGTGGCGCAAAGTGATCAGGCGACTCTCGAGCTGATCCTCGTTATAGTAACGGCCCGATTCGCTACGTGGCAAACCGGCCAATTCCAAGGTCAATGGAAGCAAGTCCAGGAACTCGCGGTAACGGCGTTGCTGTTCATTCGCGTCTGACACAAGTGGCCCCTCAGAGCAAGGTGTTCCCGACGGCTCACCGGGCTGGATCGACTCATTCGCCCAAGGTGTGTCGGCTTATTTCTCGGTCGATGGTCGCCGGTGCATATATTTACTGATGATGTCCGCAGCCAGGTTCGATGGGTTTTCCTCGGGAGCGGCCGCCTCTTCGTCTCCCGATGGGTTTTCGTTCTTGGGAACGGGTTCAGGATCCTTGGCACCAGTTGTCGACGGATCAGGAAGTGAGACGTCGGGAAAGGATTCATCGGCGGCAGCCGGTGGCGCTGGCGGAGCCTCCGCCGGCACCTGGGGCACTTGCGGAGGGTAAACCGGAGCCGGGACACCCGGCACCATGCCCGGCATCATGCCCGGCATCATGCCCGGCTGACCAACAAACGGCATTTGCTGCTGCATCGCCATCTGCTGTTGCATCGCTAACTGTTGTTGCATCGCCAACTGTTGTTGCTGTTGCTGTTGCTGTTGCAAGGCCATCTGCTGCTGCATGGCCAGCTGCGCTTGATATTGCTGCTGCTGCAATTGCTGCTGTTCCTGCTGCGCCGGGATTATCGTGGTGTCATCGGAGAGCATCGTGGTGTCCGATGCGGCATCGATGATTACAGCGGCATCGTTGGGTTCAGCGGCATCGTTGGGTTCAGCGGCATCGTTGGGTTCAGCGGCATCGTCGAATTCAGCAGCATCGTCGAGTGCAGCGGCATCGACGGGCAGACCGATCAATGTATCGCTCGAGGAAGGCTCCTGGTCGATGTCGTCCAGTACACCAGCAGAATCCCCAGCCGCCACTTCGGCTGTCGCTTTGGCCGGTTCGTCTACTGCTTCCGGCACTTCGCCTGAATCTCGAAGCAGAACCTCGAATTCCAGTGGTCCGACAACGACTTGATCACCGGTCTGCAGTCGAACTTGACCGGAAATCTGCTCGCCATTGACGAGCGTACCGTTGGTGCTACCCAGGTCCCGCAACCTCAGGCAAAACGAATCCAGGGTAAAACAGCAGTGGTGCCGGCTGACCGCTTCGCTGTTGGGGCGAAGATGGCAGTCCTGTTCCCGTCCGATCAGGAACTTGCGATCCACCTCAAGCGGGATCAGCTTCCCGTCGTGAGTTCCACCGACGGCTTTCAATTCAGCAATTAGCATCTAGACCGCACCCCCCCAAAATGGCCCGAGGTCTATCAGTTTCAGGTCTTGCACCTTCGAATTGTTCTTATCGAGTCGCTGACTTCCGAAGACCAGATCAATCCAAAGACTTGAATAAAACTGCAATAACCGGGTCACGGTCCGTACTGGTCAGTCGAGTTGTCCCGACTGTTGAAATGAAGGAAATGCGTGCGAAAAACACGGGAGATGTAGGGTCAAGCTACTCTCATTGCCTCAAGATGTCAACGAAATTGGGGCGGATGACGTGCTGGAACTTCACATCGGTCGTCAGCAAAGCAGAACATCACCGCATTTGCGAACGGAACTGTTCATCACTGGTCGCCTGACGACAATCTCCGCAATCGACGATTGGCAGGTTGGTGAGACACATATTGCTTCGCGATGAAGGACTTCATGGGTGGTTTGTCGACAGTCATGGGTAACCGGAGCTCACACTCGGAGGCGGCCAGCACTGTCACGACAGTCGCTCAGTCCACGCATCCGATCGGTCCGGAAGGTTTGCTGCAACTGGCTCGGGTCTTCGAGTGCGAGGACGCGACCATTCGCGAGGGTGTCCGAGCACTGCTCGCCGAACCTCACGAACAACTCGGTGCGATCGAAAAGACCCGCCGTGTGCTCAACTGGACAGCCTGGCAACTCGCCGACCGCATGGCGTTCGAGTCACTCGATGAGAACCGCAGGCTGTGGAAACGGTTTGCAGATCCGCAAACGCGGAAGCAGATGCGAGAGAGGTTTGAGGAGTACACGTATCAGTGGTATTGATCCGGGGCACAGTCCGCTCCTGAAATCTTCTGCGACCTTCAAGACAATGACGACTGTCTCGAGTCCTCGTCGATCGTTGAATACCGACTCCCGGCCAGTCGATCGATTTCAGCCGATTCGTCCGGAGTCAGAGGGTCTGCCTGGGGGATGATGCCCTCGAGACATCCAGCGATCGTGTTGGCCATTCGTGCCGGAAAATCTGGTGGCAGAACCAGCGAGGGAAGCAGGTCGGCAAGACCCGGAAACTGGGGAGCATGTGGAGAGCGGGCTAGAATCAGGCTCCCGTGCTGTAGAACGGCCCCGCGGCGGCGGCGCTGGGCGCTGCCGAGCACCTTGTGAGAATCCAGGACAACATCCTCGGCCGCCGACCTCCCGAAGCACAGGGCGGGTTGTTTGCCCGGGTCACCGGACCCTCGCAGTGCCAACACGGCTGACGACTGCTCCTGGTCCCGGGGCAACAGATCGATCAACGCCTGGTGGATCGACCTGTAGAGCTCGGCGGGGTGCTGGGTTGATTGACACGCCGGCGGAACGACACAGGAATACGTCCATTCGTGGTGATGGACGATGGCCCCTCCCCCGGAGAGTCTACGGACGTGATCAAGGTTCGTGAGCAGTGGGTCATTTTCTGTCGATGCGACGTCCTGAAAATAGCCCAGCGACACGGTGGGGCACGACCAGGCGTAGACACGAACTGCGGCCCGGCCGGTCTGGATGGCCGATTCCAACAGAACCTCGTCACAGGCCATGTTCCAGGAGCCGGGGTGCGACTCCCCGGATTCGATGATTCGACAGCAGGTCATCAGGAGCCGTCTTCGGGGGTCCAGGACAGCACCGGGTGCCTTGCGGCCTGAACATCGTCGGGCCGACTGACCGGCGTCTGGTGAGGCGCTTCGTGCAGGAACCCGGGGTCCTCGGCGGCAATCGTGCGAATCGTCTCGGCAAACGCGTCCATTGTTCGCTTCGACTCGGTTTCAGTCGGCTCGATCATCATGGCTTCAGGGACCACCAGGGGAAAGTAGACGGTCGGCGCGTGAAAACCGAAGTCGAGAAGTCGCTTGGCGATATCCATCGCCGAGATGTCTCGCTCCTCTTTCAGCCGAGCGGCCGACGCCACGAACTCGTGCATGCAATGTTGGCCATGGGGGACTGGCAGCAGGTCACAGATCAAGGATTTCAGGTAGTTGGCATTGAGGACCGCATGCCGGGCGACATCCCGGACTCCGTCCGGGCCGAGAGTCCTGAGATAGCAGTAACCCCGGACCAGGATTCCCACGTTGCCGAAGTGGCTGCGGACTCGACCGATCGACCGGGGAGGGTCTTCGAGCTGGAAGTGGGGGTTTCCATCATCGTCGAGGTTGCTGGTCACGATTGGTCCCGGAAGAAACTCGCTGAGTTCCTCGCGGACGGCAATCGGCCCGGCCCCGGGCCCGCCGGCGCCGTGCGGTCCGGTGAATGTCTTGTGGACATTAAAATGCATCATGTCACCACCGAAGTCACCGGGCCGGGTGATCCCCATGATGGCGTTCATGTTGGCTCCATCGATGTAGACCAGTCCACCGACGGCGTGCACTTTCTCGGTGATCTCTTCGATTTGCTGTTCGAACAATCCCAGCGTGTTGGGATTGGTGATCATGAACACCGCGGTGTTTTCGTCGAGATGTTGTTCGAGCTCAGCGAGATCGACGAGCCCGTCAGTTCCTTCCTTCAACTGGAGACATTCAAATCCCGCGATCGCCGCGCTGGCGGGATTGGTGCCATGGGCACTGCTGGGGAACAGGACTCGGCTTCTTGATTCGCCACGGGAACGAAACCAGGCCGACGCGACCAGCAGGGCAGCGAACTCGCCCTGGGCGCCGGCGGCCGGTTGCAGTGAGACGGCAGGCAGGCCGGAAATCTCGGCGAGCATCTTCTGCAAGTCATACAGGAGTGCCAGCATTCCCTGCTGGTCGTTGATTCGCTGGTAGGGGTGCAGGTCGACCAGACCGGGCAATCCGGCAAGACGTTCATGCCGCTTGGGGTTGTACTTCATCGTACAACTGCCCAGTGGATAGAAGTGCGTGTCAACCGACATGTTCAGTGTCGACAGGTTGTGGAAGTGGCGGATCACGTCGGCTTCTGTCAACTCGGGCAATGTCGGTCGCTTCTCCCGATCGGCTGTTGCCAGGTGTTGCGATGGCACCAGCTCATCGAGGGGCTGAAGCGGAACATCACAATCCGGGAACCGCGCGGCGCGACGGCCCGGACGGGAGAGAGCAAACAGCAATTCGGTGGCAAGGGAATTACGCATGGTGGTCAGGGCTGACTGCTGAGTTTTGCGGGTTCAGTGGCCAGGGCATCGACAAGCCCATCGATCTCCTCGCGGGTTCGCTGTTCGGTGACGGCCACCAGGAGAGTCTCTTGGGCGGCAGCATCGCCAAGAGACGCTGTCAGACGAGGAAATCGCGCCAGTGTCGGGCCGAGATCGAAGCCGGCTGCCGCCGCACGATCGATCACGCTCTTGGCACCATCCCGACAACGAATCGTGAATTCCTTGAAGAACGGACGATCAAACATCAACTCGATCCCGGGCAACTCGGCCAGGCGTTGGGCAGCGTAGTGAGCCTTGCGGCAACACAGCTGCGAAACTTCGTTCAGTCCTTCCCGGCCCAGCAGTGCGAGGTAAACGGTGGCTCGCAGAGCGAGCAATCCCTGGTTGGTACAGATGTTACTCGTCGCCTTTTCACGCCGGATGTGTTGCTCGCGGGCCTGGAGGTTCAAGACGTAGCAGTCGCGTCCTTCCCGGTCGGTTGTCTGGCCGATCAAGCGCCCGGGCATCTGGCGAACAAATTCCTTTCGGCAGGTCAGCAGGCCCAGGAACGGTCCCCCGTACTGTGCCGGAATTCCCAGCGCCTGGCCCTCGGCCACCGCAATGTCGGCTCCGCAATCGGCCGGTGACTTGAGCAGTCCCAGGCTCAGGGGGTCAAAGCAGACGACGGCGAGGCTGCCGGCATCGTGAGCCGCCTGGCACAGTGGCGCGACGTCTTCGAGACCACCGAAGAAATTGGGATGCTGGATGACCAGGCAACACGTTGTGTCATCAAGAGCCTCTGAGACGATCGAGACATCGGCGAAACCGTTGGGAGTGGCGACAATTTCGAGTTGGCATTCGAGATTGTCGAGATAGGTCTCCAGCACTTGCTGGTATTCGGGGTGGAGTGACCCGAGAACCACGACGCGACCATGGCGGCGGGTGACTCGCATTGCCATGAAAACTGCCTCGCTGACGGCCGTGCCGGCCTCGTAGAGACTGGCATTGGAGATGTCCATGCCGGTGAGTTGGCAGATCAGCGTCTGGAACTCAAAGAACGCCTGCAGGCTGCCCTGGCTGGCCTCGGCCTGGTAGGGAGTGTAGGCGGTGTAGAATTCGCCTCGTGATGCGATTTCATCGACGGCCGCCGGGATAAAGTGATCGTAGACACCACCGCCCATCAGGCAGATCCGCGCGGCAGTACCGCTGTTGGCAGCGGCGAGTTGTCGCAGGTGTGCTTCCAACGCCGGTTCGGACAACCCGCCGGGAAGATCGAGTGGCCCGTCGAGTTGCAGTCGGTCGGGGATCTGGGAGAACAACTCGTCGATCGAATCGGCGCCGATCGCGTCGAGCATTGCCGCGATTTCATCGGGGGTGTTGAACAGGTAAGCCACGGGGTTCTCGGTCGGAAAAACGCAGCGGACCAGTCGATGACACGAGGTGCTAGTGACCGGCGGCGTTGCAGTGGGTGCGGTAAGCGATTTCGTTGAGCAGCGATTCGGCCGCCGTGGCGTCGCTGACGGTCATCCGGATCATCCAGCCCCTCCCGAAGGGGTCCTCGCTCAACGCGTCGAGATCATCCGGCAGTGCCGTGTTGATCTCGGTGACCTCGCCGGTCACCGGCGCGTAGAGATCGCTGACCGCCTTGACACTCTCGACTTCACCGAATATCTCGCCGGCGGCCAGGGCCCGCCCTGGCTCTGGCAGATCGACAAACACGAGGTCGGTCAAGTGCTCGACGGCAAAGTCGGTAATCCCGATCGTGGCCTGGTCACCGTCGAGGTGCAGCCATTCGTGGGATGTCGAGAACAACAGCGTTGCCGGATCCATCTTGTTCGAACTCCGTTTTGCCCGAGTGTGCGTCCGTGTCCAGGGCCGGTTGGCCGCTGCCGATGTGATCTCTAGCTGGGAGCCTGTGCCGATTCGTCCTGCACTTCGTACTCATCGATTTTCTCGATCCGGCGCGCGTGCCGCCCTCCCTCGAAGTCGGTCTCGAGCCAGATCTCGATCATGCGATTGATCCGTCGGTCGCCGAGCAGGTCGGCCGAGAGGCAGAGGACGTTGGCGTCGTTGTGAAGCCGGCTCATACCAGCCGTCAGATCATCGTGGCAATTTGCCGCACGAACACCGCGGAACTTGTTGGCCACGATGCACATTCCCATGCCGGTGCCACAAATCAGGATCCCCCGATCCACGGATCCCGTCGAGACCGCCCGGGCAACCTGCGCCGCGAAGTCGGGGTAATCCACACTTTCTCCGGAATCGGGGCCGCGGTCGTCGGCGTCGTGTCCCAGGTCCGACAGCAGGGACAGGACCTTTCCCTTGACGGCGTGTCCGCGATGGTCGCTAGCAACGGCAATCTTCATGAGCAATCTGTTGAGGAGGCGAGGAATTGAAAACCAAAAAATCCAGTCGGGGAAAGCGGCTTCCGTGAATCAGTTCATCACTTCTGTGAGCAATCTGTCGAGGTTTTCTTCGATCGCATTACAGCAGGCGGTGTAGATCTCGTTGGATCCTCCGATCGGATCGTCGATGTCCCCACCGCCGGCGTCGAGGAGTTGAATCCGGGAGGCGGTCTCGGGCCAGAGACGGAGAACCGAATCACGATGGCCACGTGTCATCGTGACCAGATGATCGGCCTGTGCCGCCAGATCACCGGTCAACGGTTGGCTGACGTGCGACGAGAAATCGACTCCCCGCTCCCTAAGACTCTCGGCCGCTCCCGGGCTGACCGGACTTCCCCCGTAGGCGGCCACGCCGGCCGATGCCACCAGGAAACCCCGTTCAATCAACTCTCCATCCCGGCATTGTAACCGCTGTGTCAGTAATTTGCGAAACAACGCCTCGGCCATCGGACTGCGGCAGGTATTGCCCGTGCAGACGAAGACGATGACGCGACTGGCCAGTCGCATCACCGTCGCCTGGCCGACCACGCCGGTTCTGGTAACTTCCCAGTTGTCTGTTCGCACGCGGATCCACGTGTCGCCTCCTTCGAAACGAGGCGGTCCCGCGTTGAGAATCAGTGCCGCGGGGCCCTGCTGCTCGGTGTCCGGGTCTCTGGTTGCCGTCATCGGGTGGGCGCAACCAAGAAGGACTCCATCGACTTCGTCCAGGAGGCCCCGAGGCACTTCGTGAACCGGTACCCGCAGTGGGAGCCGTTGCTCCCGGCTGACCCAGTTCCACCAGGTTGTTTCCCAGTCGCTCGGCGGTGTGTTTCCGGGATCGAGATCAATCACGACCGGTCCGGGCCAGCAGCGACGGGTCAACCGCAGGGCCAGTGGGCTGGGGGGCAGGGAGGCCGGCAGCAATGCCTCGGCAGTTGCCGCGATCACGGTCGGGGTCATCGCGGGAGACTCATCGGATGCCGCAAGCAGGAGTCCGACGGCCTCGGGGGACGTGATCGAGGCAAGCAACTGGTATCCCGCCTCGTCCGGGACAACCACCAGGCCACCGTCCTTGAGAACATTGGCGGCACGGACAACTGCTCGAGATGTCGCCTGGCCGTCGCCGTCGCGGATGTCGATGACCTCACTCATCAAGCTTTAATGCCTCTTGTCGCGGGAATGCGATCGTCAATCGTGGTAACGCGAAAGACTCCAGTCCCGAGCCAACTCAACGAGTGTTTGCAGTGTCTGGGGGTTGGCGCTACAGGCGACGATTCCCGGCAGCCTCAACATGTCGGCCCGGTCGTCCATCCACAGTTCTTCGAAATGCACCCGCTCTCCATTGTGGACCCAGACGGCGTCGCCACCCAGGATACGAGCAATGTGCAGTGAAACGGGAAAGTCGTAGATGTTGGGCGAGTGGATCAAAGATCCTCCGAATTCGCCGCAGGCCAGCAGGGGGTAAATGCTCCCGGGCATGTCGTCGGGTGCGACACCTTCCAGGCCGGTTGCCGTCACATCCAGGGCCCGCGCCGCGTCGTGCTGCTGGAAACCGATCAGGTAGATTCGGTTTGAATCGGGCCGCGTGGCAGCTTCGATTGCCGGAATTGCATCGATGACCTCGCGGGCCGGTCGCAACGGGTTGTCGGGACCGCACGTGATTCGCTCGCCGATCGCTTCGACCCACGTGCCGTGATCGCCCATTTCAGGCAGAAACACCAGGGAATAGTGCAGCGTGTCCGGCGTACGCAGCGACAGCATCACGGCGTAGCCGTTGCCACTGTGGTCGCGGTACTGCCGTGTCCCATCAATCGGGTCCAGTGCGATTGTGCAGGGAGCATCATCGGCGAACAGGTGCAGATCGCCATTTTCCTCCTCGGCCTCGATTCTTGCTTGCCGAAAGATTGGATCCCTGTCCCGCAACGCCGCCACCAGGATTTCCTGGACGCTGATGTCGGCCAGTGTCAGTGCGTCGGTGAGGTGGCTGCCGGATGTCTTTCCGGGCAGGGCGATATTGAAACCACGGATCCGCTTTGCCAGGGCGCCGCTCCAGCGAAGGACTTCGGGCATCTCGCGTGAGAGTGCAGAGGTCAGTTCGGTCAGTTCCATCGTCGAACTCGTTGCCAGCAAGGATTGTAAGTGCCAGTCTCGGAAGACGCTTCCTGGATGACGGGATCGATGCTTTCGATCCACTCGGTTGTCTCGTGGAATCGCCCGGGGTGTCCCGACATTCCCAACGGCGACCACACGAGATTAACGCATAGTGCGTCCGGAGGGAATCAACCCGGTTTGCCGGGAACCGGGCTGGCGATAGGATGCAGGTGCGAGAATCTCGATGGAGACCGAGTTGATGAAACGTGGCAGGAAGTTCGCGACACGCCGTCTGGCCCCGTTCAGCGTGTTGGCACTGGTCCTTGCGGCCTGGCCGGCGGCTGGACCGGCAGCGCATCGCCTGGCCGCTCCCGGGGTAACCAGCCTGACAAACCCCAAGGTCGAATTCCAGGTTGCAGACCAACACCATGTTGTCCTCAAGAACGGCGACATCACCGCGATCATCGTTGACAACGCTGCGGTCAACGATGGCCAATTACAGGCTGCTCATCGCGCCGGCTACAACGGGTTGGCCCAACTGGGACACCGTCGCCGCAAGCAAAACCTGTTCCGGGCGCCTTACGCCGGGATCAACTTCGAGCACATCCACGATGGCACGCTGGCTGTGGCCCGGGAGAAATTCGAGCCCCGGGTTGTGCCGATGCAACTGCGAGTCATAGATTCTTCGACGGTCGAGCTTTACCAGCGGCCGACGGTGAACTGGAAACTCGAGAGTTGCGGCCGCTATCGGTTGTTGCCTGATGGAACGATCGAATACACGTTCGAGTGCATTCCTCGGGCCAGAACATTTCACCAGGGATTCATCGGGCTTTTCTGGGCCAGTTACATCGACGGTCCCGAGGACAAAGCGATTCATTTCCGTGGCCGACGATCTGCTGCGCGGTCGGGAACCAAATGGGTGAAGTCGCTGCCGCCTGCCCACGGCACCAACAGCACTCACCCGCCCGTCGGCGGTCGGCTTCCCAC
>Ga0163108_10000307_pt1 | contig 36649 bp, 38 predicted proteins | sample Fk1155metaG_FD_109644 | JGI IMG/M metagenome (GOLD analysis project Ga0163108, IMG submission 109644) | Marine microbial communities from the Central Pacific Ocean - Fk160115 155m metaG | ecosystem: Environmental > Aquatic > Marine > Oceanic > Photic zone | place: The Central Pacific Ocean...
CTGATAAACTCACTTTTTTGGAATTTTGAAATTTTTTATTATGTCTTTAAATTCTGTCGACGAGATACCAAATTAGACACTGCCTCTTTTGCAGTACATTCGGAATTTATAACGCTGTTAACTTGTTCAGATATTGGCATTTCTACATGATTCTTTTTTGCCAAAATACCAACTTCTTTTGCGGTATTTAGACCTTCAATTTCTTGACCAATCTCTTTTCTTGCTTCTTCGATAGATAATCCTTTAGCTAATAATAGACCGAGTCGTCTATTACGTGATTGATTGTCGGTACAAGTTAAAATTAGATCGCCAAGACCCGCTAAACCCATAAAAGTATCTCGTTTAGCCCCCATAGACAAACCTAATCGAGTTATCTCTACCAAGCCGCGTGTAATTAATGCTGAACGTGCGTTACTTCCGAAACCCAATCCATCTGAAATTCCAGCTGCAATTGCCATTACATTTTTTACTGCTCCACCAATTTGTACGCCTATATAATCAGAATCAATATAAACTCTGAAATGATCTGTATGAAAAAGATTTGAAAATTCTTGCGCGAATTTGGTGTCTTTAGCTGCTATTGTTATTGCTGTTGGCAATCCTGCTGCTACTTCAGTGGCAAAAGATGGTCCCGAAAGAATTGCTATTGAACAATTTTGAATTTCGTCTTCAATAACTTTGTGACTTAATTTCTGTGTGCCAGGTTCTAAACCCTTGCATGCAACACATATACTCTCAACCGTTAATGGCCTTAAAAAATTTAAACTACTTCGTAATGCATGACAGGGTACCGCGCTAATTATTTTCCTAACTTCAATCGGAGTATCTTCTATTTTTTCAATTGGTAAAACATTGTCAGGGATTTTAACGCCTGGTAAATATTTTCTATTATGTCTGTCTAATTTAATTTCCCTGATAAGATCAAAATCAATATCCCAAAGAAAAACCTGATGCCCGTTCCTTGCTAAAATCAAAGCTAATGCAGTCCCCCAAGAGCCAGCACCTTGTACTAAAACTGGTTGTGATGTCATTTCATTAACGTCCGCTAATGGGTTGTACTTTCTTTTGCCTGTTCTGAAGCCTGCTTTCTTTGCTGCTCATACAAAGCATCAAAATTTACTGGAGAAAGTAATAATTGAGGAAACCCTCCTCTTACGACAATATCTGAAACCGCCTCACGAGCAAATGGAAACAGAATATTCGCGCAAGATGTTGCCAACATGCGTCCAATTAAATCTTCAGGAATACTTTTAATTAAGAAAATACCGGCTTGATTAATTTCAACCAGATATATAGTTTTATCATCTATCTTCACTGTTAATGTTACTGACAATACTACCTCAAAAAGATCTTCGCCTAATGGAGTTGCCTCATTTGTTATATGCATATCAACAACGGGTTTCCAATCCATTTTAAATGCATCGGGTGTGTTTGTTGTCTCAAAAGATATATCTTTTATATATATCTTTTGGATTGAAAATTGACCTTCTTGTGTTTTTTCAGTTTTGTTTTTTTCATCAGCCATAAATATTTACCTTATATATAATATTACTGAAATGATAATTAAGTATTTTTGAGGCCCTTAGTCAAAGGTAAATTTGCATTTTTCCACGATGCTATGCCTCCTTTTAAACAATAAATCATATCTTCGCCTTGTCTTACCATTTTTTGGGTTTCCTTTAATGATAAACTGCCATTTGTGCAGTAAAAAATAATTCCTTTGCTTTTATCCTTTCTTAATTTGTTGATTTTTTCGGGTAATTCTTGCAGGTCAATATTCTTAGCATTAATAATATGACCGTTCTCAAATTCTGTTTGACTACGAATATCAATTACTTCAGCATCCTCACGATTGATTAGCAGTGTTGCCTCATCCGTAGTCAGCAGCTTTACACCACCAATTAAATTTCCAAAAATGTTCCATATTAATAGAGTCAAGATTACAAAAAGCAACGAAAATAAATATGGATGATTTAGGATAAATATGGGGAACTTTTCCATTAAGTCAATCTCTTATTATTAGTTTAAATAATAACGATAATACGTCATATCTGGCGGTGAAAAAACCATTGAAATAGGGTAAATAACAAACTTATTTAACGTGTTGTATTTAATAATTTCATGTTAATATTCGCAAAGTCTTTAAAACTCAAAGCCTAACAGGGTATTTGCTTAGATTAACCTACAACCTCAATTATATATTTATTGCAGATTAAAATTGCAAAAAACTTTGATCGGCTCAATATTATTCTTCATTCCTGTTAATGATGGTCAATATTAGTGATACAACTAGTTCATAAACCCACCATTCTGATAATCCTCGATGGTTGGGGACATACAGATAACACTGAATACAATGCAATATATTCAGCTCATAAACCAATTTGGGAACAAATCTGGGAACAATACCCTCACACACTAATTAATGCATCAGGCCTTGATGTGGGGTTACCAGCCTCGCAAATGGGTAATTCTGAAGTTGGCCATATGAATATTGGAGCTGGTCGAATAGTGGACCAAGAATTCACACGTATTACACGCGCCATAAAAGATGGCACATTTTATGAGAATAAAATACTAAATGAAGCATTTAATTTTGCAGCAAAAAACAATAAAGCTGTTCATTTACTTGGTTTGCTCTCTGCAGGAGGTGTTCACAGTCACGAAGACCATACTTTTGCATTAATGGAATTAGCAAAAAACTGTAAAGTTAAAAAATTATATCTCCACGCATTTTTAGACGGACGAGATACATCGCCAAAATCTGCGATTGAGTCAATACATAAGGTTCAACTAAAAATTAAAGAACTAAATATTGGACAGATCGCTTCACTAATTGGTCGTTATTATGCTATGGATAGAAATAAACACTGGGATAGAACAAAATTTGCCTACGATCTTATTAGTCAGGGTAAGTCTGATTATAGATCGAGCGATCCATTTATTGCTATTGATATGGCCTATGCAAGAAACGAAACTGATGAGTTTATATCGCCAACCGCGATTATTAAACAAGGAGAAGATCCCGTTATTGTTGGGGATGATGATGTCATTGTTTTCGCAAATTATCGCGCAGACCGCGCAAGACAATTAGCACGGGCATTCACTAAACCAAAATTTGTAGCATTTGAAAGAGAAAGAATGCCAAAACTTAAAACTTTTATAAGCCTGACTTCTTATAAAGCGGAATATGAATTTCCTGTTGCCTTTCCTCCAGTTTCTTTGTCGAATGTTTTTGGTAAATACATTTCCAATCTTGGTTTGAAACAGCTACGCATTGCTGAGACTGAAAAATATGCGCATGTAACCTTCTTTTTTAATGGTGGGGACGAAAGTATATTTGAAGGTGAGGATCGCGTACTAATCCCATCTCCGCGTGTACGTACTTATGATTTGGCGCCTGAAATGGGTGCAGAAAAAATTACAGACTATATGATAGAGTCAATTAATAGTCGTAAGTATGATTCAATAATATGTAATTTTGCTAATGCTGATATGGTTGGTCATACTGGTAATTTTAAAGCAACGATTTCTGCTATAGAAACAATTGACAAGTGTTTGGGTAGAATTGTTGAATCTGCACAGAAAGTAGGTGGTGAAATTCTGATAACTGCAGATCATGGAAATGCTGAACAAATAAAATCATATACAACAGAAAAAATTAAATCACAACCTCATACAGCACATACAAGTAATTTAGTGCCATTAATCTATGTTGGCAGATCGGCAAAATTCCTACCAGGAACAGGTTCTCTATCGGATGTTGCTCCAACCCTATTAAGTATTATGGACATAAAACAGCCTGATGAAATGACTGGACAATCACTGATAAAGCTACTGAAAGACAAGACTCCAGCGATTATCGGAAAGTAATTCTTTATGGTTCTGCCTAATAGAATAGTAATAATTACGAAAAAATATACTTTATTTTTTTTACTAGGCCTTTCATCACCAACCATCTCGGATGAATCAAGTTATAAGCAAAAATTAAAACTTGAAAAAATTCAATCTCGTATGCTTAATGTCGATAAGGAAATTGAAAGAGCCAAGCATAAGGTCAGTGTATTACAAACAGAATTAAAGGAGAATGAATTAATAACGAATAAAATATCTATACAACTAGAAAATACTCAATATGATATTTTAAGAAAACAAGATAACCTTAAAAAATTAAAAACTAAAAAAGAGAATCGCCAGAAAATACTTAACAAAGAAAAAGGGATGCTTATTTCTCAAATAAGATCTATTTATAGAATGGGTAAATATAATTATTTTAAAGTATTACTTAATCAAGATAACCCGTCCCAAATTACTCGTGCAATTGCATATTATGATTATGATAATTATGCTCGTTCAAAACGCATAAAAAAATTAAGGCGAACTTTAAAAGATATTGAAGAAATTGAATCAAATATATATAGGCAAACTACTAAACTCGAATCATTAGAAAATGAACATAAATTTAAATTAGAAAAATTTAATAAACAACGTGATAATAGGCTAAAATTTATAGAAGATATCAACAAATATATTAAGCAACAAGGAATTGAACTCCTACTTCTAAAAGAGAACGAGCGTAAACTCGGGGAACTTCTAAATAATCTAAAAATTTCGCAATTAGATAAATTTCATTCTACTAAAAAGGAATTCTCTTTTAGTTCAAGAAAAGGAGAACTAATTTGGCCAATAAATGGAAAATTATTAAAAAAATATGGCGCAGAAAAAAAAATGACTGGTCTAAAATGGAAAGGAGTTCTAATTGAAGCAAAGGAAGGTTCTCAAGTAAGCGCTATCAGTGAAGGAAAAATTGTTTTTGCAGATTGGTTTCGCAATTTTGGTTTACTTGTAATAGTTGAACATCAAAATAATTTTTTAAGTTTATACGGACATAACCAAAAACTTTTAAAAACTACTGGTGATTTTGTTAAAACTGGAGAAAAGATTGCTACTGTAGGTGATAGTGGGGGACAGAAAAATCCTGCACTTTATTTTGAAATAAGGGAAGGCAAGAAAACCTTAGATCCATCACAATGGTGTAAAAAATAACCTTTAATTTAGCTTGTAGATAATGCCCAATAGCTAGTATGCTAACAAAAAAATAAATTTAATAGCTATAATAAAAAATTAAATAGTCAAGATGGCTTGATAATTTTTGCTTTAATGGAGTTAGAGAATGCCTATTTTCAAAAAAATACTATATGTAGTATTGCTTTTTTTTATCGCTAGTAAATTCGCTCTGGCAAATTCTGAGCAAAAAAATGATGTGAATACAATACCTTTGGATGAAATACGAGTATTTACAGAAATTTTCTCAAAAATTAAAAGTGATTATGTTGAAAATATAGATGACGAAGCCCTTTTAGAAAATGCAATTCGTGGAATGCTGCAAGGACTTGACCCGCATTCTGCCTATTTAGATAAAGAAGCCTATAAAGAACTACAGGAAGGTACTTCAGGTGAGTTTGGTGGTCTTGGAATTGAAGTGGGCTATGAAGATGGTTTTGTTAAGGTTATATCACCAATCGATGATACTCCTGCACAGCGAGCCGGGATTAAAGCTGGTGATTTAATTATTCGTTTAGATGGTAAATCTGCTAAGGGTATTTCACTTATGGAAGCTGTTAAAATAATGAGAGGCAAACCAGGAAGTAAAATTGAATTAACCATACTAAGAGAAGGCAAAGAAAAACCTTTTAATATAAGTATTGTACGGGATGTTATAACTATTATAAATGTAAGAGCTGAAATAATAGAGCTCGAGTTTGGATATGTTCGTATTTCAAGTTTTCAAGTACACACCGCAGAGGATTTACGTAAATCACTTAAAAATTTAGAAAGTAAAAATAATAAAAAATTAAAGGGATTAGTATTAGATCTAAGAAATAATCCAGGTGGTTTACTAAATGCAGCAGTTGATGTCTCTGATTTATTTATTAATAGTGGGCTAATTGTTTATACGGAAGGCAGGGTAAAAGATTCAAAACTAAAATTTAATGCAAAACCAGATGAGTTATTTAAAAATATTCCGATCGTTGTTCTTGTTAATGGTGGTTCAGCCTCTGCATCAGAAATCGTTGCTGGAGCGTTACAAGATCATAAAAGAGCAATTATTATGGGTGAAAGGACATTTGGTAAGGGTTCCGTACAAACTATACTGCCAATGAATGACGAAACAGCCTTAAAATTAACCACTGCTCGATACTACACGCCCTCTGGTCGTTCTATACAAGCATCGGGTATTGAGCCTGATATGATTGTTAGAAATATAGAATTTAATGTCGCGGATGATAACAATGTAAGCAATGGATTAATTAAAGAATCAGATCTGAGCGGTCATCTTGATAGTGAATCTCCTGTAGATAATTCAAAAAAAGAAAAAATTACAAGCTCATCTTCGCTCATAGAAACTGATTATCAACTCTACGAAGCGATAAATGTACTGAAGGGACTTTCAATTCATTTGAAAAAAACTGGGTAAATCATATTCATGTATTCATGCACCGTAGTAATGAAATATAAGTGTATAATTTTTGCTTTTTTACTAAGTACATTCGCAATAATAGTGCATTCTCAACAAACACCAGAGCCATCGATTTCAATCATAATTGATGATCTTGGCTATAAAGAAAAAGAAGATATGCTCGCACTTTCCTTGCCTGGCCCAATAGCATATGCAATTCTTCCTCATGCTCCTTATACGCAAAAGGTTTCGGCAATTGCTTCCCGAAATGGTAAAGAAATACTTTTACATCAACCTATGCAAGCATTAAAAAATAATGAGTTGCTTGGCCCAGGAGCGCTAACATTAAATATGACTCAATATGAATTTGAAGAAACATTGGAAAAAAATATAAATTTGATATCAAACATAATAGGTATAAATAATCATATGGGAAGTTTGCTGACACGTCACCCAGGTCATATGCAATGGCTAATGAATGTCCTAAAAAAAAATAAATATATTTATGTTGATAGTTTAACTAGTATTAATAGTGTTGCTAGTGAGATTGCAAAGAAAAATAAAATACCTTTTTTAAAAAGAGATATATTTCTTGATAATAATAAAGATTTTGAATATATAACTAAAAAATTTCTTGAATTAATTGCTATAGCAAAAAAAGAAGGGACGGCACTAGCTATAGCTCACTCACATTCTAATACTATAAAAATATTATCTAAATATTTACAAAATATAGATAAATATGGTGTGAAATTAATTGGAATTAAGTCGCTTATAAAAATAAGGAATAAGCAAAATTATATAGATACATAATTAATTATTTATATTTCCAGGAAAGAAATACAAAAATTAATCCGAAGAAACCTAATATTAAAGAAGCAATTGGGATTGAGATTATTGCTCCATGTGCTGTGTTGTTCATAGCATAAATAATTGATGATGATAAAATAAATCCAGATCCAATAACTGAAATAATTATTTTTCGATTATATATTTTCATCTCTTTACGTAATTTGTGTATTTCATACGACTTATTCTCCATTTCTATTTTTCCTTCATATAATTTATCAATTAAATCAATTGTTCTATTTGGGAGTTCGGGCAAACGTTCAATTACCCTAGGTAGATTTAACATCGCACCTTTTATAAATCCTTTAACTCCCATGCGTTCACTCATCCAACGCTCCATCTCTGGTCTCGCTGTTTCCCACAAATCAAGCTGCGGATAAAGCTGTCTTCCAATGCCTTCAATATTTATAATAGTTTTTTGCAGCAATATTAATTGCGGCATTATCTCAACATCAAAACTACGAGCAATTTGAAAAAGTCTCTGTAATAATTCGCCCAACGAAATTTCATGAATAGGCCTATCTAGTAATGGTTCACATACAGTTCTAATTGCACCTTCAAGTTCATCAACTCTTGTTTCTCGTGGCACCCAGCCAGACTGAATATGCAAGACTGCAACTCTATGATAATCACGGTTTAGAAATGCAACTAAATTATCGGCAAGATAATGTTGATCAAATTCAGTTAATGAGCACATAATGCCAAAATCAATAACTTTAATTACTGGTAATTCCTTTTTTTTACCCGAAGAGACGAAAATATTTCCTGGATGCATATCAGCGTGAAAAAAATTATCCCTAAAAACTTGTGTAAAAAATATTTCAACGCCAAATTCTGCCAAAGATTTTAAATCTATATTAGCAGTCTTTAGAGCACTAATATCACGTATTGGTATCCCTTCAACACGTTCAATGGCGAGTACATTTCTTTTTGTCAGCTCCCAGTCAATTTTAGGAACATAATATCTATTTTCATTTTCAAAATTACGCTGTAATTGAGATGCATTTGATGCTTCCCTTTGCAAATCTAATTCATTAAAAATAGTTTTTTCAAATTCTTTTATAACTCCAGTAAATTTTAAAGATTTTGCATTCTTGTTATATCTTTCTGCTTTTTCAGCTAATAAATGCAATAAATCTAGGTCCTTTCTTATTACTAACTCAATATCTGGGCGTATAACCTTAATAATAAAATCACGCCCGTCTTTAAGTGTTGCGCTATGCACCTGTGCGACTGATGCTGAGGCTAATGGTGTTTCATTAAATTCCTGAAAAACATCATCAATGTTACAACCATAAGCATCTTCAATAATTTTCCTCGCAATCTTTCCAGGAAAAGGGGGAACATTATCTTGTAATTTTGCAAATTGATCGGCAATATCTTCTGGGATTAAATCACGACGTGTGGATAGTATCTGTCCTAACTTTACATAGATAGGCCCTAATTCTTCTAACATTAAACGTATTCTTACTGCTCTTGTTTCTTTATTTTTAGTAAACCAATTCCAAGGTAAGATATAAAAAAGAAAACGAATAGGTCTTAATAAGTGTGTAGCAAAGATAATTTCATCTAGACCGTGTGAAATTAATACCTTCTGTATTGCTAATAAACGTAAAAACTGTGACACGATTATATATTCTTCCTATTTTTTGACAAAAAATTATTAATTTTATCAATTCTTTTTGAAATTAACTCTGTTTCGTCTCGAAGACAATCGACTTCTTTATTAAATTCATTTATTAATAACTCATCTGGAAGCATTTCAACCTCAAAACGTAAATATTCACTAGTATCTGACATAATTGTTTCAACTATTGAAAATGTGGAGCTTGATGCTTTTCGTATAAATCTGCCAATTTGAAACGCAAGTGTATCACCAAGAAATTTAGATAGTGGATCTTCGAAATCTACTTTTAGATTGCTTATTATATTTTGAAAATCTCGTGCAAGAGTTGTATCTCCCACAATCTTCATATTAATGGGTAGAATTAGAGGTTGAATTTTTAAAGGAAGTATTGTTTTTAAAAAACTATCTAGTGTACTTTTTATTGACACATCTGGATCTACGTCACATTCAGTATTAATACTCAATCTATTCTCAATAGGTGTTATATATAATTTTAGCTCTGTGTTTTCAAATTCTAAAGCAATAATCTTTTTATTAATTTTTTTTAATGCGTAGCAAGCTTCCTCATCAAGACATAATATCTTGTTAATATAATTTTCAAATTTACTAATCCAAAATTGCATAATTTACTCAAAAAAATTCATATTTTATAACCCCGATGAACTGCAGCTATTCCACTAGAAAGATTATAATACTCAATATTTCTAAACCCCGCCTCCTCCATCATTAATGACAATTCTTCCTGATCAGGATGCATGTTAATTGACTCCACTAAATATTTATAACTTCTCTCATTTCCAGAAATCGCTTTACCTAATTTTGGGATAAATTTAAATGAATATTTCTGATACAGCTTATCTAATAATGGAATTGTGACTTTAGAAAATTCTAAGATAACTAATTGTGAGCCATATTTAAGTTTTTTATATATTGATTCTAATGCAATATTTTTGTTAGCGACATTTCGAAGTCCGAAAGCAATTATGACAAAATCAAAACTATTATCTCTGAATGGTAAATTTTCCGCATTTGCCCTTATATAATTTATACCTTTTATTATTCCTGTATTGATAAGATTTTCTCTTCCCTGATTTAACATATCTTCATTTATATCACACAATGTAATGTTTCCATCTTTCCCTAATTTCTTATAAACCAGTTTTGTAATATCTCCAGTTCCGCCAGCTAAATCAAGTACACAAGAATCTCTCCTAATCCCGCTGATGTTTACAGCAAAACGTTTCCATAATCTATGAATACCAAATGACATAACATCATTCATTAAATCATAATCATTCGTAACAGATGAAAAAACTTCGTTAACGCGCTTAGTTTTTTCTATAGGGGAAACTTTCTCATAACCAAAATCTGTTTCTTTCTTAGCCATATTTTTAGCGAATGTACCCCGATTTATTTAATTTATGAAGATAGCTTTTCCAATAATTCTCTTGATTCTGTCCTAACTCATATAAATAATTCCAAGTATACAAGCCCGTTTCGTGACCATCATCAAACACGATACGAACAGCATAATTACCAATGGGCTGGACTTCACTTATATTTATGTTTTCCTTGCCGGTCTGTAATACCTCCTGACCAGGACCATGTCCTTTTACCTCTGCTGATGGAGAAAAAACTCGCAGATATTCGCATGGTAATTTAAAACTTACTCCATTGTCATAAACAATTTCTAGAATCTTGGACTGTTTATGCAAAGATATAGTCAACGGGTGTAAATTACTCTCGGTCATTTTTCGTTAATGCCTACTTAATATTTTTTGTTTTTAAAAAATTGTGTGCAAAAATTTACAGGCAACAATTTTACATTAGCCAAAATTAAGGCTTAAGTAAAACAGGCCTAAATATTATTTTTCCTTTGTTTTTTTTTACGCGCTCTCGGGTGTGTTTTATCATAAACTTGGGCTAAATGTTGAAAGTCTAGATGAGTATAAACCTGTGTTGTACTAATATCTGCGTGTCCTAATAGTTCCTGTACTGCACGCAGATCGCCACTTGACTCCAAAATATGACTAGCAAATGAGTGCCTTAACATATGAGGGTGAACATGGCTTGACAACCCTTGCTTTTTTGCCCATTTCTTAATGCGCTCCTGTATAGATCTCGGGCTAATACGTCTACCTCTATTGCTGATAAAAAGAGCCTTTTCATCATCATTTTTAATTAGATTTTGTCTATTTCTAAGCCAATCTTCTACCGCAATAATTGCGTATTTACCTACTGGGAGATTACGTGTTTTTTTACCTTTCCCAATAACAGTTAATACCTTATCGATAAAATCAATATCATCTACATCTAAACTCATAACTTCGGTCAAACGCAATCCAGATGAATAAATTAATTCGAGTATAGCTTTGTCTCGAATTGCTAATACATCTTTCTCTTCAATTTCTAATAATTGGCAAGTTTGATCGGCATCAAGTAATTTTGGTAATTTTCGATCTACCTTTGGAGTTATTATTCCTTCCGTAGGATTTATTTTTACTTCGCCTATTTTAAGTAAATATCTGTAAAAAGCTCTAATTGAAGATAGGTTTCTTTGTAGTGAGCGACCTGAAATACCTTTGCGATGCCTATTAGAAATAAAATCTCTCAGCTGTTGACTTCTAAGGTCAGACCATTTTTGAATATTTTGCTTAATACAATATGTCTGTAAATAATTCAGATCGCGATGGTATGCATCGCGAGTATATTTTGATAGGTAATGTAGCGTATCTTCAAAAGAATTTAGTAATTGTGCCTCCGATGAGTACATAAAAAAATCTAATTTTCTTTAACCCATGGTTTTATTATAAAACTTAAAATCTCAGCAAAATTAGAAAGTAATTCTATACCCATACCTGACTGAAAATGCTCTTCGTCAAAACTTCCGATAGCAAGTATACCTCCCCAACCATGCCCATGTAGAGGTATCATTACTGATGATGCTATATCATCACCGTCTTCGCCAAACAAAAACACCTGTTGTTGCCTCTTCATTTTACCGCTTAGTGGTTCTAGTTTTTTTATAATACTTCTAAATAACAACTCTTCTGAAGAATCTTTGCCTACAAATTCTTCTGTTAGAGAACTAGAAACAAGGATAGAATTTGCAAATAGTTTCACAACAACTCTATCAGCATAAAAATTTTTCTTTAAATTCTTATACAATGTTGAAAAAATATCTTCTGGATCATTTTCATCCATTAAAGTAAGTGCTAATTGATGCATACGACGAGCAAGTTCTTCATTTTGGCGTGCTATTTCTATTAACTCGTGTATTTTTTTTTGAGTTTCCTGATTTTGACTACGTAATATCGCTAATTGTTTTTCAACAAGTGAAATTGCATCCCCGCTCTCATGTGGTATTTTTAATTCGGCAATAATCGAAGGATTCTTAACAAAAAAATCTAGATTATCCCTTAAATAATCAGAAACTAAATTTTCAGTAGAACGTTTAGACATATGATTTTCTTTTTCCTTTAAACTCATAATTCAATTTCCCCTTCATAAACTGTCTCTACAAAACCACTCATATATATATAATTTTCACCGCCCTTCCAGCGTAAGGTCAAATGACCTCCACGTAATTCAACATCCACTACCTCTTCTAGATGACCTTGTTGATAAGCAACAGCAACAGCTGCACAAGCACCACTGCCACAAGCAAGGGTCTCCCCGACTCCACGTTCATAAACACGAAGTTTAATATTTTTTCGATCTAAAATTTGAACAAAACCAACATTTACTCCTTCAGGAAATATCCCATGTTTTTGGAAGACATCACCGGTGGTTTTTACAGAAGCTAAATCAACATCATCTACAATTATAACTGCGTGTGGGTTTCCAATTGACATAGCTCCAAAAACAATTTCCTTGTTGTCAAGCTTCAATAAATAGTTTTCTAATCTTTCATCAACATCTAATGGAATATCAACTGGCTCAAATTTTGGCATACCCATATTCACAGTAACAGATTGATTATCATCAATTGTTAAAATAAGCTGGCTACTTTTAGTCTCTGCTATAATATTATTTTTCTCAACTAATCCTTTACTTTTAAGGTATACGGCAACACAACGAGCACCATTGCCGCATTGAAAAACCTCAGTGCCATCAGAGTTAAATATTCTATAATAAACATCTGCTTCATTATTCTTTGATGGCCCTACTAATAAAACTTGATCGCAGCCAATACCTAAATGTCTATCTGCTATTTTTTTTATTTGTTCGCTACTTAACGACAGAGGGGCTGAGAATGTATCAAATATAATAAAATCATTCCCTGTGCCTTGCATTTTAGTAAAATTAGTAATCATTTCTCAAATTAGCTATTTAAATTGCTTTATTTTTTTATTTTTGATTAGAAATATCACTACTCGATGAAATATGTAATGTTGATGTCGGGAAAGCGCATTCCGCACCGTTAGATTCAATTATATTTATAATTTTCAATAGTACATCTTGTTTAATTTCATGATAACGAACCCAATCTATAGTTTTAGTAAAAGTATATATAAAAAAATCTAATGAAGATGGAGCAAATTCATTAAAATTTACTATTAAGGTTTTTGTTGTATCAATATCAGCATGATTCTTGAGCATTTCTTTTACATCACCGATAATTTTTTCCATTTTAGATAAATCATCATAGCGAATGCCTATAGTTTCTTTGATTCTTCTATTTAACATTCTTGATGGATTCTCAACAGAGACATTATTAAAGACTGCATTTGGAACATACAAAGGCCGCTTATCAAATGTCCTAATAGTTGTTGATCTCCATCCTATTTTTTCAACGGTTCCTTCAATTTCTTTATCAGGCGAACGAATCCAATCGCCAACACTAAAAGGACGATCCATATAAATCATTAAACCGCCAAAGAAATTAGCCAATAAATCACGTGCTGCAAATCCAACAGCAATCCCCCCAACACCTCCAAAAGCTAATACGCCAGAAATACTGTAGCCAAGTGATTGGAGTGCTATTAAAAAACCAATAATAATTACTGAAATGCGAAGCAATTTAGCTATAGCATCAACTGTAGTTTGGTCAATTTCCTCACTAGTAGTTTGTTTGACTGAAATAATATTCTTTTCAAAACACGTTATAAATCGTATTAGAAACCAACAGATAATAATTAACACGGCTATTTGATATAAGGACGAAACTGCGCTAAGTATAATCAACTTGTTATGTTCATCTATTATATTCACAGAAAAAGTAAGCGCTGTTATCCAAATTAAAACTGATAATGGTTTTTCCGCAGCATCAAGAATTGCATCATCCCAAATTATTTTTGTTTTTTTGAGTTTTAAAATAATTTTATGATGATATCTTTTCAACATCCAATTTAAGAAAATAGCAACAATAATGATAATAAAAATTTCGGCTACCCATGTATGTTCGCCAAAGAGGTTTCTGGTGATCTCTGTTAATTCTGAAAATTTCATTTAGTCTTACCTGTAATTAAAAATCTCTGTTAATAATAGCTCACTAAGAATAACTTCGTTAATTTTGAAAACTCTCAATTCTCTTTGAACACTTTTGCCATAATTTATTATTTTTCAAATCATCATATCTGTAATTAAATTTACCGCGCATTTTTTCCAAACAATTTAAAGATTCAAACTCAGCAAATTTTTCAGATTCATCAAGCACAGAAATTAAACCTTCTTTATTGTTACAGATTAGCGCCATATCACAACCAGCTTTTAGTGTAAGTCTTGTTCTTTCGGTATAATTCCCAATAATCTCGGCACCGGCCATACTAAGATCATCACTAAAAATTGTACCCTTAAAATTCAATTTTTTTCTCAAAATATCCTTTATCCAAACAGAAGAAAATCCTGCAGGAAGTGTATCAATTTCCGAATATATAACATGTGCCGGCATTAGTCCTGAAATACCGAAATCAATTAGTAATTTGAAAGGTATCAAATCGTGGGTATTAATATCACTAAACGAACGAGGGTCAAGTGGTATAGAAAAATGAGAATCTTCAGCTACTGAGCCATGGCCGGGGAAATGTTTCCCAACAGCTGCCATACCTGCTTCATTCATTCCTGTCACAAAAGCCCGCGCTAATTTTGAAATTTTTTCAGGATCAACATCAAATGCACGGTCGCCTATTACCTTACTAATACTTCCACCGACATCAAGCACAGGAGCAAAACTGAAATCAACTCCTACCGATAAAAGCTCGGCAGCCATAAGCCAACCAGTTTGCCTTGCCAGCAATTGAGCTTCCTCTATTGATTCAATAGAACTGAATAAACCGCATGCTGGTAATTGACTAAAACCATTTCGAAAACGCTGAACTCTACCGCCTTCATGATCTACAGCAATTAATAATGAAGGTTGACGTAATCTATGAATTTCTTCTTTTAATTCTACTAATTGTTTTGGTGATTCAAAATTACGTGAAAATAAAATAATACCGCCGATCAATGGATGTAATAATATTTCACGCTCGCTCTCATCTAATTGAGGACCGTCTATGTCACACATAATCGGGCCTAATTTTAAATCTTTAGGTGTTATGTACGATTTCATTTTGAGCCTCTTATATCCATTTTTTCCCTTAGGCAGTCGCCCAGAAGATTTACACATAATACCAACGAAAGAATAGCAAATCCTGGTCCTAAAACCATATGTGGAGCGACTAACATATACTGGGTACCATCTCGAATCATGCTACCCCAGGATGCAGAAGGAGGTTGTATGCCTAGACCTAAAAATGATAGGCCTGCCTCAGCAATAATGACACTCGCGACTGAAAATGTTGCCTCAATAATTAACGGAGCAATTATTAATGGTAAAATGTGTCTATATGTAATCACATAATCTAATGTGCCTAGAGCGTGTGCCGCAATAATATGATCTCGATTTTTAATGCTTAATGTTTGTATTCTAGCTAATCTCGAAAAACCAACCCAACTTACAACCGATAAGGCTATAACTGTATTTGTAAGTCCTGGTCCTAACAATCCAGCCAAGACGATTGCTAACAAAATTCCGGGAAAAGCGATAAAAATGTCGATCATAACTACAAGAAATTTATCATAAATCCCCCCAAACCACGCCCCAATTACACCAAAAAAAGTTCCGACAACAAAAGATATAAGTACAACAATAATTGCAACACTAAATGACGTTTTTGCTCCCATTATTAGGCGTTCACAAATTGGACGACCTAGATGATCATAACCACACCATTGCTCCCAACCCGGACCTAATAAAATTTTATCTAATGAAATTTGATCGGGTTGCAAGGGTAATATTAGTCCTAATATTCCACAAACAAACCAAAATATAACTACAAAAAAAGGTATATTGAATTTCTTCTTCATTAATCAACTCTAATTCTTGGATCTAGTGATACACAAACAAAATCAGCTACTAGATTGATGAGAACATAAGTAAAACTAATCAATATTACACAGCCTTGAACAACCGGATAGTCTCTTTTCTGTATCGATTCAATCATAAGTTGCCCAATACCTGGCCATGAAAATATAGTTTCTGTAATAACAGCCCCCGCTAATAAAGTGCCGAGTTGCATTCCTAGAATAGTAACAACGGGTAATAGGGCGTTACGTAGCGCATGATATATTAATATATTAAATTCAGTTAAGCCGCGTGCACGCACTGATCTTATATAGTCTTCTTGTAAAATTTCTATCATTGATGAACGAATCATTCGCGACAAAATTGCAGCAAGTGCGGTGCCTAAAGTTAAAGCTGGAAGAATCAATGAGCTTATGCCCTCATTACCGCTTACAGGAAACCATCCTAACCATAATGAAAAAATCAAAATTAATAATGGCCCCATCACAAAGTTGGGAATTGAAATACCGAGTATTGCTGTCATCATTGAGAGTCGATCCCAAATTGAATCCTTATAAACAGCTGATAATATTCCTAACGGGACAGAAATTATAATTGCAATAAATAAACTCGCAAAACTTAATATCAACGTTGGTGATATGTGCTCTAATAGCAATTGACTAACAAGTTGTTTCGAATGCAATGATGCGCCCAAATCAAAATGAAAAAACCCGTGTAGATATAGGAACCACTGCTGAATAATTGGTAAATCTAAACCAAGAGAATGCCTTAAAGCCTCTCTATCTGTTGCTGTAGCTGTCTCCCCAAGCATCACCTCGACAGGATCACCAGGGATAATATGAATTAAAAAAAATACTATCGTCGATATACTGAATAATACAAAAATAGCGCCAAATAAACGTTTAATTATATAGTTTAAATACACAGTTTTTTTTGATTCATCATTTTTATTTTTTAGTAATAGTTACTATTGTCCCCACGCTTACTAATTTAAATAATTCTATAACATCAGAATTGCACATTCTGATACATCCTCTTGAACCAGGCTTACCCATTTTGGTGTCTTCTGGTGAGCCATGTATATAAATATATCGGTTGTAACTATCAACATCATCGCCCTTGTTTTTACCTTCTTCCGTCCCGCTCAACCATAATATTCTCGTAAGTATCCAATCCCTATCCGGATATAAATCACGCATTTTGAGATCGTATAATTCATTTGTTTCTACTCTGCCTACAAAAACAGAATTTTGTTTGGCATCATGACCTATTTTTTCAGCAATAATGTGTTCTCCTAGGGGTGTGCATTCGCTATTTTTTCTCTCCCCTGTACCATTTTTTGCCGTAGAGACAGAATACTTTCTTACAATATTTTCTCCATCAAAAAGTAGCAACTGTTGTTTAGAAATAGATATTTTAATATGCATATAAATATATTGATTATTTTTTTGTTACGTATTCAAGTGAGTCAAAATTACCATCCGTACTTAACATATAACCTTTTATGTTAGATTTAGACACCAACACATTATCTTCATACCATAAAGGAATATAAGGTAGCACTTGTAATAAATACTCTTGTAGATCCTTATAATATAGAGACTGTTTATCCAATGACACCTCGGATTTAGCTAATTCCAGAATTAAATCAACGTTTTTATCTTTAAATCTACCTCGGTTAGCGCCATATGGGGGAGTTGATTCGCTGTGAAATATATAGTGAAAAATATCAGGCATCTTTAACCCAACCCATGACAGACTATATATTTGAAAACGTCCTTCTTTGATATCCCCATAAAAAGTTCCCCAATCATAACTGCGTATTTCTACCTCAATTCCAACAGAATTCAATTGGTTTTGGATAATTGTCGCTAAACGCAATCGAAAAGGATCGTTTGACGTTTTATAAACTAATTTAATTGGATGTAAGTTGCTATAACCAGCTTGTTTAATCAATATTCTTGATTTTTCAGGATTATAATCAAAGCCTGTTAAACTAGGATTACCGGCCCAATGTTCTGGAGGCAACAATGTTTCAGCTTTTCTAGCCGAGGACCCCATCACATACTTTATTATTGATTCTCTATCAATTGCATGCGCAATTGCATTTCTAATTAAAATATTGCCTGTAACTGGATCTTCCATATTAAAACCAAGATATGTAAAAGTATTTCCTACTTTTTTCTTTACATGAATTGACTTCTTTTTATCTAGCCAAGCTATAATCTCAGGAGGTAAATTACCTTGAATCAAATCTATCTCGCCTTTTAAAAGTTTCAGAACTCTTACTATAGGATCTTTTAAGGTAATAAATTCAATTATCTTTTTGTCATGAAGTCGTAATAATTTTAGATGATTGTCATTTCTAAAATCTACAATTTTCATCGAACCGTTTCCAATAGGTTCTCTAGAAAAATTATGTTTTTTAGCTATTAGTTTCTTAGGCAAAATACCTATTACTAAACGCCCTGGGAAAAGAGGATCTGGATACAATAATTTGAAATCGATAATATTTCGATTCACAACTTCGATAGATTCAATCATGGCAATTGAACCCTTGTGTGGTGATATCTCCCTTGGATTTAATATCGATTCATATGTTGCCTTTACATCTTCGGATGTTAATAATGAGCCATCATGAAATTCATTTAATTTTTCTCTTAGTGTAAATCTATAATGAGTTGGTGAGATCTTTTCCCAATCTGCTAATTCAGGCTTAGCATGAAACTCTTCATCAAAATCAATTAGACTTTTGTAAAGTAATCGTGTTAGACGATATGAAATCGCATCAGTCGCGTAGCGTGGATCTAAGGTTATTGGACTTGCATTTAAACCAATTGCTATGGTGTCTCTATCTAAATCTTTGCAGCTACTAATAAAAAATTGGAAAAATAAAATAAATAATATTAATAAATATTTAAACTCTGATGTTTTTTTTCCTGTTCTCATTTATTCTGGAAAACGCTAATAATAATTTAGAAATATTTCTAACCGCCCTGCCAAACTTCAAGAAACTCCTTTAAATGTGTTTTTCCTTCTTTTTTTAGCATATCAGAAACTTTCTGACATTCTTCAACATACAGATTATTTGTTAATTTTCCACGTATTAATTGGTATCTTAAATAAACTAAGTAGGTATTAAGAACATCTGTTTCGCAATAGTTGCGAATAGATTCAATGTCTCCGGCTAAATAATAATCCCAGACTTTTTCACCGCTCATGCCCATTTTCCCTGGGAAGCCCAAAATAGTAGCAATTTCATTTAAAGGTGCTCTCGCAGATGTAATATACCCTGAAAGAACATCCATCAGATCAGTATGCCTGCTATGAAAACGACTTAAATAGTTGTTCCAACGGAAAGACTGATCTTCATCCCCATTTTCCCAATAACGTTGGGAAATAATGCCATGAATAAGTGAACGATAATGTATGACTGGTAAATCAAAACCACTGCCATTCCAAGAGACAATCACGGGAGTGTATCGTTCTATACCTTCAAAAAAACGTTCGAGTAATTCTGATTCAGGTGAATCCTTATCCCCCAATGACCACACACTTAATTTTTCATCTGTTTTCAAAAGAACAGATATTGTTATAATTCTATGTAAATAATGTTGTAAAAATTCTGTTCTGCCATCACTTTTCTGATAGCGATGACTAAACATTATTTCAGCAACATTCTTATCACTAAGATCTTCTATATTAAAAATCTTTTTTCCCGAATTGGTATCTGGGATTGTCTCAATATCAAAAACGAGAATATTCATCCTGAAAAACTATTATTGATTATGCTTATTCGGGGAATACATTTGTAGAAAGATAACGATCTCCTCGATCACAAATAATTGAAACGATGACGGCATCTTCGACTTCACTGGATATCTGAAGTGCTGCAGCAACAGAACCCCCAGAAGAAATACCTGCAAATATCCCTTCCATCTTTCCAAGAGCAATGGTCGTTTTTTCTGCAAGTTCTTGCGTTACATCTATAACTCTATCTACTCTTGCTGGTTCAAAAATTTTTGGCATATACTCTTCAGGCCATCTGCGTATACCAGGGATACGTGCACCGTCTTCAGGTTGAACTCCGATAATCTGAATTTCCGGATTCATTTCTTTTAAAAAACGTGATGTCCCCATTATTGTACCTGTTGTACCCATTGCACTCACAAAGTGAGTGATCTTGCCATAGGTGTCTTTCCATAATTCAGGTCCTGTACCTTCGTAATGAGCGCGAGGATTATCTGGATTGGCAAATTGATCTAGTATTTTACCCTTACCTTTTGCCTCTAACTCCCGAGAAACATCTATTGCTTCCTCCATACTACCTTCATCTGAGGTCAGCACAATTTCCGCGCCAAAAGCCTTCATTACCGCGCGTCGTTCAACACTCATATTTTCGGGCATTACCAATATCACCTTGTATCCGCGTATTGCTGCCGCCATAGCTATAGCAATGCCAGTATTCCCGCTGGTTGCCTCAATTAGCGTATCACCGGATTTAATCTCACCACGTATTTCTGCGTGCTTAATCATACTCATTGCCGGCCTATCTTTTACTGAACCAGCAGGATTATTGCCCTCAAGTTTACCCAAGACAACATTACTGGAATTTCCTAATAAACGTTGCAGTTTTACCAAAGGAGTGTTGCCAACAAAAGATTCTAATGTTGTAAAATCTGGTAAATTTTCTATAACTTTTTTATTTTCTTTCATAGCCATTCAAAATTCTTCTTTTAGTAAAGTTTTTGCTAAAATTAAAGCATCTTCTCGTCCAATCTTAGTTGGATAATAGTTCTGGCGTTTTCCTATTTCATTAAATCCCATGTTTAAATAGAGTCTAATAGCTTTAAAATTTGTTGGTCTAACTTCTAAAAAAATCCTATGCATATTCTCTCTTCTAGCTAATACCAAAAAATGATTCAATAGTTGTTTACCAATCCCTCTAGATTGATAATCAGGATGAACACATAAATTTAAAATGTGCGATTCATCTGAGGTAATTAACATAATGCCGTACCCGATGAGAATTTTATTAAATTCAATAGCCCAGGAACTATAGCCTGCGTGTAAACAATCTTGGAAAATTGTTTTATTCCAAGGAAAATCATATGCATTATCTTCTATATTGATAATGGAAGTAACGTCTTGCTCCACCATAGGCCGAATATATATTTCGGGTATTTGAATTACTGCACTCATATCAATCCTCTATATATATTCTGGGCGAATTTAAGATCTTCCCAAACTTTACGTTTCTCAGTGGGCGAGCGAAGCAAGTATGCTGGATGATAAGTTACCACTACGGGCAAATCACTATCTGGATATTGATAAGAATTGCCTCTCATTTTACCAATTGGAGTAGTTGATTTTAATAAATTTTGTGCTGCTATTCGCCCAAGCGCTAAAATAATCTTTGGATTAATTAACTTAATCTGTTGCCTTAAATACTTCTCACAAGCTTTGACTTCATCCGGCTTTGGATCACGATTTTTTGGTGGTCTACATTTCAATATATTAGCAATAAATACATCTTTTCTTTGCAATCCAACAGAAAGCAACATTGAATTTAATAATTTTCCTGCACGACCAACAAAAGGTTCTCCTTTAAGATCTTCATCTACGCCAGGTGCTTCACCAATAACTAGCCAGTCTGCATCCTTATTACCTATACCAAAAACAGTGTTTGTTCTAAACTTGTGTAGCTCACATGAATTACATGTTTCGACTTGTCTTGAAAGATAGTCTAGATCTTTATCTAAATCTGTTTCCAAAGATCTATTATTTTTGGAAATACTTTTAGCATCAAAACCTGCTAATTTTATTGCATCTTCTTTTTCTTTATGAGCAAATTTACGCTCTGACCAAACTGTAATGCCAATTTCTTTTAAATATTGTTGTTGACGAATACCATTCATACGATTTTATACTTGATGTGGATGTGCCCGTTCATTATGAATAAAAACTTTATTTAGAGCGTTAATGTAAGCCTTAGCAGATGCAATCACAATATCAGTATCAGAACCAAGACCATTAACTATACGCCCGCTCTTGTCTATGCGGACTGTTACTTCGCCTTGTGAGTCTGTGCCATCGGTTATGTTATTTACTGAATATAATTGTAAATTACAGCCGCTTTTGACCATGCTTTCAATAGCTTTATATGTCGCATCTACCGGGCCTCCCCCTTCTGCGTTTGCATGCTCTTCTTTCCCGTCAATTGACAATGTAACTTGTGCTCTTGGTTTAACTCCAGTCTCAGTCCCCACCTTGAGAGAGATGAGTTTGATTCTTTCATCTCCACTTCCTTGTATTGTGTCGCTAACTAAAGCTTGTAAATCATCATCATAAACCTCGTGCTTTTTATCAGCTAATTCTTTGAATTGTAAAAAAACTGCATTCAATTCTTCTTCTTCCTTGAAAATAATACCTAGCTCTTCTAGACGCGTACGAAAAGCATTGCGACCCGAGTGCTTACCTAAAACCATTCTATTGGCATTCCATCCAACATCTTCAGCGCGCATAATTTCGTATGTTTCGCGACTTTTCAAAACACCATCCTGATGAATACCTGATTCATGAGCAAATGCATTAGCTCCAACAATCGCCTTATTTGGTTGGACAGGAAAACCTGTAATGGTTGAAACAAGTCTTGAGCAATGAACAATTTGACTTGTATCAATATCAGTATCACATTCAAACACATCCTTTCGTGTTTTTACCGACATAACTATTTCTTCCAAAGCGGCATTACCAGCGCGCTCCCCCAAACCATTTATTGTGCATTCAACTTGTCTAGCGCCATTTAAAACTGCGGCCAAAGAATTGCCAACTGCAAGCCCAAGATCATTATGACAATGCACTGAAAATACTGCTTTATCAGAATTTGGTATATTTTTTATTAGATTTTCTATTAACTCTCCAAAATATTGTGGCAAATTATAGCCAACTGTATCTGGTATATTGATCGTTTTCGCACCAGCATTAATTACTGACTCAATGACGCGGCATAGAAAATCAAACTCAGAACGTCCGGCATCCTCGGGGGAGAATTCTATGTTATCAGTATATTTTCCAGCCCGTTTAACTGCCTTAACTGCATTTTCAATAACTTGCTCAGGCTCCATTCTTAATTTTTCACGCATATGTATAGGGGACGTTGCTAAAAAAGTGTGAATGCGAAATGATTTTGCTGGCTTTAGTGCATCTGCTGCACAATCTATATCTTTATCTAATGCTCTTGCCAAACCACATACGGTGCTCTCAGTAATTAATTCTGAAACGGACTTAACAGCTTCAAAATCACCCGGGCTTGCAATTGGAAAACCAGCCTCAATTATATCAACGCGCATTTTCTCTAATGCTTTTGCAATACGGAGTTTTTCATCTTTGGTCATTGAAGCACCTGGGCTCTGCTCCCCATCACGCAAAGTCGTATCAAAAATAATTAATTTATCTTGCATCTTTTCTCGCTGCCCTATGGCGATGTAATAAAATTAACGTAAAAATTGGCCCAGAAATGGTATAAATTATTGCTAAAAGAAATAAGATTGAAGCTGGCTCAATTGCAATTAAAACAAATACAGGAACTATTATAAGAAAGGCCATAAATGAAATACGATTCTTAAAATCAAATTCTTTAAAACTGTGATACCTGATATTACTGACCATCAATAAACCAACAACAACAGTTAATAAAGAACAAATAATTGTAATAGTTGTGCCATCAACTAATCCATAACCACTCCCAAACCAGACTAACCCACCTAATACTGCAGCTGCACCTGGACTTGGTAAACCCTGAAAATAACGTTTATCAATGCTTGTCGCTTGGGTGTTAAATCTTGCCAATCTTAATGATGCACAGGCCGTATAAACAAAAGCCGCCAACCAGCCTAATTTTCCCATACCAAATAGTGCCCATTGATACACTACAAGTGACGGGGCCAAGCCGAATGAAATCATATCTGAGAGACTATCATATTGCATTCCAAATGCACTCTGAGTATTCGTTAATCTTGCAATACGACCATCCATACCATCAAGAATTATTGCGATAAAAATTGCAATAGCGGCAGAGGTAAAATGCTGGTTCATAGCAGCTACAATAGAATAAAAACCAGAAAATAATGCTCCCGTCGTTAGCAAATTCGGTAATAAATAAATCCCTCGTCTAGATTTCGTCACTGTTCTCAATACCAATTTTAAAAAATTTAATAGGGAAGTTTACCCTTGAAAGTTATTAACTTAAACAAGGAATTAAAGAATAAAATTAATTATTTTAACTGGGCTTTTACTGAACTAGGCGGTTCTGAATGTATTAACTCAGCTATTACAGTGTTGCCTGAATTCACGTGCTGTCCGACCTCAACAAGAATTTTAGATCCAACCGGCAAAAAAAGATCAACAACACTTCCGAAAGATATATATCCACAACGCTGTCCTTGACCAACTCTTTCACCAGAATTCAAATATACATGCGAGCTACGCATTAAATTTCTAAACCTAATTGCAGTGATAACATTATCGCCTTCATCAGATTGAACATGGAAATCTAGGTGTTTATGGGATTGATTTTTAAATGATGGATTATACCACTGCTCAACAACTTTTCCCTCAATTGGGCTTCGCAATGAATAGATGTCGGTAATACGCATAACAATTCTAATACGTGCCATATTAGTATTCAGGCGAATTTCTTTTGCTTCCCCAACTTTAGAAATAATACCGTGTACTGGACTGACAACGGCTAAAGGCTGCGATGGTATTTCTCTATGAGGATCGCGAAAAAGAAAGACAGTTACTAATAAAACAACTAATAAAAAAATAACTATAGATTCGCTAAGAAAAAAATTTGCAAATAGTGTAGCGCCAAAAATTGTAATTATTATAGGCCAAGATTCTCTTGCTATAAAAGGATAATAATTACTTGGCATTTAACTTTATACTCAAAAATAAATTTTCTTAAAAAACTTAAATATATATACAATTAAATCAATTCTTTTTTTCATCAACCAATTTATTTTCTCCGATCCATGGCATCATTGATCTCAACTTTTCTCCAATAATCTCAATTCCATGTTCGCGACTTATACGTCTTTTTTCTTCCATTGTAGGAGCGCCATTCTTATATTCTGAAATAAATTCACGAGCAAATTCACCGCTTTGAATCTCTGCTAAAATTTCTTTCATTACACGTTTTGTATCATCAGTTATAACGCGTGGTCCGCGTGTGAAATCACCATATTCTGCTGTATTTGAAATTGAATATCGCATATTAGCAATACCGCCCTCATAAATTAAATCAACAATTAATTTTGTCTCGTGCAAACATTCGAAATACGCCATTTCCGGAGCATAACCTGCCTCAACTAAAGTTTCGAAACCAGTTTGAATAAGGGATGTTATTCCGCCACAAAGTACTGTTTGCTCACCAAATAAATCCGTTTCAGTTTCTTCTTTAAAAGTAGTTTCAATAATTGCGGCTCGTCCGCCTCCATTTGCAGATGCGTAAGATAAAGAAAGCTCTTTGGCATGGCCCGACGCATCTTGAAATATAGCTATCAAAGATGGAACCCCGCCGCCACTTGCGTAAGTAGCTCGCACTAAATGTCCCGGTCCTTTAGGGGCAACCATAATTACATCCAAGTCAGGGCGAGGGATGATTTGTTCAAAATGGATATTAAAACCATGCGCAAATGCAAGAGTTGCCCCCTCTTTTATATTTGGTTCTATTTCATTTTTATATAATTCAGATTGATGCTCATCGGGTGCCAATAACATAATCAAATCGGAGGTGGAAACAGCATCATTAATTGATTTAACTTCTAATCCCGCCGACTTAGCCTTTTCAATCGATGCTGAGCCTGAACGTAAACCAACACATACATTAACGCCTGAGTCTTTAAGGTTATTCGCATGCGCATGTCCCTGAGAACCATACCCAATTACAGCTACTTGTTTACCCTTTATAATTTCTAAATCAGCATCTTTATCATAATAAATATTCATTGAACTTCTCTCATTAAAATATAGTTTTAAGATTGTACGGCTTTATCACCAAGCGATATAGCTGACACACCAGAACGAACAACTTCAAGAATCAAACTATCTTCTATGGTGGTTATGAAAGCATCTATTTTTTCGCATGTGTCTGTGATTTCAATTGTATATAAATTTTTAGTTACATCAATAATACGTCCATTAAATGTATCTACTACTCGTTTAATTGTCTCATGGTCTTCCTTTTTTTCTGCAATTAACTTAGTAAGTAACAACTCTTTTTCAATATGCTCATACTCATTAAGATCGACTACTTTAATAACATCAACCAGTTTATTTAATTGCTTTGTTATTTGCTCAACGATAGCATCTGAACCAGTAGTTACCAAAGTTAACCGGGAAATCGTTGGATCCTCAGTTGGTGCAACTGATAACGATTCTATATTAAACGCTCTTGCCGAAAATAATCCTGAAACTCTTGATAAAGCTCCCGCTTCATTTTCTAGAAGCAACGAAATGATGTGCCTCATAATTAAGCAAGTTCCCTTTCAGATGACAAATGCATTTCATTATGGCCTTTACCAGATGCAATCATGGGATAAACATTTTCAGTTTGATCGGTAATAAAATCCATTATCACGGTTTTGTCCTTCATTAATAAAGCCTCTTTCAAAGTACTTTCAACATCGCTGCTTTTTTCAACTCTAATACCCGTGTGTCCATAGCTTTCTGCTATTTTTACAAAATCAGGTAAAGCTTCCATATACGAATGTGAATAACGTCCAGAATAAAAAAATTCCTGCCATTGTCGGACCATACCCATGTAACGATTATTCAGATTTATAATTTTTACTGGTGTCCCATATTGCAAACAAGTTGATAACTCTTGAATACACATCACGAGACTTGCCTCACCTGTGATGCACGCCACCGTTTCGTTTGGAAAAGCTAATTTAACTCCCATGGCTGCGGGAAGGCCAAAACCCATAGTGCCTAAGCCTCCAGAATTAATCCAACGTCTTGGTTTATCAAACTTATAAAACTGCGCTGCCCACATCTGATGTTGTCCGACATCCGATGTAACATAGGCGTCGCCCTTTGTTAATTCCCATAATTTCTCAACAACAAATTGTGGCTTGATAACAGAAGATGTCCGATCATATTTGAGGCAATCAATTTTTGCCCAATCATAAATTTGATCCCACCAAGACTGAAGTTCATTTTTATTCTTTTGAAGTTTATCCAGTTCGCCCTTTAAAATTTCATTTAAATCTTTCAGCACATGTTTTACGTCGCCAACAATAGGAATATCAACAGGAACATTTTTAGCGATAGATGATGGATCAACATCAATATGGATAATTTTTGCGTATGGACAAAACTTTTCAAGGTCGCCAGTCACACGATCATCAAATCTAGCGCCAATAGCAATTAATACATCACAATTATGCATAGCCATGTTAGCTTCATAAGTCCCGTGCATGCCAAGCATTCCAATAAACTGCTTGTCTGTTGCAGGATATGCTCCGAGTCCCATAAGTGTATTAGTTATAGGGTAATTTAATGTTTGGGTAAATTTAGTTAATTCTTTACTCGCTTCGCTAAGAATTACGCCTCCACCAGAATAAATCATAGGCTTCTTTGCTGATAAAATTAATTTTGATGCCCTTTTTATTTGACCAGGATGTCCTTTTACAACTGGACGATATGAACGCATATCAATATTTTTTGGATATTCATACTCGCATGAATCAGCCGTAACATCTTTTGGAATATCAACAACAACTGGTCCTGGCCGGCCGCTAGTCGCAACATAAAAAGCTTTCTTTATTGTCTCAGCTAATACTTTGACATCTTTTACTAAAAAATTGTGCTTTACGCAGGGTCTTGTGATGCCTATAGAATCAACCTCCTGAAAAGCGTCATTTCCGATCATTTTTCTTGATACTTGCCCGGTAAAAACAACTAATGGGATAGAATCCATATGAGCTGTAGCAATACCTGTAACTGCATTCGTAGCGCCTGGCCCAGATGTCACCAACACTACACCGGGTTTTCCTGTTGACCGAGCATAGCCGTCTGCAGCGTGAGTTGCCCCCTGTTCGTGACGTACTAATATATGTTCAACGTCGTCCTGTTTATATAGAGCATCATAGATATGGAGTACGGCACCCCCGGGATAACCAAATAAATGCTTAACCCCTTCGTCCTTCAGTGCGCGGCAAAAAATTTCTGCTCCTCTTAGAATTTCTTTCTTTTTTGACACCTTTCTTACCAATTATTATGTTGAAGTTATAAATATACATTAATTTGAACGAAAACGCGGGAAGTTACTGAGATTCTTAGGTCAGGTCAAGTTATGTTATGATATATTGTCTTGAAAATGGCATTGAACCAGACAATTTAAGCATAAATAAAACCTTCATACTAATATTGAATCTCATTAACCTTACTAGTCCAATACTGCTAGATACCGGTTATCAATCTGTGTCTAATATGACTCATTATACTACTGTAAATTGGGTGTTTTTCTAACTTGTATTATGTATAGATAATTCAACACATGAAGCTATCAAAACTACTAACGGCTACTCTGAGAGAGGCACCAGCTGATGCAGAAATAATAAGTCACAAACTTATGCTACGAGCAGGCATGATCCGTCAACTAGCTTCGGGTATATATACATGGCTGCCACTAGGTTACCGAGTATTAAAGAAGGTTGAAGCAATCATTCGTGAAGAAATGAATTCTGCCGGTGCCCAAGAAATATTAATGCCAGCAATCCAACCAGCTGAGCTTTGGCGAGAGTCCGAACGCTGGGACCAGTATGGCCCGGAATTACTACGGATTAATGATCGCCATGAACGCGAGTTCTGTTTTGGGCCAACCCACGAGGAAGTTATTACAGATTTAGTAAGACGTGAGGTTCGAAGCTACAAACAACTCCCGATCATTTTATATCAAATACAAACAAAATTCAGAGATGAAATACGTCCGCGCTTTGGGATTATGCGTTCCCGGGAATTTTTAATGAAAGACGCCTATTCCTTTCATCTGAATGATGAATCATTGCAGGAAACTTATGAACAAATGTATAAATCGTACACAGAAATATTTACTCGTCTAGGTCTAGAATTTCGTGCGGTTATTGCTGACTCTGGAAATATTGGTGGAGATAAATCACACGAATTTCACGTTTTGGCAGAATCGGGAGAAGACAAAATAGTATTTTCTAAAAATAAAGATTATGCGGCTAGTTTAGAAAGGGCCAGTATAGATTTAGGAGAGAAAGAAATCAGTGCATTAGAACATGCAAAGGGCATCGAAGTAGGACATATTTTTCAACTAGGCACAAAATATAGCTCAAGTATGAAAACAAATTGCCTTGATAAACATGGAAAATCAGTTAACTTAATAATGGGTTGTTATGGAATTGGGGTTTCACGTATTGTCGCTGCTGCTATTGAACAAAATCATGATGAAAAAGGTATTATTTGGCCAACTGCCATAGCGCCGTTCCAACTTGCTCTGACTCCTGTAAATATGCATAAATCAGTACGTTTACGTGATGCGGTAATATCGTTCTATAATGAATTATCAGCTAATAATATAGATGTGTTACTCGATGACAGAAATGAAAGGCCTGGAGTAATGTTTTCAGATACGGAGTTAGTCGGAATCCCGCATCGCTTTGTCTTTAGTGAAAAAGGTTTAGATGCTGGCGAAATTGAATATAAGGGAAGAAGGGATAAAGAAAGTCAAAATATTCAAATTAAAAAAGCAGTTACATTCATCAAAGAAAAAATTAAAAGCAATTAACGTATAGAAAAGCCATCGAATTCTTGGTAGTCAGCATTTGTACACTCAACATTGATAACTCTTGCCAAACTTGGGCCATGGTTCAACCATTTGCGTAATTGAATAAGCAAATGCTCCTCGCCGCACGCATACACTTCAACTCTACCATCATCAAGATTTTTAACCCACCCCTTAACACCAAGTAGTTTGGACTGTTGGTTTATTGACATACGAAAACCAACTCCTTGAACTCTGCCACTTACAATACAATTAATTGCTTTCTTCTTCATGATAAATATTCTTTGAAAAATTCTATAATTGCATACTTTATTTAAATACTTTTTTATCTTCAGTATAAAATAAAGATAAACAAAATGTTAAATGTGCACCAAATAAAATTATTACCCAGGATATATATATCCATACAAGAAAAAGCGGAATGATTGCCAACGTACCATAAATATTTTTTAAGTCTGACATTTCTCTGATATAGATACCAAATGCATACTTTGCTAGCTCAAATAATATTGCACAAATAACGCCAGCTATCACAGCATGTCTACTAGATACATTACAATTCGGAACAAGTATATATAACAAAATAAAAGTAATTGCTGTCATAAAAAATGGAAGCCAGTGCAATAAATGGGTTCTTATATTAAACAATGTATCAACATCTGCAATAACAGGAATGGAAAGTAAATATGAAGTCAATGCTAGGCCAGCTCCAATAAGTAATGGGCCTAAAAAAAGTAATAAAAAATATATAAATATACGTTTAATAGGATTTCGCTTTTTCTTTATTGCCCATATTCTATTAAAAGTATTATCAATTGTCGCTAGCAGCATTAATGCAACCAAAATAAGAATAAGACTGCCGCCAATTGTAAGTTGAGATGCCTTTGTTGAAAATATATGTATATATTGTTCAACAGTCTGCCCAAATTCAGGCACAAAATTAATGAAAATGAAATTTTGAATCGTGGCTGAAAATTCCTGAAGTATAGAAATTTTACTAAAAATCCCGAACATAACGGTAAGCAAAGGAACGAGTGAAAGTAAAGTTTCAAAAGCAAGTGCTGAGGCCGCTTCTACGACATTCGATAGATAAAAATGACGAAGAATATATAATGTCCTCGAATAAATGATCATCGGAAATTTAATAAATTTTTTTATGTTATTTTCTATATATCGCATCTTAATCGATGAGTATAATCTAAGAAATATTTAATGGATAATGGAGTAGATATGAAGGCGAAAATTTTTCATAACCCACGATGTTCAAAATCAAGAAAAACGCTGGAATTACTTTTAGAAAGGGAGATTGAAACGGAAATTGTGGAATATTTGGAAAAACCGCCTAATTATCAAACGTTAAAAGATATTTTGAAGATGTTAGATCTAAAACCATTTGATCTTGTGCGTAAAGGGGAAAAACTCTACAAAGAATTAAACATCGGCAAGTATGAGAATAATGCAGATGCGCTATTGAAAATTATGATTCAAAATCCTATTTTGATTGAGCGCCCTATTGTAATAGCCAATAACAAGGCGGTTATTGGCCGACCGCCAGAATTAGTACTAAGCATCATCTAAAATGACTCAAATCCTAATCCTATACTATAGCCATGGGGGTAGTGTTGCCGAAATGGCTCAATATTTTTCCAGAGGCGTAGAATCTGTTGAAAATTGCGAAGGGAGTCTGCGAACTGTACCTCCAATCAGGACAACATCTGAGAACATTAAGTCGGATATCCCGAAGAGCGGTCCGCCTTATGTCACATGTAGCGATCTAATTAATTGTGATGGTCTTGCACTAGGAAGTCCGACAAGATTTGGAAATATGGCTGCCCCAATAAAATATTTCATTGATTCAACATCTGATGTTTGGGCCTCAGGTGGTCTTGTTGGAAAACCGGCAAGTGTATTTAGCTCGACCGGAAGCTTGCATGGCGGTCAGGAAACAACCTTGCTATCGATGATGTTGCCGTTAATACACCACGGGATGTTGTTAATCGGTCTGCCTTATACTGAATCAGGTTTATTTGAGAAGGAAGGCGGGGGAACTCCATATGGCGCAACTCATGTAGCCGGAGAAAAAAATGATCTTCCAGTTACAAAAAACGAAAAAGAACTTTGTTTTGCTGCCGGCAAAAGATTGGCAGAAATTGCTAAAAAACTTAGTAATTAATCTATTAATTCCTTAACAAAAGGTACAGTCACTTTTCGCTTTGCGGCTAGTGATGAATGATCTATTACATCAAGAATCTTTATTAAAGAATTTAAATCTCTGTCAGTTCGTCGAATAAGAAACTCAGCTACACTTTTAGTGAGTTCGAATGAACGTTCTGATGCTTTTCTCTTTAGTATTTCAATTTTTAGCTCATCATCAGGTGGTTTGATTTTATGCACCTGCCCCCAAACTAATCTGGATTTAAGATCGTCGAGTTCAATCTTTATATTTTTTGGAGAAACGGTAGAGCTTATTATAATTGAATTATTGTTATCTCTAATTTCATTATAAAGTAAAGTTAAACGTTGCTGCCACTCTAGATTATTAGAAATAGATTCAAGATCATCAACACAAATTAAATTTAATTTACCCAAACCATTTAATATTTCAGAGTCAAATTCCCCATGTTGTTTTAGTGGAATATATGTAACTTGAGAATTCATTTCATCTGCTTGTTTGCATGCCGCTTGTAATAAATGAGTTTTTCCTGTTCCCTCAGGGCCCCAAATATAAAGGCAATCATTTCGTTCTTTTCTAGTTAATGCATTTAAAAGTTGTAACAAATATTTATTTTCACCCTGAATAAATGAAGTAAAATCTAATTTTTGAAAATTACTAAATTCAAAAGGTATTTGTGGTGAAGATGTACAATTAGGATTCATCAGCTATAAAAATTGCTACTTAAATTAATAGGCTTTCATTATGGTAACAAGCGGTACTCTAATTCGCTGCTACCCTCAATAGATTCTAAAATTTTGCCTAGAGAAATTGCTTGATGTACACCGGCAACACCGCGTTCACTAGTCAGTTCAAATACAACGTGCCTCGATGTAACTTCTTTGACATTAACTTGATTTACGGACTGAAGTGAAGTTAGGTATGAGAAAATTTGGGCATATTCATCAATATTCTCAATATCGTTAACCAATAATTCAATTACCTGAATATCTTGCCTGCCATCATCAGAATAATGTGATACTAATTGATCGACAAGCTCATCGATTCCCTCCTCTAAAACAATATCTGCAACATCACTCTGACTCACATAATCAACAACCTGTTCATCATAATAAACCGCCCATTCTGATTCCCATAAAGTCGGTAATATCTGTGTAAATTTCCCCGTTAATATGACATTTGCCTGATAACGTTTGGATGCTTCTACTATAGGTTCCGAAAATCCACCCCATACATCAGTAACCGAAATTTTAGAATCATCTTGAAGGTCAAGTAATGGAAATAATAAACTAATACCTCTAGCAGAAGCACGGTCTTCCAAAATATTTAAGTACTCAAAATTTTCCTCAATATTTACAAACGATCTATTATTATTTTTTTGTGAAACAAGCCAGACCAAAACAGATGGTCGTTCTTTATCCCAAATTGAAATGCCCTGATTTTTAAGTGCCTCATCTATAGCGTTTTCATCAAATTGAACCCGTAATTCATGGGCAAATTTCTTTTGACCCCATTCGTTGTCATTTTGGTGATATCTGTATTGTTGAACAAATTGCTCTGAACGTTCCAGCAATGAACTAACTCCCATGCTTTTGTTAATATTTCTATTTCCGGTAACTTTAATAAGTACTTTACTTAATGCTTGTTTTAAAGCAATTCGACGTTTTGGTGCTGATTCATCACTAACTGAAATCGTTGCCTGATAAAGCCCGGAGACTTTTATTGCATAAGTTGGCTGATAAATAAGTAGCGAAAAACATAAAAAGTATAATATTCTGGATTTCATAGAGAATACGCTATTGAAGACTTGCCGCTAAGTCAAGGATTGCGGTTAATAACCGACACCGATAACATACCCATATGAATGACCATATAAACAGAAAAATCAGTTACAAGGATGCCGGCGTTAATATCGATAAGGGTAATGAGTTAGTCCAACGACTGAAAAAAACAATTAATAATACCAATAAAAATGGGGTCATTGGAGAACTTGGTGGATTTGGAGGGTTATTTGATCTTAGCTCTTTAAACTATAGGCAGCCGGTACTCGTATCTGGAACAGATGGAGTTGGAACAAAAATTAAAGTTGCCATTGAAAATAACATGCATGACACAATTGGTATCGATTTAGTCGCTATGTGTGTTAACGACGTCATAGTACAGGGCGCAAAACCTTTATTCTTTCTTGATTATTTTGCTTGTTCAGAGCTCGATATTAATATTGCTGAAACCGTTATTAGTGGTATTAATAAAGGCTGTTCACTCGCGGGATGTAGTCTAATCGGAGGTGAAACTGCCGAAATGCCAGGAATGTACAAGAAATATGATTACGATTTGGCTGGATTTTGTGTGGGCGTAGTCGAAAAAGATCAAATAATTACAGGGGAAAATGTAATAGCTGGTGATGTATTGGTCGCGCTTGCCTCTAGTGGCTGTCATGCCAACGGATATTCTCTTATAAGAAAGATCATAGAAGAAACTAATTCGGACTTAAATCAAAATCTGGATAATAAAAAAATATTAGAGCATTTGCTAACACCCACTCGAATTTACGCAAAACAGGTTTTAGATCTAATCAAACATACATCCGTAAAATCGATTTCACATATAACAGGCGGGGGCTTAATTGATAACTTACCAAGAGTAATACCAGATGATTTGTCAGTAATAATTAATACGAATACATGGAGCATTCCTAAAATATTTAATTGGTTAAGTGAACAGGGCAAAATTGACTCTTATGAAATGTTTAAAATATTCAATTGTGGGGTTGGATTAGTATTATGCATTGAAAAAAATAATGCAGACGAAACAATTAACTATCTTAATAATAATGGTGAAACTGCTTGGTTGATTGGAGAAGTCATTAATAATGACAAACAACCAAGGGTGCAACTTAAATAATGAAAATATAAAATATTAATTTTATTTAATAATTTCCCAAATTTGCCAAATGCTTGCTCGTGATGTCCAATTATTTATATTAATTTTAAGAATCCATTCTGGTAATGCCTGACATATCAATTTACTTGAAATTCCATTATCAGTAAGTTTTGCCTCCCTACCTTTTTTTCTCGCAGCATAAAATAATTTTTTGCCCGGATATTCAATCATTTTTTTTGAAATTTCAATCTCATCACTAATCGAAATTATAGGTACATTATTTATATTATAAAAATCTAATTCCAGCTCACCGGTTGTTGAGCCTGATCCATCCGGGTCATAAGTTAGCAGTACCGAATCGCTAGGAATTTTTTGAGTAAAACAATTTTGCCAAAGAGCGACTTCCTTGCTAGCGGGCAACGTAACAGTTAAAAGAACTAATATTATATTAATAAATAGTGAAATATAGATTATTGATTGAAATAGAAGTTTGAAGATGTCCTGATTTAAATATTTAAATCGTTTCAAAAGATTTTCAATCGTCATAGCAAACATAACGGGCAGGAATGGGATGACAGGGAATAAATATCTCATCTCTTTGTGCCCAAAATAATGATGAAATGCGATGAATGGTATAGTTATCCATGTTATTGAGTGACGCGGGAATAATGTCCAAAAAATAATAATCACCAATGGGACAAATAAAGTAATTGGCGGTATAAGTTGGACCATCGAGTAATAAACATAAAACCACCAGGGCTCAACGATATTATCTATGGAGCCTTTTACTATATGCCATTCAAAATAATTCCAAAAACTAAACGTTAATTCTTCATAGAGCCAATAATCAATAAGAACACCAATTGCTAATGAAAGAATAAAGCCGGAGATTGCCAACCAAAAATTTGAAATCTTTTCATTTCCCTGAAATAACAACCAGAAACAAAAACCAAAAATAAATAAACCAATTTGGTATCTTGATAAAAACGCGAAACCTAGCAACAAACCAATAAAAAAATATTTTCTAATCTCTGTTGGTGATTGATAAAAATATAATGCGTATGCAAATATAAATAATGAAGTAGCCCAGCCTTCTGATGAAAAACGTACGTTCAGAAATACAAGTATCCATGAGAATAAAAGAAAGAAAACGGCATAAGAACGAATTTTTTCGATATTTACTTCTTTTTTAATAACATGAAAAAAAGTAAATACCGAAATAAATGATATAATCAGGCTAATTAAACGCAAATAAAAAGCCCAAATAAATGGCGAAGTTATACCAAAGAGCGTTAATCCTTTAGCAACTACGTAAGCAATAAAAGGTTGTAATCCGCTTCTAACGCCTTCCTTGTATTCCCACATAACTGTATTTTGCATCTCAAAACCAAGCTTATATGCTGCAAAATCTAATATCTGGTAGTACTCATCATCATGATAATGACCAACACTAAACCAAGCGGCTACTAAATAAATTAAAAACGCGAAAA
>Ga0163108_10000309_pt1 | contig 36515 bp, 43 predicted proteins | sample Fk1155metaG_FD_109644 | JGI IMG/M metagenome (GOLD analysis project Ga0163108, IMG submission 109644) | Marine microbial communities from the Central Pacific Ocean - Fk160115 155m metaG | ecosystem: Environmental > Aquatic > Marine > Oceanic > Photic zone | place: The Central Pacific Ocean...
AAAAAGTTTATTAGATAGTTTTAGTAAGTTTGAAAGTTTGGAGTTTGATCAAATAAATAAATTTAGAATAAATTCAAAAAAATCTTCTAGAAATTTTTCTATATTTAAGCATTATAATGATCTAAGCCAAATTTTAAAAAAATATGAATAAAGAAGCCAATAAATATGAAAATAGTTCAAATACTGAGTATGAAAAAAAAATAGAAAACTTTTTTTTAAATGATCTCAAAAAAATTAAAAATCCGAAAGTAATTGAATTTGGTGTAAGGAAAGGTGTTTCTACAAAAAAAATTATAAAAATATGTGAAGAAAATGAAGGTTTTTTGCATGCTATTGATAATGAAGATTGTTCTAAAGTTTCTAGTAGTGATAAATGGAAATTTCATTTAACGAGAGACGATAATTTTGAATATCTAGATAAAATATTAAATTTTGAGGTAGATTTAATCTATTTAGATTCATTTCATGAAGCCAATCATATAAAAAAAATATTTTATCATTATTATCCGCTTTTGAAAGTTGGCGGATGCTTTATTTTTGATGACATTTCTTGGCTTCCATATTTAAAAAATAAAAAAAGAAATAATTTTAATTGTGAAATAAATAATCAAGAAATATTTAATAAAATTTTAGAAATAAAATCAGAAAATGAAAATTTATTCGATTTATATTTTTCTTTCATTGGATCAGGATCAGCAAAAATTATAAAAAAAAGTAGTCATAACTTAACAAAACCCTCAAAATTATATTCAAGAAAGTATTCAATAAAAAATATTGTAAGAAAAATTTTTTACTCTTTCAAATAGTTACATAAATGAAATTATTAAACTAAAATATTTTTTTAAATTATGTTTTGAGTCAAACCTACTTAAATTTTTAAATGCTAAATCCATAATCTTTTTATTCTTACTTTTTTTTTTATAAAATAATAAAATTTTTTCAGAAAGCTTCTTATAATCTCCTACAGGAAACAGATAACCTCCTTTTCCATTTAATAAAATTTCTCTAGGTCCCGTTGGGCAGTTGCTTGAAATTATAAATTTTCTTAAAAGAATAGCTTCTAATAGGACATTGGGTAAACCTTCATATTTTGATGTTAGAACAAATAAATCTGCTTCTTTTATGTATGGATAAGGGTTATTTTTAAAACTAATAAATTTAACTTTTCCAACTAATTTATTTGTTCTCGTATAATTTATTAGTTTTTCTTTACAAACACCTCTGCCAATTAATATAGAGTGAAAATTTATTTTATTTTTTAATAAATTTAGAGATTTTAATAAAGTTATTTGATCTTTTTGATCAACAAATCTGCCAATATTTACTATTTTTAAACATTTTTTTGGAAATAGTTTTTTGATTTTGTATTTAGATTTTTTAATTATTTCTAATTTATTTAAAGGATTGTAAATTACAACTGAGTTTACACCAAATTTTTTTTTCATACTATTTTTAAAGTCATAACTATTAACTATAACTATGTCTGCATGATTTATAATTGTTTTGTACAAATATTGTTTTATTATATTTTTTGACCATCCTTCCGGAGCAGAATTTGAACGAACAATTATTTTTACAGAAAACAGTTTACAAATTATTATACAATATAAATTTGCTTGGAATGCGAAAACAATAGAATTTTTATTTTTAATTAAATTTTTTAATAAAATTAAAAGACAAATTAAATATTTCCATCTACGGCCAAGACTGTCCCAAAATTTTTTTTTTGGTAATATTAAATTAATTTTTTTATCAAATTTTCTTTTATATTGGTAAGAAGCTGTGATAAGAGAAATATTATTTATTTTTTTTGCCAAATAATTAGCAACAATAAAAAGATTTTTTTCAACCCCACCACCTTCAATTGATGGCATAAAAATAATTATTTTTTTTTGTGTCATTTGTCCTAAAATAGTCTAAATATAATATTTATTTAAATTCCAGATGAGTTTAGTTAGCATAATCATACCTTATTTTAAAAAAAAAAATTACATAAAATCGACAATTAAATCTATTTTAAAACAGAAATTTCAAAATTTTGAAATTTTAATTATTTATGACGATGAAGATAAGAGTGATTTAACTTTTTTAAATCAAATAAAAAAATCTGATAAAAGGATAAGAATAATTATAAATAATAAAAATATTGGTGCAGGTTTATCAAGAAATAAAGCAATAAGAAATTGCAAAGGTAAATTTATAGCTTTTATTGATGCCGATGACTTATGGAAATCTGAAAAACTGCAAAAGCAAATTTTATTTATGAAAAAAAAAAATATCAATATTTCACACACATCTTATTCAATCATAGACAAATGGAACAAAAAAATATCTTTTAGAAAAGCTAGAGATTTAACTTTTAACGATCTTACAAAGTCTTGCGATGTTGGACTTTCAACAGTTGTTTTAAAAAAAAAAATATTAAAAAAAGATTATTTCGTTAATCTAAGAACAAAAGAAGATTATGTTCTTTGGTTAAAATTGTCTAAGAGAGGGTATAAATTTTATGCTTTAAAACAAAATTTAGTTTCTTGGCGCTCAACTTCAGAGTCACTATCATCTTCGACTCTTCAGAAACTTTTAGATGGATACAAAGTTTACAGAAATTATTTAAAATATTCTATATTTGATTCATTTATAAAATTAATTTTGTTAAGTTTAAATTATTTAAAAAAATGATTAATTATTATTTATATTTTTTTTTAATTCCTATTACTTTTGTTATTAATTATGTTTTAAAAAAGAAAAAAATTTTATTAAATTACACAGGTCAAAAACATCAAATTTACATAGATAAAAATCCAATTCCTTTATCAGGAGGTATAATTATAATTTTATTTTTTATATTAAATTTGAATTATTTTGGAATAAATATAATAACACTTTTATTTATTTTTTTTATTATTGGTTTGCTAGCAGATTTAAATTTAATTAAGTCTCCAAGTTATAGATTTATTATTCAGATATTATTTTTAATACTTTTTATAACCAATTTTAATTTAACTATTAATGATGTACGTATAGATATTTTAAATATTTTTTTAGAAAATTATTACTTTAATATTTTTTTTATTTTATTCTGTCTGCTTGTTCTTATTAATGGATCAAATTTTATTGATGGTAATAATTGTTTGGCAATAGGGTACTATTTGATAATTTTTTTAGTTTTAACACATTTGTGTTTTAGTAATAATATTTCTTATGAAAGTGGCCTGTTCATTTCCACCGCAATAATATTAACTATATTATTAATTTTTAATTTTGCTAATAAACTATATTTAGGAGACAATGGAGTTTATATATTATCAATATACACTGGATATATTTTAATAAATTTATTTAATAACAATCCTCAGATTTCACCTTATTTTATAGTTAATCTTTTATGGTATCCGGCGTTTGAAATTTTATTCTCCATGATTAGAAAATTTAATTCTAAATTTTCACCAATGGATCCAGACACATCTCACTTGCACCAGCTAGTATATTTTTACTTAAATGAAAAAGTAAAATCAAAATTTTTTTTAAATTCATTAACTGGTTTGTACATAAACCTCTATAATGCTTTTATAATTTATTTATCTTCAACTAATATTTATAATACAAAAATTCAAATTCTTCTTTTGACAACTAATGTAATTATTTATTTTTTTTGCTATATATTTTTTTTAAATTTTAAAAAATTATCTTTTAAAAAATAATTTAATCATTGAAATTAAAATCATCGCTCCATCTTTAAGTGCATTTACTTTTTTCCTGCCAGCAATTCTTGGTTTTTCATAAGATGGAACTGAGATTAGTTTATGACCTGCTTTTTTAGCTTTTATTGGAAGTTCAACACAAAATGCAAAATCATTTTCCTTCAAATTAAGCTCTTTAGTTTTTTTGGTATCACCCATTACAAAGGTATAAAGAATATCAGATATTCTTAATGAAAATAAAAGATTACCTAAAAAAGAAAATATTTTGTTTCCAATTAAAGTAATTATCGTATCATCTTCACTATAACCATCTTTCATATATCTAGACCCAAATACAAAATCAACATTATCTCTTTTAACATTTGAAAACATTCCATCTAACTCTTTTGACAAAAAAGAACCATCAGCATTAAATATACAAAAGTAATTTGTTTGAACGTTATTTATGCCTTGTATCAAAGCATCCCCATAACCATTGCCTGATTGATAAAGTATATTGCAATCAAAATCTTTTATTGCATTAATTGTTTTAAAATCACTTTTTTCTAATACTACCGTTATATTGAGTTTATATTTTTTAAGATCCTTCAATACAGTTGGTAAAGTCTCTTCCTCATTTTTTGCTGGAATTACTAAGGTTAATTCATCCATATATTTTGAAATACTTAATAACAGAATTGATAGAAAGTATAAGTAAATAATATAAAAATATTTACATTTAATCTAACATTTATAGCAAAAACAAAAAATTATATATTTGAAAAGTTTTTATTGTGATAATTAGAAGATCTCATACAAAATAAATTATGCACATATTAAAAAAAAAAAATCCAACCAGCAATAAATGTTAGAACACAGTATTTTTATATCATATTTAATAATATTTTTGCTTTCTAATATTGGTTATGGTTATTTATTTTCAATAATATTTTTTAAGAATTTTAAAAGTCTTAATTTTGGAGAATTAGGTATTTTAGGTTTTTTTACAATTGTATTAATATCTTTATCTACGTCATATATTTATCCTCACAATTTTACACATAATATATTAATCCATTTAATTGGAGTAGCATTTTTTATAAAAAATTTTTTTAATCAAATAGAAAAAAACAAAGATGAACTAAAAAACATATTTTATATTTTTTTAATTTTATTATCAGGAATCTATGTTTTTAAAAATCATGATGATTTTCCTTACTATCATTTAACTTATGCATTAAATCTTTCTAACCACAGCTTTATTATTGGCACAGGTGCACTTGGGCATGGTTTTAGAACAATGTCCTCACTATTTTATTATCATTCAACATTATATTTACCTTATATTAAATTTTACTTATTTCATTCAGGGCCTTTTTTTATATTAATATTTTTTAACTATATTATTTTAAAGAAAATTAGTGAAAAATTCATAAACAAAAAAAATGATATAGTATATTTTTTTTCCTTACTATCTTTTATCTTTATTAATGTTGCTTTTTATAGAATTGGAGAGCACGGAACAGACAGAACAGGTCAGGTATTACTAATATTAGCTTTTATTTATTTTCTAGAAATATTTTTTATAGAAAAAAAATTAGATAATAAATTAATATTATTTAATTACCTACTAATACTAATTTTTTTAGCAGCCTCAACAAAGGTTCTTTATATAATTTATTTAATACTTATTCCATTTATAATTTTTAAATCTAATTTTTATAAAGAATATAAAATTAAAAAAAATTTAAAAATAATTTTTGTTTTAATTTTTAGTTTTACTTTAAATATTTCAGTAAGTTTTTTTAGTACCGGATGTTTAGTTTATCCTGAAGAAAAAACATGTTTTTCAGAAAACTTAGAATGGTCAGTAGATAGAGAAGAAGTAAAAATAATGAAAACCCATTATGAATGGTGGTCAAAGGCTGGAGGCGGACCTGGTTATGCGTCAGAAATTAAAAAAGATGAATATATTAAAAATTTTACTTGGCTAAAAAATTGGATTGATAGACATTTTTTTAATAAAGTTTTAGACACTCTATTAGGAATTATATTTATTTCACTATTAACTTTTTTATTTTTCTTTAGTAAGAAAAAAAAGAAATTCGCATCCAAGAGACGCACATGGCCAGTTTATTTAATTATATTTATATTACTTACCGAATGGTTTTTGGGCCATCCATCAATGAGATATGGAGGATATATTTTGTTCGCTTTGTTGATTTTTTTATTCTCTAGCAAAATAATTGAAACTTTTGAGATATCATCAAAAAAATTGCATTTTTCTTCTATATTTTTAATACTTTTAACATTTTTAATATTTAATGTTAGAAATATTTCTAGATTGAATACTGAGATAAATGGATACGGTTATGACTTATTAAGATCACCATTCTTTTTTGTTAAAGATGTAAAATTTGAAATTTTGGATGAAAATAATCTCTTTAAACTTTATAAGACATCTGATGGAGATATGTGTTGGGCAACACCTACTCCTTGCACACACAGAGACTCATTAAAAGTAATTAATTTGAAAGGCTTCAAAGCAATTTTAAAAGAATAAAAAATAATTTTAAAAATGTTAAATAGTATTTATATAAAATTACTTTCTTACATAATTCAAATAGTTGATTTAAAAAACAAGAAAAAAATAATAAGTTTTTTTAAAAACAATTTTGAATCGGATAAATTAAATATAATTGATATTGGTGCACACAAGGGAGAAACAATAAATATATTTTATAATAATTTTAATATTAATAAAATTATTGCTTTTGAAGCAAATAAATTAATTTTTGAAAAGTTAAAACAAAATATTAATAAGAAAAAAACTAATAAGATAGAAATAATTAATTCCGGAATTGGAGAGAAAGAAGAAACTAAAAATTTAAGCATATTTAATGAGACATCTTCATCAACATTTTCTGATATAAACAAAAAGTCTAAATATTACCAAAGAAAAGAAAAGTTTTTGTCCTTTTTTAAAAGGAAAGATGAGGATTTAAATTATTATGCTGAAACAAAAATATTTCCTTTAAGTTCGTTTAAAAATTTAAATAATTTGAATAAAATTGATATTTTAAAAATTGATACAGAAGGATATGAATTAAAAGTTTTAAAAGGGATTAATCCATCAGATTTTAGAAAAATAAGATATATATATTTTGAACACCACTACGATCTAATGCTAAAAAAAAATTATAAGTATTTTGATATTATGAATTTTTTAAACGAACATAATTTTTATGTTTCTTTAAAAATAAAAATGAATTTTAGAAAAACATTTGAGTATATTTATGAAAATAAGAAATTTGAATCCAAAAGTTAGTGTACTAATTGCTAATTATAATAATTCTATTTATTTAGACAGATGTATTAATTCTGTTTTAAATCAAAGTTATAAAAATAAAGAAATCATTTTTGTTGATGACAAATCTTCTGACGATTCTATCCAAGTTGTCAAAAAGTATTTAAAAAAAATTAAAATAATAAAAATAAAAAAAAAAATAGGAATTGGATCTTTCGATCAAATGAAAGCTTATTTTGAAGCTTACAAAAAATCCAATGGAAATATAATATTTTTTTTAGATAGTGATGATTATTTTCACAAAAACAAGATTTCCATTTTTGTAGAAAAATTTCTTTCTAATAATAAATTAGATATATTATTTGATTTTCCAATAAAAAAATTTCCAAATAAAGAAATTATTGAGAAAAAAAAAAAGAAATTTTATAATAATTATTGGTCATATATTTTTCCAACAAGTTGCATTTCAGTCAAAAAGAAAAAAATTGAGAAAATATTCAGATATGCTGATTTTAAAAAATTTCCCGATATTTGGTTAGACTTTAGAATAGGCATTGTTTCAAATTATATTTTTAATCAATATAATTATATAAATAAGAATTTGACATATTATAGACAATTAGAAGACAATATATCATCTGGTTTCAAACATTTATCAGTCAATTGGTGGAGAAGAAGGATGCAGGCACATAACTTTATTAAATTTTTTTTTAAAAAAAATAAAATACATTACAAACCAAATTTGGACTATTTTTTAACATATTTTGTTAATTTATTTATAGTTTGAGAAAAATTAATATGTTTAAGCAAAACTCTTTACAGAAAGTAAAAAAAGGTTTTAATAATGAAATAAGATCAATTCAGAAAAGATTATATAGAAACTATAGAATAAATTTTTAAATTAATGAAAAAAAAAGTTGCCTTAATATTTGGAATTACTGGTCAAGATGGAGCATACCTAGCAGAATTTTTGCTTAAAAAAAAATATATTGTACATGGTGTAAAAAGAAGATCTTCTTCATTTAATACAGGAAGAATTGATCATCTATATCAAGATCCTCATGAAAAATTTCGAAAATTTATTTTACACTATGGCGATGTTACAGATGCAATATCTGTATCTACATTAATAAAAAAAATTCAACCTGATGAAATTTATAATTTAGCAGCACAGTCACACGTTGCTGTTTCTTTTGAGGTTCCTGAATATACTGCTAATTCAGATGCAATAGGAACACTCAGGATTTTAGAAGCAATAAAATTTCATAAATTAGAGAAAAAAACTAAATTTTATCAAGCTGGCACTTCTGAAATGTTTGGAAAAGTTCAAGAGATTCCACAAAATGAAAAAACTCCCTTTTATCCAAGAAGTCCTTACGGTGTTGCAAAGGTTTATGCTCATTGGATTACAGTTAATTATAGAGAGGCTTATAATATATTTGCATGTAATGGTATTTTGTTTAATCACGAGAGTCCTTTGAGGGGCGAAACTTTTGTTACAAAAAAGATAGTTTCAGCTTTGTGTAAAATTAAAAATAAAAGACAAAAAAAATTATTTTTAGGAAATCTTAATGCAAAAAGAGATTGGGGCCATGCAAAAGATTATGTTGAAGCAATGTGGAAAATGCTTCAAAAGAATAAACCAGATGATTATGTAATATCTTCAGGCAAACAGTACTCAGTGAAACAGTTTGTTAATTTAGTTCTGAGAGAATTAAATATTAAATATACCTGGAAAGGAAAAGATATAAAATCGAAATGTTATGATCAAAATGGAAATTGTATTATTGAATGTGATAAATCTTATTATAGACCATTAGAAGTAGATACACTTTTAGGAGATTCTAAAAAGGCAAAAAAAATACTTAATTGGAAACCCAAAACTTCTATAGAAATGCTTGTAAAAGAAATGGTGGATTTTGAATTAAATAATTAATTTTATGATAAATTTTAATTCAAAAATTTTTGTTGCTGGGCACAAAGGTCTTGTAGGGAGTGCAATAGTTAGAAAGTTAAATGAAAAAGGTTACAAAAATATTATAACTATAGATAAAAGAAAATTAGATTTAACAAATCAATCAAAAGTTTTACAATTTTTAAAAAAAAATAAGCCTAAATTTATTTTTATTGCAGCAGCAAAAGTAGGAGGAATATATTCTAATAACAAATATAAAGCAGAATTCATTCAGAAAAATCTTTCTATACAAACTAATCTGATACATTCTGCTTATCTTATAGGAATAAAAAATCTAATTTTTTTAGGATCTAGCTGTGTATATCCAAAAAAATCTAAGCAACCAATCAAAGAAGAATATTTATTAACTGGACCCCTGGAAGTAACCAATGACGCATATGCTATTGCTAAAATAGCTGGGATAAAAATGTGTCAAAGTTATAATGAGCAATATGGCACAAACTACAAATGTCTAATGCCAACAAATACTTTTGGACCTAATGATAACTATGATCCACTTAAATCTCATTTTATTCCTTCAATTATTAGAAAGACAAATTTAATAAAAAGGAAAAAATTAAAAAATCTAATTTTATGGGGAAGTGGAAAACCAAAAAGGGAGTTAATTTATGTTGATGATTTAGCTGATGCTTGTTTATTTTTTATGAAAAAGAAAACAAAAGAACATTTAATAAATATTGGAACAGGAAAAGATTTTACAATAAATTATTTTGCAAAACTAATTTTAAATACTTTAATTCCAGAAAAGAAAATTAAAATTAAGTATGATAGATCAAAACCAAATGGAACATTTAGAAAAGTATTAGATGTTTCAATTGCTAAAAAGTATGGATGGTATGCTAAATGGAGTTTAAAGAATTCAATTTTAGAAACCTATAAACATTTTAATAAAAATCATAAAAGATTTTAAAAAAATGAAAAAAAAATTAATAATCGTAACTGGTGGAGCAGGTTTTGTTGGTTCTAATCTAATTGATCTATTAACTAGAAAAACAACTTATAAAATTGTAAGTATTGACAATTATTCTTCAGGGACAAAAAAAAATCATATAATTCATAAAAATGTAAAATATATTAAGGGTTATACTAAGAATATTTCTTCATTATTAAAAAACTATAAAGAAAAAATTAATGCAATTTTTCATTTTGGTGAGTTTTCAAGAATTTATCAAAGTTTTATAAAGTTTAATCAATGTATAGAATCAAATTCTATAGGAACACATGAGGTTTTTAATTTTTGTTTAAAAAATAAAATTAAATTAATTTACTCTGCTACATCTGCAAGTCTAGGAAATAAAGGAAAAGATAAAGATCTATCTCCATATGCATTTTCTAAAGCAAAAAATTTAGAATTATTAGAGAATTTAAATAAGTGGTTTAAAATGAAATTTGAAATAATTTATTTTTATAATGTTTATGGACCTAAGCAAATATGTAAAGGTGATATGGCAACAGTTATTGGGATATTTGAAGATCACTACCTTAAAAATTTACCTTTACCAGTTGTAAAACCAGGTTCACAGTCAAGAAGATTTACACATATAAATGATACAATCGAAGCATGTTTTTACGCTTGGAAAAAAAATAAATGCAGACATTACTCAATAACAAATAAAAAAAGTTATAAAATTTTAGAAGTAGCAAAACTATTTAAATATAAAACAAAACTATTACCTCCAAAAAAAGGTGAAAGATTTGCTTCAGCGTTGGCTACCATGGATTTATCAAATAAAGTTTATAGAATTTATGGAAAAATAATGCTTAAAAACTATATAAATGACTTCATAAAATATAAAAAAAATAATTAAATCATTGTTTACATTAATTTTTTTTTATATATAAACTTCCTGCCTGGTGATTTTTGCGAAGGGGCAATACCCGATCCCATTCCGAACTCGGAAGTCAAGCCCTTCAGCGCCGATGGTACTTTGTCTTAAGACATGGAAGAGTAGGACGTTGCCAGGCAAAAAAAATTTATGAAAATTGCAAGCTCATTAAAATCTCTAAAAAAAAGAGACCTTAACTCAAAGCTAGTAAGAAGAAGAGGAAGAGTCTATATAATTAATAAGAAAAATCCAAAGTTCAAAGCAAGACAAAAATAGTTTTTTTATTTAATGATAATTGGATCAATATCCGAAGATAAAGAGATAGAAAAAAGAATTTCTATAACTCCAGAAATTGCAAAAAAATATATTTCACATGGATTTGAAATAATAATTGAAAAAGGAATAGCCGAACATCTTGGAATTTCAGATGAATATTTTATAAGCGAAGGTTGTAAAATTGAAAATAGAGAAAATGTCCTTTCAAAATCAGATATCGTCTTACAATTAAATTTCCCGGAAGATAAAAATCTTGATCAGATTGAAGAAAATGTAATTTTAATTGGAAATTTTAACTCTGGTCAAAACTATCAAAGAATTTTAAAGTCTACTAACAAAAAAATATCAGTTTTTTCTTTAGAGCTTTTACCAAGAATAACAAGAGCTCAATCGATGGATATTTTATCATCACAAGCAAATCTAGCAGGTTACAAAGCAGTTTTAGATTCTTTTGGAATGTTCAAAAGAGCTATACCAATGATGATGACTGCGGCTGGAACAATATCAGCTGCAAAAGTATTAGTTGTTGGAGCTGGAGTTGCTGGACTTCAAGCAATAGCAACCGCAAAAAGAATGGGAGCAATAGTTTTTGCTACAGATGTTAGGTTAGCATCAAAAGAGCAAGTTGAAAGTCTTGGAGGGAAATTTTTAGTTGTAGAAGGGACAGAGAATTTAGAAACTGAAGGAGGATACGCTAAAGAGGCATCAGATGATTTTAAAAAAAAAACAGGAAGAACTGATTGCAGAAACGCTTAAAAAAATTGATATAGTTATTTGCACAGCATTGATACCTGGAAAAAAAGCACCAAAAATTATTAACGAAAAAATGATAGAAAATATGCAGTCAGGTTCAGTAATTTATGACTTAGCTGCATCTCAAGGTGGAAATGCTGCTTTCACAAAAGTAGACAAAATAGTTGAAAAAAATGGTGTAATTATTTTTGGTGAAACAAATATTTTAAATAAACTACCAATATCTGCGTCAAATTTATATGCAAAAAATTTATTTAATTTTGTAATGAATCTTTATGATAAGAAAGAAAATAAAATTAATATAAATTTAGAAGACGAGATAATAAAAAAAACTTTGGTAAAATAATTATGGAAATAGATCCTTTCATATTCAGATTAAGTATATTTATTTTATCAATATTTATTGGATACTATGTTGTGTGGAGTGTAACACCATCTTTGCACACTCCTTTGATGTCGGTTACAAATGCAATATCTTCAGTAATTATAGTTGGAGCCATAATAGCTTCTTTAGCAGGAGAAACTGGAAGTATATTTGGCAAAGCTAATATTTTTGGGTATTTGGCTATTATTTTGGCAGCTGTAAATATTTTTGGAGGATTTTTAGTTACACAGAGAATGTTGGCTATGTATAAAAAAAAAAAGAAAGATAAATAAATATGTCAGCGAATATTTTAGCAATTTTTTATTTAATTTCAGGAGTGTTATTTATTCTAGCTCTTAGAGGCCTATCCTCACCAGAAACATCTAGACAAGGTAATTTACTTGGAATTATTGGAATGGCTATAGCCATAGGAGTTACAATTATTTCTATAGGAAATTTTTCGTCAGGCTTCATATATTTAATTATTTTTTTAATTATTGGAGGTTCTATAGGGACTTTTATAGCCTTTAAAATCCCAATGACGGCAATGCCAGAGCTTGTTGCTGGATTTCATAGCTTAGTTGGGTTGGCGGCAGTTTTTGTTGCCATATCTGCTTTTTTAAATCCAATAGTTTTTAATCTTGGATCTCCGGGAAATATAAGGATTGCTACTCTAATTGAAATGTCTTTAGGCGCGGCTATTGGAGCTATTACATTTACAGGTTCAATAATTGCTTTTTTAAAATTAAGAGGAATCATGTCGGGTTCTCCAATTACATTTATTGGACAGCATTTTTTAAATTTAGTCTTAGGATTAGGTTTAATAGCGTTAATTTATTATCTATGTCAGACACAAATTGATACTTTATTTTGGACTGTAATTGGAATTTCATTTTTAGTTGGAGTTTTATTAATTATTCCAATTGGTGGAGCTGATATGCCGGTTGTAATATCAATGTTGAATTCTTATTCTGGCTGGGCAGCTGCTGGCATAGGATTTACTTTAGAAAATTCTGCTTTAATAATTACAGGAGCATTAGTAGGCTCCTCAGGAGCAATACTTTCGTACATAATGTGCAAAGGTATGAACAGATCTTTTTTTAATGTTATTCTTGGAGGTTGGGGGGCAACTAATGAAGCTTCAAAATCTATAAACAAAGAACAGAGACCAGTAAAAAACGGCAATGCAGATGATGCAGCTTTTTTAATGAAAAATGCTTCTTCAGTTATAATTGTTCCAGGATATGGAATGGCAGTTGCTCAAGCTCAACATGCTTTAAGAGAAATGGTGGATGCATTAAAAAAAAATGGAGTTAAGGTAACTTACGCGATACATCCAGTGGCAGGAAGAATGCCAGGACATATGAACGTATTACTTGCTGAAGCAAATGTTCCATATGATGAAGTTTTTGAATTAGAGGAAATTAATAATGATTTTGCAAATTGTGATGTTGCATATGTAATTGGTGCAAATGATGTTACAAATCCAGTTGCAAAAACTGACCCTCAGAGTCCAATATATGGTATGCCAATTCTAGATGTTGAAAAAAGCAAATCTGTATTATTTGTTAAAAGGAGTTTATCACCTGGGTATGCAGGTATAGATAATGATTTATTTTATAGAGATAATACTTTGATGCTTTTTGCTGATGCAAAAAAAATGACAGAAGATATAATAAAAAATTTATAAAAATTGACAAAAATATTTTGTGACATTGCTGACATCAAATTAATAAAAAAATTTGATAAAAAATCTATAGTTAAAGGTTTTACAACAAATCCTAGCTTAATGAGAAAAGCTGGCGCGAAGAATTATAAAAATTATAGTATTGAAATTTTAAAAATTACAAATAAACCAATTTCTTTTGAGGTTTTTGCAGATGATGAAAAAAGCATGTTATCACAAGGATTAAATATCAGCAAATGGGGAAAAAATGTTTATGTAAAAGTTCCAGTTACAAATTCCAGAGGTAAATTTATGGGAAATGTTATTAACAAATTAAACAAAAAAAAAATTAAATTAAATGTAACCGCAGTTTATTCTGCCCGACAAACAAAAAAAATTTTAAATAAAATAAATAAAAATACAAAAGTAATTATATCTATTTTTGCAGGAAGAATGGCTGATAAGGGAAAAGATCCAATTCCAGAGTTTTTTAAGAGTGTTAAATTAGCAAAAAAATTTAAAAATGTAGAAATTTTATGGGCCAGTGTTAGAGAACCTTATAATTATTTACAGGCTAAAAAAGTTGGATGTCAAATTATTACTGTTCCACCATCTATTATAGAAAAAATAGAAAATTTTGGGACCTCTTTTAATTACTTAACAAAAGATACTGTAAAAAAATTCTTAATTGATAGTAGAAAATCTAAATTTAAGATTTAGAATTATTAATTTTTTAATATCTTTTTTGACACATCAAAACCCAGCCTCATCATTTGGTCAATATCACCATAATAAAATTGTCCAAGTCTTCCAATTGAATACAAATTATTTACCTTATTAATTTCATTTAAAGTAAAATTAAGATTTTTTTCATAATTTATCTTATAAATTGGATACACATTTGGAACTTTGATAACTTTCCATTCCAAAATATCTTCATCACTTAATAATTTATCTTTTTTAAGACTTTCTAGACAATTATGATAAATTTCATTTTCAGACCTATTCCACATCTCACTATTTTTATGACATGAGATTTCAAGTGATATTATGTTTCTGTCTGATGAAGAGACTTTCTCACTAAATGAATTTAAATTTGAAACTCTATTGTAAGGTCTATTTAAAAAGTAACAATATTGACATCCAAGGATATTTTTTTTTTTAATAATCAAATATACCATAACTAGCGCAAGGTACTGAAGCTCTTTTGAATGATTAATTAATTTTTCATTTTCATTAAATGGCTCTGTTATTTTAATAAAATTATCTAATGGTAATGTTGAAATAATTATATCAGATTTATATGATTCTTTATTAGTTATGATTTCAAAAGATTTATCATTTAGTTTTTTAACTTTAGTTATATTTTCTGATAGATTTATTCTACTTCCATTTGACTTAATTTTTTCTGCTATTTTTTCAGCTATGACACCAAATCCTTTTTCTGGGTAAAAAGTTGGCAAAGACTCTCTTTGAACCAAATTTAAAGAACCCGGTTCTCTTTTTGAAATTTCTAAGTATTTATTTATAAAAAGATGTTTGAGAGTTTTTACAAAATCAAGTTTTTTACTTGCAGGTATAACTTGATGAGATAAATCTTCAGTTTTAAGTTTCCAGAACTGTTCGGTATAAGGTTTAAAAAAATTATTATATAAATAACTTCCAAAATTATTTGTAGCCCATTCTTTTATTGTAATTTGATCAATATTTTTTTGTTGTTTATTTAAAATAGAATTTAAACTTGTAGATGTGAAAGACTTTAAAAAACTCAAAAAACATAAAATTGGTATTATAGGACCCATTTGAAAAAGAATACTTTTTGCAGACAGAGGATAGTCTACGTAATGATTCATAAAAAACATCTTTACTGATCTTTCCACTTTAAAAATTTTTTTAGGATTGTCGTCAAATAGAGATTTTACAGTATCAAAAATTTCTTTGTCTTCAGAAAAAAATGAATGTGGACCTATATCAACATAATTATTATTAAATTTAATAGTTTTTGCCAATCCTCCAACCTGATGATCTTTGTCTATAACTAAAACATCATGCTTTTTTTCTGAAAGTTTCCATGCAGCACTAAGCCCAGTTATACCAGCTCCTAGAATTATTATTTTTTTCATATATAAATTATTTGTATACTTAAATTAATTAATTTATAAGAAAAATAGGTCAAGATGTTAAATCCAAAAATTTATAAATTTAAAAAATATACTAATTACAAAGGAAAACTAGTTCCAATTAGTTTTGATAAAGATTTTCCAATGAAAGTTAAAAGAATATTTTTTATTTATGGAAAAAAAAAGTTTATTCGTGGCGATCATGCTCATAAAAAATGTTCACAATTTTTTATACCTGTAAGTGGTAGCTTTGAAATAACATTGAATTTTAAAAACAAAAAAAAAATTTATAAATTAAATGTTAAAAAAAATATTGGTTTATTTGTTCCACCAATAATATGGTGCAAAGTAAGATTTCTTGCGAAAAAATCTGCAATATTAGTTTTAGCTAGTCACAAATATGAATTTAATGATTATATTGAAACATATAAAGAATTTACCAAGTACGAAGAAAGATTAAAATGAATTTATTAGTAACAGGCGCATGCGGACATATAGGATCGTATTTAATTCATAACATTGACAAAATATCTAAAGTTTCAAATGTTTTTTTAATCGACAATTTTATATCAGAAAAAGTGTCTTCTTTATTTAAAATTAAAACAAAAAAAAAATTATATTTTTTTTTAAGAGATTTGAAAAATTCAGATGCGCTTAAAGATTTAAAAAAAATAGATATAGTAATTCATTTAGCATCAATGACTAATGCGGCAGGCAGCTTTAATAATAAAAAAGAAATGTTTGAAAATAATTTAAAATGTTTTCACAATGTTTTCAAATTTTGTATTAAAAATAAATCTAAGCTCATACACATTTCATCAACAAGTATTTATGGTAAATCTAGCGGTGTAGTAAAAGAAAATGTGGAAAAAAAATATCTTAAACCACAGAGTCCTTATGCAGAGATCAAACTTAAAGAGGAAAAAATTTTAAAAAAAAATTCAAAAAAAATTAAATTTTCAACATTTAGATTTGGAACAATTGCTGGCCCATCTAGAGGAATGAGATTTCATACTGCTGTTAATAGTTTTTGTTTGATGGCATCAATTAATGATTATATTAAAGTATACAAAACAGCGACAAATCAATATAGACCTTATTTATCAATAAGAGATTCATTTAAGTTATTTAAATTTTGTATTGAAAATAATTTTTTTACAAACGACGCTTATAATGCTTTGTCAGGAAATTATACAGTTTCAGAAATTTTAAAAATTATAAAAAAATATAAAAAAAATATTAAAATAAAAACTATTAATTCTCCAATAATGAATCAGCTTTCTTACCATGTTGATAAAACAAAGCTTAAAAAATCAGGTTTAATGCTTAATTCAAAATTAGACCTGGATATTAAAAATACAATTAAACTTTTGAGTTATTTAAAATAAAATGTTTTTATTTAAAGTTTAATTTTTTTACCGTTTAGAGCAACCATTAATGAGAAATTTATCCAAAAAATAGTTGCAGAATAGGTCGTAAAAAAACTTCCCGAAGGTATCAAAGGTATCATGGAAATTATAATAAAAATTGTTGAGGCAAGCAGGTAATTGTTTTTAGATTTAAGATAATTTTTTATAGAAATAGTTATGCTTGTTAAAATAAATATTGAAAAACTAAGATATCCAAACAGTCCCGTTTCACTTAAAAATTCCATGTGTATTTGATGAGGGTGTGTAGCCCACCTATCTCTTTCGTGAATATTATATTTATTTTCTTTATAAATTTCTTTGTAACTTTCGTATCTAAATTGTTTTACACCAACACCGAATATCAAATTTTTTTTAAAAATTTGATAAGCGGTGTAATAATGAACACCATAGTGACTAGACATTATATAATTTGTTAATCCTTCATTTTTTACAGGAAAATAAATTTGATCAAAAAATCTATTTTTAATGTTTGTATTATTTAAAGTTAATAATGAACAAGAAACAATAAATATTGTTATTGTAAGGATTTTTAAATTTAAACTTATTTTGTTTGTAAAAATTAAAAGCAATGAAAATCCAATAAAGATCTTTATAAAATTTGATCTTTCTCCAATTAAAAAACTTATTACTAAAAATCCAGTCAATAATATTAATGATATCTTGCTATTTTTATATTTATAAAGAAAGTATGCAGACATTAAAAAGACTAGACCGGCATACCAATTTCCAATTTTTAACTCACTGCCAAGAAATCCCGATAATCTACCCGGTATATAAGATGAATTGCCAGCTAAATTAAAGCCAAAAGCAAATTCAAAAATTAAATCTAGTGAAACAAAAACAAAAATTACAAGCCAAGATTTAATTATCAAATTAAAGTTCTTATAATCATTAAGATTTAATATATATTTAAATGCATAAATTAGAATAAAAAATCTCAAAATACCAATTTGTGATTTCCAAGTAATATAATCTCCATTGCTAAAAAAAATGTTTATTATTAAGCTTAAATAAAAAAATCCCAACAAATTTATAAAGGAATCATTAAACATTTTTCTATCTTTGGAAAAAAATATAATTTTTAAAAAAATTATATCTATTAATATAACATTTATATTTATTATTGCCGATCCAGACAGAAGAGAAATTGGTAAAACAATTATTAAGATTAATAAAATATTATTTGTACTTAAGTTTTCTTTTAAATATTTATTTTTTATCATTTTCTTAAAAAATAAAATAATTGGTTGCGGGGGACGGATTTGAACCGCCGACCTCAAGGTTATGAGCCTTGCGAGCTACCAGGCTGCTCCACCCCGCGGTAAATTTAAATTCTATTTTTGAGCTTGTTAAGTTTTTTAACTCTTTTTATATTTTCTTGTAGAATTCTTTTTTTCTTTTCAGAAGGTTTTTCATATGTATTTTTCAATTTTATTATTTTAAAAAAACCATCCCTTTGGAGTTTTCTTTTCAAAACTCTCAAAGCTTGCTCTACATTATTATCTTTTACTTCTATTTTAATAACAACCTCCAAAAAAACGATTATTTAGCATTTAAAATATTAATTGTCTATATTGATTATTCTATTTTAGTTTTTATTATTGATTTAATTTTTCTTTTTTCTTTTTTTCTCTTTTAATTCGTCTTTCTGCTTTTTCTAAAGCATTTTGTAATTCTTTCTGTGTAAATAAACCTATTGATACAGGGTCTTTTGAATTAAGATTATTGTAATTCCAATAACTTTTGTTTCTAATAGCAACAACAGAATTTTTTGTTATACCTACTAACTTTGCTATTTGAGAGTCTTTTAAATTAGAATGTTGTCTAATTAACCATAAAGCTGAATCAGGCTTGTCTTGTCTTTTAGATAATGGAACATATTTTTTTGTTCTTTTTTCTTCGCCAGAGATGTCTAAATTATAGTTATTAATATTTAAATGTCTTAATTGATCTTTTGATGAAAGTTCAATTTCTTCTCTAGTTAATTGGCCAGCAATTATAGGGTTGTAACCGACAATACCCTTTGCCACTTCTCCATCAGCAATACCTTGAATTTCAACTTCGTGTAATTTGCAAAAATCTGCAATTTGTTTAAAAGTGAGCGTTGTATTTTCAACCAGCCATACAGCGGTTGCCATTGGCATTAAAGGAGCATTTGTCATTACGCTTTTTTTTCAGATCTAAAATTTTGAAATTTTTTATTAAATTTACTTACTCTTCCTTTATCAAGAATTTTTTGTTTTCCACCTGTCCATGCGGAATGAGAAATAGGATCTATTTCAAGTTTTAGTATTTCTCCTTCTGATCCCCAAGTTGATCTGGTCTCGAATTGAGTACCATCAGTCATTTCAACTTTTATCTTGTGATATTTGGGATGTATATTTTTTTTCATAGCTGGTTTTATAACAAAAGAATATTAAAAAACAATTAAAAGTTATCAAGGTTTTTTATCATTTTTCCATATGCTTCATTACTTCCAGCTAATACACTAATTTCTTTTTTTGAAGTATAATTTATTTCATTAGTTTTTCCACCGGCTTCTTTTACTATAATTACTCCAGCGGCAATATCCCAGATGTTTAAATTTTTTTGAAAATATCCATCAAGTCTCCCAGCTCCCACATAAGCCAAATCTAAAGCTGCACTTCCTGACTTTCTAGTATTCAGTTTAGAGCTTATTTCTACCTTTCCACCAGTAGCAAACAAACATTCATCAAGATTTTTTTTCTTTGAAACTTTTATTCTGTGATTATTAAAATATGCACCATTATTCTTTTCAGCATAGAACATTTCATTTTTAATAGGGTCAAAGATTAATCCACACTTAATTTCATTCTTTGAAACTAGAGCAATTGAAATTGCAAAATGAGGTATGCCGTGTAAAAAATTAGTAGTGCCATCAATTGGATCAACTACCCAAATATTGTCTTTATCAGAGTTTTTTTTTTCTCCAATTTCTTCACTTAAAATTGAATATTTTTTTCTAGACTTTAATAATTCTTCTAGAATAATTTTCTCTACTTTTTTATCTGAATTTGTTACAAAATCTGAAGGACCTTTTTTAGATACTTGTAACTTTTCTAATTCTCCGAAATCTCTTATTAATACTTTAGATGCTTTTTCAGCAGCTTTTATCATTATATTTAAATTTGCAGAAATTGAATTCATATTATTTATTTATATTTTTTTTACATATTCTATAGATCTAGTATCAACAATAATTTCATCTTCACTTTCAATGAAAGGAGGTACTTGAATTTTTACTCCATTTTCCAATATAGCTGGTTTATACGAAGAAGACACTGTTTGACCTTTTAACGCAGCATCTGTGCTTTCTATTTTGCAATTTACTTGATTTGGCAATTCTATAGAAATTGGTTTTTCTTCATAGAAATTTATTTTTACCTCTAATTCTTCTTTTAAAAATTTACCTTTTTCTCCAACAGTTTTTTTATTTAAATCTATTTGTTCAAATGTTTTTTGGTTTATAAAATAATAATTTAATTCATCTTCATATAAATAATTAAAATTTATTTCATCTAAAGATGCCTTTTCTATTGAATCACTTGATCTAAATCTTTCATTTAATTTTGTGCCTTTATTGACACTTTTCATTTCTACTTGATTAAAAGCACCACCTTTTCCAGGTTTAACATGCTGAGTTTTTAATACTTCCCACAAATCATCTTTATGTTCTATAAGCATTCCCGGTTTAATTTCATTTCCAGATATTTTCATAAAAGCTTTCTTATAGCTTCTCTTGGGTTAAGTTTTTTATTATTCCAAATGTAGCTTGAGATAGCTAAAAAGTTAGCTTTATTCAATAAAAGTTTTTTGTAATTGTTACTATTTATACCCCCAATAGCCACAACAGGAATATTTGTTAATTTTTTAGCCAAAGTTAGCAATCTTAAATTTGCTTTGTGTCTAACTTTTTTTGTTTTAGTTTGATAAAATGCTCCAAAAGCTAAATAGTCGGCGCCATTTTTTATTGCTTTCCTAGCAAGACCTATTGAATTATGGCATGTTATTCCTATTATTTTATTTTTTAAAATTTTTCTAGCTTTTAAAATATTCATATCTTTTTGCCCTAAGTGACATCCATGTGCATTCAATTTTTTAGCAAGAAAGGGATCGTCATTGATTAAAAATTTAACTTTATATTTTTTACAAATATTATTTATTTTTTTTCCAATAAAAACTTTATTTTTATATGTTTCATTTTTTAGCCTTAGCTGAAAATAGCTCACTTTTTTTGTGCTTAATACCTCTTTAAGTAAATCATAAAACTTTTTGTCTTTAATCTTGTTTGGCGAAATTAAATAAACAAATTTCTTATTTATTTTATATTGACTCAAGTTCTTTTGACCATTTTCCTTGCGCAGCAAGAGAACACATATTAGCTCTATTATTGAATATTTTTTGAGTTCCTTTTATATTTTTAATGTTTTTTGACCAAAATTTGATCGCACTTTTTTGTAGCGCTCTTCCATATGAATAACTCATAATAAAACTCGTATCATTAAATCTATTTATTAAGTTTAAGTTTTCAGTTGCTTCAAGTTCTGTCTGACCACCAGATAAAAAAGCTATTCCAGGTACTTCCTGGGGTACGTTTTCTTTAAGACATTTTAAAGTAGATTTAGCAATTTCTTCATTTGATGTTTTTTTTTCAGAGCTCGTACCCGCTAAAATCATATTTGGTTTCAATATTATTCCACTTAAATCAACTTTATGAAGACTTAATTCTTCAAAACATTTATTAAGAACTTCTGATGTCTTATTAAAGCATTCATCAGCAGAATGATTTCCATCCATTAAAACTTCTGGTTCTACAATTGGAACCATATTCTTTTCTTGAACAAGTGCAGAGTACCTTGCTAGCGCATGCGCATTAGATGAAATTGATAATTTGCTTGGATATTTTTCAGATATATTATAAACCCCTCTCCATTTAGTAAATCTTGCTCCAAGTTTATAGTATTCTTTTAGTCTATCTCTTAAACCATCTAATCCTTCTGTAATTTTTTCCTGACTTGATCCTGCTAAAACTTTTGCTCCTGTATCTACTTTAATTCCAGGAACCGATCCTGATTCTGAAATTAATTCTGGAATAGTTTTTTTTGAACTTGTAATTTGTTTAATTGTTTCATCATACAAAATAACTCCTCCAATACAGTTTTTCATACTTTCAGAAGAAAAAAGGGTTTCCCTAAACAAAAGTCTATTTTCCGGAGTTGAAGGCACATTAACTGCTTCAAGTCTTTTGGTCATCGTTCCATTGCTTTCGTCTGCAGCAAGAATTCCTTTTCCTTTCGATAAAATTCTTAAAGCTATTTTGTTTAAGTTAGACATTTTGATTTAAAGCCTTTATACCAGGAAGCTCTTTTCCTTCAAGATGTTCTAAAAAAGCTCCACCAGCAGTTGAAACAAAAGTAAATGAATTAATTTTTTTAAATTTATTTATTGCAGCAACCGTTTCTCCACCTCCAGCTACAGAGAAAATTTTATCATTTTCTGTTTTTTCAGAAATTAATTCTAATATTTGCTTGGTTCCATTTTGAAAATTTGGATTTTCAAAATATCCCGCAGGACCATTCCACAGAACTGTTTTAGAGTTATTTATAATTTTTTCAATTGAAGATATTGTTTTTGATCCAATATCTAATATAATTTCGTTTTCGTTTATTTCATTTATATTTTTTTCTTTTCCACTTCCATTTAAACTTTTAGACACAATAACATCTTTAGGAATAGTAATCTCACAATTATATTTTTTTGAATTTTCTAGAATTTTTTTAATTAAAGGGCCACACCCATATTCACATATTGATTTACCTACATTTATACCAGTATGATTTAGCATTGTATTGGCCATTCCACCTACAATTATAATATTATCAAATTTTTTTATTAAATTATTTATAATTTTAATTTTTGTCGAAATTTTTGAACCTCCAATTATAAGCGATACAGGTTTTTTGATTTCTGAGGTTATTTTTTTTAATGCATTAATTTCTTCAGCGATTTGTAGCCCAAAATATGAAGGAATATATTTGGTAATTCCTTCAATAGAAGCATGAGATCTATGTGAACAAGAAAAAGCATCATTTACATATATGTCTCCTAAAGTGGATATTTTTTTTGAAAACTTAATATCATTTGTCTCTTCTCCTTCGTTAAATCGAATATTTTCTAACATTATAATAGATCCATTTGAAATTTTGTTTATTTCTAAACGTGTATTTTCGTTTACAAGATCGTTATTAAACAAAACTTCTTTCTTTAATAAAAAAGATAATTTTTCTGAAATAGGTTTTAAAGACATTCCTTTAACCACTTTACCTTTTGGTCTCCCAATGTGAGACATAATTATAATTTTAGCTTGTTTTTCTAATAAAAGATTTATTGTTGGTATTATTTTTTCTATTCTCGATGTTTCGGTTATAGCTCCATTTTCCATTGGGACATTTAAATCGACTCTTAATAAAACTTTTTTTCCTTTAAGATCTAGATTTTTATTAAAAATACTGTTCATAAAAAAATTAAATTTTATGAATATACTTTGCTAAATCACACATTCTGTTTGAAAAACCCCATTCGTTATCATACCAGGCAGATATTTTTCCCATATTTTTTCCAATCACGCATGTTAGTGAAGCATCAATAATTGCTGAAAAAGGGTTATGATTAAAATCTATTGAAACCAATTTTTCTTCTGTAATATCAATTACTCTATTAGAGTCCGTTTTTGAAGTTTTAAAAAAGCTAGAATTAATTTTATCCCTAGTAATTTCCTTTTTTGTACAAAAAACTAATTCGATTAAAGAAACATTTGGTGTGGGCACTCTCATAGCAATTCCTTCGAGCTTACCTTTCAGAGATGGAATAATTTCACCTATAGCTTTAGATGCACCTGTAGAGGTCGGAACAATTGATTGACTTGCAGATCTCGCTCTTCTAGGATCTTTATGAGAATTATCCAATATTCTCTGATCGCTAGTAAAGGCATGAATGGTTGTCATAAATCCTTTTTCAATTTCAAAATTATTATTTAAAACATTTGCCACAGGAGCCAAGCAATTGGTTGTACATGAAGCTGCTGAAATTATTTGATCGTCTTTTGTTAGGATTTTTTCATTCACACCAAATACAATTGTTTTATCTGCATTTTTACATGGAGCTGAAACAATAACTTTTTTTGCGCCATTTTTTAAATGGGGCAATAATTTTTCTTTAGAATTAAATTTACCAGTGCACTCGAAAACATAATCAACATCAGATTTTTTCCAATTAATATTATTTAAATCTGTTTCTTGACTAAAAGTAATCTTATTTTTGTTAATTATTAAATGATTTTCATCATAATCAACTTCAGCATTAAATTTACCATGTATAGAATCATATTTTAAAAGTTTTGAGCAAACTTCAGAATTTGTTCTATTGTTTATATGTTTAATTTCAATATTCAAATCATTACTTTCTATGATAGATCGAACAATCATTCGTCCTATCCTGCCCATGCCATTAATTCCGATTTTTATCTTCATAATTTTTCTTTAATCTTTTTAGTTATACTTTCTACATTTAAATTAAAATTATCATATATTTCTTTATATGGTGCACTTTTTCCAAAACTATCTATTCCAAAATTTAATCCATTTTGACCTGTATATTTTTTCCAAAAACTTGTCTCGGACGCTTCAATGGATACAATTAAATCAGTTTCATTTAATATTTCTCTTCTATAATTTTCTTTTTGTTGATCAAACAATTCCTGACAAGGCATTGAAACTACCTTTGAATAAATATTTTCTGTGGCCAATTTATGACTAATTTTACATGCTAAACTTGCCTCAGATCCAGATGACAATATTGTTAATTTTATTTTCTCATTAGTTCTTAAGATTTCATAAGCTCCAGTTGAGGACAGATTTTTTGAACTATTTTTTCTTCTAATAGGATTAATTTTTTGTCGAGTTAACGCAATTACACTCGGTGTATTTTTATTTTCAAGCGCTATTTGCCAACATTCAAAAGTTTCAATCATATCAGCAGGTCTAAATACATTTAAATTTGGAATTGATCTTAAACTAGTTAATTGCTCAATCGGTTGATGCGTTGGTCCATCTTCTCCAAGACCAATAGAGTCATGGGTGAAAATGTATATTACTCTTTGTTTCATCATTGCTGCGAGTCTGATGGATGGTTTACAGTAATCACTAAAGATTAAAAAAGTTCCTCCATATGGAATTAAACCACTATGTAATGATATTCCATTCATCACACCACACATTGCATGCTCTCTAACACCGTAATGAATGTAATTACCTGAAAAATTTCCTGGTTTTATAATTTTGTGATCTTTTGTTTTTGTATTGTTTGACCCAGCAAGGTCTGCAGATCCACCGATTATATGTGGTGCTTTTGATATAATTTCTAAAAATTTTTCAGAACATTTTCTTGTAGCCATTGGATCTAAAGATTTTACATAGTCTACTTTAGCTTTTTCTATAGCCGAGTAAATTGGTTGTTTAATTAAATTATTTTTTGATGGAAAGTTATTACTAAAATTATTTGACAAGCTCCATCCTAGCCAACCTAATTTAGATAATTGCTTTTGGTAATTTTTTTCATGCCTCTCAGCTTTTTTTGATGCTTTATCTCCGATAGTCTTCCAATCTTTAAGTATTCTTTTTGGAATTTCAAAAGGTTTATATTTCCATTTTAATTTTTTTCTAACTAATTCAATTTCTTCCTCACCCAATGGACTTCCGTGCGAAGATGCTTTGCCACCTTTATTTGGAGATCCATATCCAATTCTTGTTTTGCAGGAAATAGCAAATGGTTTTTTTGATTTTTGTGCTTTTTTTAAAGCTTTAAATATTTCTTTTTCATTATGGCCATTTATTTCTAAAAAATCCCAACCATAACTATTAAATCTTTTTTTGTGATCATCTGATACTGCTAAACTAGTTGGTCCATCTATAGAAATAGAATTGTTGTCAAAAAGAAAAATAAGATTTTTTAATTTTAAATGACCCGCAAGACTCAATGCCTCGTGACTAATTCCTTCCATTAAACAACCATCTCCTGCGAGAACATAAGTTTTGTGATTAATTATTTCTTTACCAATTTTTTTTCTTAAAATTTCCTCAGCAATTGCAAAACCAACAGAATTTGCAATTCCTTGTCCAAGGGGACCAGTAGTTGTCTCAATACCAGTTCCATGATGGTATTCTGGATGACCTGCACATATGCAGTTTAACTGTCTAAAGTTTTTAATATCTTTTAATGAAATACTTTTATATCCAGTTAGGTATAGCAAGGAGTAAAGCAACATAGAACCATGCCCAGCTGACAAAACAAACCTATCCCTATTAAGCCAGTTAGGATTTTTTGGATTAAATCTAAGAAAATCTTTAAATAAAACAGTCACTACATCTGCCATTCCCATGGGCATTCCTGGATGACCAGACTTAGCTTTTTGTACAGCATCTATAGACAAAAACCTTATGGCGCTGGATAAATCTTTATTATTTTTATACAAAAAATATCCTATGTAGACTTGGGTGAATCAATTTATTATTATAATAATATATATATGAATTCTATCCACGAAAAAGAAAAAAAGCTAAATGAAGCTTTAAAAAAATTAAATTTAACAAACCCTCAAAATTTAAATCAAAAGGAAACTATTTCAAATTTAGACCAACAAAAGAATCAATTAGAAATTGAAAAGAAAGAGTTGGAAATAAAGTATAGAGAACTGTATCAAAATTACGAAAAGTTAAAGCTAAAAATTGATGAATTAACCTCCCATGCAGACGAAGAGAAAAAAAAAGAATTAGAGTTTTCTGATAAAATTGATGAATTAAATCAAGAAACAGATAGTTTGTTAGAAGAAATAGATAAATGGCAAATGTAAATATTAAATTTAATAATAAAGAATTTCTTCTATCGTGTGAAGATGGTCAAGAAGAACATTTAAAAGAATTGTCAGGTCATTTAAACGAAAAATTTAATAATTTAAAATCATCATTAGGAAATATTGGAGAAAACAAACTTTTATTAATCACATCCATAACTACTATGGACGAGTATTTTGAAACTAAAAAAAAAATTGATAAAAAAATTGAAGAATTAAATAGTTTAACTGAAAAATTTAAAGAATTAAAATCTCTTGTGTATGAATACAAAGAAAAAAAAGAAAATGAGATAAATAATTTGAATGAAGAGCAACAAAAATTAAAAAATCTTCTAGACAAAAATAATTCAGAATATGAAAAGATTATCGAAAAAACTGCAGACGAAATAGAGAATTTTTTAAAAAAAGCTAACTTGGAAAATCCATTACAGTAAAATCTGTGTTAAAATCTCAAATAAGAAAAAAAATAATAAAAATTAGAAAAGAAAAAAATAATAAAAATATCAAATTTTCATTTTATAAAATATTAAAACAAATAAATATAAGGGGAAAAATAATAGGAGGTTATTTTCCTGTAAACTTTGAGATTGATTTATTGGATTTTTTTAAAGAGTTAGAAAATAAAGGTGAAAAAATATGTATGCCAGTAATAAGAAAAAATAATCAGATGGACTTTTATATGTGGTCAACTAAAGATTTGTTAAAATTAAATAAATTTGGAATACTCGAGCCCGAACAAAATAAAAAAATCATTCCAGATATAGTATTTGTTCCATTAGTTGCATTTGATGATCGATTATATCGAATAGGATATGGAGGAGGCTACTATGACAGATATATTGAAAAAATCACAAAAAGAAATTTTTTATTAAAAATAGGGATTGCTCATTCTTGTCAAAAAATAAATAAAGTTCCAACAAATAAATTTGATAAAAAACTAGATATAATTATAACTGAAAAATATATTTTAAAATGAACATTTTTTTTTTAGGTGACATAGTTGGCAAATCTGGAACATCTGCAGTTATTAAAAATTTAGAAAATATTATAAAAGAAAAAAAAATTGAATTTGTTGTAGTAAATGGTGAAAATGCTGCAGAACAAGGAATTGGAATTACTGAAAAAATCTGCAATGAACTATTTGATATAGGCGTGGACGTTATCACTACCGGAAATCATGTATGGGACCAAAAGGAAACTATTAATCATATAGAAAGGGAAATTAGACTTCTAAGACCAGAAAATTTTCCTTTTAATTCTCCAGGAAAAGGTTTTGGAATTTATAAAGCAAAAAATGGATATAAAATTGGAGTGTTAAATTTGATGGGCAATGTATTCATGAAAAAATGTGAAGATGTTTTTGAGATAGCCAGTTCATTTATAAAAAAATATAAGCTTAGAGAAGACTATGATTTTTTAGTAATTGACTTTCATGGTGAAATAACAAGTGAGAAAATGGCCATAGGTCATTTTTTTGATGGAAAGGCAACTTTGTTAGTGGGCACCCATACTCATGTTCCTACAAATGATGCAAGAATTTTACCTAATGGTACCGCATATCAAACAGACGCAGGAATGTGTGGAGATTACAATTCTGTGATTGGTATGAATAAAAACAATTCTTTAAATCGTTTTTTAAAAAAAAAATCAGAAAAACATTTTCCTGCAGAAGGTGAGGCAACTTTATCTGGACTTATTGTTGAGTGCAATGCTGCAAATGGCTTAGCAAAAAAAGTAGAGACATTCATCCTTGGGGGAGAATTATTAAAATAGTTTATAATTATGGCAGGACATTCTCATTGGGCAGGAATTAAACACAAAAAAGGAAAAGCGGACAAAGCACGAGCAAATCTTTTTTCTAAACTCTCAAGAGAAATTACTGTTTCTGCAAAATTAGGTGATAAAAATCCAGATATTAATCCAAGATTAAGATCAGCAATTCAATCCGCAAGATCAGCCAATATGCCAAAAGATAATATAAAAAGAGCAATTGAAAAATCTGAAATTATTGCAGATTCAAATTATGAAAATATTAGATACGAGGGTTTTGGTCCAAAAAAAATAGCAGTTATAGTTGAGACTTTAACCAATAATAAAAATAGAACAGCATCGAATTTAAGAACTATTTTTCAAAAGAATGGAGGAAATTTAGGTACCCAAGGATCTGCATCGCATAACTTTACACAGATAGGAGTAATCAAAATAGGTAAATCAGAAATTGATGAAGACAGAGTTTTCGAATTAACAGTCGATTCTGGTGCAAATGAATGTTTTTCAAATGAATTTTTTCATGAAATTCAATGTGAAAAAAGTGAAATATATAATGTAAAAAAAAAATTGGAAAAAAATATCACTAATTTTTTATCTACTGAAATTGAATGGACGTCATTAAATAAAGTAGAAGTTTCTCCTGTAGATAAAGATGAAATAGTCAATTTTTTGGAAACCTTAGAAGAAGACGATGATGTACAAAATATTTATATAAATGCTAAATTATAAATTAAATTAATGCTAATAATAGGTATAGATCCAGGGATTTCAGGAGGAATTTGTTTTTTTGAAGATGGGCAAGTAAGGGAAATATTAGACATGCCAACTATGGCCGAAGGAAAAAAAAATAAAAGGCAAATTAATGGCCCTCAAATTTATAATGAACTTTCCTATAGAATAGGAAAATTTCATAAGAAAGATATAGTTGTCGTAATTGAACAAGTTTCTGCTATGCCAGGGCAAGGAGTAACAAGTATGTTTAATTTTGGACAATCTTTTGGTGTTTTAAAAGGAATTTGTTCAGCTATGCAATTATCTACGCATTTTGTTAGACCTGCTAAGTGGAAAAAATATTTTGGCTTAATTAAAACCGAAAAAGATGCAAGCAGAACTAAAGTTATTGAAATTTTTCCTTACATTTCATCTAAATTATCAAGAAAAAAAGATTCAAACAAAGCAGATGCAATATTAATTGCTAGTTTTTTTTATAATACTTACAAAAAAGCTGAGTAATCAACAATTATTTAAGTCAAATTGATGACACATTTTAGTGTGAAACACACTTAATGGAAGCCGATATAACATCTCAAGCAGTTGGTCTTGCAAGCAACGCAGATTTTTCAATCTTAAAATTATTTATAAGAGCAGATGTAATTGTTAAATCTGTAATTATAATTTTAATTGCATCTTCAATTTATTCTTGGGCTGTAATTATTGAAAAATACAAACTATTTAAAAAAATTAATAAGAGTTCCGAAGAATTTGAAAATAAATTTTGGAAATCAAGATCTGCAGAGTCATTTTATAACAATTTGCCAGATAAAATGGATGACCCTATGGCAAATGTATTTAAAGATACAATGCAAGTTATTATTAAATCAAAATCAAAATCCAATTTATCAGACAGATTAGAAAGCATGTTGGCAGTAAGTATTGAAAAACAAATGAATGCAATTGATAAAAGTTATACTTTTTTAGCTACAGTTGGATCTACCGCACCTTTTATTGGATTATTTGGAACAGTTTGGGGTATTATGAATTCTTTTCAGTCAATTGCAATTTCAAGAAACACAAGTTTAGCAATTGTTGCCCCAGGTATAGCGGAGGCTTTATTTGCCACAGCTTTAGGGTTATTAGCTGCAATACCATCAGTTGTTGCATACAACAAGTTTAGTAGCGACTCAAAAAAATATTCGCAAAAATTAGAAAGTTTTTCAAAAAGATTTACATCAATAATTTAATTAATGGCATTCAAATTAAAAAGTTCATCAAGAGAACCAATGAGCGAGATAAATGTAACTCCATTTGTAGATGTTATGTTGGTTTTATTAATTATTTTTATGGTAACAGCTCCACTGTTAACAGTTGGTGTACAAGTTGATTTACCCGAAAGTTCAGCAGATTCATTACCTGAAGAACAAGAACCTCTTACTCTTACAATTAACTCTAAAGGTGAAATTTTTATTCAAGAGTCAAAAGTTGAATATGATAAAATAATTGCCAAAATATTAGCAATTTCAAAAAATAGAACTGATACAAGAATATATGTCAGAGGAGATAAAACAATTAATTACGGTAGAGTTTTAGAAATAATGGGAATGCTATCTGGCTCTGGTTTCACTAAAGTAGCTTTAATTTCAGAGCCCTATAAAGAAAGATAGTGAGTGTACAAAAATATTTTTATTTCATCAGGCTTACACATGATATTGATTATTATTGCTACACTAAGTTTACCTTTTTTAGCAAAAAAACCTATCGATTTGCCGCCAATTATTTCTGTTGAACTAATACAAATAACAGATCTAACAAATATTCCTTTTGCCCCAAAAGCAAAAAAAATAATTGAAAAAGTAAAAAAAAAACAAGAAAAATTAGTATCCGAACAAGCGCCTCCAAAAAAGATAAAAAAGGAAAAACCTGACTCAGTTCCACTTCCAGATGATAAAATTGAAAATGTAAAAGAAGTTGAAGAAAAAAAACAAAATCCAGAAAAGATAGAAGATGAAGTTAAACAGATTTCTGAATTTGAAAAAGACGAAATGTTTGATCCAAATAAAATTGCAGCATTAATTGATAAATCTAAAGAGGAAACAGCAGAAACTACAAAAAAACTTGATAAAGTAACCCAATCACAGGATCCAAGTATGAATTTATCAGGATTGACGCTAAGCGAAGAAGATGCTTTAAAGGCTCAAATCTTTGGTTGCTGGAGCATACCTTTAGGTTTACCATACAATGAAAATCTACTTGTTAGAATAAAATTAAAATTAAAACCAGACGGCTCAGTGATTAAAACAGAAATCTTAGATCATGCTAGAATGAATAAACCTGGACAAAGTTTTTATAAAGTTCTGGCCGAAAGTGCGTTAAGAGCAGTACAACTATGCCAACCTTTGAGAGTACCAACTACAGGATATGAAAGGTGGAAAGATTTACAATTGAATTTCGATGCAAGAGAGATGTTGGAAGGATGATAAATAAAAAAATATTATTTCTAGCTTTGTTAGTTTTTTTTCCATTAAAAGCGCTAGCTTTGATTGAAGTAGATATTACCAGAGGTAATTTAAATCCATTGCCCATTGCAGTATCGTCGCTTGCCTCAAATGATAAAGATAAAGAAAATTTAAAAAAAAAATTAGATATAAAAGACATTGGATTAGAAATATCCAAAATAGTAGAAAACAATTTAAGAAAATCTGGTTTATTTAATCCTTTAGATAAGGAAGCCTTTTTACAAAAACCAGATATTGCCCATTTAAAACCTAGATTTGAAGACTGGGCATTAATTAAAGCTCAAGCATTAATTACTGGCAAAGTTAATTATGAAGATGACAAGCTTAGAGTTGAATTTAGGTTATGGGATGTCTTAGCAGGAAAAGAAATGGTAGCTTTAGCTTTTACAACGGTACCAAAAAATTGGAGAAGAGTAGGTCATATTATTTCTGATAAAGTTTATGAACAATTGACTGGAGAAAAAGGATATTTTGATACAAGAATAATTTATGTCGCTGAAGAGGGCCCGAAAACTCAAAGAGTAAAAAAATTAGGATTAATGGATCAAGATGGATTTAATACAAAATATTTAACTTTGGGAAATGAATTGGTTTTGACACCAAGGTTTAACCCTACAAATCAGATGGTTACATACTTGTCTTATTTTAAAAATTTGCCTAGAGTTTACTTATTAGATATTGAAACAGGAATACAAGAAGTAGTTGGTGATTTTCCAGGAATGACTTTTGCTCCAAGGTTTTCTCCCGATGGTAAAAAAATTATAATGAGTTTTGCAATGGATGGTAATTCAGATATTTACACAATGAACTTAGAAAACAGGATTGTTGAAAGAATTACAAACCATCCTTCTATAGACACATCACCTTCATACTCTCCCGATGGAAAATATATTGCATTTAATTCTGATAGAAGTGGTTATCAACAAATTTATGTGATGAAAAGTGACGGAAGCAAAGTAAAAAGAATTTCATTTGGCAATGGTTTATATGGAACACCTGTTTGGTCTCCTAGAGGAGATTTAATCGCATTTACAAAACTTCATAAAGGAAGATTCTATATAGGAGTTATGAGAACCGATGGTAAAGGCGAAAGACTTTTAACAGAAAATTTTTATCAAGAAGCACCATCATGGTCACCAAATGGAAGGGTACTGATATTCTATAGAGAGACAAAAACAAATAGTAAGGGAGAAGGGTTTTCAGCAAAACTATGGTCGATTGACCTAACTGGCTATAACGAGCGTTTAGTTGAGACCAAAACTGATGCTTCAGACCCATCTTGGTCATCTTTACTAAATAATTAGTAGTTTTTTAAAAAATATATTGATTTTTAGGCTTGTAAGATCTATTTAGGTGTGAAAAAGTTAAAAAAAACAGATTTAAGGAGCAGCAATGAATTTAGGGAAAATTTATAAAAACATTTTGTTAGTATTGTTTTTAGGTTCTGTGTTGACGGCGTGTGCAACACAAACAACGAAAAAAGTAGATTCACAAATACAAGGTGATGTTTATACTGGAACAGATACAGTAGAATATTTAGCTGACGGTGTTCCAGATAGAGTTTTCTTTGCAACAAATGAATCAGTTTTAACAACTGCTTCTAGAGAAACACTTAGAAAACAAGCATCTTGGTTAAGAAAAAATTCTGAAATAACTGTAGTTCTCGAAGGCCATGCAGACGAAAGAGGAACAAGAGAATACAATTTAGCATTGGGAGAACGTAGAGCTAATGCAGCTAAAGATTATTTGATGACGTACGGAATTTCTTCAAGTAGAGTTTCTGTAATAAGTTACGGTAAAGAAAGACCAGTTGACTCTGGGTCTAATCCTTTATCATGGTCAAAAAACAGAAGATCAGTTACAGTAAAAGCAAATTAGAAAATATTATAATTTTAAAGACCCTTTAAACATAAATTGTTTGAAGGGTCTTTTTTTTGCCATCATTATAATTACAAATAATATTAATGTCTAAATTAAAATATTATTTTTATTTTTTATTGATTTTTGTAACATTTATTTTTCCAAATAAATCATTTTCAGATAATCATAATTTGAGAGAAATAATTGAGCTAATACTAAAGGATTTAAAAACTTTGGAAAGAGCAGTTTATTCAGAAAACTTTTCATCAGCGGAACAATCAGAAAATACTATTAGTAATATTGACCATAACTCAGAAGAGGTTCTTACCAGACACTTACTCAAACTATCAGAAATAGAAAAACAATTTCAAGAATTGACAAATAAATTTGAAGAAATTAATTTTAAGATAGACAAATTATCATCGCGACTTTCTAAAGTTCAGGCAGATAACCAATGGAGATTTCAACAACTAGAGGCAGGTAGGACAGCCAATAATAATTTAGACAATGAAGAAGTAAAATCTGAAAAAAAAGCTCTTCCTGGGTCATCTCAACCTCAAGATTTAGGTTCAATTTCATATAAAGATACTGAAACAAACTTAGAAAACCAAATAACTCAATCGATTGAATCTACTTCAACAGTAGTTACCGAAACGTTTCAAGGAGAAGAAAAAATTTTACCTGAAACTTCCATTGATAAACAATATGAGTTTGCAACAAATTTGTTAAAAGTAGGAGATTACAACACCGCGGAGAGAGCATTTAGAGAGTTTGTTATTACTAATCCAGATCATGAACTGGCAGGAAGTGCTCAATATTGGTACGCTGAAACTTTTAGAATTAGACAATTATATACCGATGCTGCTTCAGCATACCTTGAGGGTTATCAAAAATATCCAAAAAGTGAAAAGGCTCCTATAAATTTATTAAAACTTGGAGTATCATTAGTTCAAATAGGAGAAAAAGATCAGGGCTGCTTAATGATTATTGGAGTGCAAAAACAATATCCTAAAGCAAATCAATCTGTTCTTCAAAAAGCAAAGTATGAAGAAAAAAAGTTTGAGTGCAAAAAAGAAGATTCATAATAAGCTATTAACTCATTTAAAAAATCCTTTAATAAAAAATTATTATAAAGAATTTGATAATTTTATAAAATTTAATTTAAAAAGACCTAGTTTTTCAGTAGCTGTTTCAGGAGGATCTGACAGTCTAGCTTTATCATACCTTTCTAAATGTTATTCTATTCTAAACAATGCTAAAGTTAATTATTATCATGTAGATCACAAGCTAAGAAAAGAGTCATCATACGAATCAAATAAATTAAAATTTTTATTAAAAAAATATGATATAAATTGTAAAATCTTAAAATGGGAAGGTAAAAAACCGAAATCAAATATTCAATCTATCGCAAGAATAAAAAGATATAATTTAATTTATAGGCAGTGTTTAAAAGATAGAATTAATTTTATTTTTGTTGCTCATCATGTAGATGATTTATATGAAAATTTTATAATTAGATTGCTTAGAGGCTCAGGCTTAAAAGGTTTAGTTTCTTTTAATCAATCAAAGACAAAGTTCAATAAAAAATTAAATATCCTAAGACCATTAATTATTCACGAAAAAGAAGATTTAGATTATATAACAAAATGTGTATTTAAATTTAAATTTGAAGATCCTTCAAATAAAAATATTAATTTTAAAAGAATTAAAATTAGAAATTTGATTAACAATTTAAAATCCGAAGGTTTAAATTTAGAAAAGTTAAAATTAACGATTAATAATCTTAGTGATTCCAATTCCACCGTAAATCATTACGTTAATAATAATATTAGAGATAACTCTAAATATTTTAAGAAAAAAAAATATTATATTTTAAGTGCTAATTTTTTTATACAGCCCCACGAAATTGTTTTTAGATCTTTATCTAACATATTGAAAAAAATTGGAAAAAAATATTATGCTCCAAGAGGAAAAAGTATCAACCAACTATTAATAAAATTTGAATCTGGAGATATTAAAAAAGCAAATATCTCAGGATGCATATTAGAAAAATACAATAATTCTTTTATAATTTGTAAAGAAAAATGAAAAAAAGCCAGTTTTCTAACAATTTAGCACTTGTTAAATTTATAATAATTCTTACTTTATAGATATGAATTTTAAAAATTTAGCTATGTGGGCTGTTATAGTTTTTTTAACTATAGGCTTGTACAATATGTTCAAGAACCCACAAGGATCAATCTCACAAAAAAATAATATAATATTTTCTGAATTTTTATCAGAAGTAGATAATGGACGGGTTGTTCAAGTTGAAATTCAAGGAAATA
>Ga0163108_10000311_pt1 | contig 36430 bp, 21 predicted proteins | sample Fk1155metaG_FD_109644 | JGI IMG/M metagenome (GOLD analysis project Ga0163108, IMG submission 109644) | Marine microbial communities from the Central Pacific Ocean - Fk160115 155m metaG | ecosystem: Environmental > Aquatic > Marine > Oceanic > Photic zone | place: The Central Pacific Ocean...
GTCGGCTCATCACATCCTGGGGGTGAAGAAGCTCCCAAGGGTTTGGCTGTTCGCCAATGAAAGTGGTACGTGAGCTGGGTTCAGACCGTCGTGAGACAGGTCGGTCCCTATCTGCCGTGGGCGCACGAAACTTGAGGAGATTCTTCTTTAGTACGAGAGGATTTGGAAGGACGTAGCTCTGGTGTACCAGTTGTCGCTCTAGCGGCACGGCTGGATAGCTAACTACGGAAAGGATAAACGCTGAAAGCATCTAAGCGTGAAGCCCGCTCCGAGATAAGGTTTCGTAAGTGTTTACACGAGAGTCCCCTGGAAGACGACCAGGTTAATAGGCCAGATGTGTAAGCCCAGTAATGGGTTCAGCTAACTGGTACTAAAGGACGAAAACTTGACCACTTATATTCAATGCTCTTGCTGTGGATCGTTTCAACTCACAGCCGTTGTCATCTACCATTACTACATTGTTAGGGCTCCTGCCGCTTGATCGCGACAGGAGTCATTTCCCGGTGATCATATCGAAAAGGTCACACCTGTTCCCATCCCGAACACAGTAGTTAAGCTTTTCGAGCCGATGATAGTGCCAAAAGTGCGAAAGTAGGTTTCGCCGGGTTTTTTACAACAAACGCCTTCACCTGTTCGCAGGGGGAGGCGTTTTTTGTTGCGCGCACGAGAAACGCTCTCGCTGCCCCCCCAACCCAGCATTACTCCGCCGAGGAACCCAGCGGAATCGACTCCATCCGCTCCAGCATGCGAGCCAGCAGCTCCAAAGGTAAACCAATCACGTTGGACGGACTCCCCGAAACAATCTCGATCCACGGTAAATCATCCTGGTAGCCAAAGGCGCCCGCCTTCCCCTCCCAGTCACCGCTCTCCAGGTAAGCTGCCAGCTGCGCATCACTGATCGACTCCATCACCAGCTCCGTGCAATCGTAGTCAAGCAAACGATGATCATCCGGACGACGCCACAGGCATACCCCGGTCCAGACACGGTGCCGCTGGCCCCGCATGCAACGTAACATCCGCTCCGCATCCTGCCGGTCAGTCGGCTTACCCAGTAGCTGCCCATCACACTCGGCCAGCGTATCACACGACAAGACCAGTCCCTCAGCGATCGCGGGTGCCACATCCGCCCCTTTTTCGAGGGCCAGTCGGGCCACCGTCTCGGCCACCGCTTCTTTCTCGGATGGCCCGCTTTCCGCTCCATCCGCGGGGGGCTGTACCTCGAATTCATACCCTGCTTCTTCCAAAAGGGCGCGGCGGCGCGGCGATTGACTGGCTAGAATAAGAGCTGGCTTCTTCACGAACTTCACCTCAATCTTTCTTCATCCGGCAACATGGCTAAGCTTCCCTTTCCCATACTGTACGAAGATAACCATCTGCTGGTGGTCGACAAGCCCGCTGGACTGGCCACCATGGGAGTGGCCCCGGAAATCCCCAGCGTGCTGAGTGAAGCCAAACGCTATATCAAGCAAAAGTACGACAAGCCCGGTAACGTCTACCTGGGAATCGTTAGCCGACTCGATGCACCCGTCACCGGTGTCCTGGTCCTGGCACGCACCTCCAAGGCCGCCTCTCGACTGACCGAGCAGTTCCGCAGTAAACAGGTCCAGAAAGCATACTGGGCCCTCGTGCCTCCCGGCCTGGCAGCCGACGAGGCTACCCTCCGTGACTGGGTACGTAAAGACGAACGGCATCGACGAATGCACATCACCCGCGAGGACGTCTCCGGTGCCAAGGAAGCTATCCTGAGTTATCGCACGCTGCAAAACAACCGACGTAGTACGTTGCTGGAAGTCGACCTGCAAACCGGGCGCAAGCACCAGATTCGCCTGCAGTTATCCTCAGATGGGTACCCGATCCTCGGGGACCGTAAGTACGGTAGCGAGGTCTCCTTCTCCAACGGAATCGCCTTGCACGCCCATTCCCTCGCATTCCAGCATCCGGTCCAGGATCAGCAACTGGAGTTTACCGCACCGCTACCGGCCAGTTGGGAATCATTCGGCTACTAGGACCGTTATAACCCGTCCAATGGCACAGCCTACAGGCCTACTACAAACCTGGCGCTTGGCGCAGAACCCGCCTCGGCGTTAAGGTAAATAAGTAGCGTCACTGCAATACCTGGGCTTCATTCCAGGTGATTGCCATGGATTCGTTCACCGGAGTAGGTACGTACCTTGGGCAAGACCGATCTCAATCTCTTCCGACGTTCTGCGATCCTCAGCGGCTTGCTGACGGAAACCCAGTTTGATCACGCCCAGGCCACGCTGCAAAAAAACGCCGAACTGGCCGGGGATGATCCCAAGCGGTTCGTGGAAAATAACCTGATCTCCTTCCTGACCGAGCAAAACCTGGTCTCCAACTACCAGGCGAATCAGTTGGTGACCGGCAGAACCAAGTTCAACCTCGGCCCCTACATTATTACGGACTGGATCGGGCAGGGGGGAATGGGCCAGGTCTTCAAGGCCGTCCACGAGGTGATGGGCCGCGAGTCGGCAGTGAAAGTATTGCCCCTGACCAAGTCCACGCCCTATGCGATCGACAACTTCCAGCGTGAGATTCGCACCCAGGCCCAGCTGGACCATCCTAACCTGGTCCGCGCCTACGATGCCGGACATGATGGCAACGTCCATTACCTGGTAACCGAGTATGTACCGGGTACCGACCTGCGAAAACTCGTCCGATCGCAGGGCGGCCTGAGCATGCCCCAGGCCGCCAGCATCATTGTTCAGGCCGCCCAGGGCCTCGATCATGCTCATCAGCGCGGCCTCATCCATCGTGATATCAAGCCTGGCAATATCCTGGTCACACCAGAAGGAACGGCCAAGGTCTCGGACCTGGGGCTTTCCGGGTTTATTCACCGTACCGACGATGACCCGCGAGCCGGTAAGATCGTGGGCACCGCAGACTACCTTTCACCTGAACAAATCCATAGCCCTAACAAGGTCACATCGGTTGCTGACATTTATTCACTGGGCTGTACTCTCTACTATGCGGTCACAGGCAAGGTCCCCTTTCCCGGCGGTAAGACACGTGAAAAGGCCCAGCGTCATCTCAACGAACAGCCCTGGCATCCCAAGCGATTTAACGGAGACCTGAGCGAGGACTTCGTCGAGACCATCGCCGATATGATGGAAAAGAACCCGGAAAAGCGGGTACCCACCGCCGCCGAGGTGGCCAATCGCCTCGAACCCTGGCTGGAAGCCCGGACCAGCATGCCCGCTTACCCCATGACCAAGTCTCCCTGGTCACTGCCACCGATGCCACTGGAAAAAGATGATGCCCATGATACGGCTCCTGGATTCGACAGTGGTTACGAACAGTCCCAGGACAGCAATCGCTACCAGTCATCTGGAGAAGTCGACAGCGAGAGCAGGCAGGACACAGGCACCAACGAAATGGGGAGTACGATTCCGCCGCCGCTGGTCCTCTCTTCAACTCCCCTGCCGGCACGCTCCGGGCGCTGGACCACGGTTCTCATGGTACTGGCTGCCATGGGCCTGGGGCTCGCCGCTGGCTATTTCCTCGGTAAGCCGTAGCAGCCAGGCCAGGCGTCGCTATTCAACAGCCTGCTCCTCATCCTCGGGTCCAAACAACAATGGATCTCCGGCCGTCCCCTCCAGCTCTTTCTTGGCCCCGTCCACCTGGCTGGGATGCACCAGTACCAGCAAAAGCAAGGGCAAGACATAAATCAATGCAGAACAGTAAAAGGCCGACTGATAACCGAACAGTTCCTCCAGCAAGCCAACGGCTCGCTTACCAAGAACAGCGCTCACGTTCGACAAGGCCATGTACGTCGTAAAAACCGTACCCGCTGCCTGCGTCCAGGAAATGCGCATCGCCATGGAAAGAAAACCAACGGCACCAACTGCAATTAAGCCTGGCGCCAGGACCAGGTAGGTGGTTGGGAACCAACTCGTCATCCAGATATCGGGGACTGCCGCTGCCACAACATTCAGCAGCGCGCACGATCCCATCCCGACAACCAGGATCGTTCGTCGTCCCCACACCTGCGACAGAAAACCGCCACATAACACGAGCACGATTTCCGGGCCTAGTGCCCAGAATCTGGCCAGCGAGAGTTCTACGTGTCCCCAACCAAGTTCATCCTTGCAGATTCCCTTGGCCATGAACTTGCCGATTTCCGGGCCGAGATTATGTAGCAACGTAAAGAGCAGGAACATAAAGGTTGTCCGAAGGCAAAAAGCCTTCACCATGTTCCGCTTAAGAACACCTGGATTTCCGTAGTTTTCCTCCTTCACGACCCCCTCGCCACCGGGACTCCAGGGAAAACGCTTCTCCCCTGGCCGCTCCAACCAAAGCATCGGCAGGACCATGATAGCGCCCAACAAGAAAATTTGGACCAACACCGCCATCTGAATTGAACCACCCGTGTTGCGAATCAACTCAGCGAAAAGATAGCCTCCTCCTCCATAGCCAACGAGCTTGCTAGCCCACATCATGCCATTGGCCTGCCCCTGTTCTTTAGCAGGCAGAATGTCGACCGCCAACGCATCGGTCGATACATCCTGCAACGACGCAAAGATATTGTGAGTAAAAAACATCCAGCCGAGCATCGTCAGGTCCTTGGTGATATCGGGAACCATTAAGATGCCAATCAGCGTCAGGGCCATCATCACCTGAGCACCGATGATCCAGGATCGCCGTCGCCCCATGGAACGAATCGTCACGGTATCAATCAGCGGTGCCCAGATGAGCTTGAAGGTCCAGGGCAAGAGGATAAAGGATGCAACCTTGGCGGCTTCCCCCACGGTAATTCCACTATCGATCAGGTAATTGACCAGCGTGATATCCATGAAGCCCCAGGGGATTCCCTGGGCCAGGTAGAGAGCACAGAGTATCGTCAGTCGTTTTCGCCGACTTTCAACCAGTGTCATGGCATTTCCCCCTGCAGGAATTGAAGCAGCTTGAGCCACCCACAGGGTACCTGATAAAAACGGGTTTGCCGAGCATGGCAAACGCACGATTCCTGGAAGGAGAGGAAGGTCACTTGCCGCGGTTCTTGGCCACTTCCTGGACCAGCTTGCTTTCCAGTTCCGGGTCCAGGTACTTGGCCATCAGGGCGCGGGTCTGCTGGAATAGTTGGGTGATCTTCTTTTCCAAGCGCAGATCCAGCTTGGTAGCAAAGATTTCCCGTTCCTTGGACTGCAATAACACTTCCAGATCTTCCAGGCTGGTCAATTCCCGTAATTCATCAAGCAGGGTATTGGCCTCGTCGAACTTCTTCTGCTTGATTTTCCCCTTGATGCGAATTTCCAACACCTTTTGCTGGATGACCAGGTCCAGCAGGGAGTTTTGGATCCCCGTCACGTAAGATTCCACCTTCAGGCGACTGTCATCATTAGGGAGAATCGCTGTTTGCTCGGGATAGTAACCAGGCACCATGGGAAGACGGGCCAGCAATTGCTGACCGTTCTTGATGTAGACCACGCGAACTCCGGACTTGATCGGATCAATCTCGATCACGCCACGCCAGTCGCTCTGCCCCAGTTTCTTCGGTTCTTCTTCCTCGGTAAGTTTCTCATCCTTGCCAATCGGTTGCGGCGTCTTGGCAAACACGTCGTACCCCTTGAGCGTATGCGACTCGTCCCCCTGGGCAACGAGTTTCAGTTCCGTCGGGCGTCCCGTCGGACGGACCAGCAGTCCAAAGCGTTGCGTGCGGGAACTGGTACGACCGGCGATCGGATTACGCATGGCGGACCAAACCTGGCACTGCAGCTGCCCATTCTTCTCATGGTCCACGAAGATATAGGTCCATTCGACCTCGACCACGCCAGCCTTCAAGGGCTCACCGAGACGAGTGTTGCGTCGAATCACGGGTCGCAGGACGGCGCGTGAGCCGACATACAGCGGTGATTCCTTACTCTGGACCAGGCCACCGGCTCGCACTGTCAACTCTGCGGATTTCCCCTGGGACGTATTAACACGGGCAATCGGGTGAAAAGACTCGGCAATCGCATCAAACGCCTCATCCGGCAAGCGACTGGGATCCTCGACCACACGCTCGAATACGGCACCGATGGTACGCGTGTGCAGGTCCAACTCTCGCACCTGCACCTTCCAGTGATCTCCCTCATCCGTCACGCCCAGCAGGTACAACTTGTCCTTGGCAAGCAGGTGGCGATAGGGATTACTGGCCAGCGAGGAGGTGCTGGCAGCCTTGTCCTTTGGCTTGTCCGTTGTTTCTTTTTCCTGGTCGGTCGCTTCTTTCGACTTGTCGGTTGCCGCTTTCTCCTCGGCAGCTGTTTCGCTTTCCTTGTCAGTCACTTCTTTCGGCTTGTCGGTTGCCGACTTTTCCTCTGCCGACTTTTCCTCTGCGGTCGTTTCTTTTGGCTTGTCAGCCGTTTTCTTCTTCTTTTTCTTATCAGGTTCCGGTCCCCGCAACTGGGCCACGACCGTCTCAACTTCCAGCTGCTCCATATTACGTGTGATGTCGGTGACTAATTCCCTCGGGGCTGCTTCTGATTCCACGTTCCAACTATAACCAGCCCAGCCAACAGCTCGTTCTGCCAAACGTCGCTGGATGGCATTACGATGCTGAACCGTTAGTCGTGGGGAGGGGCCCATCGCCACCCAGACGTGCACCTCGTAGGGTGAATAAATCCAGGAAAACGGTTTTTCCTGATCATCTTTCTTGTCTTCCTTCTTGGCCACTTCTTCTTCTGGATTCTCCCCGGAATCGTTCCCGGACTGGCAGCCTCCAGGGATCAGGACCAGCAGGCACAACCACAGCAGTCCTTGCATCCAAACCGAAACACCCTGGCGCAGCACGACCCGGGTCGTGCCAACGTTCAGGCGGCAGGGTTTCGATTTAATCTTCACGGTTGTGGTTACTCCGATAGTTCGTCCGTACCTAGTCGCCAACGTTGAATTCCCTGGTAAAGCGTGACTGGTCGTGATGCTGCTCGCCGCACGTCACTACGATAGGCAAAGTGGTCCACGGTTTGCCACAAGGGTATGACTGCCACCTTGTCATGACAGACTCGGTGCAATTCCCGCGAGCGAGCCGTTACCTCGGGCCATCGCTTGGCATCCTGCAACCAACGAACACCTCGATTGACGTGCTCGTCCTCGATACCAGCAATGCCGGCACGAGAAAGAACTCGCCCCGCATCGACCAGGGGTTCCCACATGGCAATACGGGCGTAGACCAGGTCACATTCGCCCTTGGGATCCCGGGTCTGCCCGGGAGGAAATTCTTTGAGCTCGGTTTTGAAATCGATCGCATCCAGTTGAAACTTGATCGCCTGGCAGGCCAGGCGTGCCGTTTCATCAGCCGGGTGTCCCAGGATCAGCGTCGGCAACTTGGGCGGCTTCTCGCCTTTCTGTTCGGCAATTTCCTTCAGCCGTCGTTCGGCCAGTTTCATCAGGGTGACGGCCAGCCAGGGTGAGTAACGTCGCGGCTTGAGCGTTTGATCGTAGCCATAGGAAAGCGGATCGTCATCCGAGGCCCCGCGAGAAAAAGGCCCACTTATCACAGCACATCCTGGCACCTCGTTCTTTCGCAGGATCAATTCATTGAGGATGGCCTCCCTGCGGATACCAAACACCAGCGCTCGTCGAAACAACTCGCTGGAAGTAAATGGCTTCTTGTAATTGGGCAACAGCATATGAACGGTTGGTTGGGCATAAGCCACGACCTCGATACCAAGTTCTCCGTGCAGGGTAGCCGCAGCGGAGGGCAGTAGGTGATCCACGACATCCACCTCGCGACGCCTCAGGGCGCCAATCAGTTTCTCGCTACTCTCGTAACGTCGCTCGACGATTTCCGCCGGGGGCGTATACTCATCGCTGGCCACGACTGCCGGTTCACGGTTATAGGGATTACTGAAGTAGTGCACGATATTTTTGTCGCTCTTGTCGATCACACCCAGCTTGAAGGGACCATCATAATGGTCCGGGTCCTTGGACGTGTCATCGCCATTGAGATAGATCTGCAACAACGACTCCGGAAGAACGTGCGGTCGGCGAAAATGGATCCTGAGGTCAAACACGTCCTCGACCTCGACATGTGAGAACAACTCGGCCCACTGCGGCACATAATCCTTGTGCTTGGGATCGCCCAATTGGACCAGCATCGTCGCCAGGTCATAACCACTGATAAGGCGTGCTTTCTGCTCTCGATCCATCCCCGGAGCAGGTGGTCGAATCTGCATTCGCAGGCTGCGGCGGTCATTGCTTTCACGAAAGGTTCCCAGTGAAAAACGATAGAGACCTTTCTCCAGCCCCAGGCCCTCGAACTCCATGATCATACGACGCATCAGGTGATGGGTCCGGCGTGCTGCCCAGTTGTCAATTGCTCCCTGGTTAGCAGCCGGCAGCAACTGCGTGACTCCCACGTTGATCAGGGGGTACTTGCGATGAATCTCGGCCTGGATTTCCCGACCTCCCTTGACCAGCGGATAGATGCGCATCATCTCCCGCACCGCCAGGTCTGCCTCACGCAACTGGTTGTTGTCGATCAGGGCCCGCGCTTTATCCCGTTGCACGGAAGCCAACTGGTCTAATTGGGCAGAGGCCTGCGCCGTGGTCTTCAAGCGGTACTTGCGCTGACGCATCCTGAGGATCAGATCACGTGCCGCTGCATGATTCTTCTTTTCAAGGTAATCCGTAAGAATCCGCCCCACTGTTTGATCCAACACTTCCAGCACCGAGGGTGCCGTGGCATTGAGCGCAAAAGCCGAATTTCTCGCATGCAGTTCTTCCAGGATCGCCATGGCCTCGAAATCTCGCCCATCTGCAAAGCAATCGCCTGCGTTCAGGTAGAGACACCGATCCAGTGCCAGATCCAGCTTCTTCATCTTGGGAAACTTCTTGTGAAGAAAGAGGAAGTAATCAAAAGCCTGGTCAAACTCCTTGGCATCTATATGCACCTCGGCCTCGCCCAGCAGGATTTCTTCGAAGAACTCGATCTTCACGATGTCCTTCCAACGAACCTCGTAGATCTCCTCGGCGTCCTTGAGCAAGCGAACGTCCAGGGCCCCTTTCGGATTAGCCGGCAACTTGCGCTCCGGGTAGGGCAGGGGTTCGACATCCCAGGTCTCGGTCTTTCCTTCCACGCGAACCATGATTCGATCGTACCGCTGGCGTTTGGCCAGCTCATCGATGAGCAGTTGTGCTGCGCAGGGCCGCACGAGTACGGCTACGATCGCCAACCATAGACACCCGCGCAGCAACACGTACCAGCGTCGACTGTAGCGAACACTATTCAAACAAAGCACGGGGTTCATGAAATCACTTTAACTGGAGTTTTATCATCAAGTTGCCGGTGGCAACGGAATTACATACAAGGCACCATCAATACCGGGAAGCCAGAGTTGTTTCTCGTAAACCACGGGATTTCCCCACAAGGGTTCCTGCAGACGAACTGGTGCCGGCTGCTTCATCTCCTGGCCCGTTTCACGATCAACCTGCCAGACGATTCCGGAGGTGGAAGCCAACCAGTAGCTTCCCGCATGCTCCAGGGGCACACCTGCCAGCTGACCATACGACAATTTCGACTGCCAACGCAGAACTGCCGACGTTCGCCACCAGGCCCATTCGCTGTCAAAACACAGCAAGCCTTCCTGGTCGGACACCACGAACACCCGATCGTTAACCCGTTGGGGTCCCCAGATCACACGGCCCTTCAACGGCCACTTATGATCATCCTCGAAGCCAGGCAGTTGCAAGGTGACGACCACATCGTGATCCGCCTGACGCGAGACCGCAAACACGGTATCACCCAGGGTCGCGATAGATCCCTGCAGCGGTTCTTCCAGGGTTCGTTGCTGAAAGGCAGCCAGGTGTGGCTGAGGGGATTCCTTGACGCCGATACGATACAGGGAACGGCCATCTTCCAACACGATGAACCGACCGGGAGATTCTTGATCCACTACCGGTGCTGACCAGACTTTCTGATCACCCGGTTGGAGACGGGGCTGAAAGGGAAGCACGCTTTGCTGACCATCCTGGAGGTCAAACAGCCTGATCATGCCTTCCCGAAATGGAACAAGCAACGATTCCTGGAAAGCAACTGCCTCCCCCGACTGGGTACCAAACGGCACCAGGGAGACCAACCGAGGTTGGGCCGGCGTACTCGCCGAATCCACTACCATGACCTGTGCCTGCTGCTTACCTCCCAGCACCGCCAACTGCCCACTATCGAACTCAACCAACTGGTTGAAGTCCAGCGAGGCATCAGCCCCCGGGACCAGCGACGGTTCTTGAAGAATCACGTTACTGGCTGGACCACCTTGCAGGGAAAAGTAGCCTGCCTGTGCGGCAACTGCCCGCAAGCGGTTGTTTTTCCGATCCAGGGACATCTTCGCAGGCGCCCCCAGGTTGGTTTGCCAAAAAGGCTTCTCGGATTCGATCGACTGGGCCGAAATCGTCACCGCATCGGCACCCTGTCGACGACGAGCATAAAGCAAAACGTCTTCCACGCGTTGAATGGGTGCCACGTAAGTATCACCATCATCCTGGATCCAGACGCGATTCAGCTTACTCAGGGCAGGCTGCACGCGATACTTCGCCAGCGTCTTGCCGGCAACCCAAACCTGTCCACGATAAACAATCGGGTAACTTACAAACGACTTGGTTGCCGAGGCATTGACACTGCCCAGCGGCTGAACTGGAGGATCGATATTGGGATCGACATCGTAGACATGAACGGCTCCCAGGTCGGTAGCCACGAGCACGCGTCGTTCGAACACATGGGCCGGCACCACGACATTACCTCGCAGACCGATACTCTGGATCTCGTTAAGTTCCAGTCCCTTATCATCCATCGCAATGACGTGCAGGCTCGAGCGATCGGAACTGACATTTTCCAGCAGCAACAGGAATCCCACGGCATAAACCGGGGACACCTTCACGGAACCTTCCTTGTGTCCCAGGTAGAGTACTTCCTGGCATTCCATGGTCTCGGCATCCACAACATAAACGTTGTCATGATCACCGACCTGGTAAAGCAACCCCAGTTCTTCGTCATAGGCAATCGCCGTTGATATTTCCATCGGGAACTGAACGACCCGGGTAACTTCTCCTGTCTTCGGGTTTACTTCCAGCAATTTCCCCGAACGCGTATTGACCAGCAACGAGCCCTCGTAGAAGACAGGCGACAGGAACGCATCCCCGACCGGCAATCGCCAGACCAGTTCTCCGGTGGCCGATTTCACACGAATCAACTCGTTACGACGACCATCGGCGAGCAGGGCATCGGCCTTGGGATCCTCGGAGATCGGCCGCGGATGTACAGTGGTTTCTGTTCCCACGGAACGCCGCCAGCTCACCTTTCCGGTGGACACATCGATTCCATAGACCGCGCCACCAGCCAACACGCAACGAACCTGGCCATCGACACCCGGCACATCTTTGCCGTCTGCATTACGCTCGATGAGATGAATTTTGACTCCCTCTGCACCCGCCTCTTCCTCGGTAAGCGGCGTATTGCTGGAATCCAGCACGCGCACCAATTCTGCTTCCTTCTTGGAAATATTGGTAACCGCTTCCACCAACGCATCGTTATCTTCCAGGCCCGGGTACGACTGGAGCAACTTCCTCCGAGCCACAAACGCATCGGCCGTCTGGCCCTTATCTGTTAAGTCCTCGATCTCCTTCAGTGTCGCGGTGAAGGTGTTTTCTCGATCGATATTACGTCGCACGTTTCCGATTTTTTCCTGGATACGCTTGATGCGTGATTTGACATCGGGATTTTCCTTGAGCTTGGAAGAGAGATAGTCCGGGGGCAGCACCAATTCCTGCATGGCCTTTTCCGCCGATTCAATCAATTCCGTTTTCTTCTTGATATCGCTATTATTGGCAGACTGGTCAGCAAATTTTTCGGCGATGCCTGGCAACACGCTGGCCAACTCGGCACGTCCCTCGTTGAAAGCGGGCTGAGACTTGAGTTCAGGCAGTTCCTTGAGTGCATAGATCATCGCTTCGGTGGGACGTCCCTCGTTCTGTCGCAGGCCGGCCATTTTGGTCCGCACCCAGGCCAGGCTGGCACTATCGTGACGTGGATACTTGTTCAGGAACATCTCATACTTCTCGATGGCATTCTGGTAGGAGCCCGTGTTGTAATCGCTCTCCGCGGCCTCAAAAACTTCGGCAGCGGAGCCACTGCGAAGATAAAAATAGAGGCCGAAGGCTGCTACCGCCAGAATCCCGAGGGCCAGAGAACCACCAATGATCAACTTGGTATCCCATTGGCTGCGCGGTGCTTCCGGTAGTTGAAGTGCGGCCCCGCTGGGACGCGACGGTTGCGATGTAGGCTCCTCGTATGCACCCAGATCCGCGGCCAGCGGATCGCCAAGAGCATCATCCAGCGGATCGTTTAGGGGAGCCGGTGCGGCCGCTAATTTTTCTTCGCCCTGCCAAGCCGGACTGCCACTGGCCTGCTGGCCTGCTGCAGAGCTGGTGCTGGCATCTTCCAGCTCGACGATATCATCCGCCGCGTCATGAGCAGCCGGTGAACTATCGAGTTCCTGTTGGCCATCCAGGGATTCATCCGCAGCAAACCCGAGTTCATCTTCCTTCTTACCCTGGGGCTTTTTCAACGAAGGGTCTGTCCTGGCTTCTGACTTCAACAGATCGCCATACTCGGTCACCAACTTGGTTGCCTGGAAGCGAGTCAGGTGTCCCTGGTCCATGAGCGCCTTGACGACCACCTCGATGGATACGTTTTTCTTACTGTTGGCAACTTTCTGATGCAGTTTCGAGAGAATCCCCTCGTCCAGCAATCCTGTTTCTGCCAGGTAATCTAAGAACTTTGCGGCACTCATTTACTCACCTTATTAAACCAATCGGCACTCGTCGGCCGTTGTTAAATCCATTGTTTTATTCCTCGTCCTCTTCAACCGTCATGAGCTGAACTTCATCAATTCCCACGGCGGCTCCGGCATCAAGGGCGGCCACCACCCTTTCATGAAAGGCCTCCCCATTGGCCATCACCACCATCTTGTTCGGCACCTGGCCCGCGCTGTTTCCCTCGCGCGCCTCCCGCAGCTTGACGTACAACTCTTCCTTACTGGGACACTCTTCCTCCCAATCCGTCGTGATGACAAAAAAAGTATTCCTGGAATCGATCCGGACCGTGATAAACTCGGGGTCTTCCTCGATATCCTGGGGCTGTGCCTGAGTACTGGCTTCCTCGGGTTCAGGTGTCGGTACGTCCAGTGATTTCTGGAAACTGAAGGTCGCTGTCAGGATAAAGAAGATCAGCAGCAGGAAAGTCACATCGACCATCGGAGTCATATCCATTTCCGATTCCCGATCGGCATCCTGGCTCGAAAACGATACCACTTCGGTATCGTTTTCCTGTCCGTCATCTGCGATCATAAACGCCATGGTAACTTACCCTTACTCCGGTCTATTCCTCGTGTTTCACTGCAATATATAGGTTGGGGATCTCGGCACCGGCCACCGCCTGGGCCACGCGTGAGACCTCCTTGTGCTTAATCCCCTTGGCCGCCTTAAGCAAGACATACTGCTTCGGGCCCTTGCCGCCACTGCCGACCCCGGCAATTGAATCTTTTACAAACTGGGTAATCTCTTCCTCCTGCACGGCCAGGTCGGATGAAAACGTCTTGCTGCCGCCATCCGTCACGTTGATGGCGTCAGCCCCTGCCTTGGTCAGTACCAGTACCACCGAGTTCGTAGCTGAAATCGGGATCCCGGCACGTGCTTCGGGTAAGGCCACCGCCTGGTCGGCTGACATCTTGGAAGCAACCAGGAAAAAGATCAGCAACAGGAATGTCACGTCGATCATCGGCGTGATATCCATCTCGACATCCTCTTCACGTCGCCGTGCGCCCAGGCGCAAAGCGGGCTCGGCAACGTAATCATCCTGCTCTTCGGGTGCTATCGCCTCGGTCACCATGGGTTACTTCTCCGCCCGCTTGGATTTTCCCAGTGTGACCCGGAAGGTATCCAGGAAACGGGTCATTCCAGCACCAATCAGATCTTCCATCTTACGAATCCGCACATTGATACTGGCTGTACACATAACCAGGGGAATGGCAATCGCCAGGCCACAGGCCGTTGTATAAAGAGCCGTACTGATATCTCCAGCCAGATCTTCAGGCTTCGCTCCATCGCCCGTTGCGAGCTTGGCAAAAGCACCGATCATACCGACCACGGTACCGAGCAGTCCGAGCATCGGGGCACTCTTGATCACCGTATTAACCCAGCTCAAGCGATGCTCCAGGTCGGCTAGCACGTCACGCTGGAAACGATCCAGGACCAATTGCCGCACCTTTCCATAACCGATTTTCCGGTTCACCACGGCCAGGTAAATCAATTGAGGCATAGCCCGTCGATCGGTCTGGCAAGCCGTCGCAATCGCATCAAAGTCCCTTTCCTCCAGGGGTTTATCAAGGGCATCCAGGAAGGCATCCTGGTCACTCTCATTGCGAAATCGCTTCTGCCCCACACGCATCCAGACCACGATGACGCACCAGGCGCCCCAGAGGGCCGTAAGTCCCAGCAGGGTATAAAGCACGATCCCCGCAATATCAAAAACCGTTGTCTGTTCTGCTCCTTGCATGCTATTCACTTCATCCGACGTTAAAGGTGAAAGTCACTCGCTGTGAAGTCCGTTTAACTTCCGCACCGGGTAACCGAAAAAATCCAATTTAATTGACAACTCTTTGTTTAGCGGGGGGGCTGCCTGCTCCCCATCAGCAGCTGTTGAGCCCGCTACTGAAATACGGCACGATACTCTTGCCGCACCACGTAAAACTGGAAGGCGCCTCCCTGGGGACGGACCGCAAAGTACGTACGACGCACCTCCGGCAATCCTCGCTTGGCTTTCTGCAAGTAAGTATTTTCCGCGCTCGCCAACTGGCTCTCTGCCTGGCGGGTGTAGAAATGAAGGATGACTCGACCATTGACCGGGAACCCTGCCTTGGCCAGCAGTTGCCGGGTCCAGACCTCGGATACCTTTTCTTCCGGGTGAAAGAACAGACGTTTCTCATTCCCACCCCCGGTCACACGCCGCTTCTTGATCGTACCGCTGACATTGGAAGCATAATCCACGGTCGAAATACCACCGCCTAAGGCTCCGATCTCGATCCCAAAAAAGTCCAGTTGTGCGGCAAACGCATTAATATTGGCCGCTTTGAGACTAATCCGCCAGCGTTCCACACGCGGCACCACGTTACCGGTACCATCTCCCCCCGGACCTGATGCCCGACTGTCCCCCATGCCTGTCCCATGGCTGCTGGAGGTGGCCCCGGTGTTGAGCGACATGAGCGCAGCTGCATTATTGGTAATCGTATCGGTGACGGCCTCGAAGGTTTCCTCGATCCGCGGCTCCGTAAACTCCTCGATTTCCTCCAGGCCCGGCTCCTCCATATCTCGCTCGTAGCCCTTGGCATTCTCACCACGACCAAAAGGTTCGATCAACGTCACCTTGACGGCTGCCTCACGGAAATTCAACATGTGCGTCAACACGACCAGGAACATCACGAGCACGAAAAAACCGACGAAGATAATCGTCGCAACCAGCAGGCCGGAGACCCGGTCATACTGCGAAACGCTCATCGCCTCGCTACCGACCAGTCGGCTTCGTTTTTTACCACTTGAAATGGTTGCCACGGTTAATCCCTGGTTGCGATCGCCACGGGGCCAATAGGCCCGCGGATCCTTGCTAGTCCAACTTAACGTCCGGCCTTACCGAACGATACCAATTACGCCAGTTCTGCTGGGCCCGGGCACGCTCTGGATCGGTCGCCTTATCCGGCAATCCAAATCCATTGATCTTGCGACTTACAAACCGCAGTGCATCACGGGCCGCCTTCATGACCGTTTCATCCGGATCACTCAATGCGAAAATCAAGATTGGCACGGAATCCATCCCCTGTGCCCGCGCCAGGTTCTGAACGGCAATCCGACGCGCCTCGAAACTGCCGCTACGGATTACTTTCTCCAGCTTCGCTACCTGCGAATTGCGTTGCTTCTGGTCCTTGGATAACACCAGTTCCGGCGGCAGTGCCACCATGTTATCAAACTTGGGATTATCCACGTCCTCCAGCAATCCAAGCAGGCTGTCGATGTCTCCACCGATCGGCGACCCGAGTACCTTGGAACCCTGGAAGCGAGCCGCCGTGGTGTCCTGCGGCAATCCACGGCCTCCCTGGAAATCGGTCTTCTGGGCAAGCTTGCCAACACTTTTTTGCGTACTTCGAATCAAGAAGAAAATCGCGAAACTGGTGGCTACTGCCGGGCCGATCTTCATCGAGTTCTTACCCACGCCTTGCCAGCTGCCATCCTTCTTGTTTTGCTTTCCATCCAAGTAATTCACGCCCTGCTGATACCACCCGGGGCTGGGATCATTGAGACGATTAGCCAAGTCACGAAAGGTACAGTAACGCTCGTAAACGTAGAGATAGTAATACGGGTAATGATCCTTGCCGCCGCACTTGTCTCTCCCCGAGTTGCAGCGACACTTGGCTGACAGTCCGTTCCTGGTGAACCAGGCATCCCCTTTCTGCAACCCACTCTTGAGCCGCCCGGCGTCCAGGGCATTGGTCAACGGTTTCAGCTCTTTCTTTTCTTCCTTGATTTTCAGAATAGAAGAAACACTCTTCTTCTTCTCCACGATGGCCACCGGCTCGGCATGAACGAACTGGAGCATACCCGCCGTGATGTACATGCTGCTCAGGCCGGCAGCAGCCAGCGACGGAGCTGTATTATGATTCGAATACCAGACCTGATCTGGTGTTTCATTACCGGAAAGGGGTGGATTGTCACTGCGATGCGGTTGTGATTTCCCTCCATCGACTTTCGGCTGATACCCCCAGCTTCCCGCACCTTCCTGGGTCCGCATCAGCCAGCCACAAGCCTTGGTAATGACCCCTTCCGGCACATAGGCCCCCACCTGCTTAGCCGACCAAAGAGCCAGCACGACATACTGCGTTTGCGAAACATCACCATAGCCCAGTTTTTGATAGCGGACGTAAGTCCAGGCCCCATTACCCATCTGGTGTTTGATGAGAAACTCGGTGACTGCAGCAATCTCCACCTTGGATCCCTTGGGATCCACTTCACAGAGAAAAATCAGGGCCAATGCAGATGCATAGAGCTGATCCCCCAGGTCACCCGTCTTGCCGTAAAGCTTACTGGTTGTCTTACTGGCTGCCCGACACTCCGCCAGGGCACTGGCAACGTGGGGATTGGTTTTACCGCCTGGAATCTTGTAGACATCGTGGTACTTGGCAATCGCCAGGGCCCGCAACACACGCCCCCCTATGTCCCCCATGTGATCCTCGCTACGGGTCTTGCCCGTCTGAGGCTTGCTGGTGTAGCTGTTCAAATACTTGATGCCCTTGTCCACCATGGCCCGCACACGGGCGCTTTCAGGCGTCAAACCCTGCGACCAACTAGTCAGCGGGGCAGCCAAGATCATCAAAGCACTCAATAGCAGCAAGCACCCATTCTTGACGCAACCGACTGCTCGAGAAGATCGTTCACCACACATCATATTGCTTTTCCTCAGGTGGAAATGAGCGCTCCAGACAAGACACACAACTCAACCCGCACAGCGGTTTTAACCTGCTACCAGAGGATCCTCCGGACAGGCTGTCAAACGAGCCACGTTACCTGTTGATCCTAGCGATGCAAGGATCGAATGTCAAGCAATCCCAAGTCCTTATAGCTAGGGGAGTTGTCGCTAATTTACCCGGCCTGCGCCGGTTACCTGAGGAGTTCGCTACAACCGGGAAATCTTCCCTCCTCGAATCGACATCAGTCGCGGTAAATTAGCATACGTTCCAACCTGCCGGCTCGTTACAATAAATGGCTCATGAACACGCCTCTCGAAGTCTCCGCCGCAGGTGCTCAACCCACCCCAGGGAAGCGATCTATCATGATCCTGGGGGTCGTTGCCGCTGCCTTCCTCGTACTGCGTGTCCCGCTCATGAGTCGACAGCAAGGCGGTACGGACGAAGCCTTCTTTGCGGTGCCCGGCAGGACTGTCCTGCAAGAGGGGATTCCCCGCATTCCTTACCTACCTGTGCGAGACAAAACAAGCGTATTTTACCAGGCAGACAAGGTCCTTTTCTGCCTACCCCCAGCCTATTTTTACTGGCAATCGGTCTTCTTTGCTCTCTTGCCCGACAGCTTCCTGACCGCGCGACTGGCCTCCGCCACATCCGGCCTGCTGGCCCTCGGTATCCTGTATCTGCTGGGCCGCCAATTTCTCGACAGCGACCACGCCGGCTTGTGGGCTGCCGGTTTATTCTCGTTATCACGTCTGTTTTACTTTCCAGCCACCAGCACACGACCCGACATGCTCTGTGGTATGTGGGGACTGGCCGCTGTCGTGATGGCCTGGAGATGGTCTCGAAAGCGTGCCTCGAAAAGCCTGGCCTGCACCGGGGTCCTGCTGGGATTGGGATTACTGACCCACCCCTATGCCATCGTCTACTGCCTGCAAGTCGGTCTCTGGGTGCTACTGGTCAAGCAAACCTGGCGACAGCGACTGCAAAATACCCTGTTACTGGTGACCTGTGCGATGGCCACGTTTTTACTCTGGGTCCCCTTGATCCTGCTGGATCCTGAGGTTTTCTGGCTGCAATTCTCCAATAATGTCCTGGACCGGGCCGGCCCCGGATTACTGGCTCGCTGCCTGATGCCCTGGCAAAGCCTAACCCATCACTTTCAACTCCTGGTGGAGCATGCCCAGCTACCGCAGTTGATCCTGCTGCTAGGTGGCTTAACGACTGCTACACTCCTTGCCATTCGCCACCGTCAACGCTCCCTGACCACGCTGGTCCTGCTGACCTGGACCAGCATTTACCTGTTGGTAACGATCTCTGGAGTTCATCCCGTAAAGGGCTACTGGTGCTATCCCGGCGGGCTCTTGTTTCTCTGCACGGGCTATAGCATCAGTTACTTCTTGCGCAGCTTGAACTGGCCCGCTCGCCCCCCCGCGAAAACGGGCATCGCCATCCTCCTCGCACTGCTGCTCATGGCTCCTGGCCTGGGACTCCGGACCTGGGTGAGCAACATCACCCACTGGTCCCAGGTCGCTTACAACCAACCGCTCCTGGTTCGCCAGGTCCTTGGTCAATTACCGCCCAACAGTCGCCTCTACGTCGATCCCGCTTTCGTGTTCGACGCTTATTTAACAGGGGCGCAGGTCACCTTTGGCAGCGTTACAGACATCCCTGCACCTCGGAAACACCTGGACGATCTCTCCGGGGGCCCCGCACCAGCAGCTCCGCCCTACGATTACCTGGTCGTCGGCCCACTGGGCCGACACCAAAACGTGGCCAAGCAATTCCGGGGTCAGCTGATGGAACAGTTCGGCAGCTCAGAAGATCCATTCACCTGTTTCATTCAACTCTACCGGGTTCCTCGGCAGGTCGATTGACCACTATAATACAGGTGTCGGTGACCAGTTGGGCTTGTCAGTTGTCGATTATCAGTTACCTTTGTGAAATGGTCGCTGGCTCGATCGAGTCACGAACGGTTGGTCAGGTAGCTCAGTTGGTAGAGCAGTGGACTGAAAATCCACGTGTCGGCGGTTCAAGTCCGCCCCTGACCACTGCTGCCAGGCGAACGCTTGGTAACCCAAAAAGGCTCCCTTTCCAGGGAGCCTTTTTTCGTAACCCCACACGCTACGAGAGCTCTTTACGTCAGTCGACGCGCATAAAAAAAGCTACTCGTCTCCCAGCACGAGGGCGGGAAACGAGTAGCTATCCTGTTCGCTTGGGTTAAACAGGCAGCCGATTCAACTAGGCCATGTCCTTGAGACCCTTGAGGGGTCGCACTTTAACGACATTGCGAGCCGGCTTGGCTTTGAACATCTGTTCCTGACCGGTAAACGGGTTGGTGCCCATTCGTTCCGGAACTGCGGGCTTGTTCTGAACAACGATTTTGCACAAACCGGGAATCGTGAACTGACCGGGGCCGTCGCTACCGATCGATTTGCCGATTTCTGCTGCCAACGCTTCAAAAACGCCAGCAATCTGCTTTTTGGACAACTCGGTTGCTGTCGCGATATTACCATAGACTTCAGATTTCGTTGGTGCTTTTGCCATCTTAACGAACACTCCATGTGCAAGGATAAAAGAAGGGATTGTGGAACTTTTCTCTGATTGAGTCCGTCACTCCATTTGACGTAACAGGCGATGATTAGAAACATTTCGAGTTAAATTGCAACCCGTATATTCTGTGAAAGCCCCCAAAATAAGCGACATATGGCAAACAGGGGCTTTCCTGACAAGCGATGAACCTGGCCAGAAACGGCAAGTGAAAGCCGCGCCGCAGCGGCACTTCAGCCGAGTCCAGAGGCTCTGACTTACGCTCCAAGGAGGTTTTCTTGCAGAATCAGGCCTGATTCTTTAAGATATTTTGAGTTATTAAGTTACGTAACGCCAACAGCGGTCGGCAAACCCCTTCTCACGCCCCTTGTCCGGGTCAGTGGAAGGTCATTTCCGGAATTGCCGGGGAATGCCACTGGATGCCATCCCGCCGGGGCAGTTACCTACCTTTACAGGCTCACCCAAACGGGACAAAAATATTTGTGAAATCTTTGTAATCGCCTGCTGCAAGAGCCATCAGGCGGCTTGAAATCATCAACCAAGGGCTTAACTAATGCCAATAAAGAATGATTGTCAGCACACTCCAACGGTCCCTGTCTACGTTTGGACTCTCGTCGCCTGGATGGGACTGTCCAGTTGCTGTTTTGCCCAACCAGCGCAGGATGTACGCAACGTTTTTCTACCGGCCCCGCGCGACTTGAAGCAGTTGTTGACGCGAGCTCGCAAATCTCTCGACCAACAGGAGTACAGCGACGCGGTCATTCAGCTCGGCACGCTGCTCACCAGCAAGAAACTTAATAACGGACAGGAAAACGGGACCGAGAGCCAGGATTTCTTCATCGGTACCCCGGGAGAGCAAGGGACCCAGACCAGTCTCAAGGCGGAGGCACAGCGGCTCCTGGGAACGATGCCCAAGCAGGGAAGAGACCTGTACGAGCTCCAGTTTGGCACCGACGCGCGGGTCCTGCTGGACCAGGCCATCAAGGCGGGTGATGCTCGCCAACTAACCGAGGTCACACGCCAGTATTTCCATACGCAGGCAGGTTACGAGGCCACGATTCTGCTGGGGCGTTACGAGTTGGACCATGGTCGCCCACTGGCTGCCGCACTCTGTTTCAAGCGTGTCGCTGAGGCACCTGGAGCACTCGCCCAGTTTGATCCGGAGCTCTCCCTATTGTTGGCCACGGCCTGGCTGCATGCGGAACTTCCCGAACACGCGCAACAAACCCTTGTGCAACTCAAGAAACGACAGCCCGATGCCAAGCTACGGGTGGGAACTCGCCAGGTCCAGTTATTCCAGAATTCCAACGAGGCCGTGGCTTGGCTGCGCAACACCGTGGGGGTGCAATTCCAGGCCGCCGGGGCGGGCGCCATGCAATGGGTGATGTTTCGCGGCAACGCAGCTCGTACGGCCAGCATGCGCGGCGGGCTGCCACTGGCTTTCCTGCGTTGGCAGGTACCCACGGCCAATGACGCCTCGGACGAGCAGTACATTGAGCAGCTGACCAAGCAATACCAGGACGACAACCTGGCAGCCCTCCCCAGCCTACACCCGCTGGTTGTCGATGACGTTGTTTTGATGCGAACGCCCCAGCGGCTGATTGCTGTCGACTTTAACTCGGGTAAACGTATCTGGGAGTTCCCCTGGTTTGACACTCCAGATGAAGAAGCCCTGCAGGACAGTCGCGTTCAGAATCGTGGCAGCGGTTCCACTACCCGGTTAATCGAACTGACCCAGCGACTCTGGGACGACGCGTCCTACGGACAACTCAGCAGCGATGGCCAACGGGTATTTGTGCTCTGGGACCTGGGATATGCCAAGTCAACCATCAGTTCCAACGTATTGATCCGACCAGGGGGCATCCAGACGCGACCTCCCGGGGCTCCCAAGCCATACAACCGCCTGGCCTCCCTGGACCTTAAAACACAGGGAAGCCTGCAGTGGATCGTGGGTGGCGTGGATGGCGAGGACGAACCTCGGTTGGCCGGGGCTTTTTTCCTGGGGCCCCCTTTGCCACTCAATGGCCAGCTCTACGTGTTGGCGGAGGTAAAGGGCGAAATCCGACTGGTTGTACTCGACACACGCACCGGTCAACTGCGTTGGACCCAACAACTGGCTCATGTCGACACGCGTACGATCACGCTGGACAGCACGCGACGACTGGCCGGCGCCACGCCCTCGTTTTCCGATGGCGTCCTGGTCTGCCCAACCTCGGCTGGGGCCGTCGTCGCCGTAGATATCTCCACACGCTCCTTGCTGTGGGGCTACCAATACCAGCAACAAGCACCGGTCAATGCTCGATTTGGATTCCGACCCAGCACCACCCGATCCAAGAAACGCAACGGGGAACGTTGGGCTGACGCCAGTGTCACCATCGCCCAGGGCAAGGTCCTCGTAACTCCCGTGGAAGGCGATGACCTGATCTGCCTGGACCTGCTCACGGGCAAGTCCAGCTGGCCTACCCAGAAACGGGACACGCGTCTCTACGTGGCCTGCGTCCATGACGGGAAAGTCGTGATGGTCGGCAAGGAGTCCATTACTGCCTTCACGCTGGCCGACGGGAAACCAGCGTGGTCCGAGCCTATTACGCTGAAAAAGGGGATGCCCAGTGGCCGCGGTTTCCAGAGCGATAACTTCTACTACCTGCCTACCACCGGCAAGCAGCTCTTAAAGATCGACCTGGCCAAGGGCGAGATCCTGCAGGAAATCACGACTTCCACCGTGCTCGGCAACCTGGTCTGCTACCGGGATGAAGTCATCTCACAAACCCCACGCAACCTGGAAACGTATCTCCAGGCAGCTCGTTTACGAGAGAAAGTGGCAGCTCGCCTGGAAAAAGATCCCCAGGACAGCTGGGCCCTGGCCCGCCGTTGCGAACTGCTGCTGCAGGATGGCAAGCGCCTCGAGGCGCTTGATTCCCTGCGAAAGTGTTACCAGCTAGATCCTACGGATATAGCGATGCGAAGCCTGTTGATCGATACCATCCTGGACTTGCTGCGAGAGGACTTCACCACACACCAGGGATTGATCGATGAAGCACACGGCCTCGTGGAACAACCTGCCGAACGAGAAAGCCTTCTGCAACTGCTGGCCCTGGGACTCCAGGACAGTGGTGATCTAGAAGGTGCTTTCCAAACCTACATGAGTCTCTGGACGCTCGACCTGCAAAGCAACGCCATGCCCCAGAATGAACGTCCATTGGAAAAGGTTTCCGAGGACCTGCATGTACGGCGTGATCGCTGGATCCAGGCTCGCATCATGCAGTTGCTTGCCAAGGCCGAGCCCGCGCAGCGGGCTAAGATGGAGAAGACAATCCAGGCCCATTATGACGAGGCCGTTGCCTCGGCCAAGACACAACCGCTGCGGAATTTCATCGGCTTCTTTGGCAGCCATGCCCTGGCCGAACAAGCGCAACTGCAACTGGCCAGTCAGCTCATTCATGCCGACCAGATCATTGACCGCGAGTTACTGGAAGCCGAACTTTACCTGGTCCGCCTGAAACGATCTGCCAATGAATCTGTCGTGGCAGGAGCCACCGCCCGGTTGGCCCGATTGTTGAAACTGGCCCGTCGTTACGACGAGGCCGTTCCCTATTACATCGAACTTGCTGACCGCTGGCCGGACACCGTCGTGATCGACGACCAGACAGGACAGCAACTGCGAGACCAGGCAGGGCAGACACCGGAGCTGAAGGATCTGCTGGCAGCGGCACCGCGCTGGCCACTGGGGAAAACCGTGGTCAAGGAAAACGCAGGGCCACGCGGGCAATTCCCGAGTTACCAACGGGTTTACCACGTACGGCTCGATGCCCAACGAGGCCCGCTACCGGCGGGAACCCGCATCGCTTTTGACCAGACTCGCAATTCAATCATGATTACGGATCCCCTCGGAAAAACCCTGCAACGTATCTCCATGGCCGATGGAAAGCGTTTCTACTCCACGAATTACAGTGTCATGCACGCCAAGATCGAGGGGCACCTGATCCTACTGACCATCGGCTACGACGTGTTAGCGATCGACATGTTGCGCGGATCCTCGGATCCCAACGAGGCCATCCTCTGGCGAGATCACCTGGTCCGTGCCAATCCCAACTCGCGATCCAGTACGCCGCTGCGGACCCGTTCCAGTATGAATCCCTGGGGGGGCCGCAGCTACGTGGCCATTGACTCAGCCGGCAACCAGATCGGAATCACCGGTTCGGTCAACGCGCAGGGAATCTACTACCAAAAAATGAACCAGCTGATTTGTGCTGATCCGATCACCGGAAAACCCATCTGGACCCGCGACAACATGGCCCCCGGTTCCGGTATCTACAGTGACGATCAGCACGTGCTGGTTGTCTCCAGTCGCAACGATGCAACCCAACTGCTTAACGCCACGGATGGCACGCTGGTCGAAACACGTCCTAGCAAACCGGGAGAAACACTCTGGAAAAGCTTAGGGACCAACGCCCTGATGTACACTGCAGCGGGCAACAAGATCACGCTCTCTTACCGCAACCTCATGAGCGACAAGGATCTCTGGAAGAAAGAATTCCCGGTCGGCACCCGTGGCTTGCTGATGGAAAATTCCGAGTTGGCCGTTTTTCAACCCGATGGGAAGTTTCGCGTGCTCAACATCACGGACGGGAAAGTGAAACTGGAATCCCAGTGCGAAGCGGAACCGCAACTGCTGGAAATCCAGGTCATTGCTTCCCAGGACCAGTACCTACTAATTACCAATCGGTCGGCCAACAGCAGCGGCGTTACCATTCCCAGCATGGGAGTTCAATCCAAGATGATCACCGGCAACATCTATGCCTTCGACAGAAGCAATGGCAAATCGCTGTGGCCTGTCCCGGCGACAGTCAGCCGCTGGGCCTTGCCTCTGAACCAGCCGGGCGATTCTCCCGTGCTGGTCTTCGTGCGAGAATTGCACCAGAAAAGCTCGGTCAGAACGACTCGTTCCTCGGTCAACAGTGAATTTTTCTGCCTCGACAAGCGAGATGGTCGCTTGCTCATGGCAGAGAAGAAGGTGACCGGCTACATACGCAGTTTTGCCGTCATTGCCGACCCCTCGCAACAGCAAGTGACGGTCATGATCAACGGCCAACTCCATCTTTTCCAGTTTACCGACGAACGGTTGCCTCCCGCGGCACCGGTCCAGATGTCCCAATTCACGAAGCCAACCGGATCCAGCAGGCCGAACCCCTTCAATCAACGACCTCCGATCCGTGCCGGCGGTCAACGCATCATCCTGCCGGCTGTTCCCAAGCGAGCGGTTCCAGCCCCCTGATCCGGGGCAGAATTGCCTGCTTCGGTGGGTAGGCAATCATCGACGGGGACAGTATTCTGTAGGCGGATTTTACCCCATTTTTTCAGGAGTGAAACATTCACCACCAGCCTGTCTGAATGGACGCTGTGGCTCCCGTGATCACCGGGAAACTTGATGAACCCCGAAACGGGCTGATTGGCAGCAGGAATCATGACCGCGGTCGTGCCCCAGGTGCTGAACAACCTGCTAAATCGTTGCTTACTATTTGCATGAAGAGGAACTCTCTATGTCGACTGATGACCAAAGCACTGCTGCCGATCCCAACGCGGTAAATCTGCTGACTGCCGCTCGCGACAAGATCAGTGCCGAGTTGTCCCAGGTAATCGTGGGACAAGAGCAGGTAATCGAAGAACTCCTGATCTCGCTTTTCAGCCGGGGCCACTGCCTGCTCGAAGGTGTCCCGGGACTGGCCAAGACCCTGCTGATCAGCACGTTGGCACGAACACTCAACCTCTCTTTCAGTCGCATCCAGTTCACACCCGACCTGATGCCCGCCGACATTACAGGAACGGAGATCCTGGAAGAAAACCGCTCCACTGGAACCCGCGAGCGCCGTTTCCTGGAAGGTCCCATCTTCAGCAACATTGTCCTGGCAGATGAAATCAACCGGACCCCTCCCAAGACACAGGCCGCCTTGCTGGAAGCCATGCAGGAGCGACAGGTAACCGTCGGGCGTGTGCGTCATCCACTCTCCGATCCTTTCTTTGTACTGGCCACCCAAAACCCGATCGAACAGGAAGGAACGTATCCCCTGCCGGAAGCCCAGCAGGATCGTTTCATGTTCAAGGTGTTCGTCGATTACCCCAACTTCAATGATGAATTCGAAGTTGCCAGGCGAACCACTTCCATCATGGAAGACAATATCCAACCGGTCTTGACCGGTGAACAGATCATCCAGTTACAACAGACGGTTCGGGAAGTACCGGTGACGGATCACGTCATTCGTTATGCCCTCTCGCTGGTCCGACAAACGCGCGTCAACAACCCGGGCATTCCCGAGTTTGTCGACGAAATGGTTGGCTGGGGAGCGGGACCACGAGCGGTTCAATTCCTGATCCTCGGCGGCAAGGCCCGGGCCCTGATGTATGGTCGCAGCCACGTCTCGACAGAAGACATCCAGGCCATCGCCAAGCCCGTACTGCGTCATCGTATCGTCGTGAATTTCGCGGCCGAAAGTGATGGCGTAACCTCTGACCAAATCATCGAACGATTGATTGATTGCACTCCCACGAAAGAAGACGAGTTGACGAGCGATGCCCGATTCCAAAAGATTTTTGCATCCTGAAGCCATCAAGCGTATCTCGCGACTCGATTTGCGGGCTCGACACGTGGTCGAAGGTTTTCTCTCCGGAATGCACCGTAGTCCGTACTTCGGACAGTCGGTGGAGTTTCTGCAACACCGGGAGTACGCCATCGGTGACGACCTGCGCCACGTGGACTGGAAGGTCTGGGGGCGGCAGGACCGCCTGGTCGTTAAGCAGTTCGAGGAAGATACCAACCTGCGCTGCACGATGCTGGTCGACGTTTCCAGTAGCATGCAGTACGGCGAAGGACCGCTGACGAAATATGAATATGCCTGCACGATCGCCAGCAGCCTGGCCTACCTGGTCCTGCAGCAACAGGACGCCGTGGGCTGCGTGGCCTTCGATGAAGCCGTCCGGGTCAGGGTCCCCATTCGCAGCAAACGCAATCACATTTATTCCGTGATCAATTCCCTGGCAGCTAACGACCCACGCGACAAGACCGACATGCATGCTGTCCTCAAATCCGTAGCCGAGACCTGGCCACGTCGCGGCATGATGATCGTGGTTTCAGATCTCCTGACAGACACGGACAACCTGATGCGCGGCCTCAGATTACTGCGACAACGAGGCCATGATGTACTGGTTTTTCATGTCATGGATGACGACGAACTGGACTTCCCCTTTTCCGGCCCCATGCGTTTCGAGGGCCTCGAAACCGAAGATTTCCTGAACTGCAACCCACGAGCTCTGCGGGAAGGTTACCTGGAAGCTGTCGAAACCTTCCTGCAAGACGTCAGGCATCGCTGTGCACAAAACACGATTGACTACGCACTGGTCCGAACCAGCGAGCCCCTGGATGCCGTACTGGCTACCTACCTCAGCAACCGGCTGGGAATGCACCACCGCAACTAGCAGCGTCACCACGAACCCCCGAGTTAAGCACCAACACCTATTTACTGACTCCTGTAGCCAAACACCAGAAAATCAATGCAGTTCACTTACCAAGCGCTGACCTGGGGATTCTTGATTGCCTTGATCCCCCTGTTGATCCACCTGATCAACATGATGCGGCATCGTCGTATCAAGTGGGCCGCCATGGAATTCCTGCTGCAAAGTTACCGCAAGCATCGCAAGTGGGTATGGCTCAAGCAATTATTACTGCTGTTGATGCGCATGCTGGCCGTCGCCCTGGTGGTCGCCATGCTGGCCCAGTGGGATCCGAATTCGCAATTATTTACACGCTTTGGCGGCCAGGTCACGCATCATTACATCCTGCTCGATGACAGCTACTCCATGGGGGATGAATCGGGAGGCCGCTCGGTGTTCGATGACGCCACGCAGGTCATTACCCAGATCGGAAACCAGGCCCGCCAACTGCGGCAGCAACGAATTACCTTGATCCGATTTTCGCAAGCACTTGCGTCCGACAGATCCGACTCTGCCATAGACCGAGTCGACGAGGTCGCTGACCTGTCCGCTTCCTTTGTCGACAAGGATTTTAATTTACTGCTGGAAGAAAAACGTTCCCAGATGCAGGTCTCACAGCTATCCGTCGGCGCCGGCCCCGCACTGGAACTGGTACAACAACTGGTCGCTGACAATAACGATGAAAAATGCGTCGTCTACCTCCTCTCGGATTTCCGGGAAAACGAGTGGCAGAGCCCCAAGCAAGTCCGGCAGTCGTTGCGGGAGTTGCAGGATGCCGAGGCAGACATCCAACTCGTTCAATGCAGCGAAACCCGGCACCAGAACCTGGGGATCACGTACCTGACTCCCGCCGACGAAACGCGTGCAGCGGGGGTGCCCCTGTTTATCAATGTTGGTGTCAAAAACCATGGAACCGAGCCAGCTCGCCGGGTCGCACTCAAGATCCGCACCATCTACCACGATCCCGCAGGCCTGCAAACCGGCCAGCTCTCTGAACTCGCTGGTGAAACCGATGAACTGCCCACCGTGATACTCGAGCAGATCGCACCTGGAGAGACGGTTAACTACCGTGCCCAGGTTTATTTCCCCCAGGCCGGCGAACATGTCGTCGAGGCCAGCCTGCCGGATGATGCCGTCCCCGCAGACAATCATCGCTGGAGCGTCATTGACTTTCCCGAGGGGGAACGCGTACTGGTGATCGATGGCTCCCCGGGGTCGACCAACCAGTATTACCTGACCAGCGCCTTCAAACCCAGCCAGCAGGCTGTGACCGGGATCGAACCGGAGATACAGCCTATCCAGTTCCTGCGTGATACGTCCCCCGAGGCCTTGAGCCAGTACAGCGCGATCTACCTGCTGGACGTTAGCCGGATGGATGCACGTGCCGTGGAACACCTGGAGGCCTTCGCACGCAGTGGCGGTGGCATCTCGTTTTTCCTCGGCGACCAGGTCGATGTCCCTTTCTACAATAAGCAACTCTACCGTGAGGGAGAGGGTATCCTGCCCCTGTCGCTGGCTGGCAAGGCCCTCCTCAACCCACCACTGGAAGAAAACACACCGGACATCGAGGTCACGCGTCATCCGATTTTTGAGTTCTTCCTGGGCGAACGTAATACATTGATCCGCCAGGTCCGCGTCCAGCAATTCATGCAACCGATGGACAGCTGGGAGGCCGGGCTGAATTCAACCACACGCATCGTCAGTCGACTCCACAACCAACTGCCCCTAGCCGTCGAACAACGTTTTGGTGACGGACGCGTGGTCTGCTTCCTGACCACGCTGGGCCCCGAGTGGAACAGCTGGGCACGCGACCCCAGCTTTGTCGTCATGTTGCTCAAACTACACTCCTACCTGACTTCCGTGACTCGCACCCAGGAAACACGCCTGGTGGGCGCACCGCTGGACGTCCAGCTGGCGATGCAGCAATACCAGGAAACGGTCAAGTTCCTCCTGCCCGGTGAGGACCAGCAACAACGCGCGGAACAGGAGCGCAAGGCGATCAAGCCGGAAACCGATTCAGCCCTCCTGGTGGCCTCCCTGGGTCGCCCCACACCCGGGACGCAACGCCCCCAGGAAACCGGCCGCAGTGGTATCTACGACGTGCTGGCAACCAGCGTCGATGGCAACATCAAGGCCAATCGGTTTGCCGTCAACGTGGAGCCTGCTGAAGGAAATTTGGCAATGGTTACTGGCCAGGCCCTGGTCGACCAGCTGGACCCGGTCAAGGTAGAAATATTAGCAGCCGACGATTTTACCGGCTCCGCCGTACAACATGCAGGTGGAACCACCGGCTTCTGGTTGATGTGGCTACTGGTTGGCCTGCTCATCGGCGAACAGTTGCTCGCATATTGGACCAGTTACCATCCAGGACGAGGGCCCAGCAAATGATGACTAACATTGCTGTGTCCAGCCAACTCCTCTGGGCACAAACCGAACAGACCTACCACCAGTTCACCCGGTTACAATCCCTTTCGGAGGGCTGGCACTGGCTCTTGCTGGTCGGCATCTGCAGCCTGATCATGACCTTCGTGATCCTGATGTATCGTCGGGATTGCGTCGAGCTACCTCGGGGCACGAGTCTCGCCCTGATGTTCCTGCGCAGCGTGGCCTACCTTGGTATCCTGTTCTTTTTCCTCAACCTGGAAAAACTGACCGAACAGACACTGACCAAGAACTCGCGTGCCATGGTGTTGATTGACACCAGCCAGAGCATGGGATTACGTGATGGCCAGACAGCAGACAATCCAACGAATGCCAGTCGCCTGGACCTGGTGGCCGAGGAATTGGCCCAGGGCAACCTGATCAAAGACCTGCAGAAAAACCATGACGTGGTGGTTTATCGATTTGACCAGGAAACCAAGCCCACGGAAATCAGCACTTTCCCCAAGGTACAGGCGAAAGACCTGGTTAGCGATGAAAGCGGTTCCGTCTCGCAGGCGCAGCTGCAGTCCCTGGAGGAAAGTCGTCGCACGGCCACAGCTTCCGGAATCTTGCTGGCCATCGCCTTGCTGGCTGTCATTATGCATTTCGTCCGTCGACGTCCTGCACCAGGCGAACAAAACGCTTCCTGGCCATTGCTGGTCTCAATGGTAACGCTGATTGCCAGCATCGTGATCATGGCCGTAGCCAGCCTCCGCAGCCCGGACATTCCCTGGTTGACCATGGTCGGGTTACAACCGCTGGAAGCAGCTGACCTGGACGGCTCCCAGACTCCCGAACAGAAAAAGACGGAACCGGTTGACCTGCAAATCAACTGGGCAGACCAGCTCTTACCGCGCGGCACAGAAACGCACCTGGGAGATTCCCTGCAGTACCTGATCAACAAGGAACGCGGAGGACCCGTTGCAGGTATCGTGCTGGTCACCGATGGTGGCAACAACGCCGGCGAAGAAGTCCCCACGGTACTGAAGGCAGTGCGAGACAGCCAGATCCCCATTTTCCCGGTAGGCATAGGCTCCAACCAGACCGTGCGCAATGTGCGCGTCCTGGACCTGAATGCCCCGGAGCGTGTTTATCCCGGAGACAATTTTTCCATTACCGGTTACCTGCAAGCATTTGGACTGCAGGGTCGCCAGGTCACCGTGCAGCTGATTTCGCAGCCCGCCGAGGGTAGCACTGCTGAAAACCAGCAACGCATTGAGGAAGAACGCCGGGTGGAGCTTTCCAAGGATGGCCTCACCAAGCCGGTTGATTTCGAGTTAACCCCCGAGGAAGTAGGGCGTCGCAAGTATATCTTCCGCGTAAAAGCCCCTCCGGAAGACAAGAACGACAAGGACAACGAGAAATCTGCCATCGTGGAAAGCATCGATCGACGCATGAAGATCCTCCTGATCGCTGGTGGACCGACGCGCGAATACCGTTTCCTACGCAACCAGATCTACCGGGATGAGGACACCATCCTGCACGTGTTACTGCAAACCGGCGATGTCGGGATCTCGCAGGAATCTGATGAACTGCTCTTTGAATTCCCGCAACTACCTGATGAACTATTTGAGTACGACTGCGTCGTTGCCTTCGACCCGGACTGGCAGGCCCTGGAGGCAAACCAGGTTGAACTGCTGGAACGGTTTGTCGCCGAAAAGGCCGGCGGGCTGATCGTCGTGGCAGGGCCCGTCTACACACCCGAATGGTCACGTACTCGGCGGGGGCGTGATCGACGAGTCGACATCATGAAGAATCTCTATCCTGTTGTTTTCTACAACCAGGGAGGAGCCACGCTCTCGCTGGGACAGTTCGGGGGCACAGCTGCCTGGCCTCCGCAGTTCACGGACGAGGGGCTCTCCTCGGAATTCCTTTGGCTGGCCGATGATCAGATTGCCAGCGAGGAAGCCTGGGCCCTGTTTGATGGCGTCTATGGGTTTTACAAGGCCAAGGACCCCAAGCCTGGTGCCAAGGTCTTTGCCCGCTTCTCGGATCCTGACACCTCGATCGATAATGAACTACCTATCTACATGGCAGGACATTTCTACGGGGCAGGGCGGGTCTTCTTCCAGGCCAGCGGCGAGATGTGGCGACTGCGAGCACTGGACATCTCCTACTTTGAACAGTATTACACCAAGCTAATCCGCTGGGCTGCGCAGGGACGACTGCTGCGAGATTCCAGCCGTGGCGTCCTACTGGTCGACAAGGAACGCTGCCTGCTCGGTGACCATGTTGGTGTCCAGGCCATTCTTACGGACGCTCAGCACCAGCCACTCCTGGACGAAACCGTCGGGGCGATGCTGGTACTGCCCGATGGAACTCGCAAACCAATCGAACTCAGACAGGTCAAGGATGCGGCCCGAGATGGCATGTTCGCCGGGCAGTTCACGACCCTCCAGGATGGTGATTACCGGATCGAATTACAGGTGCCGCAGGTGGCTGAAGAAATCCTCCTGACCAAGGAAGTTCGCGTACGAATCCCAGCCCTTGAAATTGAAAATCCGAAGCGGGACGACGCCCTGCTACAAGAAGTTGCCCAACTGTCTCGCGGAAACTACTACATCGGCTTTGCCGCTGCGGCCAAGCCAGCAGAAACCAACCAGGGCTCCCTCGTGAGTCAACTGGAACCCCAGGACCAACAAACAACCCTGCCCGGGACTCCAGACCCAGGGTTTGAGGAAAAATTGATGGCCTGGCTTATCGCACTCATCTGTGGAGCACTCTGCCTGGAATGGCTCTTCAGACGATTGGCTCGACTCGCATAACAGTTCAAATTAACTTGGCAAAACCAAACCTTCATTAGACAATAGTACCTGTCCCTGACAGCAAACCACGAACAAAGCTTCATGGCCACCCACAACCAGAAATCCACGCTTGATCCACACATCCGCAACCTACTGGCTGGTTTGCGATGGAGAATCCGACTGTACGTCTGGCTGGAGGGTCTCTTCATGGCAATCCTTTGGCTGGGCATGACCTTCTGGGCCAGCCTGGCCATTGACTACCTTCCCGTCCTGGTCGGCGCCAGCGAACTACCCACCGTTACCCGGGCCATCCTGCTTACCGTGATCAGCCTGGTACTAGCCATCATTCTCTACCGATGGATCCTCCAACGCACCTTCGTTGAATTGGCAGATCGCAGCATGGCTGTCCTGCTGGAACGTAAGTACGAAAACTTCCAGGACCGCCTCGTCACGGCCGTAGAAATGCGAGATCACCCGGATCACGCCGAGGAATTCAGCCAGTCCATGCTCGATCAAACCGGTGATGAAGTCAAGAAACATCTCGGGCAAGTCAAGCTCCACCGCATCTTCAATAAAACAGCTCTCGCTAAACGATTTCTACTGGCCTGTGCACTCATCATCCCGGTCGGTGCCCTGGCCGCCTTTGACTCCAGCTGGACCTACCAACCCGGCAGCGATTACACGTCGGCCCTGGAACTGGGTGTCCGCAGACTCTATCTCCTGGACAACTCACCCTGGCCACGCAAGGCAGACATCCAGGTCGTCGGTGTCGAACTGATTCGCACTGGCAGTGGCAACAACCGTGTCGAATTTGAAACCACCCTCGAGTTCGATAAAAACCGCCAACTCAAGGTCGGGCGAGGAGCCAACCTGAAACTGTTGATCCATGCGGACCGCAGCAAAACCATTCCCAAGGAATGTGTCATCCATTACCGCACCTCGGAAGGTGTCACCGGCCGTCGCAAAATGATCAAGCAGGGCAGTACCTCCGGTGACTTCCAACTTTTCGTCTTCGACGACAAACCCCTCAAGGGAATCCTGACCAGCCTACAATTCGATGTCATCGGCTTTGACGCCCGGGTACGTGACTACCAGATCCAGGTCGTCGACAATCCCACCATCACTGAAACCACGCTGGATTACCGTTTCCCCGGCTATATCGACAAATTTCCCGTCACGGGAGAAACCTGGATCAAGGGAAAATCATTGCCCCTGGGCAGTAATCTCAACGTGCACTTCGAAACCAACAAGCCGCTTCACCAGGTTCATCTATTCAACCTCCTACAGGAAAACGAGGGACAAGAAACCGATACGGATGGATCCTCCACCCAGGACCACTCGGTCATTTACCTCGTCCAGGCCAAGAACAGCCAACAGCAAGACAAGCCCATTTCCCTGGCCGTCACCCTTGCCGGCACCGTGCTCGACCCTGAAACCAATCGTGACGTCCAGGTCACACTTGCCGACACGCCCGAATTCAAGGATCCGCAAACAGAACAACCCGTGCAATGGACCCTGCAGGATCAAAAACTGGCTATCAGCACCGACAAGAATGAACCCACCGTCGCCACGGGCCCGATCGCCGTCCTGGCCCAGGATGTAAACACCCAACAGTGGCTGCCTGCTACCGTTACCTTACGAACCGGCTCCGGAAACCAATTCGAGTACCAGACGGACAGCCTGCATCGCAACCTGGCCCTCGACATTTTCCTGGTCGACACCGACGGCATTGCTACCGAGCGGCCCCATCGCATCTCCCTGGCCGCCAATCGGGATACCGCACCCGTTCTCGAGGTCGGCATCAAGGGGATCGGATCTGCCGTCACACCCGATGTGGTTATCCCCCTGGAAGGTGCCGTCAAAGATGATTACGGCGTTGCCGACAACTGGTTCCAGGTACAAATCGGTGAAAGCGAACCGCAACGATTCGACTTCAAACTCCAGAGCGAACAGAAAATTGATAGCCGACTCGACTTCCGTGAAATTCGCTCCAAGGAAGGTGGACTCGAGTTAACCCCTGGCCAACGATTAGTGCTCACGCTGCATTCCTCCGATCATTACAACCTTGAGGGAGATCCCAATATCGGAGCCAGCAGCCCGTTCAGCCTGGATATCGTGACTTCCGACCAACTCCTCTCGCTCCTCGAACGCCGCGAACTCGCTACCCGGCAACGATACGAATTGATCATCGAAGAAGTCACCGTCATGAAAGACTCCCTGCAAAGGGTGGCCGAGGAAGCCCAGGGGCTCAATGACGCCGATGCCGGCGCCGATCCAGAAGACAAACAGCCTGCAGAAAAGCAACCTGACCCCGCAGCAGATCCAGCAGAGGCAGCTGACAAGAACACCGAAAAAGAACTCTCCGCCGAGGAAAAAACCGAACGAGCACAAAGCCTCCGGCTACTGCGAGTCCAGCGAGCGTTGCTGCAAAGCCAAAAATCCGCCCAGGAAATCCTCGGCGTGGCAACCTCCTTCGATGACATACGCGAGGAACTCATTAACAATCGCGTCGATACCGCCGATCGAAAATCACGACTACAGGACCAGATCGCAAAGCCCCTCTTTCGTATCGCCAAGGAATCGTTTCCAAAACTCGATGAACAACTCGAACAACTTCAGGGCCTGGTCGGACAACCCAAGCAGGAACCAGCTGCTGCCCTCGACGCACTCACCCAGACCGTCGATATCCTGCAGCAAATGGATGAAGTCCTACAAAAAATGTTAGAATTAGAGACCTACAACGAATTAATCGATTTGGTCCGCTCCCTGATCCAAGAACAGTCAGAAATACAGGAAAAAACAAGGCAAGAACGCAAAAAACAACTGCTCGATTTGTTAAAATAAAACTCCTGACTCACCTTGTCGACACCCCTAATAAGTGTGGTTTTTACCGATCGGCATGGTCACAATGGAAACTCACAGGTAATAATTAACGTCAGATCCTTCAGGAACAGGCATCGGTGCCCAGGAAAACTCTCTTGTTGCGGGAGATACGCATGTATCGCACTTTGATTCAAACTCTGCTACCGGCCCTCATCCTGGCCCTCTTGGCACCAGGTCAGGCCTTCACGCAAAAGAAGTCTGACCCACCAACAAAAGAGAAAACTGCCGGTCCTGATGCACCAAAAACCGATGCTGCCGAACCAACCAACATCGATGAAATCGCTCTGAAACAAAGTCGCCTCGCTGACAAGTACTCGCGACTCGAAGAACTCATCTTCAAAATGGCCGAGTTCGAAGCCCCTACCAACCCGCGGCGAGCGGCCCTCCTGAAACAAGCCTACAAACAATCCAAGGACCGGCTTACCAAGACCCAGCTGAATTCCATTGCGGAATTGCTTAATCAACAACAATTAAAACGAGCTCTCGAAGGCCAGGATGTCGGGCGCAAGGACATGGAATCCTTGCTCAAATTGCTGCTCACGGAAAATCGCCCTGACCGATTAAAAAGTGAACAAGCACGCATTCGTGAATACATCCGTGACCTGGAACGATTAATTCGCCTCCAAAAGAGCCTGCAAGGCCAAAACGAAGGTGGCGTGGATGCAGAACGATTGGCCAACGACCAAAAAAACCTCGCTAAGCGAACTGACGACCTTGCCAAAAAAATCCAGGACAACGAAGAGGGTGGCAGCAACCAGGGAGACAACGAAGGCGACAGCAAGGGAGACAGTGAAGGCGATAGCAAGGGAGACAGTGAAGGCGATAGCAAGGGAGACAGTGAAGGCGACA
>Ga0163108_10000312_pt1 | contig 36346 bp, 30 predicted proteins | sample Fk1155metaG_FD_109644 | JGI IMG/M metagenome (GOLD analysis project Ga0163108, IMG submission 109644) | Marine microbial communities from the Central Pacific Ocean - Fk160115 155m metaG | ecosystem: Environmental > Aquatic > Marine > Oceanic > Photic zone | place: The Central Pacific Ocean...
TTAATATCAGGTTAATGTTTAACCGAAGATGGAAGGAAAACTTAGCTGAACATGAGCTTTTCCCTTTTGATCTTTGGAACTAATCCTTGAGCAGGGCGTGGGCCAGGATCTTCTTTTTTCTGGAGCGCACGTCGAAGTTTTTTTAGTGCAATGTTTTGAAGCTGTCTTATTCTTTCACGTGTTACGCCAAATTCCTGTCCTACTTCCTCAAGGGTCTTAGGTTTTTGTCCATCGAGACCAAATCTTGCGTCGATGATTTTACGCTCTCTGTGATCAAGAACTTCTAAGAGCGTATCAAGCTGACCGTGCATGTTCTTGTGACTAAGGAGCTCAAATGGAGTCTGAGCACTTGCATCACCTACAATTTCACCAAATTCGGTATTATCATCTTCACTGATTGGTGCGTCTAGTGAAGCAGGCCGTAGTGAAGCCGCTTTGAGTTGGGCAAGTTTACCGCGGTCTATGCCAATTTCTTCAGAAAGCTCATCATCGCTAGGGTCTCTACCTAGCTCTTCGCTAAGAACCATGGCTACGCGCCGCATTTTTGAAATTTTGTCGACCATGTGGACAGGTAGTCTTATGGTCTTGGATTGATTGGCTAGTGCGCGTTTAATGGATTGCTTGATCCACCACGCTGCATAAGTTGAAAGTTTGCCTCCTTTATTAGGGTCGAAGCGTTCGACTGCTTTCATGAGGCCAATATTTCCTTCTGAAATGAGGTCAAGTAATGGGAGCCCATAATTCGCATAGTCTTGAGCAATTTTGACTACGAGTCGCAAGTTTGCTTTGATCATGTGAGCTCTAGCTTCTTTGTCTCCTTTTTTGATTCTGTCAGCTAGCTCAATTTCTTCCTGAGGTGTGAGTAGGGCAGTCTTTCCTATTTCCCTAAGATAAATTTTGATGCCACCGTCTAATTCTAGGTTTGCCATATATTATTGTATTAATTTCTCTGATATAGATTTTATTCTAAAGTAAATGAACTGAACCTTTATTTAGTTCTGTTTTCTATAAATAGTGATCTGTTTACGAAGTGCGTCTTATTATCTATTAAGAACGTTTTTATTCTGTGTTTAAATTAGGCGAAATATTATGTCGTTTAATCTTAATTTATTACGAAAAAAATGGGGGGTCCTCTTCAATAGGAAATTATTATTAGTGTCAATGCTAAAACTATCAAGTTTAACTTAATAATTAAGAAATACCAAATATCAGTTTATATTGGCAAGTTTTTTTTTAAATTGCAACTTATCTGGGTAATTGTCAAAAAAACCAGTAAAAACAGCGATAAATGAAGCTGATATAGGCGTTGAACCCTTTTAATTTTTAATAGATCTCTGACAAAATATCCACTTAGAGCAAAATTAATCTTCTAAAAATAAGATAAATTAGCAATTAAAAATATTCTTTCTAATTGAGACTAAACTCACATTTAACGGAAAATACCGATTTTTCACTCTCCCCAAACTGCATCCATAACCTTGTGGAGGTCAGGGTCATGTTTTTTGAGTTCCGCACGGACAAATGGGTAAAAGTCGTTGCGGTAGAAGTATGCCTCGGTTCCTTCCGCAAAGTATTCTTTGTGGTTGGTCATGGCGTAATGTTTGACTTGTTGTCCAGTGAAAAGCATTACCCGATCATAGCTACCTGATTTTTCTGCTTTTTTAAATGCTTTGATGGTTCCAGGATGTTCGAAGGTGAGAAATTGATCATGGTATGCATGAGCAAGTTCATGGAGAACGACCGCTGGATGCTTTAGCATTTGTCCTCTAGAAATGAGGGCCTTTGCTTGTGGAATGTGAACTTTTTTATAGAGTCGAGTATCGTGCCCATTAGTTTTGAGCCAACCGATCCCGGGATGATATTGCATGGCGTGCAATGTTGGGTGGCTATGTTCAATCCAGATTTCGCAGGTCTTGAGTTTTTCAAGAGATTTTCCCTGAACAAGTATAGCAATTCTTTGCAGATGATTTGAAAGCATTTTAAGTGTTTTGGCGCCAACTTCAGCATGTTTGCCTTTTAATAAGGCCGGATCCACATGTACTTTCCATCCTTCGATATTTTTGATGACGGGATCGAATCGAACGCCTTTTTTTGTTTCGTTATCTTTTGCTGTAGCATAAAAGGTAATAATGCTGACGATTATTAAGGCGATAGGAATGTTACATTTTTTTCGGAGCATGGCACTTTGATTTTATGGTTGGATTCGAATCTATGTATTGATTCTAAGAAAAGTTTGTTGGATTTATTGGGATATGTTCTTTAAATGTTTGTTGGCAAATTTAATGTAGTTCTGCCAGTCATAAGAAGTGATGTCATGTTTTCCGCTACGGATATGGTAGCCTATTTTCCCATGGACTGGTTGATTCACTTCTGGCATTTCTTTGCATGGGAGGCCTTCGGTGCCAAGTAATTTGTAAATGCGGTGAGCTCCTTTTGCTGATAGAAATTCGCCCCTTGGATCAGCCCACCTGTCGCCTTCGGCGCTGGCTATATAAAGAGGGCGAGGAGCGATTAGTGATAAGAGAATGTGCTGATCAAATGGCAAGGATTCTTCTTTGTTATTATAAGCCTTAAAATTCCCACAGAACCAGTGAGGGAATGAAGTGTTGATTCGATTAATGGTTTCACCAAATCTTCTTTTGGATAGGGCGGCTCCACCACATCCTGAATTGTTTGATATTACTAATGCAAACCGGCCATCGGATGCTCCTGCCCAAAGAGAGGTTTTTCCGAGTCTCGAGTGCCCAATGACAGATACTCGTTTAGCATCGATCGAGGGTTCAATTTCAGAATAATCAAGTATTCTGCTAAGCCCCCACGCCCAAGCAGCAATCGTACCCCATTCATTCGGTGCGGGTTTTCCGAAGGATGAATGGACTCCATTTTTGAAATTATCGTGGAAATCAGGATCAACGTCTCCACAATAGGCAGTGATCAGTGCATAGCCTTGGCTGATAATAGATTTAATGTCCCAACGACTACTGGAACTGCCTCTATCTTTTTCTCTGGCTCTTTTGTCTTTTGTTCTGGGAACCCATCCTTTAGGCAGTTGAATTGATGGATCAGAATGAACCGTATGGTTGCCGTTAAAATTATAACCTACGAATGCTGGTACAGGTGACGTAGTTTTGGCTGGTCGAACAATTAACAGTGTCAATTCACTGCCAGCGAAGTGCAGTGATGGCTGAGTTAGTATTGCTTGTCCTCCTAGTATTATCTTTTCTTTTTTTTGGCTAGTAACTTCCAGCTTTTTTTTATCAAATTCCGGAGCCTTCCCAAACATTTGCTCTTCAATGAGCTTTAAGAATTCTGTCTTTTTTTTTGGCCATTCGCTTGATTTGGTAATGCTTGCTCCTGGATCTAGAAGTTTATATTTAGGAACTTTTGACTCATCATAGTTAAAACCGCTTGGAGCGGCATAGGTGAGTGTGTTTATTGACAAAATTAAATAGAGAGATCCGAAAATTTTTAGTCTGACTATATTAGAACTAATTTGGATCCGTGTCTTGGCTGTCATTTTCTTTGCGAGTTGTTATACTTTTTTCGAACCATTCTGTAAAAGCTCGAGTTTTTCGATCGGTATCTAGACCTTCAGGGCGTGATCCTAATTTAATCGCCACTTCCATTTCTTGTCTATTATTTAGCCCTGGTTTCACACGGCTTATCTTGATTTTGACGTTTTCTCCGGAGTTTTTAGAGCGGATGTATTTTGATAACTCAACATATGCTGGACTCTGGAATTTAAATGCTTTCCCATCAAGGTGAGTTATGCGATCTCCAGGTTTTAGCCCAGCCTTTGATGCTGCGCTATTGGGAACTACACTTAGTATTTGCACTGCTCGGATATTTTGTACGGCACCTCCATTTATGATTCGCATAGGGGAATCCATCATACGGATTCCTATGAATCCTTCTGGCCGAAGGTTCCCTGATACGATACCAAACATTGCTGAGCGTAGTCTATAACGGATCTCAGGGTCAGTCGCTTTCAAGTAAATGTCGAGGGAGCGATTTAATGTAGATTCTTTATTTTTTTTACCTTCTGCAAGAATCTGGTCATGAGCTTTTTGTCTTATCTCATAGCGATCACTTCCGAGCTGATTGAATAATTGATCAAGTTCATTGACTACTTGCCCTTGGCTCGTGTCGATGAATGCTAGCACCGCAATTACGATGATCGTAATTCTGTTAGTCAAAGTCATAGAGGATAAGGGTAACCTTATCACTTTTGTGCGTTCCTATCAATGAAAGCAATAACAATAGAAAAGGGCGCAAACGGGTTGGTTTGCGCCCTCTGTGATTTGATTAATTTATATCTATATTACCTTAGTTTGTCCAGGTACTGGTCTTTTGTAATTTCCATTTTTGTCCGGTAATACTGGTGGAGCCGCATCCCAATCAAGGTCAGCATCGTAAGGGAACACATCTATTTTAGTGTTAAGGCATGAGTCCATTTTAAGAAGCTGGCCAGAATAAGTGGCCATGCGTCCGTAAATAGCTGTCATGGAGCTCATTGCACCGTTATCACATTCATTGAATTCTGTGTTGTTTCTAATTGCATCAATGAATGCTGTTTTGTGAGCCATCTCAGAACTCCCTCTTCCTTGTGCTCGGTGGATTTCCTTGCCGTCATTATCAAAGATTTTTCCAGCACTTATGATTGCGTAGCCTTTCGAACCATGAGCGTGTTCTGATACACTATTGAATACTCCGCGAATGTGGCGGCAGGAGCTGTGCATACGTACAGAAGGGCCATCCCACTTGGGGCCATAAACATATTCGACTTGATGGTGATCAAAGGTTTCACCTGTGTCTGGTCCGTTACGGACTTCGCAGCCGCCTTTTCCTTGAGCCACTTCTGGATAGGATCCCATGACCCAGTTGCATACATCAAGATTGTGGATGTGTTGCTCTACAATATGATCACCGCAAAGCCAGTTAAAGTAATACCAATTCTGAATCTGATATTCCATTTCAGTTTGGCCTTCTTTGCGTGGGCGAGTCCAAGGAGTGTTTCCGTCCCAGTAAGATCTTAAGGAGACAACGTCACCGATAGCTCCATCCTGTATTCTTTTAATAGTATCAATGTATCGGGCATCATGTCTGCGCTGAAATCCTACACCGACTTTGAGTCCCTTTGCTTTTGCTTTCTTGTTTGTTTCAAGAAGCATTCTGCAGCCACGACCGTCAACGGCGCATGGCTTCTGCATGAAGACGTGCTTTCCTTGATTGACAGCGTAGTCAAAGTGAACGGGTCTGAATCCAGGAGAAGTTACTAGAAAGACAATATCAACTCCTGAGTCTATTACTTTGCGGTATGCATCAATTCCAGAAAAAACCCTGTCCTTACAGTCCATTTTTTCTTTGTTACGATCATTAGATAATTGGTTAAATTTATTTTGCGCATTTTTCTCAAATGCGTCACCCATTGCCCATAACTTAACCTTGCCTCCTACGCCAAGGACTTGTCTGATATCACTAGTTCCTTTGCCTCCGCAGCCAACTAGGCCAACTTTAATTTCTTCGCTACCACCCTCAAATGCCTTGGATTTTCTTGGTATCGAAGTGGCTGTAACAGCAGCAGCAGCAGTTGATGTTTTAATGAAGCTTCTTCGTGTCTTTTCTTTTGTTGGACTGTCCATCGTATTTATTATGAATGTTATATATCTTTTATTTATTAGGAAATTAATTCTGCCACAAAATTAAATGGCAAGGGAAGTTTCTTTTTATTCTTTAGTGAGAAGTTCATCGCGAGTAAATAGAGAGAAAACCTTATAGCCTTCGTTTTCTATTATTTCTTTACCACCTTCTTGACGATCTACTAGAACTACTACAAAGGCAACTTTGCCGCCTGATTTTTCAATTGCCTCAATAGCATTGAGTGTTGAACCTCCAGTGGTAATGACGTCGTCAATGGCGACAACGGTATCTCCCTCTTTGAAGCCGCCTTCTATTTGTTTTCCTTTGCCGTGTTCTTTTGGTTCTTTTCTTACAACAAAAGGTTTTAGAGGGGAAGGGTCGCCTGCTTGGAAAGAGGCCATTGCACTTGCTAGAGCGATCGGATCAGCGCCAAGAGTTAGGCCGCCAATAGCGCTAATAGGTACATCCAATTCCTCGCTTTTTTCAATAACCTTATTTCTTATTGCTGCACCTACAAGGCACGCACCTTGTGGGTCAAGGGTAGTTAATCTGCAATCTATGTAGTAGGTACTTTTTTGTCCTGATGCTAGAGTGAATTCTCCAGTAAAAAATGATTTCTCACGTAAGAGCAAGAACAGATCTTTGAGTGCGTCTGATTGAGGAAAGTCAGGCATTTAAGATTTAGAAGTATCTTCAAATCCTCTAAAGAGTCGAGCCAAAACATAATGATTCCTGACTTAGTGTGGAGATTCTTTAGAAATGAAACTCAATTTTTTATTTTAACCATTCAGCTACTGATTTAGCGTAATATGTTAAAATAGCGGAAGCTCCGGCTCTGTGAATTCCCGTTAGGCTTTCCATGACGACTGCTTTTCTATCAATCCATCCAGCAGTTGAAGCGCTTTCGATCATGAGATATTCACCGCTGACTTGATAGGCGGCGACAGGAACTTTCACATTAGTAGAAATATTTGCTAATACATCTAGGTATGGTCCTGCAGGTTTGACCATTACCATGTCGGCACCTTCTTCTATATCGAGCATTACTTCACGAAGGGCTTCCTTGGCATTGGCCGGATCCATTTGATAGGTTTTCTTGTCCCCTGATTTTGGCTCTGAGTTAAGGGCTCCTCTAAATGGGCCGTAATAACCAGACGCATATTTAGCAGAATAGGAAAGTATGGAAATATCTGTAAAATCATTACTATCCAATTCTCGTCGAATAGCTCCTACGCGACCGTCCATCATGTCACTCGGGGCAACGATGTCAGCTCCTGCTCTTGCATGGCACAGGGCCTGCTGGATTAAAATTGCGACTGTTTCGTCATTCAATACTTTGCCAGACGGATCGACGAGTCCATCATGGCCATCGCTATTATAGGGGTCGAGTGCGACATCAGTGATAACAGCTAATTCAGGGAACGAATCTTTGATCGCTCGAATGGTTTTGGGTATTAACCCATTATCATTGAATGATTCTTCAGCGTCTGGGCTTTTTAAATTACCATCAATGGCCGGGAATAACGCGATTGCACCAATCCCAAGCTCACAGGATTCTGAGATTTCATGCAATAAACCATTGAGGCTCCAGCGAGTACATCCTGGCATTGATTCAATGCTTTCGTCTTTTTCCTTGTCGTGTATAAAGACGGGATAAATTAAAGATTCGGTGACTAGGCGGGTCTCGCGGCAAAGGTTGCGTATAACAGATGATTTCCGATTACGTCTTGGTCGGGCATTTAAATTTTGGGTGCTCATCTAGGATTCGTCAAAAGCTAAATAGGTTAAACAATTTAAGGGATTGAATCTATTAGTAGTTTAGCCTCATTCCTATGGGATACCACTTACTTTTAGCGGTTCATGATCATATCGATTCCTTGAATTATCTATAAAAAACATCAAATTTAGATCCTTGGATTCATATCGCTATTGGATTAATGTTTGTACTGATATTTTTTTATGAAGACTGCTACTAAAAGATTTAGTGTCGCTCAGCTAGATGAGATTGATGCAACTGAATGCCCTTGCGGAACCGCTCGCCGAGCATTTGGAGATTCTGATGAGGTGGCCTCGGTTCACTTAGTGAATATTTCTAGGGATGCGGTTTCCCACTACCATAAGCTAATGCATGAGGTTTATGTTGTTTTGGAAGGAGAAGGATTCATTGAGTTGGATGATGAGAAAATACCAGTGAAGCCTATGACGGCAGTCCTTATTAAACCGGGATGTCGCCATAGAGCAGTGGGCGAGATGAAAATTATTAACATGCCAATGCCGGCATTTGACCCTAAAGACGAATGGTTCGATTAATTTTAGTTTTTCAGTTATTAGTATCATGTGTAGCGATTTCCGCTTCGCCAATCCATGAAGTTCCTTTTCGAACGATTGATGGCAAGTTAACTTCTCTTTCTGAACACAAAGATGGCCCTATTTTGATTGTTAATGTTGCCAGCGAATGTGGGTACACCGGACAGTATGCAGGCTTGCAAATTTTACATGAGCGATACGCAAAACGTGGGTTAACTATAGTTGCGTTTCCTTGCAATGATTTTGGAGAGCAAGAGCCAGGGTCCGAAGAGGAAATAAAAGAATTTTGTAAGAAGAAATATAACGTGACATTTCCGATGGCATCAAAAATTAAAGTAAAAGGTGATGGAGCCCACCCTTTATACAAATTGCTAATAGAGGAAAAAAGTAATCCTACCTTCTTCGGTCATTTGAAGTGGAACTTCGAAAAATTTTTGATAGATAGTGATGGGAAAGTCGTGAATCGTTTTAGGACAAGAGTTCGTCCGACTTCTGACGAGGTGACAGCTTCAATTGAATGGGCTCTCATGGATAAGAAAACTCAAAAGAAGCAATATGACAAGGTAGGACCTCCGCCTCTCTTGGAGTATTGTGAACGACAGATTGCTAGGACCATGCATTGGCAGGGTGCCCCATGGCTAATGAGAAAGGTTAGGGAAGAAGAAGAAAGAACCTCAGAAATGGTCAAAGAGCTCAAATTGAAGCCAGGAATGTCGGTCGCGGACATTGGTTCTGGCAATGGATATCATACGCTTATGATGGCCAAAATTATTGGCAATAAAGGAACCGCTTATGCAGTTGATATTCAGCCTGAAATGCTGCAAATGCTTGAGGAAAGAGCAGATAAAACTGGCATGAAAAATATTAAATCCATTGAAAATAGGTACTGGGACACGGATCTTCCCGATGCGAGCATTGATTTTGCATTGATGGCGGATGTTTATCATGAATTTTCTCATCCTGAGCAAATGCTTTCCAGTATTAGAAGGGCATTGAAGCCGCAAGGCATTGTTACTTTACTTGAATTTAGAGAAGAAGATCCCAAGGTTCCGATTAAGCCTGAGCACAAAATGTCAAAGGAGCAGGTGATTAAGGAAATGAGAAAGAATGGGTTCAAGCTTTCTCGCTCTTACGATAAGTTGCCGTGGCAGCATTTATTATTTTTTCAAGTGGATGCAGATGCTGACTTGAAAGGTGCGGATAAATCTGGATAATCAAAAAACAAAATAAACTAATAAATATTTAATGAAAATTATAATAAAAACTCTCATTACTTTACTGGTACTTTCATTTTCTAACGTTGTCGTTCAGGCCGGTGATTGGACTAGCATGTTTGATGGAAAGACCCTAAAAGGCTGGAAAGTTAATACGGAGAACCCAAAAACAATTTCAGTCGTTGATGGAACTATTAAAGTGTTCGGTCCACGTACCCATATGTTTTATGGTGAAGATGGCAATGCGAAGTTCAAAGACTTTGAATTCGAATGTGAAGTTAAAACCGCTAAGGGTGCAAATGCAGGAATATTTTTCCATACTTCATACCAAGCTAATGGATGGCCTCAGGTAGGTTACGAAGCACAGGTCAATGCTACTCATGGTGATTGGCGGAAAACGGCGAGTGTGTATAGCTTTAAGGATGTTAAGAAAGCCCCTCACAACGATGATGAGTGGTTTACCTACAATATCAAAGTGAAAAGGAAAAAGGTTACAATTACTATTAACGGTAAGGTGGCTAACGAATATACAGAACCCGACAATCACAAAGAGAAGACTAAGAGATTAGGAGAAGGAACCATTGCTATTCAGGGACATGATCCAAAGAGTCTTATCTACTTTAGAAAATTGCGAATTCGGAAACTTGACTGATTCTTGCGATAAAGAGTAACTATATTTAATAACCGCCATGGAATACTGTATTTCATGGCGGTTTTTTTAGGTTAACGGTTCCCATAAAACTTGATAAATATGTAAAATATGGTAATTATAGATATTAATGAGAGTGAATCTTCGATTTTATTATGGTCTTTTGACTGTGGTTTTGCAATTGGCATGCCAGATATACTCTCACGGTGATACGGACTCTTCATCTGAAGGAATTGATCACCCCATTGATCATTTGCAGATAAAACAGCCCAAATTTATCGAAGGTTTCAAATTACTATTTGAACAAGGTAATTTCCATCAACTTATCAATAAGACCCAAGAGTATTTACTGCGATACGAAGCAGAGGATTGTGATTATGATGTCGTTACTTATTTTGCTGCAGCATCCCATTATCATGTAGGGAATCATCGGGTAGCTCACAATTTATTAAATTCGTTTAGTAATAAATATGCCAACAGCAAATATCTAGAGAGTGCTCAATTTTATTCTGCTAGTAATCTCATAAAAATGCATTGGTGGCGAGCAGGTGTTTTAGCTTTGAATGATTTTATTCAACGTTTCCCTGATTCAACCCATTTAGCTGATGCATTTTATGACCGCGCTTCAGCTGACTATTTTTTTAAGAATTATAATTCTTGTTTAAATTACATTATCAAAGTTGAAAAGGTTAATAAAGATCCTCATTTGGAGTTTAGAACTAAACTTTTAAAGGGTTACGCTTTGAAGGAACTCGACAGATTAGCTGAGTCCGAAGGAGCGTTTTTGATTGCTAAGAATAAAGCGAGGCTCCTCAAATCATCACAATCTATAGCAAAATCATTGCTTAATTTAATTGTTGTTTCTGCTGATCAAGGCCGTTGGAGAGATTCATTCTCTTATTATTATATTTTTATGAATGATTTCAAAGATTCAATTTATGCAATTAATGCAGCAGTGGCAGGCATAAAAATGATGCACCAAATGGATAAAGAAGATGTGGCAATGGAGCGATTTGAGGAAATTCTTTTTAGTGTTCCTTCGGATGTGAATGTTAAGGGCTTAAATGATGCCCTTTTGAAATATGCAGCGTTTGTTCAAAATCAATATGGTGCTTCTACGATCTTAGTGCAATTGGGTAATTTTCTTGGTAGATGCGAAGGCCCATCATTTGTTCGTGAGGCTCTGGTCTTGGCTCAATTAGATATTTTAGAAATTTTTTTCCCAGCTAATGATCAAGAAATTGAAGTTTATTATAGAGAGATAATTCGTGAATTTAATGTTGAATCACTTTCAGTTCCAGCGCTCTTGAAATTGGCTTCACACTACAAGAGTAAAGATGTGAGCTTAACGAGTAAACTATATCGTGAGGTCCTCGATCGGGGCAGTTCTAGGTATCAATCAGAGGCAATATTTGGCATGGCCAAAATTCAATCCTTATCTAGTGATCACGCGGAACTAAAATCCTCAATTCTTGGTTTTCGTAAGATTATAGAAATATTTGGTGACTTGAGGTTTCAGGAAGAGTCTTTATCCGAATTAAATAAATTATTAGAGAGCTATACGGAGTTATCTGAATCTGATGAAATTTTAATGAATAGCTCAGAATTAATTGCTTTAGTAGGTAAGCCTCGAAGAGTAGTTAATAGGAAGATTTGGAGAAATTAGCCTTAAGGATTATTAGCATTAAACTAGTTGATGCTATTTATTATATAATATTAAGATAATCTTTACACCATAATTGGTGATGGTGATTATTTCCTCATTCAACTAATTGGATTATTTGGTATATAGGTGCTCTAATTCTAACGATGTCTGTGGCAGAAACTAGCTATAAGATAGGCAATGAAAGTCTAATTGAAGTGTTGCCTAAGGCTTCTGATCGTTTATTGGGACTGTTGAAAAAACAGGGAAGAATTGAAAGCGGGGCACTTAGAGTTGCTGTAGTGGGTGGGGGCTGTTCAGGGCTCCAATATAAAATGGATCTTGTGGATGGGCCTTTAGATCGTGATATTATGGTTACTTCAAATAATGTTCGTGTAGTAATTGATCCTAAAAGTGCACTTTTTGTTACTGGATCTCAGCTGGACTGGAGTGATGACTTGCAAAGTGGAGGCTTTAAGGTTTCAAACCCTAATGCCGAAGTTACATGTTCTTGTGGTGAGAGTTTTTCGGCGTAATCACAATGAGTATGAGTACCGACTATTTTGCTGAGCTTGGGCGGGATCGCATTTTGTCTATTAATTTAGATTCTTTGCGTGAAACTTTTCAGATGAAAGCTAAAGAAGTTCATCCTGACCGAGGAGGTGATGAATCTGATTTTGATAGGTTAAATCATGCGAATTCAATATTGAGTGATCCATGTAGAAGAATAGAGCATTTATACGAATTGTTATTTGCTAGTACTATTGATTCTTCGGGCAGTCTTTCTTCTCTGGCAACGGATCTGTTTGGAACTTTAGAACCTATAATTTCAAGAGCGGATGCGATGATTAAAAAAAAGGAACTTGCGACGACAGAGATTCAACGGGCTCTTATTGCTAGAGAATCGATAGAAGTTCAAAAGAATTTAATTGAAGCTAACGGAATAATTAGATCAAGAATACAGGAGATTGTTGATTCTTTTGGTGAAATAGATGCAAGTATTGAAATAGACAAGAGTGCCGGTAGGGAACGCATGCAAATTTCTGCAAGAGATTTGGCATTTTTGGGTAAATGGGAACACGAAGTAATGATGAGGATGAGGTCTTTGATATGATTTATTTTTTTGTGTTACAAAATCATGGGGGATAAAATATTAGGAATTGATCTTGGGACTACGAATTCCCTGGTGGGAATAGTTGATTCAGGATTTCCTATATTGTTTGCTGATGCAGAGGGTGCCCGCCTTACCCCTTCAGTGGTTTATTGTGGTGAAAATTCAGACATTTTAGTTGGAGCAGAAGCTAAGAGGATGATGGCTCGGAGCCCCGAACTTACAGTTTCTTCGGTGAAGAGAAAAATGGGGGATGGTATTGACCTAATCATTGGTAATGAAAAAATGAGTCCTGCGGAAATATCTGCTCATATTTTGATTCATTTAAAGGGGATTGCTGAGGAGGCTAGTGGGGAAGTGTTTGATAAAGCAGTTATTACAGTGCCTGCGTATTTTAATGATGCACAAAGGATGGCGACAAAGAAGGCGGGGGAATTGGCTGGTCTCGAAGTGGTTCGAATACTAAGTGAACCAACAGCTGCGGCAATATCATACGGACTCGATAAATTGCAGGAAAAGTCAAAAGTCGTTGTATATGATTTTGGAGGAGGAACTTTTGACGTTTCCATTCTTGAACTTAATAATGGAGTGTTTCAGGTGCTTGCGACTTCCGGAGACACTAGATTAGGAGGCGATGATTTGGATTGTTTGATTGCTGAACATTTTTACAAGGAAGCAGAGTCCTCAAAGCTTTCAGAGGCTTCCATTAATGTTAGACAGCGTTTCCTTGAGTCAGCTAGATTAACAAAAGAGGCACTCTCTATTAATCAAGAATACACGGCCAGAATTGCTTTTTATGAAGGGACAAAAAGTTTCGAATTTAAGATGTGCCGTAATGAGTTCAATCAGATTATAAAACCAGTTATTGAGAGGACTGTCAGACACTGTAAGACGGCTCTACTGGATTCAGGGCTGAGGGCAGAAGAGGTGGATTCGATTGTTTTGGTTGGAGGGAGTACCCGGATACCGTTAGTTCAACAAATAGTTGAAGAGCTGTTTGGCAAAGCGCCTGACCTTTCTCAACACCCTGATGAGTCAGTTGCTTTGGGGGCAGTCATTCAGGCAGGAGTAATGTCTGGAGCCATGAAGGAGGTTATATTGTTAGATGTTACTCCTCTTTCCCTAGGCATTGAGACTTTCGGAGGACTTATGAATGTTATTATTCCGCGTAATACAACGATTCCAATTCGCCGAGGAGAAATGTTTACCAACGCGGTGACGAGTCAGGAAAGTATGACAATAAAAATACTCCAGGGCGAAAGAGAGATGGCTAGAGACAATTGGGAGTTAGGAGAATTTGAAATAGAATTTGAGGCGGTTCCAAAAGGTAAGGCCCGGGTAGGAATTGAATTTTACCTTGATGTGGATGGTATACTTACGGTCTTGGCTAGGGACACAGTGACAGGAAAGGACAAGGTTCTAGAAATACGAGATTCGGCAGTGGACGTTGATGACTCAAGTGTTGAGAAGATGGTTAATGAATCAATAGAAAATGCATTTGAAGATATGAATGAGAGGATTTTATCAGAAGCCAGAATTAAGAGTAATGAATTGATCCCTGCCGTGACGGAGGGGCTTGCTTTACTTGGTAATGAATTAGAGAATCAAGTTAAAGAGGAGATTCAAAATAATTTGGAAAAGGTGAAAAGAGCTATGAGCGGTGATTCTTCCAAGGAGTTGAAGGATGCTAATGACGCCCTGGATAAATCGACTGAGCCTTTGGCTGTATTACTTATAGAGAAGGCCTTAGCAGAATAACGAAAGAGTTGCTTATATTAACTTATTTATAGTATTCTGTTATTGAAATTGTAATTGATTGGATGAGTTCATCAAATTTAGTCCTAAATAAGGCGATTTAAGGAACAGACAGTGATACCTTCACGAAGAGAAGAGGGCCATGATCCCAAGAGGTTTACCGATAATTCTGATCAGGATCAGGCAAGGAAAATAGGTGCTGGAGCTGAAATTCCGCAGAGTGATGAGGAAATTATTGGGGCAATTAGTAGGGGAGATCTTGAAATTTTTTCTGCGAGGGAAATTGCAGGAGGGAAGATCGCATTTGGATGTCCTTTTTGTTCAAGACCGATCGAGCTTAAACAGCGTTTCGAAGGCAAGGAAACTGTTTGCAAGCATTGTAGCGGTAAGTTGATAGTGCCTGATCTCAATAGTGGAAATTCAGCGGTTCCATTGTCTGGGTCTGGTGGTATGGCGGGTGCGCAGAGTATTGAGTTGCCGAAACCAAAGAGAGTAGACAATAAGGATTCATCTATAATTCTATCCAGTGAGGACAGTTTTAACAAATCAATGTTAGTTCATGAGGTTGATCATCGATTGAAAAAGCATGAGGTTCCAAAATTTCTTTCGAAGGAAGAGGCAGAAGCGGGTTTTGATATGAGCTCTGCATGGAAAAGTTATCCTGAGTACAGTAGGGGAATATATTTTTATCTTAAACGATTTGGGGCGGCTCTTATGATTCTTCTTATTATCGCAACTACAGTAGTGGTAATTATGAAGCAAAGTAAATTGAGGGTCGAAAATCATCATCTTTCATCTAAGAAGGAGCCAGAGATTGCTCCTATTGATGATAAGTATTATGAAGCCCTGAAAGAGTTTTCCTCTGCAAAGACTATCCAAGAAAGGCTCAAGTATGTGAGGGGGCCTGAGTTGATAAATTCTAAGATGGTAGAGGCATATACCGATTTAAGAGATGGCCTCATTTTGCCTTCAATCGATTTGAGTTCTTTTACGAAATTTTCAATCAATGGATTAAATTTTTGTAAAATTCAAAGTTCAGTCACTACTGTTCCTCATTTTTTATATTTTCAGATCAAGGAAGAAGGGGATGTGCTGTTGGATTGGGAAAGTGCAGTAGGATACGGCGAAGTTGATGTCCGTGCATTTTCAAAATGGCCATTAGACCAATCGGTTAGGGTTAGAGTGTTAGCCAGACCTGCACAATTTTATGGCTATGGTTATAATGACCGGTCCATGAATTGTTATGCACTCACTGACTTAAGGGGGAAAATACTCATGTATGGTTATGTTAATTCAGGAGGTAAACCAGAAGAGCTTATGAAGGGGCTTGATTTCGAGGGTAATGAAAAGGGGTGGGCTCCATGTATTCTAGATCTTAAGGCTCCAGAGTTAAGTGAGCGGAGAAGGCCGATGCAGGTCCTGATTCAAAACGTTGATACTCATGGAGAAGGGTGGCTGACTCCCTGATTTAGATATTAATAGTCTTATGTGTTTTACGATTTATTTATTAGTAAACGCCAACGGATAGCAAATAAGGAAATTAGCATTTTAAAGGCAGACTTAATATTGATAGTCGATCCGGGGCTCTCATGCCAATTAATGGGAATCTCTTTCAGTTTATATCCTAGCCGCGTCAGATGAGCAGCCAATTCAACGTCAAAAACGAAACGTTTTTCCATGAGTTTATTTTGAACCTTTTGGTATGCTTTAGTTGGTAAGCACTTTAAACCGCATTGAGTATCTCTGACAGGTAAGTTAAACGTAAATTTGACGATGCTGCGGAAAATATTACCAAGTGCCTGACGTACTTTTGTTCTGTTTACTTCCTTACCTTCTCCAGTTACACGAATTGACCAGAAGCAAGTTTGCTGCTCTTCATTGTCGTTTTTTGTTTGGGATAGGAAATTAAGAGTTTCTTCAGGCGAAATAGCTCCATCAGCGTCAACGAATGCGATCCATTTATATATTTTAGGATCAGCTTCATTCCAACCTGAATAAATGGCTCCACCTTTTCCCTGATTCTGTTCTAAAATGAGAGTACCCAATAGGAGATTGAATTTTTCTTGCAGTCTTTGGACCAAGGAAACCATGAATTCCGCCTCTTTTGGGCCAGATCCATCGTCGACAGTAAGTATTTTGATTGGTAATTGGGACGCTTCTGCAGTTTCACATAGCTCCTGCAGAAAATCAGGCAATCGGGAGCTTTCTTTATAGCATGGGATTACCAGTAGAATTGAATCTGGGTCTTTCGTTGGTCTTTGAAGTGATTGATTACTTTGTAGTGTGAATTACTTCGTTTTGAAGCGGTAAATGCACACATGCCTATAAATTTCTCCAGGATTAAGAATTGATTCTGGAAAGCCGTCTTGGTTTGGGCTGTCAGGGTGCACTTGGGTTTCTAGGCAGAAAGCGTTTCTGTGATTGTAAACTTTATTTCCTTTACCAATATTTGAACCGTCTAGGTAATTTCCTGTGTAGAATTGTATCCCAGGCTGGTCAGTAATAACTTCCATAATTCTGCCAGTTTTAGGCTCAGTTACCCGAGCAGCTATATTCAGGGCTTTTCCTGTATCGTTAATGACCCAATTATGATCGTAACCTTTTCCAAATTCTATCTGTTGGTCTTGTGCTCCTATGCGCTTTCCAATTTTATGAGGAGTAAGGAAGTCAAATGGAGTTCCTTTCACAGTCGCAATTTCACCTAAAGGGATTCCACCATCATCAGTAGGGACATAATTGTCGGCGAAAAGTTCCACTTCATGATTAAGAATGTCGCCACTTCCTTCGCCAGCAAGATTGAAATAAGAATGATGAGTCAAGTTAATTGGCGTGGGCTTGCTGGTGCTAGCTTTATATTCAATTTCTAACTCATTCTGATTTGTTAACCAATAGGTGACAGTGCATTTTAAATCGCCTGGGTATCCTTCTTCGCCATCATCACTTAGATAAGTTAATGCAATCCCAGCCTTGCCAATTCCAGTGACTTCAGTGACTTTCCAGACGCGTTTGTCAAATCCAACCTCTCCACCGTGCAGATGATTGTCGCCATTGTTTGTAGCTAGCTGATAAGTCTTACCATTAATAGTGAATTGCCCTTTGGCAATTCTATTTGCGTATCTTCCAGTGATGCAACCAAAGTAGGGGCTCGCCTTGATATAACTCGAAAGTTTGTCATAGCCTAGAACGACGTCACCTAAGTTTCCGTCTTTGTCAGGGACATGAAGCTGAGTTACAATTCCACCATAATTGGTGATTTTGGCTTTCATGCCGTTTGAGTTTTCAAGGGTGAAAAGTTCCACGGAGGTGCCATCACTTGTTTTGCCAAAAGGTGCTTTGCTGACTTTCACTGTGCTGCAGTTAGATAGGATAATTGATATTAGACCAGCTCCTGCGAGCTTGGAGAGTTTAATGAGTGTTTCCATGATAAATTGTTTAGCGGAAATCTTCAATAACTGCAAGTTTCAGAAGAGCCGAATACAAAAAGTTGCTTAATTGTCTAGATTTAGGCGGAAAGGAGGCCCCGTCACCGAGGTTTCGAGACCCCCTACCACACAAGGAGAGTGTATTGATTTTTTTATTTTTTGAACTAGAAGGCCTTTCCGAGAGGTCTACTGAATAGCTGAAAGTGCTTTTTATGTAATTCTTTTTGAGTTCTCGTTATGCCTTCTTCCAAGTCAATTAAAGCCCATTGATTGGGATGTAATTCTTTTGCATTTTTGGGGTTTTTCTCAAGGTGCCTTTTGATCTGTTGTTGCAGAGCTTGAACTGTATTTTTTAAAGTTTGTAATTGTTCTCTATGTTTTTTTGAAGCTCTTTTTTCACTTACTACCTGTCTAATTAAAGCGTGCTCTTTTTGGATCCAAGGTATTGCTTTATTAACTGAATTTATTCCTCCCGCAAGCGAGCCATCAGGTCTGATGCGTGGTGGTTGAGTGCTTCTACTTCCTCCTCTTTGAGGGACCTCAGAGATTGGAGTTTCAGAGATTCCTCCACTCTTAGGATCCAGTAATGTAGGTGTTATGAAAATTAACATGTTCTTTCGGCTGTGCGTTTTGTTGTCACTTTTAAATCCATGCTTGAGCAAAGGTATCTTACTCAAGAGAGGTAGCCCGACGCCTTCGCGTGAATCATTGGCTTCGTCTAAGCCTCCAATAGCAAGAGTGTATCCGCTCTCCACTTCGAGTGGAGCAGTGAATACTCGAGAACTGGCCACTGGGTAAGAATTTCCATCAATTATTTCTGAACCTATAATGCTTGATACAGTAATTAGAACTTGAAGGGATATTCTTCCATCCTCTAGTCGCTTGGGAAGGACATTAATGCTTGTTCCAATTGGTAAATAAGAGACCGAAGAGGTTGTTGTCCCTCCTACGCCTGGCGTAGTACTTGATTGTGCAGAGAGAACGGGCTGATTAACAACGCTTTGAATTGCAACTTCGCGGTTATTTTTTGTCAGAACTCTTGGGTAGCTGACAGTTGTAGTTTCACGGTCTTTGACCAAAGCCAGTACCTTCGCTTGCACGTCTGGAGCGCTTAGAATGGCAGTCATTGGCATGTCGGTACTGTTAATCTTATTAAGATTAATATTAGTAGAAAGATCTGAAAGGCTAAGCCCATAACCTCCGTCCATGGTTCCTGACCAGTCGACTCCCATTTGTTTTCTTGGATCTTTTGTCGTTTCAAAGAACTTTACCTCGACAGCTATTAATGGCTGTGGCCTATCTACTGTCTCGAGATATTTCTCTACGAGTTGGTGTTGTTGTCTGTTAGCTATTACGAATAAGGAATTATTATCTGAATTCCATATGACTTGGCTGTTATTATTTCTGGAGCTTTGGGCAGAACTTCTAATAATGTTTTGTGCTGGATCAATCTTAGCGGGTGTGGACTGATAGTTGAGATTACCAAAATTCCCGACACTATTATCTCCAGGAGCAATTATGGCATTCATGCCGGCAGTGTTAATTCCCAATATTCCTTTGATTGCTGTTATTAGTTCATCTGCACTAGTTGAAAATGGGCTTGAAGTTCCATTGAGGCCAAGTTGCCCAGTGCCTCCGTTTCCTGCAACTGGCGAATTGGAATTGGAGCCCCGTCCATAGGTTCCTCCAGTTGTACTATTGTTACTGGAACCGAAGCCGTTAGAGCGAATATTCCCAGTATTGTTGTTGGAGCTTTTACTTATTTCACCAGTATTAAATCGTATGCGATAAGTGCGGGCGATAAGGCTTTTATCACTTAGGGGCCTCATGTGCCAAACTTCGTCTTCATAGACCAGAGAAACACCATTCATCTTGGCAATGGTTTCCAGAGCAGCGAAAGGGCTCTTATTTAGAGAAAAGGTGATTAACTTTGCACTGTCATTTCCATCTTCTGGCAAAGCGACAAAGTCAATTCCTGCGTCATCAGCTAGGAAACGCAATACATCACGGACCGACGCTCGGTTAAATTCATATTCTTTTATAGGGGCGTTGCGGAGTGAATTTGCTGCTTTTTCATGTACTGGCGACGTGTCCAATTGTGGTTGGCTTATGCCTTGATTGGTACAAATAAGGCCTGCCAGAAATGCACAAGTATTAGCTAATAATACAAATTTAGATCTATTGTTTAAACGAGGTACTCTCTTGTGGGTGTTTGTCATTCGATCGTATTGTTAAATAATCACTCAGGACGAATAACTTTTAATATCTGCCAAAAATAACAAGAATCAATAAAATAATCGCCATTACCATAATTACCATAATTAAATATGATTAGTTTACAATTTAAGCCGTAATTCTAGGGTAAAAAATTATGGGATGATAAAATATATGAAAAATCAGGCTAAAATTGGATAATCTCCTGATATATCCCCTTTTCGCTTACGTTTTTTAATAAGGATTTGAGTAATACGAGGCTAGCAACTGAGTCGAACAAGGCATCATGCCAGTTCAAATTTGGGCAATACTTCGAAATTTCGTGCTCTTTACCAATTTCCTTAACTAATCCACTCAAAGAATGACTTTTTGCATCTGGCATAAGTTTCCTTCCTAATTGCAAAGTATCTATCCATGGCTCAAAGCTATGCATTGGAAAGGTTCTGAGGAACCTTTTTTCGGTACCGGCACCATGAGCAACGACTACTTTTCCTGATAGAGAGTTATTAATTTTAGACCATAGATCATTAAGTTTTGGGGCATTTTTAAGGTCTAAATCCGTTATTCGATGTACTCGATTTGCTTGATTCTCGATGTTTCTTTCTTTTTTGGGGGAGATGAAACTCCTGAAGAGACTTTTCTTTTGGATTTCCATGCCCCTCATTGATGCCATTCCTATTTGTATAGGCTCATCCGTACCATCTTCGCCAAATCCGGTCGATTCAAAGTCAATGGCTGTAAATTCGATATTACCAAAATCCATTTAATTTTTCTGTTTTTAACAGTCCTTTAAATTACACAATTATAGATTCAGTTTTAGAATTACACTGACATTTATTAATAACGATCTTGAACAGTTCAATAAAATAAACTTTGGTAATTATTCTGTCATCTTATGGATGTTTATTTGAACAGGACATAAGATCAGATCGTCTTGAATTTATCTAATGAATCAAAAATCTACCATTTTTACTATGAGTGTTACCGCTCTTGGAATTCTGGCGATGTTATTTATTCTTTTTTTTAGTTATGCGCGACGTAATGCCGATAATAACAAATTAACTGAAATTACTAAAGGTCTGGACCTTAATTTCAGTGAATTGCCAGACACTGATATCCCTTTGATAGATAGTTCTGCTAGTGGATCGCCTTTTGCTTCATCTGCATTAGATGCGCTAAGAAAATTGTTGGCTGCTCTAGCTGCTGATTCTACTGCGCTACGTAAAGAAGTCATACTTCGATTCAATAATGAGTCCGAATATGATGCCTTTATCAAGGCTCTGACTGATCGCAATTTGAAGCTTCTAGGCAGCTCAGATCGATTCATGTCGATGAGAATTGGCTTTGAAAGTTATGGTGATCTATTTGCTGAATTGGCCAATTTGGATCCATCCTCATATGATCTTGAAACAAACTTTTTGGTGAGTTTACCTGGCCAGCCTGGTACTGGTGAATCTCCTGGAGCGGGAGATGGCGCGATTCCGTTTGGTCGTGATGCTTTAAAATTTATAGGTATTGGAGATGGGAACTTGGAATTTGGTAAAGGTATTAAAGTTGCGGTGATTGATAGTGGCATTCAGGATCATGAAACTTTTTCAGGGAAAAATATATTAGAATATGATCTCGTAAGGGATGCTAATGGAAACCTTGTTCCTATAGATTCTAATAATGGTCATGGGACGGCAGTGGCTTCCATTATTGCAGGTAGTGACCCTCGCTATTCGGGTGTGGCTCCGGCAGCAGAGATTTTAAGTTATAGAGTGCTAGATAATGATGGGTATAGTGATAGCTATACTCTCGCAGAAGCTATTATTCAGGCTGCCGATTCAGGAGCTGACATCATTAATATTAGTTTAGGATCTAAAGGTGACAGCGGCATAGTTCGTCGAGCAGTTGATTATGCTAACGATTCGGGTGTTTTGATTGTTGCGGCTACAGGTAATGAGGGTGTGAATTCAATTAGTTTTCCTGCTGCAATTGAGGGTGTTGTTGCGGTCGCTGCAAATGATGCGCTCGGGCAACATGTTGATTTCGCAAATTCTGGAAACAATCTTCAAAATGGAGGGATGACAGCTCCAGGTTATGCGGTATGGGCTGCTTGGCCTGAGGGTGAGGCAGTGAGTTTTAGTGGTACTTCTGCAAGTGCACCGTTTGTTTCTGGGGCAATCGCTGCAGTAATGTCTGAAAATCAGGGAATGTCAGCTCTTTCCGCTTATGAACTACTGCAGAATTATTCGAACGAGGCCGGGGCTCCAGGCAATGACATTGTTTATGGTGCCGGGAATCTAAATTTGGGGCGTGTATTGGAGCGTAATGTTCCCAATATAACGGATGCAGGGGTAGCTAGTTATCATTATGATCCTTCAAGTGCTGAGCTCGGCGGGCAATCAAATACTGCTCAAGTTGTCATTGAGAATAGAGGAACTACGGCGCTTCACAATCTGACGGTGCAGGTCGAATCAGGATCAGCTGAACGTACTTATAATGTATCATTTATTCCTGTTGGAGAAATTGCTGTATTAGAAACTCCTGTAGGATTTTCTTCGGGTATTACAGAGGAGGGGCTTCCTGTATCAGCGACAGTGATTGTTAATCAGAATCTGAATGGTGAGGATCGTGATGTCAGTGACAATTCACTCAGTAAGAAGATCGAGTTAAATTCATCAAAGCAACCTTAGGGTTTATGAGGCAATTCTTATTCTTTCTTTTGATTGCAGAGGAAATATTTTTAGGAATAAATTTTTGATCCAGATTCTTTGAATTCTTGAGACTTTTCTTCCATGCCTGATTGAATCGCTTCCTCAGTATTCATTCCGTTCTCGTCAGCGTACTGGCGTATTTCATCGCTTATTTTCATCGAACAAAAAGTGGGTCCGCACATACTACAGAAATGGGCCGTTTTTGCTCCGTCTTGCGGGAGTGTTTCATCGTGAAATTCACGTGCCTTATCTGGGTCAAGGCTCAGATTAAATTGATCATCCCAACGAAATTCAAATCGAGCCTTTGAAATAGCATTGTCTCTTTCCTGTGCGGCAGGGTGTCCCTTTGCGAGGTCTGCTGCGTGGGCAGCAAGCTTATATGTAATAACTCCTTCCCTAACGTCTTCCTTGTTTGGTAAACCTAGATGCTCTTTTGGAGTCACGTAGCATAGCATGGCGCATCCGTACCATCCGATCATGGCAGCGCCTATGCCGCTGGTAATGTGGTCATAGGCTGGGGCAATGTCTGTAGTGAGTGGCCCGAGTGTATAGAATGGGGCTTCATGGCACCATTCGATTTGTTTTTCCATATTTTCTTTAATCATATGCATGGGGACGTGACCTGGCCCCTCGTTCATTACTTGAACTCCTTTTGCCCATGCCCGCTCAGTGAGTCCGCCTTGCGTTTTAAGCTCGGCAAACTGAGCTGCATCATTTGCATCTGCAATTGATCCTGGTCTTAAACCGTCACCAATTGAAAATGACACATCGTATGCTGCCATAATATCGCAAATGTCATCCCAGTGAGTATAAAGGAAGTTTTCCTTATGATGAGCGAGGCACCATTTAGCCATTATTGATCCACCTCTGCTGACGATGCCGGTCATTCTTGTTGCGGTCTGGGGAATGTAGCGAAGTAATACTCCCGCATGTATTGTGAAGTAATCGACGCCCTGTTCTGCCTGCTCTATTAGGGTGTCGCGGAACACTTCCCAGCAAAGATCTTCTACTCTTCCATTTACTTTTTCTAATGCCTGATAAATGGGCACTGTCCCTATAGGTACCGGGGAATTGCGAATAATCCATTCGCGGGTGGCATGTATGTTCTTCCCTGTGGATAGGTCCATTACCGTGTCAGCTCCCCATTTAGTTGCCCATCGCATTTTTTCTACTTCTTCTTCAATTGAGGAAGTGACAGCGGAGTTTCCAATGTTGGCGTTGATCTTAACTAGGAAGTTTCTTCCTATGATCATGGGTTCAGATTCGGGGTGATTAATGTTTGAAGGGATGATTGCTCTGCCCCTCGCGACCTCATCTCGAACAAATTCTGGCGTAATGTGTTTTGGTGTTGATGCTCCCCATGAATCTCCCTTATGAGCAAAATTCATTACATTACGAGGATCTTTTTGGTTGTCCTGGATAGCTTGGTAGGCGGCTTCTCTACCAAGGTTCTCGCGGATGGCGATGTATTCCATTTCTGCAGTGATAATTCCTTCGCGAGCGTAATGTAATTGTGTTACTGGGTCAGAACTGTTTGACCTAAGTGGACTGCGTTTCAGGCCTGGGTATTCTAATAGTCTGTTCTTTGCCTTTTTCTTTTTATTGTAATTTTCTGCGTGTTTGTCAGATAGATATCCATTATCTTCCGGCTTTGAAATCCGGCCATCGTATTCTGTGACATCACCTCGATTGAGAATCCACTCTCTTCTTAGGGCCGGGAGGCCCTTAGTTACATCGCCATTGAAATTTGGATCGCCCCATGGCCCGGACGTGTCATAAACTTTTATAGAATCATTGGGCTCGATGAGGCCGTTTGGTTTTTCACTGGCTGAAAGAGATATTTCTCTCATCGAAACTGCAATATCTTCATAGTTCTTTCCGTGACAGTAAATTCTCTCACTGTTGGGGAATATGGGATCACTATCGATGGATTCAGAAGAGGTAATCATTTCTTTTTACTTAGGGCTGTTAGAGGTATTTAATAATTTTGGCCTCGGTAAATAGGCGGTCTGTCCCATAAGTATATGAACTTATAAAAAGACTTCCTACGTCGGCATTATCCGTTTCAGGTTCAAAGGGTGCCGCCAATGGTGGCGACTCTCAGCTGGCGAGCCAGCTCTCCCGCTTCTTATTTTGATCTGATATTAATTGTACGGATCTAAGTGGTCAAAACCAATTCGTACTCATTAATACTTTTTTCTGTTTACTTAATTAAGTGAGTAAGTGCCTTGTGCAGAGAGGGATAGGTTAATTTGTAACCTAGTTCTGGTATGCGTTTTGAGTATACAGACAAGTCAGCGAGTAGAGTTTCTTCTGCCATTTCTCCGAATATCAATTTAATTAAGATTTCCGGTGCAGGTAAAAGGGTAGGGCGATTCAATAGTTTTGCTAAGGCATTAGTGAATTCTTTGTTAGTTACTGGTTCATCTGTCACCGCATTAATAGGGCCGTTCCATCTATTATCAGATAAGGCTTCGTTAATCATGCCAACAAGATCATCAATCGAAATCCAACTCATTCTTTGAAGCCCGGACCCTATCCGACCTCCTAGCCCCAGTTTCATTAATGGAAGCATTTTCTTTAAGGCGCCACCAGCAGGCGTTAGCACGACACCAATGCGCATAATACATACTCTAATATTTGCTTCGAGTGCAGGGTTTGTCGCCTCTTCCCAACATTTGCATACAGTGGACAAGAACCGTCTTCCCGGGGACGAATCTTCAGTATGGGATTCATTGGAATCTTGATCATAATAATTTATTCCGGAAGCGCTAATGAGGACTTTTGGAGGAACGGGTAATTTTGCGATTGTTTCAGATAATAGTCTGGTGCCCTTTTCTCGACTCTTTGAGATTTTTTCTTTTTGTGATTTACTCCATCTGCGACTCGTTATGCTTTCTCCGGCCAAATGAATCACAGCATCGAGTTGCTGTGATTTAGATAGATCAATCGAGTCCGATTGTGGATTCCATTTAATGTCTTGATCATCGATGGGGTTTCTAGTCAGACGTATGACTTTGTGTCCTTTTGTTTCTAGATATGGAATCAAGTGGTTGCCTACCATTCCTGTGGCCCCACTGATTAATATGTTTTTAGCTTTCAAGGTAAGTTTATTAGTAATGTATAGTTGCTGGGATTTTCCCATGAAATTTTTCTTATAAGTGATTCGACATGATCAACTAAATGAACGAAATTTACCTTAGCTTGGATCTGAATTTAGCATCATAAATCATTGGATCTTTTTTATGCCTTTAGTCGTGATCAAGAAAAGTAAAGAAAGTCCAAAGATGACGCCTCGCGGTAAGGGTCTAGTTGGAATGTCAGTTGCTATGATTGTTATTGGCTCAATGATTGGAGAATCTTTAATCGTTCAGTTGGGTGTTTTTGGGGTCATTGTCTTATTTTTCGCTCATTATGCTGCGAAGCAAAACGCTAAAAAATTAAGGATATTAAGGAGAATTCCTAGGACTGTTTTTTCGGGGCATGATTTTAATTTTGAATTGGAAATAACGAATAAGAAGCGGTGGATGAGTTCTCGTAATATAATGATCTATGATCATTATTTGCCGTTTTCTGAGAAAGGTTTTGCCTGTGATTTGATTAGACCTGGGCAGAGCCTGACTGAGGACTTTGGGACTCGGGTAGTGGAGAGAGGAACCGTCAAAGGGAAGGGATACCGAATCGTTTCGGATTTTCCTCTTGGACTATTTCATGTAGTGAAGCGTCGACGTGGGATGGAAGTGATGCAGGTTTATCCAAGGCCAATGGTTACCGCAGCTATTAAATCGACGGTGGCCGGTGGAGGTGAAGGGAATTCGTTAATGTCATTTATGAACAATAATGATGGGGAAATATGTGGATCTAGAGAATTTCAGAAAGGGGATAAAGTGAATCAGATTATTTGGCCTGCTTATGCAAGGATAGGACGACTTTACGTGCGCGATTATGATTATTCACAGCCTCAGAGATATTCTTTGGTTTTCCATTCCTATTCTCCTTCCGGGAAACTTATTTGGCCGGAAGTCTTTGAGCATGCAATTAGTTTGGTCACTGGTCTAATATTAATGTGTAGGGACCAGAATATTCCTTTCGAAATTTGCGGTCCTTTCACTGGATGGGAAATGATTGAAATAGAAAATCCTCGTTTTATTTCAGAAGTGCTTAAATGTTTGGCTGGAGCTCAGCACGATCCCGAGTCTGATCTTGAAGTAGTTTCCAAAGTGTTAATGACTCTGTCTGGCACTCATCCTGTCTTCGTGATTAGTGAGGCTTCAGTTGACACATGGGCTGATAAGTTACCTCAACTTCCAAGAGTCATTAATTGCGTTGATAACGAGGTCTTAAAGTCAAAGAAACCTAAGCTAAAAGATTTTCGTAGTGTGGCTTAATGCGGTTATGGATAGCGTATTTCAGATTGGTAGTTTCGTTGTTTTACTTGGTTCTATTTTGTTAATAACTTGGTTATTTTCAATTAAGGGGAATTCTAGTCGTAATGTCATTACTTCTCTGAGTTTTTATATTGCGGTTTCGATTTCTTTATTTTTCTTTACTGCTAACGAAGGGGAAGGATTGATGAGTTTTTGGGTGGTGCTTGGGGCGATGTCTTTGTGCATTGGTATTATGGTCTGGGCCTTTGAATGGCGAGTCGATCGGTTAAGATTTGTTCTGGCTCATAAAAGGAATGATTCTTCATGGTTCCTGTTGTTTGGTTTTTCTGCCCTGCTGTCTGTGCTGATAACGTTTCTTTTTGTGAGGCCATTGCCTCTGGTTGGAACCCAATTTGTTAATTTGGGACAATCAGTCAAAAACACCTTGCCTTCTCTTAGTGAAATTACAGATAGGATAAGAAATACGACTCAAGTGGGTAATGATGAATCAGAGCAAACCAAAGTTTCAGGTACTGGTTTTGATAATCGCAGAGAATTGCCAAAAAAGGGAAATATTAATCTAGGTAATCAAGAAGTGATGTATCTGCGGATCCCTGATGGCGGAGAATTTAATAAATTCATTGCTCGGCAAAATTATGTCCGGAATGCAGTCCTGGACAAATATGTTGGAGATGCTTGGGAGTCCTTGAGCATGGAAAAGGAATGGCGTTCCGATGAAATGGATGGAGTTAAGGATGATTGGGTCAGGCTCGCTGAAGGGAAGGGTATTTTGCATGAGATTTATTTACCTGTGTCTGGTGGAGCTGGGTTGCCTGCGATTCAGAATCCATTGGCCTATAGGTTGAAATTTATAATTGGTTCAGGTTTTAATTCGTATCAGGCTGAACTTAGAGGAGCAGTTCGTTATCAGGTCGAGTCTCGGCCCCTCATCTGGTCAGAAATCAGGGGAGAGGCTCAAGGGATTTCTCCAAGAATTAGTCCTGACCTTCTTTCTCCAGCGAAAGGTAATTTGGGCCGTAAAGTTAAATCTCTATTTTCTGAAATTACTGAGGGGTTAATTTCTGCACCCGCGAAGTTGGATTCGATTCAGAGTTATTTAAGGTCGGAGTTTAAATACAGTACAGAGGTTAAGAATCTGAAAAGCTTATCAGCGATGGAGAATTTTCTATTTCAAGAGCGTGCTGGATGGTGTGACTATTTTGCTTCTGCTGCGGCGCTCCTTGCTCGTGAGGCTGGATATCCTTCGCGAACAGCTTATGGATTTTCTGGTGGGAGAGCCTTCACTGAAGGAGGGATTGTTTCTTATGATGCCTCAGATGCTCATGCATGGGCTGAGGTGCTGGTGCAGGGGCATGGCTGGGTAGTTTTTGATGGGACTCCAGTTGGAGCTGGGGCAGCGCGCCTCCCTGCACGGTCGAACATTGAGGATTTAAAAGCCCCGGAACTTTCATCATACAAGGATGCCCATGAAAGTGAGAACAACGTTGAGATTGCTAAAGATCCTGAAGGGGATAAGAGAACGCAGCTGATTTGGCTTGCTGGTTTGTTGGGTCTACTTGCTCTCTTTTTCTTGAAAGTATTTGTTAAGAGCTTTATCAAAAAAGTAAAGAAAAGTGACCTGGATGGGCCATCAGAAAGGGAGCTTTATTTGGACCGAGATGCTCCGCCCTATTTGTTGGAGTTTTTAAGAATGTGTTTAGAGCTTGGTCGTCCCAAGGCCAAGGGAGATACGATCAGAGAGGCTATTCAAAGGGTCAGGGATGAGAAGGAGTTTGGGGCCGAAGCGTTTCACCTTTTAGTGAATTATCACTATGCCGTCCGATATGCCGGATCTGAGCGTGATAGAGCCACAGAAGCAGCGCTAAAGAAATCGTTCCGCCGTCTTCGTAAGGGAAGGGGAGCCGCTCTTTAATTCTCTACGATCCAGATGTTTCGGTAACGGACAGGGTTGCTGTGGTTCTGTAGATGAATATTGCCCTGACTGGATCTCTTTCTGAGATTTACCTTATCGTGAATAATAATGCCATTATGCTTCACAGTCATAATGGGCGGGGTGTCCTTGGTGGCTGCCTGAAATTCAACGTCGTAAGTCTGCCAACGGAGTGGAGGATAACACATGTTAACGTCTGGTTTTTTCCACTTATAGAGGCCTCCGCATTCGTTTGATTCGCCGGAAAGTCCAAATGAGTCAAGCATCTGTGTCTCGGTTCCAAGCAAATACATTCCGCTGTTTCCACGGCCCTGACCCCTTGCCTTTGGCATGTAGGGGAGCCTGAACTCAATGTGTAAGGTAAAGTTTTTGAAGTCATTGCGTGCAGAGTTTACTCCCTCCATTAGTAATCCGTCCTCAGTCTTCCGAGCCCCAGTCTTCCAGTGCTGAAGAGAAGAGCCGTCAAAGAGCTTGATTGCGCCTTCAGGTGCCTTCATTCCCATTGTAGGGCTTTTTCTCTCAACGCGATTGAGTGTTCCGAGTGCCTTCCCCCCGGCACTGTAAATGGTGAGCTTTCCTTCTTTCAGAACAGCAGATGATCCGCCTTCTTCTTTTTTGAAGGTTACTGATCCGTCATCGGCTTGCTTTGCCTCCGATTGGGCTCTCTCACTAAGGTCCCAACCATTGCCCGGAAGCCCTCCCTCGAATCCTACCGCATTAAAGATTCCGTTTCCGAGCGCAACGACTTGAATTCCTACAATTGACTTGTTTCCGTTCCCTTTCGTGTAGGACCCCTCATATTCACCTTGGATCGAGAAATCAGGATCTTTGGCAGCATCTTCAGGTGTAGAGTAAGCGCCTTTCTTGTCCGGAGCTGAAAAAGCATAGGTAAGAAAAATTGAGGAGAATAAGGTTAATTGGATCAGTGGCTTCATGTCAGTGCAAGTGTTCCGGTTAGAGTGATTTCAGGTAAGCTGTAATATCTGCAATGTCTTGTTCAGAGAGTCCTTGCTGAGCTGCTGACATCATCAATGAGGATTCCATTTTCCCCTGACTCTTGACTCTCCCCTTTGGAATGGTTTGAGTTATTCCTCCCATTGATTGGATGACTAGGGGGTCGCCGGCAGATAGTAGTCTTCCCTGAATCTTAATTCCGTCCTTAGTTTCAATTTGGTAGCTATCATAACCGCTAGCAATATCAGCTGAAGGATTAATGATAGATTGAATGATTACTTCGGCAGTTTGCGTCTTGCCATAATCGGTCAGAGTGGGTCCGTATTCAACGCCTGCCCCGTCAATGTGGTGGCACATGTAGCATCTAGCAGCAACAGTCTTACCACGAGCAGGGTCTCCTTTCATTGCAAGAATTTTGGCAGTGGGTGCATACTCCCGTTTGACTGGCGGAGGCAATACGGCACCGACAAGTTTTACGCTTGAAGGGTTATAGATGCCTCGTGACTTGAGTGACCCTACTATGTCATGTTCTTTCCATCGATGATTTCGATTGTTCAGGAGCCACCAAATTGCTTCGGCCTTAGCTCGTCCAGTGGCTCTTTCAGCGACAGCGAGCATAGAATCAGCTCCTAATTTTGACTTGATAAACGCTAAGGCAACCACAGCCGCTTTCTTCTGGGCCTCAGGAACTCCTGATGCCATGGCCCTTCCTGCCAACATTAGTGCTGATTTCTCAGGGTGCAGCCTCCATACAATATCAGCAAACTCTTTGCTCCATTCTCTTGGTTCATTGCTTCCTATTGCCCTTCCAATTGCATTATAACTTTCGGTTTCCTTTCCTGTAGAAGCTATGCCTAGTGCGTCTAGGTAAGTTCTATCCTTGCCGTCGTAACCCTTTGCTAGTGAGACTATGTGTTCTCCTGCCTTATCGAACGAAACGTTACGGAGTGACGTTGCCAGTTCTCTCCGTACTGCGGGATCAGGATCCTCCGATATTTTCTTGGCTAAAGGTAGGGTGTCATTTTCTGAACGCCTCAATGAACGGACAGCGGCCAGACGCAGACGAGGGTTATCTCCATTTAGAATTTCCTTTGTCAGCGCGACTCCAGAATCCCCCAGATGAGGAAGCAAGAAAGTTGCACGGGCTGCGATGTAAGGATTGGGGTCTTTTAATAATTCTTTAACGGCAGGAATGGCTTTGTCTTTTTGTTTCTTTAGAGCTGTGAATCCAAGGTTGCGGACATTCGCCGCATTGCTTTTGATAGCAAGAATTTGTCCTTCAGTTGAATTGAGATCGATCTTTGGTGTGGTGGATTTGAATCCTTTAGGCGCGACGCGGTAAATTGCTCCCGAGAGTGTGTTGTCGTGATCCGCATGGCCGCCGACTCTTGGATCATACCAGTCAGCAACATAAATGGCTCCGTCCGTTCCAACGACAACATCAGATGGGCGGAACAGTGTCTTTGCCTCATTATTGGTTCTACCTCCTTTAAAATCAGTTCCGGCGAATTCCTCAGCAGCATTAGTTGTTAAAAAGTTGAACCTTTCAAGCTTAAATCCTGCACCATCCTGAACAGGTAAATATCCGAAGACCACATTTCTGGCTGGCTCACAGCTTAATAACAATCCACCTGCATAAGCCTCACCCAGAGCCCCTCCCTCGTAGAAACAAATTCCCGTAGGTGATCCGCCACCATAGACGTCGCCTGATGGCATCGTTCCTGGATCTTCCTGTCTCCATTCTGCGATTGGAGTGGATTGGCCTGGGCGCCGATCTGATTGCCAGCTTCTTTTGCCGTCAGCAGAACAGAATCCTGCATTGCCATATTCGAGAAGGAAAGAAGTCCTTGATGCAGGAGGATCATCATTGTCATTTTGAAAAACATCACCGAACGAAGTGATAGTCTGCTCATAACTGTTACGGAAATTATGCCCAATGACTTCTACATTTGTTCCATCCGGATTCATGCGGTAAGCTGTTCCTCCGATCCATACGTTTCCATCATCGCTTTCCTTTCCTGCTATCTGGCGCATCTGATAAGCGCTACCAACACGAAACGTTTTACCTGACTTATCGGTGAACTGCGCTCCGCAGTTGCCATGGTTCCAGTACCACTTTCCGTCCGGACCTGCAGTTACTGAATGTAGAGAATGATCATGTTGCTTGCTATTGAAGCCTGTGAAAAGGACTTCCCGCTTGTCTACTTCTGGATCAAATTTTAAGTCTCTGTTAACGTCGGTGTATATGACTAGGTCCGGGGTCATAGAGACAATGATCTTATTGTCAATGACAGCAACTCCTAGTGGCGCTGTAAGAAATTTTTCCTGAACGAATGTGTGAGAACTGTCTGCCTTGCCATCGCCATTAGTATCTTGAAGTACAACTATACGGTCACCTTCTGGCTTTCTGCCTCCGTGCCGGCGATAGTTGACTCCTTCCGCTACCCAAATTCTGCCGTCCTTGTCTATATCCATGTTGGTGGGGTTGTAGAGCATGGGTGACTGTGCCCAGAGGGTGACTTCTAGATTTCCGTGAGCAGAGAAAAGCTCTAGAGGAACGACTTTGTGCTCAGCTTTTGATACTGAACAGATAACTAAAACGACAATTAATTGGTAAAAATAGCGGATCATTACCTATTTATAGTGTCCTGAATATGAATCTTACACAATATTGAAATTTGTTTCTCTGATATAAAATATCCACTTGCACCAATCCAAACCACTAAGCATATTCTCCGCTCGGCAAATCCTGCGTAGCTCAGCGGTAGAGCGGGTGGCTGTTAACCACTAGGTCGTTGGTTCGAATCCAACCGCAGGAGCCATTGCCGAGATTTTGCTCTTTGCTCCAAAAGCCGTCTTTTCAGGACTCTCTTCCTCACTATCAGAGTCCTTACCTAAGTTCTTACGTAAATCTTGTGAGTCATCTTTAGACACGTTTTGACACCCTGAGAACATTTTAGGTGAGTCTATAGGTGAGTAATTGGAATTGGTCTTAATGGATGGGAGTTTACTAATGGCGTCACCGACTGGCATCAAGTTAGCGTCATTGTATGTGATGGCGGTCAGCCTTGGGTCGCTGTGGCGCATGGCCTGCATAGCGACGGCCTGATTGGCTCCATTGGAATGAAGAAAAGTGGCGAAGGTGGTTCGCAGTGCATGGAAGTCGACTTGTCTTCCTTCTTCGTCCTTGAATGGAATACCCACTGCCTCGAGATCTTTTTTATAGAGATACAATCGGGAAGGAACTTGGAGCAAAATGGAAGAGCCACGTAAACTGGAGGTGCAGTTCAGCCGATCAGCAGTCGATCAGATTGCACTGATCTTTTCAGCAGCAGCAGGAAGCACGTATTCAATACAAGTCTCTTCAGACATGAAGAGCTGGGAATTGTTGGAGTCAGAGATCGCGGGTGCAGACGATGATGTGCAGAGGACTTTCCCGATCAGCGGAAGGGAACGCTTCTTTAGGGTGCTTAAAAACGGACTGGGTGAGTAGTCACCCTGACCAACGACCCATGATTCATTGTTCGGGGATTGATTAAATCAATGCTCATATAAAGATTATCAATGATTTCATGATTTGTTAGAACTTACGATTATGTTAGTGTTTTGGAATGAAAACGATCATCCCTTTTCTGATCCTATTAGGTGTTATTTGTAATGCGGAGCCTAGAACTTGGACTGCTATTAATGGTAAAGAGGTAGAGGCTGAGTTTGTTTCCAATGAAAAAGGTATTGTTAAACTCAAACTGAAGTCGGGCAAAGTTTTTGAAGTGCCGCTCAATAAACTATCCAAGTTGGATCAGGATTTTCTTAAAGCGGATTTTTCCCCAAAGGGACCAACGAGTGAAAAAGATTCCTCAGACGGTTCAACTCCATTGATAAACGAGACTGATGTTGAGCAAATACTGAATGAGGCTATCGACGGTAGTTCTGGGTTTGAAGAGCGGGACGGCCGCCTTTACAACGGATCAGAACCATTGAGCGGGTGGGTAAGGTGGGATGATTTGGAAGACCCAACAGTCTTTACTTTTTTCAAAGACGGCAAAGAGGATGGCTCCGAGATGGGGTGGTACAAGAACGGCCAGAAGGCCTACGAAGGGACGTACAAAGACGGTAAACTAAATGGCTTCGAGGTAGGGTGGTACAAGAACGGTCAAAAGGCTTATGAAGGAACGTACAAAGACGGAAAGTTGTTGGTTAAAACCGTGTGGGTGCCTGAAGGCGGTAAGTGCCCTAACACGAAGTTTAAGAACGGAAATGGGACAGTTTACAACTATTGGGACAACGGCCAGAAGTCGTACAAAGGAAAATACAAAGAAGGTAAACAGGATGGCCTCCAAATTTCTTGGTACGAGAACGGTCAGAAAGAGTTCGAGGGTATCTACGCAGACGGAAAAGAGAATGGTCTCCACACGGAGTGGCACGATAACGGAAAGAAGTGGATGGAAGTAACCTACAAAGACGGAGAATATATTTCTGATAAATTCTGGAATAGTAAAGGCGAAGAGGTTGAGACTTACGAGGAGTCAGAGTTAGAGGATCTTAAAATGATAAGCGATGCTGATGTTGAGCGGTTTGCGAAGAATGCAATTGAGATGGACGAAAATGTAGAGAGACCAGACTACACTGGCTGGTGGAAATTTGTCCATAAGGGGCAATTACTAAATCTCGCTCAGATGAAAAATGGCAAACAAGATGGCCTTTATATGACTTGGCATGATAACGGCAAGATAGCGTCGATTGCTCGCTTTAGGGAAGGCGATTTCATTCAAGGACAAAAATATTACCCAACAGGCGAGAAGCAAGCGACAGAGAGTCTTACCAAAAAGGTCACTTGGCATAAGAATGGCAAAAAGGCCCACGAAGAAACGGGTTCATATTACAATGGAGCAGGAGGAGCAGATGTCATAAAGTTCTGGAACGACGAGGGGGAAGAACTTGAAGATGAAGAAGGTTATAAAATGTTACTTAAGCTCTCGAAAGCCGATCAGGAATTCCTTAAAAGTAAGTCTCCTTCAAAGGAACCAACAGATGGAGAGGCGCTATTAAAGTTCTTACCTTTAATTAGCGATGACGATGTTGAGCGGTTTGCCAAGAATGCAATTGATAGCTCCGATGATACTCTTAATTATACTGGGTGGACAAAAGCTGTTAATGAGGGGCAATTGGTAGAACTCGTGCAGTTAAAAGACGGCAAACCAGATGGCCCTTCCATGCTATGGTATACCAACGGACAGATAGCGGAGTGGTCTCTCTACAGGAAAGGAGAAGTAGTTCAGCTCCAAAATTATTATAAAACAGGCGAGAAAAAAATGATAAACAGATGGGGCATTGGATTTAACGTTTGGCATAAGAATGGTGAAAAGGCTGTCACCATGCGATTTCGAGCGGTGCAGGGCACACTAGAACCACTACAACAGATGGAAATGAAGTTTTGGGACGAAAAGGGTGAAGAAATGGATCAAGAAGAAGGCATGGAAATGATGGGTGAGATCGAATCCGATAGTTAGATTGTTAGCTGATTTTGGCGTGGGCTGATGGTTCTTGAGTTGGGGATCTATGCCCCCTGTCCATGTGTCACCGACCATTAGCGGTGGTTAATGATCCATGAGCTCCCAGCCACTGTTCCCGTTATAATCTTCGGTGGATTTTGTAATTGGTCGGTTAGTTGTGCGGTGTTAGGGTTTTGGGATGAGAATGATAATCCCTTTTCTGGCATTCTGTTTAGTCGCCACTTGTAACGCTGAGCTAAGAACATGGACCGCTGTTAATGGCAAAGAGGTGGAAGCTGAGTTTGTATCTAACGAAAAAGAGATTGTTAAACTTAAGCTGAAGTCGGGCAAAGTCTTTGAGGTTCCTGCTAACAAGTTATCCAAGGAAGATAATGAGTTCATTGGTTCTTTGGCTAAACCTGAGGGCGTTAATTATAATGAATTAGAATTTCCTAAAGGTATCGCTTTTTTGAAAGGTTCAGATACTCCATACACAGGTAAAGCTACCTATTATTATGAAAACGGACAGAAGCGGCGGGAAGAATACTACAAGGACGGCAAGTTCCATGGGTTATGGACTGAGTGGCATAAAAACGGGCAGAAGAGTAGGGAAGAAAACTGGAAGGACGGCAAGATAGGGCTAATGGTGGGGTGGCATGAAAACGGGCAGAAGGAATCTGAATGGAACTACAAGGACGGCAAGATTTCTGCAAAGTATTGGAACAGCAAAGGCGAACCTGTTGATTCCGAGGAAGAATCCAGTAAATAACCCATGAACCCCGTACCCTTTATCCTGCTCGCCATATCACTGCCCCTGCTTCTTGGGGGGTGTGGGGAGAAGGCTACAGTTGAACCTGTTGCTGATGTTAATCCTGTGTAAAGTGTAATAGGTTCAAATTCGAATAATCTCTACTAATTATGATCGTCAA
>Ga0163108_10000313_pt1 | contig 36280 bp, 30 predicted proteins | sample Fk1155metaG_FD_109644 | JGI IMG/M metagenome (GOLD analysis project Ga0163108, IMG submission 109644) | Marine microbial communities from the Central Pacific Ocean - Fk160115 155m metaG | ecosystem: Environmental > Aquatic > Marine > Oceanic > Photic zone | place: The Central Pacific Ocean...
GGAAATTACCCTGCCAATTATAACGATACTATTGTCTTTTGCCCTGATCTAAACACAGGCACTAAAATGTCTGTTTCTTTTGGTATAAACGCAGGTTCTCAATTTGATGTTGACGGAACAGATTCTATTTTTGTTTATGATGGTCCTAATGTTACTTCTCCTCTTTTAGGAGCACACAATTCCGTAACAAACCCCACTGGTTTTTCTTACCAAGCAAGTTGGAACAACCCTTCGGGATGCTTAACAATTGTTTTTATCTCTGATGGAGCAATAGAAGGAACTGGCTGGTTGGCAAATGTACAGTGTGGAAATCAATTCCAACCTTTCGAGCCACATCTTGAAGCATATATAAATGGCATAGGAGCAAATGCAATTAATCCAACAGATACAGGGTATGTTGATGTTTGCTATGGAGACAGTATTTTATTTATTACCAAACCAAGCTTTCCTTATTCATTAGATAGCACAGGTTATGGCTATTCACAAAACGTTAACACCAATATTGTTTTTGATTGGAACATCACTGATGGAAACACATACCCATCAAATGACTCTATATGGTTTAAGCCCCCAGCAAGAGAAGGCTATTTAATCGATCTTAAATTAACCGACTTATTTCCTCAAAATGAACGTATCCGGTGTAAAGTTCGAGTTTCTTTAATTCCTGATTTTTCTGGAACTGGTCCCATTGATGATACTGTTTGTATTGGAGAAAACACTTCTCTTTTAGGCGGAGTAACACAACAGGATACGGTTGGAATAAATATACCAAATGGATCCTTTAATCTAGGTGGATCTTATGCTGGACTTACTTATCTTCCCGATGGATCTGGACAAAATTACCAGGCTCCCATTAATATTTCCGGGTTTCCTGCTGCATCAATAATTGACGACCCTCAAGACTTAAATGAAGTTTGTATTACTATGGAACATTCGTATTTGGGAGATCTTGAAATATGGCTAGAATGCCCGAATAGTAGTACCGTAACATTGGTAAACTCTTATAATCCCGGAAGTATTGCTGGAGGATTTGGTGGAGGAGGAACTTTTTTAGGTGACCCTATCGACGATTTTGGCGGTGGCGGACCAGGAGTTGGTTGGGAATATTGCTTCAGTTCTGTTTTTAATACTTGGAGTGATATGCCAACTGAATTTGCTGGAAACAATACCGTTTTTATTAATATTTTAAACGGAAACAATGCAACTGGAAATTCCATGAACCCTGCTGGTGTATATGAACCTGAAACCTCTTTTTCGGCATTTAATGGTTGTCCTATAAACGGCACATGGACCATTCATGTTCGAGACAATTTGTCTATTGATGATGGATATATCTTCGAATGGGGATTGTTTTTTGACGCCTCTTTTTTCCCCGGACTTGGGAGCTACCAAACAAATGCAGACACAAGTTTTTGGAATAGTGACCCCACTATAATTTCTGGACAAAACGACACCATTTTAGTTGTTCAACCAAACGCTTCCGGAACGTTTTCTTATACCTTTAACATCATTGACAACTTTGGCTGTTTATATGACACTGTTGTCCAGATTGAAACCGTACCATTACCAACTATTTTTGACGATACAATTGATTGTGATTTATTTCACACCATTCAAGGAACTTTTGCTTTTGCGGGAGGAACCTGGTCGTGTGCAGACACCGCTATCACTTTTTCAGATCCAACTATTTTAAATCCAATTGTGTTTTCATCTACGCCCGGAACTTACACTGTTGTCTTTACTGATAATCAATGCAATCAAAGTGACTCTGCAAAGATTGAGTTCCCTCCTTATATATACACTCAGGTTCTAGACACAATCATCTGTGAAAATTCTGAAACCACAATTTTTGCACAACAAAATGCAACAGCAGAAAACTTTATTTGGAATACCGGCGAAACTGGACCTCAAATCACGGTTAGTGACACAGGAGATTATATTGTAACCATTTCTAATTATTGTTATACTTTTTCTGATACAGCAACAATAGAAAACAAAATCTGTGATCTTAAAGTTCCAAACATTATTTCTCTTTCATCAAATGCTGGAAATAATTTATTTCTTATTGAGCATTCTGGAGTCGTTGAATTTGAATGTGTTATCTTGAACCGATGGGGCAATATAATTCACATATATACAGATCCCTTGAGCAGCTGGGATGGTAAAACATCAAATGGAGAACCCGTAGAAGAGGGCACCTATTTTTATAGAGTAAATGCAAAGTTTGAAAGTGGAGAAGAAGTCCAAAAGCATGGTTTTGTTTATGTGAAGCCCTAATATTTTATAAAAATATTTTTTGGTTCTGTAAAAAACCTTAGAGCTTCCCAACCACCTTCTCTTCCCACTCCTGATGATTTCATTCCACCAAAAGGAGTTCTCAAATCTCTAATTAACCAAGAATTTATCCACACGATACCTGCTTCTAAATTATCTGAAAACCTATGTGCTTTCTTTAAATCATTTGTCCATACGCTTGCAGCTAAACCATATGTCGTTGAATTGGAAATTTCCAATGCTTCTTGCTCTGTGTCAAATGGCATAATAGTTACCACCGGACCAAAAATCTCCTCTTGATTTGTTCTACAAGAAGAAGGCAAACCCTCAATTACTGTTGGTTGAATGTAATAGCCTTTATCATATGGGGGACTTAGTTTTTTTTGCTTACCTCCAATTAAAATCTTCCCTCCTTCTTCTTTGGCTAATTCAATACAAGATAAAACTTTTTCCATGTGAGCCTTTGAAACAACTGCTCCCATTTTTGCTTTCGGATCAGATGGATAAGATACTTTATGCTTTTCTATTCTTTGTAAAAAAGTTGTTTTAAACTTTTCATAAATTGGTTTTTGAATTAATATTCTTGATCCACATAAACATATCTGGCCTTGATTTGCAAAGGAGGAGCGTACAGTGGTTTTAATCATTTCATCAAAATCACAATCTTCAAATATTATATTTGGATTTTTACCTCCAAGTTCCAACGATAATTTTTTAAACATCGGAGCCGCTGTTTTAGCTATATATTCTCCAGTGTTTGTTCCTCCAGTAAAAGAAATCGCTTTTATATCAAGATGTTTTACAATTGCATCCCCTGCACCACCTCCCAAGCCATGAACTATGTTTAAAACTCCTTCTGGGAAACCCGCATCAACAAATACCTTTGACAACAAATAAGCTGTATACGGAGTTACTTCTGAAGGCTTTGCTATTACGCAGTTGCCAGCAGCCAAAGCTGGAGCAATTTTCCAAGTGAATAAATACAAAGGAAGATTCCATGGCGATATACAGCCTACAACCCCTATTGGTTTTCTTGTGGTAAAGTTCACCCCAACCCTTTCCATGTAATGAGATTCTGAAGAAAAGTGAAGAATTGCTGTGGCAAAAAACCTCAAATTTGATATTGCTCTAGGAATATCCACAGATTGAGCCAAAGACAGTGGTTTGCCATTATCTTTGGATTCAGCTGCAACAAACTCGTCCATTCTCTTCTCAATTAAATCAGCAACTTTCATTATATGCTGACTTCTTTTTTCAATTCCTAAATTAGACCAATTATTGAAAGCTTTTTTTGCCGCAACCACTGCCAAATCAACATCTTCTCCTGTAGATTTTGGAATTAAAGAATAAATCTCTCCATTAGATGGATTGTAATTATCAATATAATCTTCCTTAATGGGATGACAAAGAACCCCATCAATGTAATTTTGAATTTTTTCCATTGCTGATAAAATTATGAAAAATGAACGTACAATTTGGTTTGATTAAACAAGATCCTAAATATTTAATTCGTGCAACTCTCCTTTTTTCACTTCTATAGTTCTACCTGGAAACTTATTAACCATTGACAAATCATGTGTTGCCATTAATATGGCTGTGTTTTCTTCTTTTGATAGTTTTTTTAATAAGCGCATAATTTCTTGGCTTGTTTCCGGATCCAAATTACCTGTTGGCTCATCAGCAAGTATTAATTCTGGTTCATTCAACAACGCTCTAGCAATAGCAACTCTTTGCTGTTCACCTCCTGATAATAAAAATGGCATCTCATTTAACTTTGTCTCCATTCCAACCAAACTCAAAGCCTCTATTGCTCTTTGTTCATTTTCTTTTTTATTTTTATTTCCTGTTGCCTTTAACACAAAAAGCATATTATGAACAATACTCCTGTCCATTAACAATTGAAAATCCTGAAAAACAATTCCAATCTTTCTTCTTAAAAATGGAATTTGTTTTCTTTTCAATTTATTTAAATCAAAACCAACAACGCTTCCCTCTCCGTTTACCACTCCCAATTCTCCATATAAAAGCTTTAAAACACTGCTTTTTCCAGACCCTGTCTTTCCAATAAGATAAACGAATTCTCCTTGGTTAACTTTAAGAGAAACATCTTTAAGCACCTTGTTGTTTTGAGATTGATGTATAGTAATCTCTTCTAAATTAATGACAAAAGACATTTTTTTTTAACAAATATCTCAAAATATTATGCTTATAAAGGACTTTTATTTGATTTATCTTAACAGCTATGCGTGAAAAACTTTTAATAATACAAAACACATTCACGTTCTTCATTGGTAACTTTACTTGATTCAATCCATTTAAATGAAGAAAAAACTAATTTTTATTGCCTTTGTTCTTATTTCATTTGGTTTTTTTGGACAGGCAACTAAAAAAATCACCTCTGTTTATAATAATTATTATATAGGAGAAGAACTCTATGAAAAAAAACAATATAGTTCGGCAAGACATGAATTTCAAACCTTTCTATCAAATCATTCGCAAGCTGAAGATCCTTTATACATCAAAGCTCGCTATTATGATGGACTATGTGCGCTTTTGCTTTATAACAACGATGCTATTATTGTTCTTGAAAAGTTTATTAAAGATTACCCAGAAAACATCTTTGTAAATAAATTATATCTTGAAATCGGGAACTTTTATTTTAAATCAAATAATCTTAAACAAGCAATTATTTATTATGAAAAAGTAGACAAACTATCTCTTGAAAAAAAGCTTAGAGCAGAATTTTTATTTAAAAAAGGATATTCAAACTTTAAAAAAGGCAATGTCAATACCGCTAAAAATTCTTTTCAAGAAATAAAAGACGGAACGTCCTCATACTCCAACCCTGCTCTTTATTATTACTCTCACATTTGTTATGATTCCAAGCAATTTCAACTTGCTCAAACGGGGTTTATGAAACTATACAAAAATCCCAAATACAAAGAAAAATCTTCTAATTATATCATTCAAATAAAACATCATTTTGGAGATTATGTTGGTGTTGTAGAATTTTACAATTCTAATTTTGAAAACACCGATGATTTATCTCTTGACCTTATACACCTGACAGGTGATGCGTATTATCAACTAAAAAACTATTATGATGCTATCCCTTTTCTTATTAAATATGACAAAGCCTCAAAGACCACTCGAGAAGATGATTATGCTTTAGGTTATTGTTATTATAAAACAAATCGTTTTTATGAAGCAATTAGAAAACTAGACAATTTGTTGAGGCCTGGAGATTCTTTATCTCAAATTGCATTTTATCAAATCGGGGACTGTTACCTCGAGCTTAACAATCTATTATCTGCTAGAATTGCTTTTCAAAAAGCTTCTGAATTATCTTACAATTCAAAAATAGCAGAGGATGCGCTATATAATTTTGCGGTTATTTCATTCAAATTAGATATTAATCCATACGATGAATCTGTTCGGGCCTTTGAAACCTATATAAACACTTATCCAAATTCCAAACGAAAAGAAGACGTTTTGCAGTATCTTGTTAATGTATATAACACCACAAACGATTATGAAAAAGCATTAAAATCGATTGAAAATCTTAGTCATGCAGACGTAAAACTTAAAAAAGTTTATCAAAATGTAGCATATAACTACGGGGTAGAGTTATTTCGCAAGAAAAAGTATTCAAAAGCAATTGAGATCTTTAATAAAGTTAAAAAATTCCCTCTTGATTTATCTATTCAAAGCAAAGCAAAGTTCTGGACAGCTGAATCTTATTTTAGATTAAACAAAATAAATGATGCTATAAATTCTTATCGTAATTATATTAATAATCCATCTGGAAGTTCTGAGAAATTAAAAAGTGATGCATATTACAATCTTGCTTATGCATACCTACAAAAAAAAGACCTCGATAGCGCTATTGTTACTTTCCGATTATTTACTCAAGGAAAAACCGATAACAAGAAAAAACTAGCTGATGCTTTTGTTAGGCTTGGAGATGCCTATTACACAACCCAAAAAGATGAAGAAGCAATTAAATACTACAATGAAGTCCTTAGTTTAGGAGTTGGATTTGAAGACCAAGCACTCTACAATATTTCAAAATCCTATGGGTATATTGACAAAGAAGATGAAAAAATAGAAAGTCTACTTTCCATTTTGGAGAAATATAAAAATTCAAAATACTATTTATCTTCTCTTTTTGATTTAGCACACTCCTATAAAGGAGTTAAAAAAGATTATGTTAATGCCATCAAATATTTTGAGCTAATAATAAAAAATTATCCAGAAGCATCATTCATGGCAGATTGCAAAGTAGAAATTGCTGACATCTACTATAAAGAATGGAAATATGATCAAGCAAAAGAAGCATATCTTGAAGTCTTAAACAACTACAACATCAATCATGAAATTTGCGAAAAAACTGTTCGTGGTTTAATGGTGGTTTATACCGCACTTAATCTCCCAGAAAAAGCAACACAACTTGCAGAAAATCATTCTTGTGTACAAATAAGCAACAATGAAAAAGAAAATATTTACTACAATCCTGCTTTTAAAGAATATAGCGATAGTTCATTTGTTAGTGCTATTGAAAAATTTGAAAAGTATATAAGTACATTTCCTCAAGGGATGTATATCAATGAAGCTTTATATTATTTAAGCCACTGTTATGAAAGAGAGGGTATGCATGAAAAAAGCATCGAAACCTATGAGAAATTAGCAAAAAGACCTGTAAATATCTATTCAGAATATGCAGCATCTACTGTAGCGAATGAAATGTATAATGCTCAAAAAAATGAGCTTGCTTTATTTTATTATGCAATCTTGGAAAATGTAGCAACAAAACCAAATTCTGTTTTTAATGCACAATTAGGTGTGATGAGAAGTGGTTTTCTTCTTCAGAAATATGATACTTCCAGTATTTATTCCAATAAAGTTTTGGAAAATGTTTCTCTAAGCAATACTCTAAAAAAAGAAGCGCATTATGCTCAAGGAATGTCCAACTTTCATCTTAATCGATTTGAACAAGCGACAAGTTCTCTTCATTGGCTAGTCAACAACACAAATGACATAATGAGATCAAAGGCAAAATATTATCTTGCTGAAATCGATTTTTCCAGCAATAATCTTAGCGCTTCAGAAAAGAAAATAAAAGAGTTAATAAAACTAAAACCTAATTATTATTATTGGGTGGCCAAGGGGTTAATATTACAAACCAAAATCAGCATTCAAATGGATGATCTATTTCAGGCAGAACAAACTTTAAATTCTATTTTAAATAATTATCCCGATAAAACAGATGGGATAATTGAAGAGGCTAACGCTTTGATGAAAGAGTTGCTAGAAATAAAAAATTCACCCAAATCAGTTGTTACAGAAGATGAGAAAACAATTGAAATTAATGAGGAAGGAAATGAGGAATAAAACAAGAAAACAAAGCACAATTAAAGCATTTTATTTGCTATTAGTGGTTTTTGCTATTTGCCAATCGACAAATTATTTTAGTCAACCAAATGATGTAATAATAATTACTGGCGAAGGTTTAAGGGAGGTAGAACCAGCATACCGAATAAAAGAATCTCCTATATTAATAGACACAACTATGCTAACAAAAGTTTCGGAATATCCAAGGCTGTCTTTGCACTATGAATCAAAAGCAATTGCCAATGCAATTGCACCAGGAAAGCTTAAAAACTCAAGAAGGAACATTCGTTTATACAATGGTTATGCAAAACTTGGAATTGGCTCTCAAATAACGCCTATTGCTGAAATTCAATATGGCTCTTCAAGGGATAAAGAACATCAATATGGTGTCTATGCCAAGCATTTGAGTTCCTACAGCAAAATTAGAGATTACGCTCCCTCACAATTTGACCGAACAGCTCTTGGATTATACGGATCGATTTTAAAAAGAAAATTCTCTCTATCGGGCAGTTTAGATTATCGTACTCATGGGTTTCATTATTATGGGTGGCCAAACAGTAGTGACACCATACAATCTATTGATATTGCACAAAGATATCAGAACATCGCGTTTTCAACTAGATACTCTTCACACAAAAAAGATAGTGCAAACCTCAACTATTCCATAGGATTTAGATACAACCATTTTAACACAAAAAAACCACTTGAAGATACTCTTTTCGCTTGGAGATCAAGTGAAAATAATTTACTGTTTAATACCAAGTTTTGGTACAAACATGGAAAAGAATTGTTTTCAGCAGATTTAGATGTAAAATATAATGGATTTATATATGGGATGCCAGACAGCTCTCTTACTTTAATTGATACAGGATATATATTAAACAACACTATAATTAGTTTAAAGCCAAATATTATCACGCAATTTATGGATAACAGATTCCGGGTAGAAGTTGGTTTGAATTTATCCTTAGATATTCATAATGAAACCAAATTCTATGTGTTTCCCAAGGCAGAAGTTAAGTATTCTCTTTTTAATGACATCTTTATTCCTTATGCGGGTATAACAGGAGGAATAACACAACAAACTCTTAGTAAAATATCTACCATAAATGAATTTGTAGTCCCTCAGGTTCATTTAAAAAACGAAAAAAATCCTTTTTCATTTTACGCTGGAATTAAAGGTGTTATCAGTAATCGAATGAGTTTTAACTCTTCATTTAATTATTCCTCAATTAATGATAAATTGTTTTTTGTACTTGACACTAATAATTTAACCCCGAGTAAATTCAATTTAATGTATGATTCCTTAAATGTCAGTAAAATTGAAGGATCGCTTTCTTATCAAATCTCTGAAAAATTAAAAGCAGACGTAATTGGACGATTCTACTCCTACGAATTAAAAAACAATTCTTATGGATGGTATCTTCCTCAATTTGAATTTATCACAAGAGCTTCTTACAATCTACATAGTAAATTTATTTTCAATTTTGATTTGTCTGTTGAAACAGGAAGAAAAGCATTATTATTAAGTGACGAAGAGGGGTCTTATGTCGAAAACAATCAAATAGTAATGGACTTAGGTCCTCTTGTAGACATGAATTTGGGAGTCGAATATCGTTACAATAAACGAATTTCTGCTTTTATTCAATTCAATAATACTGCAGCACAAAGATATATGAAGTGGCACAACTATCCTGTGCAAGGGTTTCAACTCATTGGTGGGGTAACCGCAAGGTTTTAAGAAGACATCAATTTGCCATTTCGCTCATGAATTTGATTCGCATAAGGCGCAATTCTTCTTCGGAATACAAATTATCAAACTCTTCTTGAGCTAAGCCCAAATCATCTGTTTCTGCATCAGAAAAATAATCATAAATCTCCTCTTGATTGTCAGAGTCTAAAACGGAGTCTATGTAATAATTGATATTGACTCTTGTTCCCGACGAAACAATTACCTCCAGTTCATCTATCACTTCATCAAAAGATTTTCCTTGAGCTTTACCAATGTCCTCCAAAGGGATTTTCCTGTCAATATTTTGTATTAATTTCACTTTTAATCCCGATTTATTTACAATTGATTTTATTGTAATGTCTTGTGGTCTTTCGATATCATTGTCTCTGACATAATTTGAAATCAAATCTAAAAAAGGAACTCCATATCTAGTCGCTTTACCAGTTCCCACACCCTGAATATTAGTTAGTTCCTCTACGTTTACTGGATATTGGAAGCACATGTCTTTTAATGATGGCTCTTGAAAAATAACATAAGGCGGAATGTTTCTTTTTCTAGAAATCTCTTTTCTTAAATCCAATAACATTTTATAAAGAATATCATCAAATGCCGCACCTCCCGAGCCTGTTTTTACAATAGCAGAGTCTCCTTCTTCTGTATTATAATCTCTTTCTTTAATTAATGAAAATGATTTTGGAGAATTTATAAATTCTCTTCCCTTATCGGTAATTTTAAGCAAGCCATAGGAATCTATTTCCTTTTGCAACATTCCCGACAAACACGCTTGTCTAATTACTGCATTCCAAAAGAAATCATCTTTTTCTTTTCCTAAACCAAAAGAATCTAATGTCTGGTGGTTAAATTGTTTAATGTCAGTAGTGTCATTTCCTGTTAAAAAAGAACAATAATGCTTGGCCTTATGCATTTGGTTTAATTGATCGATAACATTTAAAAGCATTAAAACATACTCTCGACCTTCCATTCTCTCCTTGGGCACCTTGCAATTATCACATTTTGCATCACAGTTTGCATCATCGTACTCTTCTCCAAAATAATGAAGAATATATTTTCTTCTACACACCGATGTTTCAGCATAAGAAACCATATCAAAAAGAAGTTGTTTTCCAATTTCTTGTTCGGCAACAGCTTTTCCTTGTAAAAACTTTTCTAACTTCTCAATGTCTTTATAACTATAAAAAGAAAGACAGTTCCCCTCTCCCCCATCTCTTCCCGCTCTTCCTGTCTCCTGGTAGTAACTTTCAATTGATTTTGGAATATCATGATGTATTACAAAACGAACATCTGGCTTGTCTATTCCCATTCCAAAAGCTATGGTAGCAACAATAACATCTGCATCTTCCATTAAAAACATATCCTGATGCTTTGCCCTAGTAGAGGAGTCAAGTCCCGCATGATATGGAAGAGCATTTATTCCATTAATTTGTAAGAGTTCCGCAATCTCTTCCACTTTTTTTCTACTTAGACAGTATACTATTCCGCTTTTTTCTGCATTTTTTTTAATGTATTGAACAATTTGTTTTTCAACCTCTTTTTTGGGCCTTACCTCATAATTGAGGTTGTCTCTGTTAAAAGAAGACTTGAAAACAACTGCATCAAGCATGTTCAAGTTTTTTTGAATATCGTATTGAACCTTTGGTGTTGCTGTTGCAGTGAGTGCTATTATAGGAACATTTGATATCTGTTCAAAAATCTGTCTTAACCTTCTGTATTCAGGTCTAAAATCATGACCCCATTCTGAAATACAATGAGCTTCATCAATCGCAAAAAAAGAAATCTTTACAGAAATAAAAAACTCTATGTTAGAAGCTTTTGTAAGAGATTCTGGAGCGACATAAAGCATTTTTGTTTTCCCCGTTGATATATCGTTTTTAACCTTTGTGGTTTCCGTTTTAGATAAAGATGAATTTAAGAAATGGGCTATCGATTCGTCATTGTTAATATTTCTAATAGAATCCACCTGATTTTTCATTAATGCAATCAATGGGGAAACAATTATTGCGGTTCCATCTAACAACAATGCGGGAAGTTGATAACATAGTGACTTCCCACCACCTGTCGGCATAATAACAAAAGTGTTTTTTTGATTTAAAACATTCTTAATTACTTTTTCTTGTTCCCCTCTAAATTTATCAAATCCAAAGTAATTCTTTAACCCCCGCTTAATTTGAATCTTTTCGCTAATTTCCACTTTCTTATCTATTACAATATATTAAAGAGTGCTTAGTGCTTTTTAATGAAGACTAGTAAATATAGGAATTTTTTTTAGGAGTTGGAGTTCCCCTATACAGTAAATAAATTAATAAATAAAGAGGCAGCCTAAAAAACAAAGAAGATTAATATAGCTCCGTCTTTAATGCAGAACGATAGTCTTTTATTTCTTCTCTATTAATTTTATGATCTGCTTTTTTAAGCAATGTCAATAAATACAACAAGTTTTCCTGAGGGGCTATTTCTATAGGGTATTCATTTCCTTCATCATCTTCTTCATATTGTGCATCTACAGCAAAATCATCATTCTCCTCCAAATACTCATAAGTCAACCTTAAAACCTTTGTGACAAGTGGGTCTTGCTCGCGCAAAGCAATTTCCCTCAACTCTTTAAGAGCTTGAATTAGCTTTTTCACATTAGCTCCTTTCTTTGTTGTTAATTCTATTAACTCTGTTAATTTTTCGTTCGCTGCGTGCGTTTTCATAATTTCAAATAAATTAATATTTGAGCACAAAAATAACTATATTAAACAAATAAGAACGATAATAATAATATATTATTTTTCTATTCTCATTATTTAATAATTCATATGGTCTAGCGCAGTATATTTGCAATAAGAAATGGATTTTATAGAATTTGTCCTTAAAGCCGTAGTTACTGGGTTTATTCTCAGTATAATGATTGGTCCAGTTTTCTTTGTTTTACTCGAAACAAGTATAACAAAAGGCATTCGTTCAGCAATTATTTTGGATGCCGGTGTGCTTTTTAGTGATATTATTTATGTTTTAATCGCTTTTGTTTTTTACTCAGAAGTTGCCTCATTAAGCACTGGAAATTATGCTGAATTATTAAACATCTTAGGGGGAATTGTATTTATCGCCTATGGTGTGGTCTCGTGGTTTAAAAAAATAAGTGTTTGGAGTGAAAATGAAAAAATTATCCATATCCCTCAAACAAAGGAATACATAGGGCTTTTCGTTAAAGGATTTGTTTTAAATCTTGCCAACCCAATGGTTATTTTTTATTGGTTTAGCATCATGACTCTTGCTTCAAGCCAAGCTCAAGATGGCACTGAACACAATTCAATTATCTTGTTTCTTTCCATTATATTGATCACTTTTTTTTCTGTTGATATTCTCAAAATTATAGGCGCAAAATACTTAAGGCCACTTGTAACCAAAAAAGTACTACAAGGTTTAAATAAATTAATCGGAATTGTTTTTGTCGTTTTTGGACTTTTTCTGTTTTTTAAATTAATTCAAGCACATATCTAACTCTAATATGAAGTTTCTCTTTTTTTTATCTTTTCTTTTTTTTAATGGAATAAATCTCTATTCACAAAAGGTTTTAAAAGAAAACCTTTCTCGTCTTCAAAAAACTTATTGGGATAAAGAACATCGAAAACTTATGACTATTGGTTCCTATTATCGAAACATAAAAAATCAAACAACCAAAAAACATGGAAAATGGTTGTTCTTTGATAATACGGGCAATCTTATTGAAAAAAGAAACTATTATAAAGATTCTTTGCATGGAGTTTCCTTAATTTTTCATGAAAATGATAGCGTTAATGAACAAAGTAATTATTATCTAGGCCTTTTAGACGGCACATATAAACATTGGGATGACAATGGAACTCTTTTAATTAGTGGAAACCACATCCTTGGTCAAAAAGCAGGTAAATGGCAATATTATTATCCAAATAAAAAATTAAAACTCGAAGAAGTTTATCTGCCAGATTATTGTTATAAACTAAATTATTGGAAAAATGACTCTCTTCACTCTCAAACCATTAAGAATGGATTTGGTAAAGCTATAGATTATTACGATAACAAAAAAAGGAAAGAAGTCTATACGGTTGAAAATGGAAGATATAACGGTTCATTTATAAAGTTTTCAGAAAGAGGAGTTGAAATCACTAATGGGCATTATAAAAATGGAAAAAAAGACAGCGTTTGGCATTCTTTTTACATTTCTGGAATGACCAAAAAAACCTGTTTTTATTCTATGGATACTCTTAATGGTGAATACTCCACGTTTCTTGAAAATGGAATGATTAAAACCCATGGTTTTTTTAGCATGGGAAAAAAAACAGGAGAATGGTTTTGGAACAGGTCTTCAGGCAAAAAAGATATGACAGGATCTTTTGTAAATGGCTTACAAAATGGAGAATGGAATTACTGGTTTACCACAGGAGAAAAATCCTACATCGCAAGTTTCTTAAATGGAGTTAAAAATGGAAAATGGACCTATTTTTATAGAAATAAAAACAAATACAAAGTTTGCCATTATCAAGATGGAAAAAAATCTGGGGTCTGGAAAACTTGGTATGAATCGGGGGCATTATTAATGATTGGTTCCTATAAAAACAATTTAGAAGAAGGTGTATGGCATAACTATTGGGAAAATGGAGTAATAAAAAACTCCTCTGAATTTAAAAATGGAAAACTAAATGGAAATTGGACCTCTTTCAATCCTGATGGCAACATCAAATTAGTTGGTGAATATAAAATGGGCATGCAAACAGGAAAATGGATTAGTTTATACAATAATGGGCAATACAAAGAACTAAAAACTCTGAAAATTATAAAACAGAAATCTAAGGCAAACGACGTTGTTTTAAAAGGAAGAGAACATAACTTAAGCGTAAAACATGGAAGGTACGAAGCTTATTCAAGTAAAGATTACCAAATTCTAGAAAAAGGAGTTTATAAAAAGGGGAAAAAACATGGAACGTGGCATGCCTATCATCCTGGAGGAAGGGTTCCTTCTGTTGTAACAACCTATAAAAAAGGAAAGCTTCATGGTTTATACAAAACATATTCAAGAAGAGGGAATCTTTTACAAAAAGGAACGTATGCAAAAGGTGTTCGGCACGGGAAAATGATTTTTTACAACTCTAATGGAAAAATAATTTCAGAAAAAACTTTCAAATTTGGCAAAGAAATCCACCTCTATAACAATAGAAACAATTTCAGACCTTGAAGAATCTACACATTTTAAGGCATGCCAAAACAAATCCGTTTTCATCTTCAGGAAAAGATATTGATAGAGAATTATTACCTAAAGGGATAAAACAAGCTCTATTATTTAGAAAAGAAAAAGCCTCTTGCATCAACAATATTAAAATAATCTGTTCCCCTTCTCAAAGAACAAAACAAACTTTAGAACTAATTAAATCAAACTTAGGCTACTCCATTGTGGAATATGTTGACATTCTTTATTTAGCCTCAAGCAATGAAATTGAAAGCCTAATAAACAAACAAGGAAAAGCAAAAGAAGATCTCTTTATTATTGGGCATAACTTTGGTCTATCTGATCTAGTTTCAAGTGCTACAAACAAAGACATCTATCTTAAAACCTGTGAATATGTTTGTCTTCAAATCAATATCAATTACTGGGAAGAGTATGTGGAAGGGTTAGGAAAAATAAGTGATTCTTTTAAATCTCAGACAAGCTAAACTATTTGAATCGAATCAAGACAAAACCTTTTTCGACCACCTGATTAGAAACAACTTCTATTTTTTCAACCTCTCCTGCCCCCTCGGATTTTAAAATATTCTCCATTTTCATTGCTTCAAGTGACAACAAAGAGTCTCCAGGATTTACAACATCTCCAGGTTTCACAAAAACTTCTATCACTCTTCCGGGCATTGGAGCTTCTACTAGTAAAAGTTTTTTAATCTTTACTTTATCAAGGCCCATCGATTTTATTAACTCTGAAAGTCTATTTTCTCTTTTTAGTTTAAAAATGCGATGATTTATTTTTATTTGCATAATTGCTTTTTCCACATCATAGCTTAAAAGCTCTGCGTTAAATTTTTGATCTTTATAGTCAATTTCAAAAAAACGCGTATTGTGCCAATGTATTTTTGCCTCCCCACTCAAGAGAGCTTCTTTACCATCTATAATCCATTTATGCATACAATATAAAAGAGTTTAAAATTAATTATTTTGTTTTAGTACTTCTAAATATTGATGAAATTAAGCTAAAAAGAAATATTCTAATCCTAAAAACCCAAGATGTAGTTCGATTAACCATATATGGGTATGTGAAAGTTTTTTTACTGAAAAAACAAACACAAATAACGACGCAAACAAAAGGAAGTCAAAAAACACAAACGATAAATTATTTAACGGTTTAAAAAACAAGCTTGAAATATAAAACACAATTAACAAAATTATTAGTGCAATTCTTACTTTTTCAAAATCATACTTAACAGGCAAAGATTTGAATTCATTTTCAACTATAGATATATCCTTTACATCATCTATCACAGAAAGAATAAAAAAATAAAAAAAATGAAGAAAAACAATACACGATAAATAAATTTGAAAATCAAAATCAGTCATTCTTAAAACTGGTTCAAATAATATCAATGTCCAACAAAGCGATATAAAAAGAGGTTTTCCTATGGGGTTATTTCTAATTTTTAAAAAAGGAAGAGATAAAGAATAAAAACACGTAAGAACAAATAAAAACAACCAATAAAATACGTTTTGCGTAAAAAACATAATAATAACGATCGACAAAAACACGGTAAAATAGAGGTGTTTTTTAGGATAAAATGTTAAAATCAAGTTTTTTATTATCGCCTTTAAAGAATTATTTTTAACTCCCGTGCTTTTTCTAGTTAAATGCACATACACATAAAATACAGATAAAATAACCAAAGATGTTTCTACAAAACAAAATTGATCTAAAGCAAACCAGCAAATTGAACAATACAAACACCCCGTACACAAGGCAAGTAAAAAGAAACGAGTAAAAAATATAAGCTTTCTATTCTCCTCTAAATGCATATTAAACACAAATTTAGCACTTCTTTTGTTTTTAAAAGATTTAAAAAAATTCTTTCATGTTTATTGAAATTGTACCTTTACTCCCTCATTTTTATGACTTATAATTAATCTCCTATTAAAATGAAGTTTGATCGTTCTGATTTTGATAATAAAGAACTTTTATCAATTTATAATAAACTTATACTTCCTCGATTAATTGAGGAGAAAATGCTTATCTATCTTCGGCAAGGCAAAATAAGTAAATGGTTTTCTGGATGGGGTCAAGAAGGAATATCTGTTGGCTGTGCATATGCTATGGAAGATGAAGAGTACATTTTACCGATGCACAGAAACCTTGGTGTATTCACAACTCGTGACATTTCTCTTTATCGATTATTCTCTCAATTTCAAGGAAAAGCATCTGGTTTTACAAAAGGTCGTGATAGATCTTTTCATTTTGGAAGTCAAGAACATCGAATAATCGGAATGATTTCTCATCTTGGACCACAGCTTGGAATTGCTGATGGAATAGCCCTTGCTGAAAAATTAAGAAAAACTAAAAAAAGCACCCTTGTATTCACTGGTGATGGCGGCGCCTCTGAAGGAGATTTTCATGAAGCAATTAATGTTGCTGCCGTTTGGGATTTGCCTGTTATTTTTGTTGTTGAAAACAATTGCTGGGGACTTTCAACTCCATCAAATGAACAATTTCGATTCAAACAATTTATAGACAAAGCAATTGGATATGGAATCAAAGCTCAGCAAGTTGATGGAAACAATGTGCTTGATGTAATTTCTGCTGTTAAAAAAGCAAAAGAAGAACAGAAAAAAAATCCTGCGCCAATTCTATTAGAAATGATGAGCTTTAGAATGCGGGGACATGAAGAAGCTTCCGGAACTAAATATTATCCAGAAGGATTGCAAGACAAATGGAAAGAAAAAGACCCCATAACAAATTTCATTAGCTTTTTAAAAAAAGAAAAGATTCTATCTGATAGCCTTGAAAAAGAAATTATAGATCAATATAAAATAAACATCACAGAATCATTTAATAAATCGAATACAGAAGAGCATATTACAGCCTCAGTTGAAAAAGAATTAAATGATGTCTTTTATTCTTATGACTTTCAAGAAACACTGCCGGCCACCAAAAAAACATCCGAAAAAAGATTTATAGATGCCATTTCTGATGGCCTTAGAGAGTCCATGAAAAAATACCCTGAAATGATTATTATGGGTCAAGATATTGCTAAATATGGCGGCGCATTTAAGGTGACACAAGATTTTGTAAATGTTTTCGGAAAAGAGCGTGTAAGAAACACTCCATTATGTGAATCTGCGATTGTGGGAGCGGCTTTAGGTCTTTCTATTAATGGAATAAAATCAGTAATGGAAATGCAATTTGCAGATTTTGTCACCTGTGGATTTAATCAAATCATAAACAACCTTGCAAAGACTCATTGGAGATGGGGACAAAAAGCGGATGTCGTTGTGAGGATGCCAACAGGAGCTGGCACTGCTGCTGGTCCATTTCATTCCCAAAGCATCGAATCCTGGTTTTTTCATACTCCAGGACTTAAAGTTGTTTACCCTTCGTCTCCTTATGATGCAAAAGGCCTTTTGAATGCCGCTATAGAAGACCCTAACCCTGTTTTGTTTTTCGAACATAAATTTTTATATCGATCCATTAAATCAGAAATTCCAGAAGATTATTACACTCTTGAAATTGGGAAAGCTAATCAAGTTAATTCAGGAGGAGATATTTCCATCATTACATATGGAATGGGAGTTCATTGGGCTTTAGAATTAGTTCAAACAATGAAGGATGTTTCTTTTGACATTATTGACCTTAAAACTCTTTTGCCTTTAGATAAAGAAACTATTTATAATAGTGTGGCGAAAACAGGTAAAGTGCTTGTACTTCATGAAGCGTGCATGACTGGTGGAATCGGGGCTGAAGTTGCGGCATTAATTTCTGAATTCTGTTTTGAAAATCTTGATGCCCCTGTTAAAAGAGTTGCATCTCTTGACACTGCCGTTCCTTTTGCCGAACAGCTTGAAAAACAATTTCTTGCAAAGAATCGACTAGCCGAGGCTATAGAAGAACTATTAAAGTATTAATCACCTAACTTTTAACTCGCTTAAAGTTTGAATAAATTTCTCATGAATTTGATCATCCTTATGCTGCCCATTTAATATTTTCCACTGGCCATTTACGAGAGATCCTTTATACATCGATGGATCAGAAGAATAAACCAACATGTTTGAAAGGTTTTTGACACTTGTTAAGTTGACAAGAGGATGTTCCTCGGAAATAACCAATGCATCTAAAGATTTCCCTATCTCAAAATAAGCCTTTTGATTCACCCCCATTGCTTTTCTTCCATTAATCAATGCATTTGCCAATGCAATATTGCCATTATCTCCACTCAAATTATTGCCAAAAGTATTTCTATTATGAGTTACTAATCTCTGCCCATAATCTAAAATCCTTAATTCTTCAAAAGGGTTAAGACCAACATGACTATCCGTTCCTATTGACCATTTACCCCCTTTAATTAAAAAGGAATTTAAAGGGAAAAGGCCGTCCCCAAGGTTTCCCTCTGTTGATGGACACAGTACGACATTTGCCCCACTCCTTGCAATTGCATTTATTTCTTCATCGACAAGGTGTGTGGCATGAACTAAATGGAAATCATTATCCAATTGAACATTTCGATTAAGCCATTCAACTGGCCTTGCTCCTAAAAAATCAATAGAGTCTTGTATTTCTTTAAGCTGCTCAGAAACATGAATATGTAATGGAATGTTTTCTGATTTTATTTTAGTTAAAGCAATAATATTTTCTGGTGAAACAGCCCTCATAGAGTGAATGCCATATGCAACACTTGCCTCTTCATAATTTTTTGCACTTAAATTTGATGCCTCAAGAAGTTTAAGATAGTTATCTAATGAATTTGAAATAAATCTTCTTTGTTGTTTTTCTGCTGGTCGTCCAAAACCACCATTCTGATAAAAAATTGGAATCAATGTCAATTTGATCCCAGTACGTTTTGCAGCTGCAACAATTCTTTCTCCCATTTCTGAAAGATTATCATATCTGCCTCCATTTAAGTCATGATGCAAATAATGAAACTCTGCTACATGAGTATATCCATTTCTTAACATCTCTTTATATAGCATTGATGCAATATTCTCCATTTGATTGGGAGTAATGTTCAGCGCCAAATCATACATTGCTTTTCGCCAACTCCAAAAATCATTTTGGAGTTTTGAATTAGAAACCGAATGAAGCTCTGCCAACCCTGCCATGGCATATTGAAAAGCATGAGAATGTGCATTTTGAAAACCAGGTACAGCAAAATCTCGAAATCCTTTTCTTTCACAATCACTACAAATTGACTCAACAATTCCTTTTGTATTCGTTTTTATAACAACATTTTCTTGCCATCCATCTTCTTGCAATATAGCTTTGAATAGAAACTCACTCATTTATAAATGAAATTAAATTATTAAATGTAAAAATTAGATGTTGTTTTATTTTTTCTGCTTTTAAAAGATCATAATTCAATTCATTATTAGACATGTAAAGGTCTTTTGACATCTCAAGCTGCAAGGCATTAATTCCTTTGGATGGACTTCCTTTTGACCTTGTTAAAAATCCTCCCTTGAATGGGTGATTATGCGTTAATTCTAAACCACTTTTTTTTAATGAATCTAATGCTACTTGAATCAAATCATCATCGGCTGTTAAGCCATCATTATTACCTAAAATCAAGTCGGGAAAATCTTCTTTTTGTATTGTCTTAACACTTCTTCTTATCGAATGCGAATCCCAAAAAATTACTTTTTCAAACTCCTTTTTTAATTCTTGTAAAATAGCATCTATTTTTTGATGATAAGGCATATAGTAATTCTTCAATCTTCTTTTAATTTCTATATGGTCCGGTTCTTTTTCTATGGTAGTATAAATTTCTTCCCCAAAAAAATCTGTTCTTGGACAAAGAGAGGTGATAATTCTCCCATCGCTATATAATGATTTGTTTTCGGGAGTTCTATTAAGATCAATTACCCATCTTGAATAAACGGCCTGTATTGTAGTGATGCCTAAATCTGGCGCAAAATCATAAAGTTGATTTAAACACCAATCTGTATCATCTGGCTGAGCAATCATGTCGTTTCGATAAGAGCATTTTATTTCATCTGGAAAATCTACTCCACAATGAGGAATGCTTATTAAAACCCCTACTTTTTTGGTTTTAGGTAATGTGATTTTAAAAGGCTGATTTGATTTATTCATTTAGTCAATCCACTATTATGGGGTCTATAAAAAGTTTTTATTCTGTGATTTTTGATGCTAGCAAATGAAACTGAGTTGGCATTGGCATTGGTTTTAACGTTTTGGCGTTGACAAACACCAATTCTGTTTGAGCTGTTGCTATTAATTTTTTTTGATTAGAATGGATTTCATAACTAAACGAAATCCGAGCACCTTCAAGATGTGTTATTATGGTTTTTATGTGAAGAACATCATCATATTTTGCTGGAAATAAATATTTGATAGTAAATGTTCTAACGGGCAATAACACACCATGCTGTTCAAGTTCTTTATATGAAATCCCGTATTCTCTGAGAGCTTCTACTCTGGCAACTTCCAGAAACTGAGCATAATTCCCATAATAACAAAAGCCCATTTGGTCCGTTTCTCCATATCTAACCCTTAACTTAGTATCAAATGATAGCATATTAATATAAATTAAAATACACCTTAAAATTATAACTATTTTAAATAGAATCCATTTTTTTTGTATCTTAACGAGTTATTGTTTTTTTTTAATTCATTATTGAATTTAACTAGAGGTGTAATCTTGCTTTTTTACCAAAAAAAAAAAAGCATTACTCCCATAAAAAATCTTTTTAAAAAGTCAATAGCAATAACACTTTTTTTTTAACTTTTTTATATGAACATTTGTCGTATGAAAATGTGGGGGTGAGTGCATGACGGCACAAGAATTGTTAACAAATAAAATTTACCTTATAGATGAATAATCACGATAGAACTTGGGGGAAATGTTTAGAAATAATTAAAGACAACATTCCTCTTCAAGCCTTTAAAACTTGGTTTGAACCTATCGTGCCAGTTAAACTAGATAAAAACATTCTAACTATACAGGTTCCTTCTCATTTTTTTTATGAATGGCTTGAAGAAAATTACATCGTTCTTCTTAAAAAAGTCATTAAAAAACAACTCGGAACAAACGGGGCTTTAGAATATAGCATTGTAATGGAAAACAACCTAACCAAATCTACTCCTTACACTGTTAAACTTCCAGCTTTGGGCGCTGGGTCTACTAGAAATAACCCGAAAAACGTTCCGTTATCTGTAACAGAAAAACAAATAAGAAATCCTTTTATTATTCCTGGGCTAAAGAAAATAAACATTGAATCCAATCTTAATCCCGCTTATACTTTTGAAACTTTTATAGAAGGTGACTGCAACCGATTAGCTCGCGCTTCTGGTTTTGCCGTTTCAAACAAACCAGGAGGAACTGCATTTAACCCACTTTTAATTTATGGAGGTGTTGGACTTGGAAAGACACATTTAGCAAACTCTATCGGACTTGCTATAAAAGATCAGTTCCCGAGCAAAACAATTTTATATGTTCAGTCTGAAAAATTTGCCCATCAATTCATTGATGCTATTAAAAATCAATCCATAAATGATTTTATTCATTTTTATCAAATGGTTGATGTTTTAATTATTGATGATGTTCAATTCTTCTCTGGAAAAGAAAAAACGCAAGATGTATTTTTTAGCATTTTCAACCATTTACATCAAAACGGAAAACAGATTGTTTTAACCTCAGACAAAGCTCCAGTCGAAATGCAAGGAATGGAACAGCGACTTCTCTCAAGGTTTAAATGGGGGCTTTCGGCCGATCTAAGTCCTCCGGATTTAGAAACAAGAATTGCTATACTTAACAAAAAAACATATGGCAATGGAATTGAGCTTTCTAAAGATATTGTTGAATATTTAGCTTATTCGATAAACACGAATATGCGTGAAATGGAAGGGGCTTTAAATACTTTACTTGCACAAGCATCATTAAATAAACGTGCAATAACAATGGACTTGGCAAGACAGATGGTTGACAAATTTGTGAAAAACACTGCTAGAGAAGTTTCCATTGAATACATTCAGAAAGTAGTATGCGATTATTTTGATCTTCCTATAGAAATGCTCAAATCAAAAACCCGAAAACGAGAAGTGGTTCAAGCAAGACAAATTTCCATGTATTTTTCCAAAAAAATGACCAAATCTTCTTTGGCAAATATTGGAGCTCATTGTGGAGGAAAAGATCACGCCACTGTTTTACACGCATGTAGAACCGTTGTAAATCTTTCTGAAACAGATAAACGTTTTCGTCTATATCTTGATGAATTAGAAAAAAAACTATCTATACAATAAATTAATCACATGCAACTACCTATCCCCATAATCCCCATTTTAATTGTTTTTATCATTTTATGTGTCTTCTCAATTGTAATTGTTAAAGAAGCGACAGCTGTAATAATAGAACGCTTAGGAAAATACCGTCGTGTTGCACCAGCAGGATTTACTTTAATAATCCCATTTATTGATAGAAAAGCAGCAAAAATGAATTTACGAGTTCAACAACTTGACGTTACCATTGAATCAAAAACCCTAGACAATGTTTTTGTTAATTTACAAGTCTCTGTACAGTATCAAATTGATAAAACCAAGATAAAAGAATCTTATTATTCTTTGGATCACCCTAAGAATCAAATTGCCTCATATGTATTTGATGACGTTAGAGCAGAGGTTCCTAAATTAGAGCTTGACGATATTTTTGCTAAAAAAGATGACATTGCTCAGGCGGTAAAGAAAAACATCTCTGATGCTATGTCTGAATATGGCTATGGCATTATCAAAACACTTATTACCGATATTGATCCAAATGCAAAAGTTAAGGAAGCAATGAATCATATCAACGCTGCTAAAAGAGATAGAGAAGCTGCGATTGAAGAAGGGGAAGCAGAAAAAATTAAAATTATAAAAGAAGCGGAAGCAGAAGCGGAATCAAAAAGACTTTCTGGTGAGGGTATTGCACAACAAAGAATAGAGATTGTACGTGGATTTAAAGAGTCTGTCGATGATTTCAAGAAATCTCTGGACACTGTTACCCATGAAGAAATCATGCAGTTTGTTTTAATGACTCAATATTTTGATACAATTAAAGACATTGGTGCAAATTCAAAAAACACTTCTATTTTAATGCCTCATTCTCCTGGTGCGATGAAAGATTTTCAAGAACAGATTGTTGCAGGAACTTATGTAGGGAATAGCTTAAACGATACAGATAAAGACAATAAAAAAGAAGAAAAGTAAATGCTTGTTCACGCACATTCTGGACTTAGATGGATTGTATTAGCATTATTGATTATTGCTATTATCAATGCAGCAATGAATAAAAATTCATATCTAAAAAAAGATAAACTTATTGGGCTATTTGCAATGATTAGTTTACATGTTCAATTTCTTGTCGGAATGTTTCTTTACTATAGTTCTGGAAAAGTAAACCTTTCTTCTGGTTGGATGAAAAGTGAGCTTTTTCGCTTTTTTGGCTTAGAACATTTTCTAGGGATGACCATTGCTATAATTCTTGTTACAATGGGTTATAGTAAGTCTAAAAAGATTAGCGTCCCTCATAAAAAGAATAGAACAATCTTTATTTATTACTCCATAGGTTTGCTTCTACTTTTATTATTTATTCCATGGCCTTTTAGAATAACATTAGGTGGAGCATGGTTCTAAAGCTCTCCTTCCTACTCGTTTTTTTTTATCTTCTTTCTTCTTGTAATTCTTCCAATCAAGAAATAGATCCCAATAGCTCTCCTAAAGAAAAAGGAAAGTTTTTATTTATGAAACATTGCGCATCTTGCCACGGAATTGATGGCCAACTTGGTGCATCTGGAGCCAAAGATCTCAGCACAACCAATCTATCAAATAGAGCTGTTTTCTTAATTATTTCAAATGGGAAAAATGCAATGCCGCCAATGAAAAACATGTTTAAAGACAGCTCTGAAATATCGCTTATTATAAGCCACATTAAAACATTAAAAAAACCATGACAACCTCTCATGTCACACATGATATGCAAATTGAACAGTGTGTTCTTGTAGGCATTATTGAATCAGGAGAATCTGATGAAACCGCACAAGAACATCTGGACGAACTAGAATTTCTTGCCACTACTGCTGGCGCAAAAACAGTTAAACAATTTCAACAAAACATTCCATATCCAAACCCAAAAACTTATGTTGGTTCTGGAAAACTTCAAGAAATATTTGATTATATCGAAAAAAACGACATTCATTTAGTCATTTTTGATGATGAACTCTCTCCTTCTCAATTAAGAAATATAGAACGGTTTTTTAACTGTAAAGTACTTGATCGAACTATTTTAATTCTAGACATCTTCGCAAGTAGAGCAAGAACATCTCATGCCAAAACTCAGGTAGAACTTGCGCAACTTCAATACATGCTTCCGCGATTAACCCGAATGTGGACTCACCTTGAGAGACAAAAAGGAGGGATTGGATTAAGAGGTCCGGGAGAGACTCAAATCGAAACAGATAGAAGAATAATTAAAACTCGGATTTCATTACTAAAATCAAAGCTTGATAAAATAGATAAGCAAATGATGGTGCAAAGAGGTAACAGAGGACAATTGGTTCGTGTTGCCCTTGTTGGTTATACAAATGTGGGGAAAAGCACTATAATGAATCTCCTTTCTAAATCGTCTGTTTTTGCAGAAAACAAATTATTTGCAACACTTGATACAACGGTTAGAAAAGTGGTTATCAATAATCTTCCTTTTTTGCTTTCTGACACTGTCGGTTTTATAAGAAAACTTCCGCATCAACTTGTAGAATCTTTTAAATCCACACTTGATGAAGTTCGAGAAGCCGACCTTCTTATTCATGTTCTTGATATCTCTCATTCTGGGTTTGAAGATCAATACAAAGTAGTTAGTGAAACTTTGACTGAAATATCAAAAGAGCAAAAGCCAGTTATTATTGTCTTTAATAAAACAGATGCTTTTAAACACGAAGCAAAAAAGAATGAGGATGAGGATGAGGAAAACTTAAACACATTAGACTATTTAAAAAAGACCTGGATGTCAAAACTTAATGACCATAAGTGTGTTTTTATTTCAGCACAGAATAAAGACAATATTGATGAATTAAAAGGAATATTATACCATGAAACAAAAGAAATTTTTAAAATAAGATATCCATACAATAACTTTTTATATTAATCAAGACAACTTTTTTTTAAGACAAGCGTCTACCCTTGATTATATTTTGTTTTTAAAGACACACAAACCAAAAAACTACAAATGAAAAACAAAGCCCTAATCCTGATTGGATTTCAAAATGATTATTTTGCCGCTGATGGTATTTTAAAATCTGTTGTTGAAGAATCATCGAAACACTCCAATATCATAGAAAACACTGTTTCTCTTGTCAATAAGCTAGAAGGAGCACTTATTATTTCAACTCCTATTCTTTTTTCTCCAAATTATTCTGAGTTAAAAGATCCAGTTGGAATCCTTAAAACAATAAAAGATGTTGGTGCTTTTAAAGAAGGAACGAAAGGAGCTGAAATTATAAATGAATTAAAAGATCTTGATCAAAAAATAATTACTATTCCGGGTAAACTTGGTCTTAATGCGTTTATCAATACATCACTTGACAAAACACTTAAGAAACATCATATAGATGAAGTAATTATTGCTGGAACTGTTGCTTCAATATGCATTGATTCTACCGGACGATCGGCTTTTGAAAAAGGGTACAAAGTCAGCATGTTGTCTGATTGTATTTCAAGTCGCTCTGTTTTTGAAAAGGACTTCTATTTTGAAAATGTTTTTCCTTTATATTCTAAAACAATTCATTCTTCTGAATTATTAAATTAATTTAATATGATTGAAAATAAAGAATTATTAAATGTTCAAATTCAATACAAATTAATTGAAGAATTAAAACAAACAAATCAAAAGCTTCAAAAAAGAATAGAGAAAGAAATCGCACTTAAAAAAGAAATAAAAGAAATAAACTTAAATCTCGAAAGAAACATCTCTAAACAGACTAAAGAAAACATCCTTTTATCAAACACTATTAATGAACAAGAATTAATGGCCTCAATCGGGGAAGTTAGCGCAGGAATTTCTCATGATTTAAACACTCCTCTAGGAGCAATAAAAACAAGCGCAGAAAGCATTAGATATACACTTCATGATTTTTTCTTTAATGACCTACAACATGTTTCTTTAAGAGAATTTGACTTTGCTTATAAAAGAGTCATGAAAAATGAATCAATTAATGTTTTTTTAAACAGCTCAACACTAAGAAAAAAAACAAAAAATTTTGAGGAAATTCTCAAACCATTATGTTCAAAAAAAGAAAGTATTAAAGAACTTTCGTCTCTGTTTGTGAAAGCAAGGATTTGTACAAATGAAGAAAAAACAATTAAAAAGATTTTAGAATCAGAAAACCCAGAATCGTTTCTTATTCTAATTGATAAATTTCAAAAAATTCATTCTTTTATAGACACCATTTTACTTTCTTCTGATAAGGCAGGAAAAGTGGTTCACAACCTACACACTTTTGTTACAAATCAATCAAAAGAATTGAAAGAAATTATCAATTTAAAGAAAAACATCTCTACTTTAATCGAAATTTTTAAACATGAATTTAAAAAAGAAATAGATCTTAATATTGAGATTGATGATGAATTAAATATAATGGGGTTTGAATCCAAATTATTTCAATTATGGACCAACTTACTCAAAAATGCTCTTTTTGCTGTAAATCAAAATTCCGGCCTGAAAACAATCCGTATTTATGCTGTTAAAAAAGGAAAGAAAATAAGGGTTACTTTTGAAAACAACGGTCCTAAGATTAACAAAGAAGAACAAAAATTAATTTTTAAGAAGTTTTTTACAACAAAAAAGAAAGAAGGCACCGGATTGGGTATGGGAATCGTTAAAAGTGTGGTAAATTCTCACCAGGCATCTATCAATCTTAAATCAAATAATGATAAAACATCATTTACTATTTGTTTTAATGAGGTTTCTTTTTCAACAAACAACAAATTTCAAAAATCAGATTCCCTCTCAATTGTTTAATTTATAATGAACTTCTTTTGAAATTTTTGCCCTGCAACTTTTAAACAATAGTAATATACTCCAGAAGATATCTTTTTGCCATTATCATCAAGAACATTAACTTTTTTGTTATGATTTCCTTCATTTAAAAATTCATTAAAAATCGTTTTGATTTTTTTTCCGGTTAAGTCATAAATATATAGATCTACATTTGCTGATTTTGGTAAAAAAAATGAAATGTTTGTTTGATTATCAAAAGGATTGGGGAAATTCTGCCTTAAAGAAAATTCTTCTGTTTCATTTTCTTTTATAGAAACACCATGAAGGTTCCATCCAATATCAAGCAAAACTCCAGCTGTGATTGGTCCGGGCAAATGATTCACCTCACCCGATGAGCTATTTGGTGTCATCAAAGCTTCAGAGGTGCTAGAATGGAAAACCGTTTCGTCAAGATGCAAAATACTAGAACCAAACGCAAAAACATTAGGAGCATAAATTTTTGGTCTATTATTGTTATTTGCAGCCATTGCATTTGGGCCTGAAAAATACAAGTCATCTCCGGTCAATTCATTTACAAGCAATGTAGATGGATTTGGATATAATGTTGTGTCAATTAAATTATCTCCCTGATTGTTTTGCACAAACAAATCATAAACAAGTGGCTCTCCATTTAAGTTTGGCAAAGGGAAGGAAGCTAAAGCTGATGCAAAAGGTTCAATTTCTAAACTAAAAGACCCTTCATTTTGTGAATTCACATTTGCTATAGAATAAAAGCCTAGACCATGACCAATTTCGTGAAGAACACAACTAACTAAATCGTACTTCCAAAAAGGGCAGCTTCCATCCAAACCATAATACCAATCCGTTGTACTATTCAAAAAAATATCAAGATCTGGATGAGTTGGTTGCAAATCCACACCAGCTATTGCATCTGCCAATGAGGAGGGATACCACACATTTGCATGCGGCGCATTTGCAAAATCTTTAATACCATTGGATATCGTAATTCCAAGAACTCCTAGGCTTGATGCGTCTCCCCAGGTTATATTTATTTTTATAGGCACGCTTGAAATTAATATATGAGACCAAATATCTGTAGCTTTTTCTATCGCCTGTTGTGCCTGGGGAGTTATCCCTGTATAAGTAAGCTGAAAAGAGGCTGTTTGCGCGTTTGCACTAACAGTAATTAAGAAAATTAGCAGAAATAAAAATCGTTTCATGGGTTAAAAATACAAAAAACATGCAGCAATAGTCTAAACAAATATTTCGTATCTTTCAATTATTAATGTTATTTTTTTTATGAAAAGACGCGGCTTTTATTTATTTATCGCATTAATAGTGTCTCTTACTTCTTTTTCTCAAAATGAGAAAAAGGAAATAAAAAATATTAAACAAATTTTTTATGGTGAAACCGGAAACCTTTATAATGAAGGAGAATGGTTAAATGGAGAAAGAAATGGATGGCACAAATTTTATGATGAAAATGGGAAATTATACCACGAAGGAAATTATAAAGAAGGGAAGCAAAGTGGACTAGCACAATATTATTATGAAAACGGCCAGCTTTTCAACGAAGGAAACTGGAAGAACGGAAAACGAAATGGATTGTTCATGTATTATTATGAAAACAACCATCTTGAAGCTGAAAAACATTGGAAAGATGGAAAACAAAATGGAGCATATAAAAGTTACTATGAAAGCGGGCAATTAAAATTCGAGGAGAATTTTAAAAACGGAAAAAAAGATGGCTCATCTAAATGGTATTATGAAGATGGGCAAATAAAGTCTGAAAATCAATTTAAAGAAGGAAAACGAATTGGGTCATCAAAACAGTTCTTTGAAAATGGACAACTAGAATTTGAAAAAAGCTGGAAAAATGGAAAACAAAATGGATTAATAAAACTCTATTATGAAAATGGGAACCTCCTTAGTGAAGGCAATTGGAAAGATGGAAAAAAAGAAGGCTCACATAAAAACTACCACACAAATGGCAAAATAAAGCACGAAGGAACTTTTGAAAACGGACTGAAAGAAGAAATACACAAATGGTACTACAATACTGGCGTGCTTAATGAAGAGGGTTACTTTAAAAACGGCAAACATCAGGGCTTATTTAAATGGTACTATGAACAAGAGCAACTAGAAATAAAAGGAAGCTATAAAGATGATCATTATCACGGTTTATTTAAGTGGTATTATGAAAGCGGTAAATTAAAAAAAGTCGGGGTCTTTAAAAATGGAAAAAAAACCGGGTTACACAAAAAGTTTTATGAAAATGGTCAATTAGAGTTTATAAAAATATATGAAGATGGAGAAAATGTTGATAAAAAGTGCTGGAATGAAAAAGGAAACGAACTTGATTGCGAATAACTATTTCAATGATTTTAAAACACTCAAACAAAAACACACAAAGTAAACTATTCAAACGAATAATTAGCACAACTCATCTTGCTTTTTTTCGTTTTATTAATAGAATCATCCCTATGAAATTTTATTTTTTCCTCTTTTTTCTCTTTACAGTGTCTATTACCTGGTGTCAATCTTTTGAATGGCTTAAGACAGCGGGAGGAATGAAATCTGACAAAGGAACCAAAACAGTAACTGATGCCGATGGCAATATTTTTATGACGGGATATTATAATGAAGAAGCTGATTTTGGGCCTCTCAATACGGGTTTTTCCTTTTCATCTAGCAAAGAGGTTTATGTAGCAAAGGTTGATACAAATGGCAACTTTCTATGGGTAAGAAACGGGCTGAATTATTATGATGATAGGGGGCTCGGCTTATGTGTGGATACCGCTGGCAATGTGTATGTGACTGGCACATGCTGGGGAGGGCTTGATTGGGGTTCATTAAGCGTTTATAATTCCATTAGTTATACCGATCAGATATTTGTTGTAAAACTAGACACCGATGGAAATGAAATCTGGATGAAAAACGCAGGAAACGACGATGGAACAGTATCCTCTGGTTTTAATGAAAACGGATTGCCACAGACTTTATATCAGGATGATCATGGTCAAGATTTGATTGCTGATAGCCATGGAAATATTTATGTCACTGGATTCTTATCAAACATAGCTTCAACACCACAAGTTGCAAATTTTGACAACATCCAGGTTCCTCTAATCCCTGAAGACTCTATTGCTTTTTTAGCGAAACTTTCAAATGATGGCGTGTGGCAATGGGTGGAGACATTTGGCGGCATTTATCAGAATCGAGACCTTTCAATGGGTATAGATGATGAAGATAACATCTACGTTACAGGTGGATTTGTTGGCACAAAAACTTTTGGATCGACAAGCATAACTAGCAATGGCTTTACCGACATCTACGTAGTAAAATATGATTCGAGTGGCACTTTCCAATGGGTTCAGTCGGCAGGAAGTTCATTAAAAGACAGAGGAAATGGCATTACATATTGCAACGACGGCAATATGTATGTTACCGGTGAATTCAGAGACAGTTGTGACTTTGGAACAATCAATTTAAATAACTACGGAGGTCCAAATGGAAGAGATATTTTTGTTGCACAAATATCTAAAAATGGAGACTGGGGATGGGCAACAAAAGCCGGGTCAAAAAAAGGATCTGACAGAGGAAATGGAATAACAAGTAACAATGAAGGGAATCTCTTTGTGACTGGCCAATATAGTAGTAATGCTAGTTTTGGAACATTTGATTTGGACTCTCAAGGAGATAGCGCGCAAGTATTCATTGCTGCTATTGATACCAATGGAAATTGGAGGTGGACCATGGACGGTGGTGGTTATGATTTTGACCGGGGAAATGGAATAACCTCCATTGAATGCAATGTTTACGTTACAGGTTTTTTTAAAGACATTCTAAGTTTTGGAAATCTTACAGAAAACCCTCAAAAAGGAAAAGACATCTTTCTTTTAAAAATTTCTGGGGCCTGTTTCTATGGAATAGCACCTATTGATAGCGATGGCGATGGTTTAACCGACTCCGAAGAAGTAAATATAGGAACCGATCCAAATAACCCCGACACCGATGGTGACGGAATAAGTGATGGTGATGAAGTAAATGCTGGGAGCGACCCTCTTGACCCATGTGATCCTATTGCTACACCTGGCTGCTTTACCGGAATACATATTCCTACCGCATTTTCTCCAAATGGGATCGGGAACAATTTAAATAACACCTATTCCATTATTGCCGGCAGTAACATTAAATCTTTAAACTTTGTTATTTATGATAGATGGGGCAATATTGTTTTTGAATCAAGCAATAAAGAATTTGTCTGGGATGGTTCGTTCAAAGGAAAAGAATGTAACTCTGGAGCATATGCCTATATGGTTACTGTTAATTACTTCAATGGCACCACTGAAGTTAAATCCGGAAACATTACCTTAATAAGATAAGCAAAGAAAAATCATAGAATGCAATTAAAAAACAAAAACGTTCTTATAACAGGCGGAACACTAGGAATAGGAAAAGAAACGGCAAAAATGCTGATTGATAAAGGCGCAAATGTTTTGATAACTGGGCGATCTGATGAGCGAATAAAAAAATCTTTGGAGTATACAAAAGCAAAAGGGATTGTTTTTGATGTTTCTGACATCGAGCATATCCCGTCCAACACTCAAAAATGCCTAGAAATTTTTGATCATAAAATTGATGTTCTTATCAATAATGCAGGAACTGGTGTAAGAAGAAGCATTGAAGAGTTTTCAATTGACGATTTTTTAACTGTTTACAACACAAATGTTTTTGGACTTGCTTTATTAACAAAGGAAATCGTGCCATTGATGAAGCAAAGCAAAGCAGGCAATATTATAAATATAGGATCTACGGCTAGTTTGAAAGGTTATAAAACCGGAAGTGTTTACTCTTCTTCTAAATTTGCATTAAGATCTCTTACACAATGTTGGCAAGCAGAACTCAGGCCTTTTAATATTCGTGTAACACAAGTAAATCCAAGCGAAGTAACCACTGCTTTTGCAAATCCAGAACGAAAAGAAAGAGATGAGGTTCACAACAAATTAACTCCTATAGAAATCGCCCACTCTATTGTTTCATCTCTTGAAATGGACGACCGAGGATTTATTCCTGAATTTAGTGTGTGGGCTAGTAATCCCTTTGAATGAATCGAATTAAATAATCGAATTGGAAAAATCAAAAGCTCCTTGGCATTACCTTGCTTTAATTATATTGGCGGGGGAATCTGTTTTTTTTCTTCCCTATGTTTTGGTTCGGATTTTCAGACCAACCGTTCTAGAAGTTTTTCAAATAGACAACATTCAATTAGGAATTTGCTTTTCTGTATACGGGTTTGTAGCTGTTTTTTCATATCTGTTTGGCGGACCTATCGCTGACAAATATTCCCCAAGAAAACTGATCGCGTTTGCTCTATGGCTCACCTCAATTGGAGGAATTGTATATGCAAGCTACCCTAGCTATACGGCTTTAAAAATCCTTTATGGATATTGGGGATTTACAACCGTGCTTCTTTTTTGGGCTCCTATGATTAAAGCAGCTAGGATATGGGGAGGCTCATCATCACAATTAAAGGCATTTGGATATCTAGAGGGTGGAAGAGGCCTTTTTGGGGCATTATTGGGGGCGCTTGGCGTAATGATATTTGCTTTTTTCATGAAGGATAATAACTCTATAGGGTTAAATGAAAGCCGTGATGCATTTAAATATGTGATTTATATTTCTTCTTTTATTGTGGCATTTGTAGGGATATTGGTGTGGTTTTTCATGAAATTAAATGACGAACAAGAAAAAAAAGTGGTTTTAGAAAAAATCACTATTTCTCAAATCGGCCAGGTTCTAAAATTGCCCTCCGTATTGCTTTTAATGATTATTGTGTTGTCGGCATATATGGGCTATAAAACAACGGATATTATCTCTCTATATGCAAAAGAGGTAATGCTCTATGATCAGGTTGAATCGGCTCAAATAGCTACGTTTTTGCTGTATGCACGACCTGTTATTTCAATACTAATAGCGGTAGTTTTATTTAAGTTTGAGGGGGGATTGCTCCTACTTGGAGGTTTTATTATTTCTTTTTTTTCTGCGCTGTTGTTTTCTATAGGTCTTATTTCCTCTTCAACAACCATGTTGTTTGTTATGTCCATTTTGTCTTTAGCAATTGGAGTGTATGGGTTAAGAGTACTTTATTTTTCTGTCATGGAAAAAGGAAAGATCCCGCTAATATATACAGGAACTGCCGTTGGACTTATTTCAATAGTAGGGTACACTCCAGACATCTTTAGCGGGCCTATGATTGGTTACTTATTAGAAAATTTTAAGGGAGAGCAAGGCTACCAATACATCTTTTTGATTTTGGCCGGCTTTTCATTTGTTGGGGGAATGGCTTCCTGGAAATACCATAAATTGTATGGTGATAATAAGAAATTGTAATGCAATTATTAAAAATGTCATTATCTTTAAATTGAATTGGTATAAATTAAACTTAATAATGAAAAAATTCGTTTTTTTAATCTCAATCATTTTTTTTCTTTTTGCTTGCAAAAAAGAAAAAACAAGTCCATCAAATGAATTGTTAAATCAATACACCGGTAATTGGGACTTAAGTGAATCTTATTATCAAACTGGACCCAACGGCACATTTGATAATAATCACTATCATTTAAGTGCCATTCAAAGTGCCGAATCTGAAAATGAAATTATTATACCTACTAGTCAAAAAACTTATAAATTTCAAGTAGATGAAAATGGTGTTCTTTCTGGTCTAACAGACAACTACACAGAACAAGAGCTGCTTTATAATGACTTTTATTCCATAGAAACTTATTTTGTAGGCACAGACAGCCTTTATATGTCGTGGAGAGTTTCTCCTCTTAATGGTGCTGGATATATTGAGATTGAGATTACTGGTAAGAAAATCCCTTAACTAAAGTTAGAAAATTACTATTGTAAAAGAAAAAATATCATGAAAAAAACATACTTAACAACTATATTTCTTTTGATTTCAATTTTGTGTTTTTCACAAACAAAACCTTATAAAAATTATTATGATAATGGTCAATTAGAAAGAGAAGGAAATCTAATTAATGATAAAGTAAATGGAATTTGGAAATACTATCATGAAAATGGTCAATTACTAAGTGAAGGAAATTGGAGTGATGATAAACAAAATGGAATTTGGAAATACTATTATGAAAATGGAAAATTAAAAAGTGAAGGAAATTGGATTAATGGGAAAGAAAATGGAATTTGGAAAGAATATTATGAAAATGGTCAATTAAAAAGTGAAGGAAATCTAATTAATGATAAAGAAAATGGAATTTGGAAATATTATCATGAAAATGGAAAATTACTAAGTGAGGGGAGTTTTATTGATGGTAAACCAAATGGAATTTGGAAAGAATATTATGAAAATGGTCAATTAAAAAGTGAAGGTAAATATATTGATGGAAAACAAGATGGGATTTCGAAATTCTATTACGAAAATGGACAATTAGAAAGTGAGGGGAGTTATAATGATGGTAAACCAAATGGAATATGGTATGGATTCCATGAAAATGGTAAAAAAAGAAAAAAGGGTTATTTTAACATGGGAGAAGTAACAGAAGTAACCTGTTGGGATAATGAAGGAAATGAAATTACATGTGAAGAATAAATAATATTATATCATGAAAAAAACATACCTAACAACAATATTTCTTTTAATATCAATTTTGTGTTTTTCACAAACAAAACCTTATAAAGATTATTATGATAATGGTCAATTAAAAACTGAAGGAAATTACATTGATGGGAAAGAAAATGGAATTTGGAAATTCTATTATGAAAATGGAAAATTATCAAGTGAAGGAAATATAATTAATGGAAAAGAAAATGGGATTTTTAAATTCTATCATGATAATGGAAAATTACAAATGGAAGAGATGTGGGTTGATGGGAAAAAGAATGGGATTTCGAAATACTATCATAATGATCAATTAACCCTTGAAAGAAATTTTGTGAATGGAAAACTAAATGGGATTTCGAAAATCTATTATGATAATGGTCAATTAAAAACTGAAGGAAATTATATTGATGGAGAGGTAAATGGGATTTGGAAATACTATCATGATAATGGAAAATTAGAAAAAGAAGGAAATTGGAGTAATGATAAACAAAATGGGATTTGGAAAAAATATTATGATAATGGTCAATTACTTAGTGAAGGAGAATATTTAATTGGAAAGGAAAGTGGAATTTGGAAAGTTTATTATGAAGATGGTCAATTAAAAATGGAAGGAAATATAATTGATGGGAAACAAAATGGGATTTCGAAAATCTATCATGAAAATGGTCGATTACTTAATGAAGGGAAGTGGAGTGATGGGAAGCCTAATGGGAATTGGAAAGAATATAATGATAATGGAAAATTACAAGTGGAAGGAAATTATATTGATGGAAAACCAAATGGGATTTGGAAATACTATCATGATAATGGAAAATTACAAATGGGGGGAAATTATATTGATGGAAAAGAAAATGGGAATTGGAAAGAATATCATGAAAATGGTAAAAAAAGAAAGAAACGTTATTATAAAATGGGATCTATAACTAAGGAAAAATGTTGGAATGAAGATGGAAAGAAAATTAAATGTGAAGAATAAATAACATTAATTATAGTAAAATTAAGAAGGAAAAGGACTCCCTTACTTCATTTCTAACCTATTCCACCGTAAC
>Ga0163108_10000315_pt1 | contig 36130 bp, 23 predicted proteins | sample Fk1155metaG_FD_109644 | JGI IMG/M metagenome (GOLD analysis project Ga0163108, IMG submission 109644) | Marine microbial communities from the Central Pacific Ocean - Fk160115 155m metaG | ecosystem: Environmental > Aquatic > Marine > Oceanic > Photic zone | place: The Central Pacific Ocean...
CGCGCCCCGCTGGCCAGTGTTGAGTCCGGGGGGAATTCAAAAGTAATGCCATCGCTGAAGAACAGGCCGCCGAGCTCGAGGTTCGAGTCTCCGATGTTGGCAAGCTCCAGGAAGTCATAGGGCTCTCCTCCCGGGGCATGGTACATGATCTCGGCGAGGACCAGCCCGGCCCAGGCGGCCGGTACGGAAAAATCGGACCGGTTGAGGGCGCTCCAGGTGTTTCCAGAGCGTGTCCGGGCCCGAACGGCGGTGTTTCCGCCAAGGCGCACGGGCCCGTCGTAGGGGATGGCGTTGGCGGAGATCGCTCCTGATCCATAGACTCGCGGGTCGCTTCCGTCGGTGGTGTAGTAGATGCTCCCCTGCGTCCCGGCCGGCAGGGTCATGGCCAGCTCGAAGCCTGGCGGGACCTCTCCACCTTGCCGGCTGAACCCAGGCGCGGCGAGGTTTGGGTAGAGCTGAGCTGAGCGCAGCTGCTGGAGGACGCGACCCGATCGGTTGGGGAACCAGGTTCGCAGAAGCCAGTTGAGCTCCGCTGACCACTCTCCCTCCCTGGTGTAGGGCGGCTCCCTGCGCACATCTCCCCAGCGCGCCGCCTCGAGCACCATCGGAAGATTGATCTGGTCGGCGCGCTCCATGTAGATCTGTGCCGGCCGGTTCTCTCCCGGTTGTTCGGGATTCCAGCTTCGTTCCTCGGGGTTTACGTAGAGCGGGCCGCCGTTGAAGAGGTGCTGGTGTACCCTGTCGGCGAAAAGCAGGCGCCACTCCGGACTCTGCCGCAGGCGGTTGTAGATTTCCGCCGGCGTGTTGTTGTTGTTGACCCCGACACGGTTGACGTTGACGTCCTTGAGCACATGTTCGGCATCCCAGCTGAAGAAACGAAAGACACCCCCAGGCGTCCTGCGCCGGCCGGCATACCAGTTGTGGTGCGGCCAGTCATCGTTGCCCGTGTAGAAGTTCACCAGCATATAGTCCGCCAGGTCGAGTACATCGAGGTGCTCCTGGAGGGCGTTGTAGTTCGCCAGTGTTCCGAGGCCGGTTCTCGCTCGCGACATCATGGCATTCCACGATGCGGAGTTGCCATCCACTACGGTGCCGCCGTTGTGGCGGAAGATGTCCCACTCTTCCTTCTCGCCGCCAAGATGCTCTTCGCAGTAGCCGTTGTCCGGGCGCTCGTGTACATCGAAGACTCCCCAGAAAAGTCCGTTGAGAAAGACCGTGCAGAGCCGGCTGCGGGGCGCGAGGGAGCCCATGGCGAGCTGCAGGTCGCTGACGAACATATCACGGACGTATTGGCTGCGAACCCGCTGGTCGTGGCTTGGATGGGTGAAGGTCAGGTTGAGGTGAGCATCGAGGACGAGATTGTCAAAGCGGTTGACCGGAGAGCCGGGGAAGAAGTCATAGTTCAGCTTGCTCCGGCCGTAGCCGCCCCTGAAGGCGAGCCGGTAGGAGGTCTTCTTTGATTTCCATCCGCCGGTAGAGCTGCCTCCCTGGACCCGTATTCCGCAGGGGGTCTGGAAGCCCTCATCTCCATCGGGGAGGATCAGCTCGGCGGTGACCTCGCGCTCCCAGGAGGGCCCGGAGCTCGAGGGGTGAACAATGACCCCCCGGGCGGCGCCAAAGAGATCATCCATGCCGCCGACGACCGAGATGGCCGGGAGACTCATCAAGGCCCGCAGCCCCAGCGCGCGGTTGTCTCTGGCGTTGATGACCTGGGGGTCCATCTCGTAATCAGCCGAGGTCCCTGGCCAGCTGGAGGGAAAGCCCCCGGGGGTTCTCGATTGCGAGAGCACCCGCTCGGGAAAAATGTAGGACCAGGTGACGGGGGGCGAGGAGAGCAGGCCCTGGCGAAAGGCTGCCGCGCGCACGGTTCTCGCGGGAGCGGAAGAGGAGCCTGAGATGTCGACAGGCTCAGAATAGAGGGTTCCGCCGGTCTCGGTGGGTTCGCTGCCGTCGAGCGTGTAGTAGATACTCGCGTTCTCGGTGGCGCAACTCAACTCGAGGGCGAAGCTGTCTGAATAAAACCCTCTTGGATGGCTGGGCGCTGGTTCGGCGACGATGCCCTCGATTACCGCCGAGGCGGCGTTGGAGGCGCCAGGCGTCGGGGTGGCCAGGTAGCCTGGAAGACCGGTCTCGGTGCGGCCATAGGACAGGTTGGTTCTCTGGGGCGGATAGGCGGGCGCCAGTTCGGAGACGGCCTGGCCGGGCGAGTCCGGCCCGAAGAGGCCGAGGTATTCTCCTCCTGTCTCGAGCTTGAAGCTGGCATGCAGCTCCCCGGCCGCCGGCGCGCGGTCTTTTCCCGAGGCGAAGACGATGAGGTGTTCCCCAGGTGCCAGCACTCTCGCGGGGAGGGCCCACATGGCCGCTTCGGCGCGGTCGTCGGTCAGGGTCCAGCCGGCGAGCCCGACCGGCTCGGCCCCCAGGTTGCGCAGCTCGACCCAGTCCGGGCTGTCGCCATCTTCATCTCGAAGCCCGCCCTGGTTCGATGCGAGGAGCTCGTTGATCACGAGCTGGCCGACCGGGGCCTCGGGGTCGATGGAGTAGGTCCACTCCCTCCCGCCGAAGTCGTTTGGCGGGATGAAGAGGTCGCGGATGGCGTGTCCCGGGGCCCAGCTGATCCTGACATTCCCTTCCGGGGGTTGCTCGAAACGGAAGGTATAGGGCCCGGCCGCCTCGCCGCTGACGCTTTCAGCCGCGGCCCCATCGATGAGCAAGTCGGCCGCATCAACGCCCGCCACCGCCTCGCTGAAGGTGACATCGATGCGCCGCAACTCGCGCACCCGGGCGTTGAAGCCCGGCAGGAGCCCGACGATCGAAGGCGGCGTGGTGTCTACCCCGATCGGGTCCACCAGCGCCAGGTCGAGCTTCGCATCGCTCGAGGACACGGTCGAGTTGAACAGCTGCACCGCGATCGTGTTCACGCCGGCTACAATGAAATCGGAAGGGGCTGGAAGGTCAAACACCTCGTAGGTCCCGGATTCGTGGCTGCGGCGGGCTCGGGAATCAAAGGCCGGATTGTCCGGCGGGTTCTCCGAGGCGACCTCGACACCGTTGATCCACAGGATGAAGCCGTCGTCAAAATCGATCGATGCCTCGAGCGCCACCACCAGGGCCGGGTTCGGAATTTCCAGGGTGCGGCGCAGGTAGAGGGTGCTGTAATTGCGCCGCATGGGTGGGTCGGCTTCGGAGAGGTCGGTGCCGAAGGGCGGATCTCCATATCCGAAGGGCGCGGGTCCCTCGGCCCAGGCGGAATCATCGAAGTCATTCCCGCGCCAGCTTTCAGCCGGATTGGAGGCTTCGGAAAGGCCCGGGCGCCATCGCCAGGCCGAGCCCGCCTCGAGGTAGACCACCTCCTGGGCACCGATAAGGCTCGGGGCGAGGAGGAGCCAGAGCAGCAGCGCTTTTTTAAGGAGCTCAATACCGGACAAGCTGTCCTCCATGGACAAACGCGTAGCGGGCCCAGCCAGGCCCGGAAAACAACCCAATCCGTATATCATACCCGCCGTACTGGCTTCGGGCTACGACAAGGACCCCGCCAGCCCCCTGGGGCCACTCAGGGGGCGCTTCGCCCATCTTTTTTATATTTGTTCAGGAGTGTCTTCAGGCGAGCGACGACTTCCGGTTTCTCCAGGTAGAGGTTTTTTTCTTCGCGCGGGTCATCGGCGAGGTTGTAGAGCTGGCCAGCCGGCTCTCCGGGCTTGGGCTTGACCCTGCGGGGATTGGTGAAGCCGCCGGAGCCTCGTCCGACGATGAGCTTCCAGCTGCCCTGGCGAAGGGCGAACATGCCGGAGAGAGAGTGATGGACTGTCGCCTCCCGGATCGGCTTCTCCAGCGCCTTGCCGAGCAGTGCCGGCAGGATGTTGTAGCTGTCCTCGCCGGCGTCCGCAGGCACCTTCTTGCCGACGATGGCGGCGGCCGTAGCCATGAAGTCAGTCAGGCAGATGGTCTCGTCGTTCGAGCTGCCGGGCCTGATCTGGCCTGGCCATCTCGCGAGGAACGGCACCCGGTGTCCTCCATCCCAGATGTCGGCCTTCTGCCCCCGGGTGTTGCCGTTGGCGGCGTGCTTGAATTTCTTGACGTCTCCCACGGGCCAGTGAGAGCCGTTGTCGCTGGTTACGATCAGCAGGGTGTTCCCGGCCTGGCCGGTCTTTTCGAGCGCTGCGGCGACCTGGCCAACCACGTGATCCACCTGGACGACAAAGTCGCCGTAGTAGCCCGCCTTGCTCTTGCCGCGGAATTCGTCCGTTGGAAGCCAGGGCGTATGGGGCGCGGTCAGAGGAAAGTAGAGGAAAAAGGGCTTCCCGCCGGAATCTTTGCTCGAGCGCTCGATGTACTCTACAGCCTCACTGGCAAGTCTTGGCAGAACCTCGATATGCTTGAAGTCTTCAGAGACCCGCCCGTTTCTCCAGAAGCCTCCCCCTTTCTGCCTGCGGTGTTTGCTGCCGGCGACCTTGGAGCTGAGCGGCTTGACCGGAAGGCTGTTTCGGACATAGAGGTAGGGAGGGATGTCCAGCGAAGATGGGATGCCGAAGAAATAGTCGAAGCCCACATCGTTGGCTCCCGGAGTGAGAGGTTTTGAATAGTCGGCCTTCTTGCCGGCGCCGAAGCCCAGGTGCCATTTTCCCACCGCGCCCGTAGAGTAGCCGGCCTGCTGCAGAAGCTTGCCCACGGTCAGTCGCGCAGGGTTGATCAGGAGCGTTCCATCGCCCCACAGGACGCCGCTTTTGAGGCGGGAGCGCCAGCAATAGCGGCCGGTCAGGACTCCGTAGCGAGTCGGGGTGCAGACCGAGGACGGCGAGTGGGCATCGTTGAAGCGGACCCCCGCGGCGGCGATCTTGTCCATATTCGGCGTCGGCACCTTGGAGTCTTTATTGTAGCAGCCGAGATCACCCGCCCCGAGGTCATCGGCGAGAATAAAAACGATATTCGGGAGCGCCGCGTCCAGCGCGGGTGTGGCGAGGGAAGCAAGCAGGATGAGGCAGAGTGACGGGATGGGCTTCATGTTAGTACCTTTTGCTTTCTTGTAACGGAAGCCATGAGGATACTCCTTCAGCCCCCCACCCATCCATTAATCCCGAGGCGCTCTCTCAGCCGCGAAGCTGTTCAAGGTAGCGTTCGCGGATCGCCGCGAGCTCTTCATCGTAGAGTCCCGCTGAGAAATCCGGAAAGGTCCACTCGAAGGGACGGTAGCGCCCCCCTCCGTAGCGGCCGACGAGATCGGCGTAGACGCCCCGGGCGAGGTAGATCTTCTGGCCCGCGGCCTTGAGCGAGGCGAGCACCAGCTTGCCGTGGTCGAGGTATCCCGGATCGAGATTGACGGCCCTCTGGCCGGAGCTTGCGGCCAGGGAGCGCTCCAGCTCGATGCACTCATGCTTGAGATCGACCAGCTCGCCGGGTGATGCGAGGCGGTCCAGGGAGAGAATGCTGCGTTCGAGTTTCGCCCCCATCTCTTCTTCATAATAGTCGGTCAGGTTGAAGGGGCGCGCGGCGCCCTGGTGGTCGATGTCGCCTCGATGGGAGCGCAGCCCTTCGACGCTTCTCGCCAGGGAATCGGAGTCTGGGCACAGGACCGCCACCACCAGCTTTACGGGCTCGACCGGATAGTTTCCAGTCATGGTGTTTCTCCCCTTCGGGAAAAGGCGGCCAGGGCCTCTCGGACCAGGTTCGCCTCGAGGCCGAAGGCGCGGGCAATGTCCGCCGCCTCGAAGAGCTCGGAACGCTCCACGTCGTTTTGCGAGCGTCGCTGGAAACGAGCTCCCTGGAGGTAGAGCTGGTCGCCTCCCTGGACCCTGGTCAACAGGGGGTAGCGCATCATCTCCCAGCCGAAGGATGCATCCCAGGCATCAAGGAATTCCCCGTCTTCCGCGGGTTCCGGTTTGAACGTCAGCCGGTGGCTTGTCGACCCCTGCTGCCGGGTGTGGAGCTCGATTCTCGAGCCCTGGTCCTTGTGTCGCAGGAGGAGCTCGTTGAAGGCCGTCGGCACCACCTGCTCTAAATTCTTGTCGCCGGGCAGAGCGAGAGGCTTGAGTATCAGGTAGCCCGGGTCGAGCAGGTGGGGCTGTCCGTCGAGCCAGACCAGCAGGGCGCAGTGGGTGTTTTCTCCGTAGTGGCGGTCGGCGAGGATGGGCTCCGCGTGCAACCCGAGCCCGCGGAGGACGTGCAATAACGCGGCGGTGAGGGAGAAGCAGGTTCCGCCGCTACCCATGCGAAGATAGTCATCGATGACCTCTTCCGGCCCCCTCCTCGCGACCCCCTCTTCCCGATCGTGTTTCAGGATCTTGGTCAGGTTCTCGTAGGGAAGGGAGGAGAAGGCCGTGGCGGCCTTTTCGGCCAGGGTTTTCTCCGGCGCTCCGGGCTCGAGCCGGAAGTGTTCGGAGAAAGAGAGAAGGGCGGCGGAGGCGCGCGCGGGATCTGCCAGGGGATTTTCCGTCATTCGCTCCCCCTTCAGCTACTTGTCGGGGCCGGTGGAGGCGGTCTCGGGGAGGCCTTCACGGTTGAAATACTTCGCCGGGGACAGCTGGAAATTCTTGAGGGGCCGCCCCCCCCTGGCTCGGCCCGTATTCCTGAGCTCGTCGAGAGCCTTGTCGATCACGCCGCGGTCCCCGACCAGGACCACCAGGGCATCTTCCCAGCGATAGGTTTCTTTCGAGATGGCTTCGAGGCTTTTTTCGTCGGCCGCCGCCATGGCGGCGTAGAAGTCGCGTCTTTCGGTGGGCTCGAGGTTCAGGGCGGCGGCGGCCGAGTAGATCCCCAGCAGGCCTGCCTGGGTTTCCAGGTTCTCGATCAATCTGCTGCGCTGGGTAGAGGCCGCCTTCCGCAGCTCGCCTTTTCTCAGGCTTCCTTTGCCCATCGCCTGGAGCTCCCTGAAGAACTCGGAGATTCCAAGAGCGGTGGCGCCGGATTCCACCGAGGATGTGGCGACCAGGTGGCCCCAGACGCGGCGAGACGCGAGCCCGCTGCTGGCGCCGTAGGTGATCTTCTTTTCCTCCCGGAGGTTGGAGTTCAGGCGGCTGGTGAAGGTTCCACCGAAGATGGTGTTGGCGAGTGTCAGGGCGGGAACCCTGGAGCTTTCATAGCGCTTTCCTTGCAGGTAGATGCGGATAACCGTCTGCGCCGCCCCGGGCTTGTCGACGACAGCCAGGCGTAACGGCTCCTTTGGGCTGTCCTGGGCCTGGTGCTGGCCGACCCGGGCGAGCCTCCCTGCGTGGGGCGAGTGGATGGCTTTTTCGGGAAGCCTGGCCGGTGGGCCTTTCCAGCCCGCGAAGTGCTTTTCAAGCTCACCTCGAAGAGCGGCCGGTTCAAAGTCGCCGGTGATGAGAAGAACGCAATTACCCGGCGACAAGGCGGCCGAATAAGCTTTCCGGGCGTCTTCGAGGCTGATGTTCTGAACCGTGGATGAGTAGCCGTCTTCGGGATGAGCATAGGGATGCTTGCCGTAGTAGAGCCGGTCTCCCACGACCCGCGCGACGCTGGTGGGCCTCTCGCCGCGCTGCCTCAGGCTGTTCAGGCTCAGGCGCTTGACCCGCTCCCATTCTTTTTCCGAGAAGGCCGGCCGCAGCAGGATGTCGGAAAAAAGCTCGAGGGCCGGTCCGAAGTTTCGCCTGAGGACCTGCAGGTCGATGGAGCTGTAGTCTTTTCCTGTGGAGAGGCCAAGGCTTGCCCCGAGGAACTGGATCTCGTCGGCGAGCCCCAGGGCGCTCTTTTCTCCGGCGCCTTCATCCATCATGTCCATGGCCAGGGACAGGAGGCCTTCTTTCCCCTTCGGGTCGAATGACGAACCGGAGCGTACGATGAGGGACGCCGCCACCACCGGTACGTGGTCAGAGTGGAGCAGCCAGACCGCCAGGCCGCTGCTGAGCCGGAAGGTTTCGGGCTCGGGAAGGGAGACCTGCGCGGTGGATGCCTTCGGGGTGGGTATGGCGACTCTTCCTTGTCCGCCTGCGCAGCCGGCGAAAAGGGCGGCGACGGCAAGGAGGAGGGCGCCGGCCAGGGTTTTTCTCACGGCGGCCATCATTGCTGCCCCCCCTTCTTCTCTTCGGGCAGGACATGAAGGATGAGCCGTCCGTTCGGCTTGAGAACCTTCTTTGCCCACGAGGAGGTGCTGTAGCCGGTGATCTTTGAATACCGGCCGAGATCGAGCTCAATAGCTCCCGGGTTGCCGAAGTGGAACAGGTAGCGGTTGAGGAGGTCGGCTTTTTCCTCGAGGCTCTCGAGGTCCGACCAGAAGGCGGATTCCGTGGAATTGCGGGCCCGCCCGATTTCACGTCCCGTGACGCCGCCTTCCTGGAGCTCGGCGACAACAGCATCGACCTCCCGCTCGATGGTCCCGAGGCGCTCCAGGTTTTCTTTCGTGTCGGCTCCCGGCAGGGCGAAGACCTGGATGATGAATTTGGACCCCAGCAGGCTCGAGCTTTGATAGGCCGAGACGTCCTGGGCCAGCTTCTTGTCGTAGACCAGGCGCCGATAGAGCCGGCTCGACTTTCCGCCGGCGAGGGCGTTGGCGATAATGTCCATGTCGGCGTCTCCTTCTGAGTAGAAGGCGGGAGCGTGCCAGACAAAGCAGGCCAGGGGCAGCTCGACGGCGTCGGTCAGGGTTTTTCGAAGAACTCCTTCAATGGTTGGCGGCGCGGGCTTCTCCCGGGTGATCTTCTCCCGGCGGGGAATGGAGCCGAAGTATTTCTTTACGAGCTCCCGGGCTTCCCCTGGATCGAAATCGCCGGCGATGGCCAGCGATGCGTTCGCGGGAAAGTAGAAGTCATCAAAGAAATCGACGACATCGGAGACCGCGGCGTTCTCGAGGTCGGTGTGCGAGCCGATCACCGGATGGTGATAAGGGTGTCCGGCTGGATAGATCAGGGCCGGAATCTCGAGCCACAGCTGTCCGTAGGGGCGGTTTTCATAGCTTTGCCGCCGCTCGTTGCGAACGACGCCGCGCTGTGTGTTGAGCTTCTCGAGGGTCATTGCGCGGGAGAGCCCGGTCATGCGGTCGGCCTCGAGGAAGAGGAAGAGCTCGAGGAGCTCCCGGGGGCCGCTCTCGAAATAATTCGTGCGGTCGCTCGATGTCGTGGCGTTGTTGGAACCGCCCGCGCCTTCCATGATGTTGTCAAATTGACCGATGGGAACGTTGTTCGTTCCCATGAACATGAGATGCTCAAACAGGTGGGCGAAGCCGGAGCGCCCCTTCGGCTCATCCTTTGAGCCGACGTAGTACCAGAGATTGACGGCAACCCTGGGCAGCCGGTGGTCTTCATGGAGAATCACCGTCAGGCCGTTGTCGAGGGTGTAGCGTTCGAAGGCGATCTTCTGGGCAGCCGCGAAGCTTCCCGGCAGAGCCACGATCAGGGCTGCCAGGGCGGCGCCCGCCAGCCGTTTGGATTTGTGGTGTTCAGGCATAGGCGCTATTTAACCCGCTCCTGACATCCAGTCCAGCCCGGATTGATGACGCCGGCGTCATCGGCCTGACGGAAGCATCCTTTCGCGAGGCCGCCAGAACAAAAAAACCGGGCGGGACTCCCTCGGGGGGAATCGCCGCCCGGTTCAGCTCGCGGTCTCGTCCCGCCCTATTCGCAGACCGGGGAGGGCTGCTCACAGCCGATGCCATCGGCGGTCGCATCGACGCCGCAATCGGCCGCGGAGTAGCCCGGACTGGTTGGCGAAGGAGCCGCCGGGGCCGCCCCGCCGGAGAACAGCCAGCTGAAGATGATGATCGCATCTGTGATCTCAACGCTGCCCGTATCGTTGGTGTCGGTCGCATCCAGGCAACCCGGAGCGGCGCCGCCGGAGAACAGGAACAGCAGCGGGATCACGCCGTCGGTCAGGTTGACGCTGCCGTCGGAGTTGGAGTCGCCGCGGACGAAGGTGGCCTCTCCGGGCCCCGCGCAGCCGGCATCGTCAACGCAGTCGTTGTCATCGCAGTCGGCCGCGCCGTCGCGGTCGTCATCGATGCCGTTGTCGCAGATCTCGTCCGGGATACAGACGGCCAGGTCGGCGCAATCGGAGTCGTCGCAGTCGACATCGCCATCACGGTCATCATCGGTTCCGTTGTCGCAGATTTCATCAGGGACCGGAGCCGGGCCGTCGGTGGAGAGAAGCATGATGCCCTTGATCCCGGCGTTCTCGGGGGGGTTGCCGCCGCCAAGATCGTCGAGCAGGATCTCGATTGTGCCGTTGGTGGTGACCTCTTCAACAACGGAGAGGCCGATACGATAGCCGGCCGTGCCGGCGGGATCGACTCCCACGAGGCGGGCGGCCTCGACAGCCTGCGCGAACTGGTCAAGGATCTGCTCGCCGTTGATGTAGGCGTCGAAGACACGGCACGGGCCGCCGGATTGCTGGGGATCGTCAATGTCCTGGCAGCCGTTGCTGCAGCAGAACTCCGCGAAGAGAAGGACCACCTCGTAGGTCCCCGGGGGAAGCCCGGTGAACTCGTAGACGACGTCGCCGTCGTCCCACCTCTCGGCGGGGAAGATGTCCTGCTCGATGGCGTTGTCGAAGATGTATTCGTCGGCTTCCACATCGACACCTGCAAAGCCCAGCCCGAAGCTGGCGGTGTGGACGTTGGGGCTGACCAGGTAAGGGCTCGGGTTCTCGATGGTGTCTTCGAGCCAGACCCGGCCGAGGGCGTCCTCGAACTCGGGACCTCCGCAGTTAATATAGAGCTCTCCGCTGAAGTCGCACAGCGCGGCTCCTTCGCGCAGAACCGTGTCACCCAGGATCGGCATGCCGTCAACGGTGCCGAGGCAGAAGCTCGCGCCGGGGAGGCCATCGGCGATCTCGTAGGTGATGGCATCGCCATTGCTGACCTCGCCGGTGAAGGTGAGGGCTGAGCCCGCGTCGTTGAATTCACCAGCCGAGGGATTCTCGCCAGTGGTGTTCTCCGGCAGACCTTCATTGACGGTAACGCTCACAGCCTGGTCGCCGGGAATGTTGAAGGTGATGGTGACAATGGAGAGCCCATCGCAATTGGCCGGCTCGATGGAGCGGGTCGCACCGATGGTGTCGCCGCCTCCGCCGTCAAACTCGGGGTTGTCGGCGGTTACGGAGACCTCGTCCTCGGTGAAGGGGGTCTTGAAGCAGGAGTCGCTGAACATTGCGATGCGGGCTCCAGACCCGCCGCCGGCCTCGTTGTAGCCCAACATGACCAGGTTCAGGCCCGGCTCGAGAAGAGCGGGTGAGCTGGCCCGGTTCTGGATTTCGTTGGCGGCTCCGAAGCCGCGGGTCGTGAGGTATTCCACGGCCACCTCTCCGTTGACGTAGAGGGTCGCCGCGTCATCGCTCGCCAGCCCGAACCAGGCCTGGAGATCGTCATTGCTGACGTTGTTGACAAAGGCGAACATCACCGCGGTGTAGTTGTCGCCGCCGTAGTAGCTCTCGCCGTTGAAGAGGCCCGGGTCGCCGGGGTTGATGTCGTAGGCGCTGACCCTGGTCAGCGTCGTAAAGCCGCAGACGCTGTCGCGAACGCCGCTGCTGATCAGGCCGGAGATTCCCGACTCGACGATGGCGCCTTCGTAGATGCTGTCGATGTCGGGCGGCCCGCCGTCCTGGGAGACATAGTCCTCGATAAAGGCCTGGGCCGGGGCGTTGCCACCGGCGACCGAGTCAAACGGCTGGGCGCCCACCAGCCACTCGGTGATAAAGCCCTTGGAGGGGCCGCCGCGCAGGTAAGGCGCGGGGTCGACCGGAGCGTTCGAGCAGCCGTCGGCGGCACCTTCATGCTCCCCGGGGTCGTAGCCCGTCGGGTCGATGGTGTGAGGCATGTCTATGGGGGCGCCATTTTCATCTTCAAAGCGGGCGCACATGATGTAGCCGCCGCCATTTTCATAGGTGGCGATCGCGACCAGGTTCTTGCCCGGGTCGAGCCAGACGGGCACCTTGAAGGAGAACGGGTTGTGCGGAGCGCAGCGCTGGAAGGCGCCGGCGGGACGGCCATTGACCTTGACCGAGATGGAATCATCCGAGCCGATTCCCAGCTGGATACAGCGGCCGACATCGGAGTCATTGATGACATAGGTGTAGGCCACGCACATGCACAGCTCGACGTTCACCTGGAAGGCGTTGCCGCCCTGCAGGTCATAGACGCCGTTGGGCGAGGAAACAGGCACCAGCACCGACTCTGCGGAGAAGGGGTCGAAGCCGGCCCAGAATCTTTCCGTTGCCGCCGCGCCAAGGTTGGTGAGCCCGCTGATTTCCGGGGCGAGGCCACCATAGTCCGGCGTAAAGATCAGCCCGTCTTCGGGGATGATGGTCTCGTCGGCGATCTCTCCATCGACGTCGCTGATCCATTCCGTGGCCATAACATCGATGGGTATATTGCAGCCATTCCAGGTGGCCAGCGTGTAGGCCGGGGTCATGAGGACCTGTCGTATAAACGGGCTGTTGATAATTTCAAACTCGCCGTCGCCGCCGCCCTCGGGCTCCGGCTCGGGGTGAGCGTCCGGGCCCGGCTCGTAGCCGGTGGGGTCGATCGTGGTCGGGATCGGCAGGGGCTCGAAGTTCTCATCTTCGAAGCGGATGCACATATTGTAGCCGCCGCCGTTTTCGAAGGTATAGACCGAGATGAGATTCTTGCCGGGATCAAGCTGCGCGGTGCCCTTGTCGGTGAAGCCGGGGTGCCCCGCGCAACGCGGGGTGGTGATCACCGGGCGGCCGTTGACGCGCACCGTGCCGGCATCGTCTGATCCAAAGCCGATGCCTACCTGGATGGGTTCATCGCTGTCATTGACCGCGTAGAAGAACGCGGCGCACATCACCTGCTCGACGTCCATTCCAAAGATGTCGCCGCGCTGGAAGTCGTAGAAGCCATCCGCGGAGGTCGCGCGAACGAGGATGGACTCACTGAAAGGGTCGCCAGGGGCGTCGACAAAGAGAGCCTCGGCCTCGGGGCTCATGACTCCGATCCCGGAGATCTGGCTCTCGCCCTCGTAATCAATGCCGAAGATCAGGCCCTCTTCGGGAATGATCCACTCATCGGTAACCTCATCGGCATCGTTAATCCATGGGCCGTCCATCTGGTCGACCGTGATATTGCAGCCCTGGACGCCGCCGGACATCGTATAGGCCGGGGTCACGAGAATTTCGCCAACATACCCTTCGAGGCCGCTGGAGAGGCCGGAGGTCCCGCCTACGGTTATCTCACTGTCGTCGATCGTCGCCGTGCCTGAGAAATTGCTGATTGTCCAGGCGCCTGAGCGGGTCAGGGTATAGCTTACGGTCGCGGCGGTGATGCCTTCCCAGTAGAGCCGCCCGGCCTCGTTGGCGGTCGGTTCGGGGTTGATGTCGCTGGCGGTCCAGGCCCGGTCGTAGTTCTCCTCGAGGTTGTAGGCGCCATCAGCGTTGATCGTGACGGAGACGTTGACTGTCACCTCGCCAGGGGCCTCGCCATCGGATTCCAGGGAGCGCTCGGCGGGAGACTGCCAGAGCTCGAGGGGTTCGACGCCAACCTCGATCTGTCCCTCGCCGCTGCGAACGTTTCCGCAGCCGCCAGGGTCTACGAATCGGGCTCGCATGCCCCAGCCGCCTCCACCGTCCCACACCTTGAACTGGACGAGGTTGCCGCCTGGCTGGAGGGTTACCGGGAAGTCGTTCTGGGTCGTTCCCGCCCCGCCCCACCCACGGCAGACACCGAGGCTGAACACCTCGATGCGGTTGACCTTGACCTGGATGGAGTCGTCGCTGGCGATGCCCATTCTCAGGTCGAGAGGAGCCCCCGTTACGTTTTCGACGTAGACCCAGGCGTAGCCCATGGCGTTGTCGGCTCCGGGTGCTTGCGTCTCGAAGTTCAGCAGGTCGCCTTCGGTCATCTGGACGACGACAGGCAAGTTGCCGTCAAGGTCTACCAGGGTGTTGAGATGGAAGGTACCGAAGAGGGCCGGTTGGGTGCCGCCCTCGCAATCTTCCGCTTCGAGAACCGGAGGCATGAGGAGGTACCCTTCCTCGGGGACGATGTTGTTCTCGTTGCTGTCGCCGTCGCAGAGGAAATCAGCCGTGACGAGCTGGTTCGGGTTGCAGCCAGGGCCCGCGTAGGCCGCGGCAACGAGGTATTCCGTGAAGAAACCGTTTTCATCGGTTTGCGCCCGCGCCGCGGGGCATACGAAAGCGATGGACAGCAAGACGGCGAGTGTCTTGAGACATAGAGAAACCATCCGATGATGCAGCATCGAAACCTCCCAACCTGTTGGATATGGAAACGCGCGCGCCTTCTTGACCTTGTTTGGATCGCGCGTGCGTATGGAATTCGTTCAAACCTGCGGGGAGGGCCAGCGATAAAAGCGAAACCTCTCCAGCAAGACCCAGGCCGCCCGGACAACCAAAACAGCCGCTGCGACCCCCTGGGCCACAAGTCTGCGAGGTAAATCGTCAAGCCGGCAATCTCCAAGATTAGTTCATGGCGAAGGCGATTTCCAGCTACTTACACCCGAGAAACCCGCAGATTTAAACGGTTTCGGCGGATACCGTCCTCCGGTCCGCGGGGGAGGTCTCGGCAGCCCGCGGCCGGTGCCCGGCAAAGGTCTATAGCTTGATATAGGTTGACTTGAAGGGCCGTAGATAAATAATCACGTTCCTGACGCAACTCTTTTGCTCAAAACGTTTTCCCGGTTTTATTCAGATTGGATTTCGAGGATCGAATGAACGATTCACAGGCTGCCCCCGAAGACGAAGTGGACCTCATGAAGGAGATTATCTCACTGTGCAAGCAGCGAGGTTTCATTTTCCAGTCCAGTGAGATTTATGGGGGACTCAAGAGTTGTTACGATTACGGCCCGCTGGGCGCCGAGCTCAAGCGCAACATCATGAATGAGTGGTGGCGGGCCATGGTGCACGAGCGAGAGGATGTCGTGGGCCTCGATGCCTCGATCATCATGCACACGGATGTCTGGAAGGCCTCCGGGCACCTGGCAGGCTTCGCCGACCCCCTGGTCGATTGCCTGGTCAGCAAGGAACGGTTCCGAGCTGACAACGCCCCTCGGCCCGAGCCGGGGGCTGAGCTGACGCTGACCTGCGCCGACAAGGGCCAGGCGAAGGCCTACCAGAAGTCCATCCAGGAGCGCTTCGGTGTCGAGCTGAAGCGCGGCGGCAAAACCCTGCAGGGGCTGAAGGTGATCGACGAAGAGACCTTCGGTTTTTTCCCGGACGACTCCGGGGACGCGGCCGAGAGTTTTCCCTATCGGGGCTATGTGAGCCCGGAGATCGGCAGTCCCTTTCTGAGCGACGAGAGGCAGTTCAACCTCATGTTCCGCACCAGCCTCGGGCCGGTCGATCCGGTCCAGCAACTGGCGAAGGCCATCGAAGGCAAGGCGCTTTCTCAGGAGGAGGCCCGGGAGCTTATCGAGCAGAAAATCGGCGAGAACGCGGTCTACCTGAGGCCCGAAACCGCCCAGGCGATGTTCGTTCAATTCGCCAATATCCAGCAGGCGCTTTCTCTCAAGGTGCCTTTCGGTATCGCCCAGATGGGAAAATCCTTCCGTAACGAGATTACGGTTGAGCATTTCATCTTCAGATCCTGCGAGTTCGAGCAGATGGAGATGGAGTACTTCGTCGAGCCGGGCACGCAGAAGGAGGCGCTGGATTTCTGGAAGGATAAGCGCCTGAGGTGGTACCAACGCTACGCCAACGACCCGTCGAAGTTCCGCCTCCGCCAGCACGAGCCGGATGAACTCGCCCACTATGCCGATGACTGCTATGACATCGAGTACGAATATCCCTGGGGCTGGGGAGAGCTTGAAGGGATCGCGAGCCGTACCGACTACGATCTCAAGAAACACTCCGAGAACTCCGGGGTGCGACTGACCTATTTTGACCAGGAGAAGGACAATCCGGAGACGGGCAAGAAGGGCGTCCACTATACCCCCTACGTGGTTGAGCCGGCGGCCGGCGCCACGAGGACCACCCTCATGTATCTTCTCGACGCCTTCTGCTATGACAGCCCAAGGCCCGATGCAAAGGGCAACGTGAAGACCCGCCGCGTCCTCAAGCTGCACCCCCGCCTGGCTCCCTACAAGGTTGCTGTGCTGCCGCTGGTGAAGCGAGATGGAATGCCCGAGCTTGCCCGTGAGATCGTGCAGCAGTTTTTCAATTCCGGGATCAATGCGAAATACGATGAACAGCACCAGGTTGGAAAGCGCTACGCGCGTCACGACGAGGTGGGTACACCCTATTGCCTGACCGTGGATGGCCAATCTCTCGAAGATGGAACCGTTACCATTCGCGACCGTGACACCACGGAGCAGGAACGTATCAAGATCGATGAGGCCCTGCAGGTAGTGGCGGGTCGGTTGGCCGAGTCTTGACAGGAAAACAATCGATGGCCGACCCTCATCCGGACTTTCGCGCGACGGTAGAGACCTACAGTGGTCCACTGGATCTGCTGCTCTACCTCATCAGGAAGGACGAGGTTGATGTGTTCGACATACCCGTTTCCCGGGTGATTGAGCAATATCACGAGCACCTCGATTTCCTGCGCGATGTCGACCCCAACGTCTCCGGCGAGTTTCTCGTCATGGCCGCGCGCCTCATGGAGGTCAAGAGCAAGCTGCTGTTGCCGCGAGAGGTGCTCGAAGACGAAGACGAGGAATACGAGGACCCTCGCCTGGAGCTGGTAAAGCAGCTCCTGGAGTACAAGAAATTCAAGGAGCGCGCGCTGCTGCTTGAGAAGAAGATGGATTCGCATAAGCAGCGTTATGTGCGTCCTCGACAGGCGCTCGACATCGATGCCGAAGATGTGACGGAACCGCTGCCGCTTGGCAATACCGATGTCTGGGATCTCCTCACGGCCTTCCATCGGATCCAGCTCGTGATCGCACAGCGTGTCCCTCACGAGGTGATGCTCGAGGATCGCCCGATCGAGGATTTCATCGGTGAGGTGAAGGAGCTTCTCCTGGCGGCCCCCGATGGAGGCTGCCTTTTTGAGGACCTGTTCCAGGGGGCCCGGACGAGAGGCGAGGCCATTGGCTACTTCATCGCGGTCCTCGAGTTGGCCAAGCAGTATCTTCTCACCCTTACCCAGGACGAGCCCGGGTCTGGAATCCGGGTTGAGCGCCGGACAGATGAAGACATCGCGCGCCTCCAGGCCGAGGAGAGCGAGCCCGCTGAGGCGGAGCCGGCCGAGGAGCATCTGCTCCGGGGTGAAGGCGAGGAAGCTCTCGCGGAAGACCGCGATGGGTCGAGGGGTGCTGAGGCCGAGGCGAATGAAGGCGGGGAGCCCGAATGAAGGTCGCTCTTCTTGCCTCGGGGCCTTTCGCCATTCCCGCGTTGGAAGCCCTCCATGCCGGTGGGCCGGATTTCGAGCTCTGCGATGTCATCAGTCGTCCTGACAGGCCTGCGGGCCGGGGCCGCCAGTTGCGTCCAAACCCCGTAAAGTCCCGAGCTCTCGAGCTGGGACTCGAGTGCCGCACTCCGGTCTCGGTGAACACTGCCGACTTCTGCAAGGAGCTGGGGGCGCGGACTCCGGATGTCTTCATCGTCGCCGACTACGGTGAAATTCTTAAAGAGGAGGTTCTTGCCCTGCCGCCGCTGGGCTCTTTCAACCTGCACGCTTCGATCCTGCCGGCCTATCGTGGCGCCGCGCCGGTGGTTCACGCCCTGCTGGGCGGCGAGGCCGAGACAGGGGTGACGCTGTTTCGGATCGAGCTTGGGCTTGATTGCGGCCCGGTGCTGGCCTGTTCGCGAACGACGATCGATCCCGCGGAGACGGCCGCCGAGCTAGAGGGGAGACTGTCGAGGCTTTCCGCCGAGTTGCTGCTCGAGCAGCTCCCGCTGATGGCGGGAGGAGAAACCGTGGAGGCCGTTCAGGATGAGACCCGGGCGACCCGGGCGCCCAAGCTGAAAAAGAGCGATGGCCTCATCGATTGGAACCGGCCGCCGGCCGGCGTACATGACCTGGTCCGCGCGATGAACCCGTGGCCGCTGGCTCACGGGTTCTTTGTCCCCTTACAGGGAAAGGCGAAGAGAGTCAGCATTCTTCGCTCGGCGCCGTGTGACAAGGATGCGTCTTTTTCGGATCCGGGGGTCGTGTGCGGAGTCGATGCCGAGAGCTTCTCGGTCTCCTGCTCCGGCGGCGCTCTTCGAATTCTTGAATTGCAGCGAGAAGGGAAGCCCGCAATGGACACGGCGGCTTATATACGAGGCAACCCGGTTGAGCCGGGGGATCGCTTTGAGGGAACTTTGGAGAAGGGTCCATGAACGAAGAATCCCGGCCGGAGCCTCCGGCGAAGGAATACGCCGCGGTGCGAAAGGCGGCGCTTGAGCTGCTGTGTGAAGCCGAGAGCGGCGGGCGGTTTATCGATGAGCTGCTGTCGGAGCGTATCGGCGCCTTCGAGCGCCGCGACCGGCATCTTCTACAGGAGATCTCCTATGGAGCGCTTCGCCACCAGAACACGCTTGACCGGCTCTTGAAGCTCTACGTCAAGCTGCCGATGGATCGCCAGGCCGCGGCGGTGCGCTGGGCGTTGCGGCTGGGCTCGTACCAGCTGGTCTACCTCAACCGCGTTCCCGCGCATGCCGCGGTGAATCAGACCCTTGAGGGCATGAAGGTTCTCGAGGGAGTTGGAAAAAAGAACGTCGGCTTCGTTAACGCGGTGCTCCATCGGCTCATCGCTGACATTACCAGGAAGACAACAGATGACCCGTCTGAGCCCGACGACCCCAACATCCTGCCCTCGCGGGGAGGCTACTGCCACTTCAGCCGTCCGGTGCTGCCGCTGGTCCGGCTCGATCTTGTCGACCACCTGAGCGTTAAGTATTCCTATCCCCGCTGGCTGGTGAAGACCTGGATCTCCCGCTTTGGAGCCCAGGAGACGAGGGCCCTGCTGGTTGCCGGGAATCGTACTCCGCGCCTGTGCGCCCGGGTTACCGCCCACGCGCCGCCGGACGCCGAGGTCATTGCGGCGTTGGGAGAGGAAGGGTTCGAGGTCGAGGCCGGACCGCAGGAGCGGACGATTCTTTTTGCCGGGGGCGGCCCCGGGCCATCAGGGGCCCTGGAGAAGGGCTGGATCCAGTTCCAGGATCTGACCGCCATCCAGGCCGGCGCCGCCCTGGCTCCGCCGTCCGGCGCCAGGGTGCTCGACCTGTGCTCGGCGCCTGGGGGGAAGTCGGCCCAGCTGCTCGAAGGCCTGGGAGATGGCGGCTCCCTGCTGGCGACAGACCGCAGCGAGTCACGGCTGGCGCTGGTGGATGCCAACCTCTCACGTCTCGAGGGCGCCTGGAAGACGGCCGTTGTGCCCGCGGAGCCGGAGGCGATCGACCTGGGAGAGAGCTTTACCCATATTCTCGTTGATGCCCCCTGCTCGAATACCGGGGTGCTTGGCAGGCGTCCGGAGGCGCGCTGGCGGGTGCGGCGCGAAGACCTCGATTCTCTGTCAGCCCTGCAGGACGGGCTGCTCGATGCCGCCGTTCGGCATCTTGGTCCCGGCGGACGCCTGGTCTATTCAACCTGTTCGATCGAGCCGCAGGAGAACGAGGAGCGCGTGGCAGCGCTGCTTCGCCGCGACCCATCCCTGGTCGAGCTGGAAACCCGGCTCTTTCTTCCGCATCGCGTCGATGCTGATGGCGGCTACTACAGCCTGCTTCGCAAGCAGCCCTCGAAAGAGAGCTGAGCGACGGTTTATTCCCGAGGCTTTTTCTTCAGTTTTCGCAGGGTCTCGGCCTCGGGGAGCGAGCCATAGGCCTCGTCGAGCGGGAAGCAGCCGCTGACCAGTCCGCCGCGCGGGGCGGTGGTGCAGTCGCTGAAGGTCCGGCAGATACGCTTGCGCGCAAGCTCGCCGCGTTCGAGCGTATCTGCTGGCAGGTCGGGGTAGCTCAGGGCCATGCGGCCGATGCCGACGAGGTCCATCCAGCCATCGCGTACGAGGCCTTGGGCGACATGAGGCAGGTACTCCTGCAGGTAGGAGAGAGCCGAGCCGGCCACCACCATCCCGGGGAATTTCTGCTTGAGGGTGCGGGTAGCGTGCAGGTGCCGGGCGACGCTTCGGAGAGGATCCTCCGGCGGCAGGTAGCCGTCCGATGGAGGGTAGAGAGCCGGCCTCTGCAGGTGGGGGTTGTAATACGGGCTTCCGCCGGAGAGATTGACGAGCCGGATGTCGAGCTCCTCGAGCAGCGCCAGGAAGGCGTGCCCTTCTGAGAGGTCCTGCTCAGCGGGATTGGCCATGTCGACCCCGAATCCAAGGCGATAGGGCTCTCCTTCGGGGCAATGTTCCGGGACTCCCTCCTCGCCATCTCCGCCCTGGCGGAAGGGTATGCTGTCGAAAATACTGACCCTGACCGCGACGTGAAGACCCGGGGCCTCCCGCCGGACTCCGCTGACGATCTCTCGCAGAATCCGGGTGCGATTCTCAAGCGAGCCGCCGTAGGGCCCGGGCCGTGTATGGGCCCCGAGAAATTCATGCAGGAGATAGCCATGGCAATGCTTGATGTCGACAAAGTCGAAGCCCAGCTCCCTGGCGCGGACAGCGCCGGCGATGAAGCTCTCGATGAGGTCTTCGACCTCGGAGTCGTCGAGGATCGCCGAATCGTCTGTCACGCCGACGCGGGCATCCAGCAGCGGGTGACGAAAGGCGATCCTCGGCCGGCAGGCGCCGTCTTTTCCGGGCCGGGCGAATCGTCCCGAGTGGGTGAGCTGGAGTCCGGCGATGGGTTCCGAGGTCGAGCCGAAGCGGTCGTGATGCGCCTCCAGGAGAACATCGCGGAGCTTCTCCAGGCCAGCCAATGTGTGTTCGGCGATGACCAGCTGGTTGGGGTTCGCGCGCCCCTCCGCCTCCACGGCGACCGCCTCTCCGCCCCAGATCAGCTGGGCGCCGCTGATCCCGAAGCGTCGCCAGCGCCGCAGGGTGAGCTCCCCCGGGTTGCCGTCCTCGGCGCCATCCCAGCCTTCCATGGGCTGTATCATCCAGCGGTTCGAGGCGATTTTTCCGCAGATCTCCAGGCTCTTCGCCAGGGGGGATCCGGGGGCGCGGAGGATTTCGTTGTCGACTGGGACCTCCGGGCAGAGCTCGTGAAGATGCCCGCGGAAGCTGTCGACATCGCGATGGGAGCCCACGCGGGTGTAGCGCGAATAGCTTGAGCTGGGGTCTGGGGTCATGTTCAGGACGGAGCTTCCCGGCCGCAGACGGCGGTCTTACCGGGGCTGGAGAATCGGATTTTACTTGCCGTAGTCACTGGGGCCGCCAAGATCTGTTCGCTCGGAGGCCGAAGGTTCTGCCTCCATCAGAATGAAAAAAATCAACTTGTCATTATTTTTCCGGAGGCGAGATGAGTTTCAGAATCGAAGGCAAGGTTGCCCTGGTCACCGGCGGCGGCCGGGACATTGGCCGGGCGTGTTGTCTGGAGCTGGCGGCAAACGGCGCGGATGTCGTGGTCAACTACCATTCCAGCTCTGAATCAGCCCTTGAGACCGTTGCTGAGATCGAGGCTCTCGGCCGCCGGGCTGTAGCGGTAAGGGCGGATGTAACGAAACCCGACAACATCCTTGCGCTCAAAGAGGCTGCGGTCGATTTCGGCGCCGGGCGCGTTGACATCCTGGTCAATAATGCCGGCGGAATTATCCGCCGCGCCCTCCTGGCCGACCTCGACCCCGAGCTGCTCGCTGAGACGTTGCGGCTCAATTTCACCAGCGTGGTGCTGTTGTGCCAGGCGATCGTCCCGGTCATGGCGGAGCATGGCGAAGGAAAGGTGATCAACATCTCCTCGGTTGCCGGTCACAATGGAGGCGCGCCGACAACGCCGCACTACGGCCCGGCGAAGGCCGCGGTCTCGAACTTCGCCCGGACGCTCACCAAGGAATTCGGGGGGCGCAACATCCAGGTCAACAGCGTCGCGCCCGGGATTATTGACAACCGCTTTCACGAGGATCATACTCCGCCGGAGATGTTTGAGAAGCTGGTGTCCGGCGTGCCTCTCGCCCGCGCGGGAACGAATGAAGATGTGGCCGGCGCGGTCGCGTTCCTCGCCTCACCGAATGCCGATTACATCAGCGGCGATGTCATTCATGTGAATGGCGGGCTGTATTTTGGCCAGTAGGATTTCACGAATCATGGATCAGGAATTCGACCCACACAGCATTCTCTTTCACGGTCACGGTCTCATCGCGGTTGATAAACCCGTGGGGGTGCCGGTTCACCGTGGGACCGGCCATGACACGGGCCTGACAGAGCTCCTCGGTGAATGGATCAGCCTCAATCCCGGGTTGCTCGATGTGCGTCCGGGGAAGAAGCTCCATCCGATTCACCGTCTCGACCTGGAGGCCTCGGGGGTCCTGCTGCTCGCGGCCAAGACCTCCGCCGCGCGCTCCGCGAAGCGCGCCTTTGAGGCGCGAGAGGTTTCGAAGACCTATCTCGCGCTCGTTGCCGGCCCGATGGCTTCCGCCGGCCAGCTGAAGGGGAAGATTCGCTCAAAGCTTCGCGGCAACTACCGCCACCTGCCGGCCAGCCTGAGCTACCGGCGCCTGCGAGGAGATGAGCGGATGAGCCTGGTCGAGGTTCGGCCCGAGGGAGGCCGGACCCACCAGATCCGAGCCCTGATGGCCAGGGCGGGCCGCCCGCTCGTGGGAGATCTTCGCTACGGAAAGCCGAAGCCCTCGCGGCAATTCCGGGAGCGTTTCGGCATGGAACATTTCCTGCTCCATTCCTGGCGGCTGGGACTCCCCGAGAAGGCGATGGGCAGGTCTCTGGACCTGGAGGCGCCGTTGCCGGCGGCTTTCCATTCCGTCATCGAGCAGAAGGGCTGGGGCGCTCTCGAGCAGGGCCCTGATGGAGAATGGGTGGCCCAGGATTAGGGCGCGGGGAGATTGAAGGTCTCGCTTTCGCGGGCCACTTCCGGCACCGGGAGATCATCTTCTGGCTGGAGGACGTTCTTCAATACCACGAGGAAGAAGACGAGGCAGGCTACCAGCCAGGCGGTGCCGACCACCTGCGGTTCGGTCCCGGTAAGCCGGGAGAAGGCCATGGCGTCGTTCTGGTTGAAGGCCGCCCCCTGGTCCGCAAGGATATCCCAGTAGATATCGAAGATGGAATAGAGGCAGGTAAAGGTTCCTATCGCGCGAAGCAGCAGGATGCCTATTGTCGATGGGGCCAGGAATCCGCAGAGGACAAAGGCAACCGCGAGTCCGGAGGCGAAGGTCCGGGAATAGGAGTCGCGGATAACCGTGGTGATGGCGGCGACGAGAATCAGGGTCAACAGTCCGAAGACCAGGGGTACGAAATGTCGCGCCCTTGAGAGGTAGAGGATCATTCCTCCAACGAACATGCTGCCGAGGTAGCCCGCGGTAACGATCAGGGCTTCGCTGCCGCCCTCCGTTTCGCAGGCGCCGCCTTCGTCCGCGGTGATCAGGATCGAAATGATTTTCCCGCCTGTAAACAGAGCCATCATGCCGTGGCTGAGTTCATGGAAGAGTACAACCATGAGCTTGATGGGCTGCACCAGGGGGGAAGACCAGAGGTAGAAGACGAGGCAGGTCAACATCACCTGGAGGGCCAGGTGGCTGACAGAAAACAGACCGTCCTTACCGGCGCTCGGAGGGCATGCCGGGGCCGTATGGCCATAGTTGGTGATTTCGTAGGACATCTTCTGCTCGTCGCCTCGTTTCAGACCGCCCAATCCGTTTCAGACGCACAAATTGGGCGAAGAAATATACAACGCCCAGCGGGATGAGGCACGAGGGCGGCAACGGCAGCCGTAAATCCTCTTGATGGAAAGGCTTAAGGCTTTCTGATAAGGGGAGATGCTCGAGAATTACAGGACCAGGGCGAACGTTACCGCTCCTTGGCCTGGTGTCGAGCGCCGGGTTTGATGGTCGCGTCCAGGCTTCGTGCAGGTTGATGCGCCCGGGGGGCTTCGAGCGAAATCTGAAGTGACCGCCCGGGTGGAGACAGCTTTCCTGCGTAACCACGCCCACCGGCGTCACCGCCAAATCGGTGGGTGTTTATCCAACTGGCTCGCCCTACAATGTCCGCTGGTTGCGCCGGGGCCAGCCTGTTATCCGGGCGGCGGAGGAATATTTTTTACCGCAATGAACGGGAGGGTTTCTTGAGTCAATTCACAAGGCGACACCTGATTCTGATGGGGGCGCTGGCAGCTTTGTTGCCAGCCGCGGCGCTCTGCCAGGAGGAGCAACGTAGCCTCGAACTGGAGAAGATCGAGGGGGCGAGCCCCCGGAACATCATCTTCGTACTGGCCGATGACCATCGCTACGACGCCATAGGCTTTCTTGATCACCCATTCCTGAAGACGCCCCGCCTCGACTCGCTTGCGTCGGGCGGAGCCCACTTCCCCAGCGCTTTTGTGACCACCTCGCTCTGCTCGCCGAGCAGGGCCTCCATCCTGACCGGGTTGTTCATGCACCATCACAACGTTGTGGACAACAATGATCTCGCTCCTCCGGGAACGATCTTCTTTCCCCAGTTTCTACAGAGGGCTGGCTACGAGACGGCCTTTGTCGGCAAGTGGCATATGGGAGGCGGCAGCGATGCTCCCCGCCCGGGCTTTGACCACTGGGTGAGTTTCAGGGGCCAGGGCCGCTACTACCCGGCCAAAAAATGGAAGACGATGCTGAATATCAACGGCAAGCGTGTTCCCCAGAAGGGCTATATCACCGACGAGCTGACCGACTACGCTCTCGAATGGCTCGAGGGCCGTTCGCTTAAGAAGCCGTTTTTTCTTTTCCTGTCGCACAAGGCCGTTCATGCCCGGTTTGAGCCCGCCCCGCGGCACGCCGAGCAGTACGCGGATGCCAGGATCCCTGATCCGCCAACCCAGGCGGATACTCCTGAGAACTACCGCGGCAAGCCCATGTGGGTTAAGAACCAGCGCAACAGCTGGCACGGCGTAGATTTTCCCTATCACAGCGACCTGGACGTGAAGGAATACTACCGCAATTATTGCCGGACCCTTTCGGCGGTCGATGACAGCGTGGGCCGGCTGCTCGACTGGCTGCGCGAAAAGAAGCTCGACCAGAAAGCGCTGTTGCTCTATATGGGCGACAACGGCTTTCTTTTTGGCGAGCATGGCCTGATCGACAAACGCAATGCCTACGAGGAGTCCATGCGGATCCCGATGCTGGCACATTGTCCGGAGCTTTTTCCGGGTGGAACGGTAGTGAAGGGGGTTGTCGCCAACATTGACATCGCCGCGACCTTCCTGGCCGCGGCGGGGCTGAAGACGCCCGCCTATATGGACGGCACCAGCTTTCTCGACCTGGCTTCCGGCAAGCAGCCTCTCTCCCAGTGGCGCCAATACCTGCTCTATGAATATTACTGGGAATGGAACTTTCCCCACACCCCAACGGTGTTCGCTCTTCGCGGCAATCGCTTCAAGCTGATCGTTTATCACGGCATCTGGGACACCGATGAGCTCTACGATCTGAGCGCAGACCCCCTTGAACAGAACAACCTGATCTCCGTTCGGGAGCATGCGGCCACCGCGGCGAAGATGCGCAAGGCGCTGTACGAGCGCCTTGAGAAGAGCGGCGGCATGAGCGTTCCCTTCGGCTTCAAGCGCGGAGCCGGCGCCAACCTGCGCCGCCGGGCCGGCTCAAAGGCCGCGCCTTTTCCGCCTGGAGTTTTACGGGAGAAAGACGGGAAGAACTAATCGTCAGCCTGTTCGCCGCGGGCGCCTCCCAGCTCGCAGCCTGATGCGCAGGTCTGCAACTGGTGGTCTGCGCAGGGGCATCGAAAGGAGGTCCCTGCCCCCAGCATTTCGCACATCAGCATTACGGGGAGGCCGACGATGTTCAGGTAGCAGCCCCGGATCGAGGCGACCAGGTCGTGTCCCCGGGTCTGGATTCCGTAGGCGCCGGCCTTGTCGAGGGGGTCGCCTGTCCGCACATAGGCCTCGATTGCATCGTCGGTGAGCTGTCTGAAGGTGACGTGGCTGATCTCCACGGCGACCCGTGTCGGAGCGCCGCTCCGAGCGATGGCTATGCCGCTGGCTACCCGGTGGACTGACCCCGAGAGCGTTCGGAGCATCTTCCGTGCCGCGCTTTCATTTTCCGGTTTGCCGAGAGTTCTTTCCTGCCCCCCCCTGACGATCGCCACGATCGTGTCGCAGCCGACGACCACATTGTCAGCTCCCGTGTCGCATTGGGAGAGTACCCACTCAGCCTTGAGGCGAGCGCGCTCCTGGCACACAGAGTAGGCGGTCCCACTTACGGTTGATTCATCGACGCCGTCAGGCGGGCGGGCTTCGTAAGGGAGATCCAGCTGGTCAAACAGTTCGCGACGCCGCGGCGAACTGGATGCGAGTATGAGGTTCATGGGCGGGGATCTGGCCCGGAGCGCCAGGCGTTGTCAGCCGAGTATGGATGCGGCGGCTTCGGCCCAGTGAGCGTCACGCCGCGGAAAGCAATAATCCGGATGGCTGGAGAGGATGGCCCTTGCCTCCTGCCGCGCCTCGGGCGTCTTGAGCATCTTGTGGCTCGCCTTGATTTCTCCCAGGCGCTCCTCTCCCATCGGGCGGTGGCGAGGAGAGAACGCTACGGGGGCATGGGCCTTGGAGAGCAGCTTGTAGGCCTCGTCGACCTCGTCGTCGGTTGCGTTCAGGTTAACTCCGAGAAGGGCGAAATAATTGGTGTGGAGTTCTCCATCAGAGCCTTTGAGGGACAAGGGCAGCGGGTTGGAAAGGTAGACCCGGTAGCTGTAGAGACTCACAACAGGGGTGACGGCTCGTTTGCAGGTCGAGATGGCGCGGAGGAAAAAGGCCCTGACTGAGGCTTTCTTCGCATCGAGCAGCAAGTTCACCAGCTCGGAACAATAGCATCCAAGGACCACCTCTTTGATCTTATCGTTGGCCCCTTCCAGGAGAAAAGAATCCAACTCGGCAGGTCCCTTTTCTTCCAAGGCTGCGATCAGGCTCGAAGAAGTGGTTTTTTCAGGTATTTTAGCCGTTTTTTTTCTGGCCATGCGGAATCCATTCAAGGCTTATGGATATGGTCGTAGGTCCATTATCATCATGGATCGTACGGAGTACAGCGAATGTGTGGCTTCAGTGCTGGGTATTGACAGAAGTGACATTATAATAATTGTTTATGTAATTGTCGTAATGCGTCTGATTGTCGCTTTTCAGCCGGTCTGCCCGGAAAATCAAGAGTTTCGGCCTGAAGTCCTTCAGCAGGTTTGATTCATGAGAAGTCTTATTGTTTTCGTGAGTGTTGGTGTGGCCGGGCTCGTTTTCTGTGCGGCCCGCCTGGATGGCCAGGCTATAGGGGTTGCGCCCGCTCCAGGTTCGCGTCCCGGGCCGGTGTCTTACCGGGGGCTGGTTCCGGGCGTTACGCCGGTTGCCGAACTCGTCAAGCGCCTCGGCCAGCCGACGTACGAGGGCGGCTGGTATGACTGGAAGCTGCTTTATAAGGCGAAGGCTGGCCAATTCGATGCCTTTCATCTCTTCGGCGGCCGGAAAGAGGGGAAGCTCGGAACCATCGAGGCTGCAACGGTTCCCGAGGGCTATGAGAGCGCCGACAAGATTCGCCAGCGTCTGGGCCGGCCGGAGTTTGAGCTGATTCTGCCTGGCCGGCAACGTCTTCTTGATTACAGTCGACTGGGTGTTCGTTTTACCCTTTCTTCGCGTTCACAGACCATTGGCGCGGCCTATTTCCCGCACGGTTATCGTCGAGTTCCCCCGGGCTATCGCGGGCATCTCGATCTTAGCCATTTACGCCAGGGCTCCCAGCCGCGGCCCTCCAGCCCACCGGACCCAAACCTGCTCGCGGGCGCATTTGAGCTCGACATCAGCCCTGTGGAGGCTGGCTGGTTGAAGGGAAAGTACAAAATTCACGACCCACTGAAGGCCCGCTGTGTGGTCATCGCCCGTGGCGGATTTAAGCTTGCGATCGTCGGCGCAGATCTCTTTGGCCTGCTCAAGAGCGAGGTTGACCCGATCGAGGCACGGCTCAGAAAGCTGGGAATCTCTCACTTGCTGCTGGCGATGTCTCACAATCACGCGGCGCCTGACACCATCGGAATCTATGGATTCTACCCGAAGGAATACGTTGGCTATCTGCAGGCGCGCATCGTCAAGGGGGTCTCCGTTGCCCTCTCCCGGCTCGTGCCGGTAAAGACGTTGTTGGTCGGTTCCGACGAGCTCTCGCTCGCGGGAGCCAGGGTCAGCGGCCTGTTCCGTAACGCCCGGAATCCCGGGATCGTTGACCCCCAGATAGCGACGGTCCAGGCTCGTGGGGCGAATGGCCGGCCGCTCGTAACGCTGGTTCATTTCGCCTGCCACGTGGAGGGTCTTGAAAAAGGCCCGAAGGAAATCAGCGCCGATTTCCCAGGCTATCTTTGCGACGAGCTCGCCCGGCGAAGCGGCGCCCCCGCGATTTATCTTAACGGGGCGATAGGCGGGATGATTTCCGGAGATACGATTGAGCGGACCCATGCGCAGGCGCGCAAGGCGGGCCTCCGCCTTGCAGATGAGGTTTCAAGAATCCTCGCCCTGGCAGTTCCCAGCGCAAAGGCGGAGTTTGGTTTGCGCAGGTCCCGCATCGAGATCCCGGTAACAAACCCCCGCCTTCTGCTGTTCGAGAAGCTCCACCCTGAGCGCAGGGTGTTTGATCGTGGCCGGGCGGTCTCAGAGCTCTTTCATGTTCGGCTCGGAGATGCCGAGCTGCTTACGGTTCCCGGGGAGCTGCTGCCGGAGCTGTCTTTCGAGCTTCTCGAAAAGATGGGGGGCTATCCCCGGATGATCGTCGGGCTCTGTAATGACGAGCTGGGCTACATCATTCCGGCCGAAGACTTTCGCAAGGGGGCCTATGAGGAGTCGATGTCGGTAGGGCCGGCGGCCGGCCCGGTGCTGCTGCGCCGGGCTCTGGAGCTGCTCGAGCGAGAAGACCCCTGAGGCGTCCTTTTTGCTTAATGGGCTCCCTGGAGGGGTTTATCATGGGGGCTTGGGTCCCTGGCCGTTTTCGTGAATGAGCCTCAACTGGAGTACTTGATGTTTAGAGTATGGCGAACACTGTATCTCGCGCTGCTGCTGGGCTGTTTCTGCTTGCCAGCCGCGGGCAATGATTTTGTTCGCGGTGACTCCAACGGAGATGGCGAGGTTAATATCTCAGATGCGCAGTATTCGCTGAGATGGCTCTTTCTCGCGGGCAGGGAGCCGGACTGTCTTGCGGCCGCTGACACCAACGACGATGAGTCGGTTGATATTTCTGATCCGATCCGTGTGCTTGAATACCTCTTCCTGGGCGGCCCGCGGCCCGCCCCCCCGTTTCCCGCTCCGGGGCCGGATCCGACTCCCGGGCTGGCCTGTGGTCCACCGATCGTTCTTGAGCTGACCTGTGGCGTGCGCGGACCGATCGTTCAGCTGTCCTGGGAGCTGGAGGGGGAGGCTGAGAGTGTCGATGTTTACAGAGATGGCAGGCTCCTGGCCAAGCTGGGCGCCGAGGCTCGGGAGTACAGTGACGCGCCGCTTGCCGGTGTGCCCCACGAATACCGGGTCGCGGCTCTGCTCGGTGGAGAGACGGCCGCCCAGGCCGTTTGCGAAGTGACGGGCGTGTCGCGGAACGAAGCCCCCACTCTCTCCATTGTTTCGCCCCCCCAGGGGCAGATCATTCCCGGCCGCAGCTTTAACCTTCGCCTCCGCGTTGACGATGATACGGGCGTGAGCCGGGTGGTTGTCGACGGAGAGGATGTCGAGCTGCCGGTCCCCCTCGCCCTGCCTGCGACCTTGCGAGTCAACCTCAGAAGCGGTGAGCCAGGTCCGCAGCTTCTTCGCATCGAGGTGGTCGACGAGGCCGGCCGAACGGCTTTCGGAGAGCTGGCGGTCGGGTTCAGTCCGATTCTCGAAAGAGGTGCGGCAACCGAGGCGCTCACGATCGACATCTCCGGGGACACCGGCTATGACGAGCTGGAGGTGATTGTCGAGCCCTTCCTGGACGGAATCCCTGAGCTCTTAAACGAGTCCGTGCGGGGGGTGCGGCTCTTCAACGGAAACATTCTCGGTGTTCCCGTAGAGGTCGATGGGGACAGGGTGGAGATCGATGGCCCGATTCATTTTGATCTTTTTCCATCTGATCTTGCCGGAGGCCGGGTCGGGCTCCGGGTGCGGCTCGAGCGTCTGCGTTTCTTCGGAGATGGAGAGAGCGACTTCGGTTTCCTCGGGACCGATGAGTGGGATGCGATCTGGACAGGCAACAACATCGACATCATCGGCACCTTCGCTTTTCAGCCCAGCGTCGATGGCGAGCGCCTTGAGATTATCTCCGATGGTTTTACGGTTGAGATCGGCAGCTCAGATTTCTCCGTCAGTGGCTTCCTGGACCCGATCGGCATTTTTGACGCCCTGGTGAACGCTCTCAGCGGCCTTTTCTCGGGCCAGGTCGAAGACGCCGTTCGCGATGCTGTGCAGGGTGCCGCCGATGGAGAGATTGTGCCGATACTGGCGGAAGCCTTCAGCAATCTGAACCTCGATCTCGCCATCGATCCTGTTTCTCTTGAGACGCGCTTCAACGATGTTGTCGAAGGCCTCGGCGGCTTGTCTTTCCTCTTTGATGGCGGCTGGGCGAGCGCCTCCCCCCCCTCGCCGACCTATCCGGCTTATCCCGGTTCAGTGCTTGGGCGAGCCCCCTTTCCGGGCTTCCCGCTTGGCGTTGAAGCCCAGCATCCGGTCGATGCGACCATTTCCCTTTCTACCGACACTCTCAACCAGGCCCTGGCCGAGATCGTTGCCGCTGGAGGCCTGGGGACGACGCTCACCCTTGACGACATCGAAAGCCCGCTACCTCTCAATGTGAGCACCCTGGCGATAGGCCTGGAGCCCCGCCTGACGAGCCTTCCGGGAGTGGATGCGGAGGATCCTCTCGCGATCGCCGTGTCGATGCGCCATCCGCCGACCATCGTGCCGGGTGAGGGAGCCCTCGATTCGTCCATCCTCGGCGTCGGGGATGAGTGGAGCTGGTTGCCAGGGGACAGCGAGCCTCCGCAAAGATGGAACACCCGCGCCTTTGATGATAGCGGCTGGTCACGGGCCGCCGCGGGGTTCGGCTATTCATCAAATCCTGATGAGACCATCCGGGTTCGTACCCGGCTGGAGGGCCTGGCCGATGGAACCTACACGTCTCTATACCTGCGGGCGGCCTTCGACCTGGAGGGCCGGGATGAAATAGAGAGCCTCAGCTTGAGGGTTCTTTTTGACGATGCCTTCGTCGCCTATCTGAATGGAGTAGAGATTGCCAGGAGCAACATTGGCGAGGAGGGAACCCCCCCGAGCTTCGATGAGCTTGCCGACAGCGTTGGAGAGCCGGACCTCCTGGAGATTGACCTGCTCCAGTGGCAGGGCCTCCTGCGCTCCGAGGGTAACGTCCTGGCGATTCAGGGCCACAACGCGAGCCGTACCAGCTCTGATTTCATTCTCGTGCCGGAGGTCCTTCGTTCACTTCCCGGCCCCGAGGGAATCATCAGCGCGATTCCTGCGGAGCTGCAGGTGGCTGGTCTCGAGATCGCCTTCCTGGCGGATGCCGATGGAGATGGCGTCGGGGAAAACGATGCCGATGGAGAAGCGGACGAGGTGAGTCTTATCTCCTATTCTCTTTCTCTTTCCCTTGAGACCATGCTGGCCCTGGTTCGCCCCCCCGGGGGAGCTCCCACCCTGGTCTTCAATGTGGACACATCTGACCTGAACAAGGATGGGTTTCCCGACGCCATCGTCGGCGGCATCACGGGCCTGGACATACGCGTGGCCGGCGAGATCTTCGACATCCGGGACGAGAACCTGCTGAAGTTCGCCCAGCTGGCCATCGGCCTCTTCGGGCCTTCTCTCGGGGGCATCATCGACACGCTCGAGCTCCCCTCGGTTCCGCTGCCTGAGCTGGCCTTTGACCTGGACGCCGATGGAGAGGCGGATGTTCTCCTGGAAATCCGCGATGCGACCTTTGTCCCGGTTGACACCACCTCAGATGGCGTGGCGGACTGGATTTGCATCCTCTCAGATCTGCGATCGGCGCCGCAATAGACCGATTTTCTCAGGGTTACAGTCTCCTGCGAAGAGGCCGCGGGGTTTCGTTGACAAGGAGAGTGATCGCGCGCTCCAGGATTGGATCGCGTCCGGCCAGGTACGGAAGCTGGAATTCGACGAAGATGTCGGGCTTGACTCCCCGGCCTTCGAGGTCGATGCCATCCGTGAGGCGTTCGATCTGTATCCGGGCGTTTACCGGGAGCATGACTCGCAGTTGGCTGCCGAAGGTTACGTATCCCGCCGCACGCACCGCTCCGGCGGTGGTATTGCCAACCAACGTGATCTTTGCCTCGCCCTTCAGTATGTAGGCGAGTACCTCCTTCGCGCTTCGGGCCAGGTTGTCCACCAGGACCGCGGTCGGCCGACCATCCGCCTCGACTCGCCTGGCGATGGCCTTGAGGACCTGGACCTGCCCCCCCCGCCCCCTTAGATCCAGGACCAGGGCCCGGGCGGAGCGAAGCTCCCTGGCCAGGGCTCCCTCGAAGATTGATACGGTCTCAGGCGAAAGCAGGTTCCAGAGGTGAATATAACCGACTCCCGGCGCGGCCGGGCCGAGCATGCGAACACTGCGCCGAGTGGAATCAAGGGCGGTAGAGGCCCGGTCGGCAGCGGCTTCGAGGTTGCGGGGGGCCTCGCCCGCTCTTCTGCGGTAGCCGAGACGGACACGCTCCCCACTGTCGACCTGGATGGTGTACATCGAATGCCGGGCCTCATAACCGGCCAGCGTTTTGCGGGGTGAATCGGAGAACGCGATTCCATTAACGGCCAGGAGCTCATCGCCGATGCGAAGGCCGGCCTCGCGCGCGGCTCCGCCATACATCAACTCCCGTACGAAGAAACGTTCTCCAGCGCGGGTTGCCAGTTTTTGTACGGTCAGGCCCAGGTGAAAGGCGGGCTTTCCATCCTCCCCCTTGCCGAGCATGCTCGCGTAGCTCCAGGGCGGAATAATCGCCGTGTGAGAAACGCCGAAGCGGTCGATGATTTCGTTGAGAGCCTCGTAGGCGGCCTGCGTTGAAATGCTGCGCCGCACCGCCTGAACCAGCTCACCCTCGATTTCTTTCAGCAGCGCGCGCTTGTTCTCCAGGGCGTTGAAGAGCCGGTGGCTTTGGAAGCGCCGAGCGAGTTCCCTGGCATCGCGTGTTAGCGCGGGATCCGGCTTGATCCTCAGCCTTACCTCCTGCTTTTTGCGGAGGACAGAGATATCGTAGGCGCCGCCGCCGGAGAGCTCCGAGAGAGCCTGCCCGAGCTTGCGGATGTTCCAGCGCAGGAGCCCGTCAAGCTCCCCGAAGCGAAGTAAAATGTCGCCGGGAAGCAGCCCCGCCGCCGCCGCGGCACTTTTTTCTTCTACTCGCGAGATCCGCAGCCCAGCGGGGGTTTCTTCCAGTCCCACGCCCAGGTAGGCGCCTTTCAGGGGAGGGTCGAAGCGGCTCTCGTCGGCGTGGCTGAGCGGGTGAACGAGGAGGAGCAGAAGGAGCAGGAGGTGTCGCATAATTGAGATGTTGCCGTTTGATGTGCCGAGGATCAAGAAACGCGGCGCTTCTTCAAACGCCCGCTGTCAGGATGACCTGCCGGATGCCGCCCGGAAAGAATCCCAGCTCGAAGGCGAGGTCCAGCACGGTATAGCGGTCACGAATATCCCGGGCTCTTGCCAGGGCGTCAAAGGCCTCGTCTCTTTCAATGCCGAGCTCGCCGAGGCTGGCCGGGGCTCCGCCGGCCTGGAGGACCGCGCGGATCTCAGCGGCCGAGGGCAGGGCCAGCCCCGCCAACTCCTCGCGCATCTGCGGCCACTCTGCGCGTAGAAGCGCAGTCCTTGCGGCGAACCCCGCGAATTTTTTCTCCGCCTGCGGCAGGATGGCCTCCGCGAGCTCTCCGTGGGCGATCCGTATTCTCTCCGATGTTCTCGGCCAGTTGGGAGCCTTCGGGAACTCAGGGTCTTCCAGGTCGACCAGGTGCTGGTAGAGCGCGGCGCAGAGGCAGGTGGCCACCCCGACCTGGGCCCCATGAAGACGCAGCTCTCTTCCGCAGACGAGAGCTTCCATATCCCAGAGATGGCTGAGGAGATGTTCTCCTCCGCTGGCCGGGCTGCTGCTCCCGGCGACGACCATAGATACTCCACTCAGAACCAGGGCTCTGGCGAGGGCTTCATGGGCGCCACCATCTCCGGCCGGCAGCCCGGCAGCGTGCTCCGTTGCATGGGTAACGGCCTCGTCGACGATTCTTCCCGGGAGAGCTTCGAAGCCGCTGCCTTCGAGTCGATTGCCGAGCCACCAGTCCGCCGTGCTGACGGGCTTGCTCAGAAGGTCTCCCAGGCCGGCCGCGGCGAGGGCGGGAGGCGCCTGGCAAAGAACCTCGGAATCGAGAATAATAGCGCGCGGCGGCCGCGCGGCGATGGTGGTTTTGAGTCCGTCGACCAGGATGGCGGCGATTCCACTGGCGTAACCATTCATGCTGGCGGCGGTCCCGAAGGCCATGTATGGAACGCCGCTCAGGGTGGCGGCCATCTTGGCGATGTCGTTAACCGTACCCGCGCCAACGGCGATGATGCCGGAGAATCCGCCCGCCTCGACCGCGGCGCATGTCAGGCCAATCTGCTCGGTGTTCGCATGGGGGTCATCCGGCAGGAGGTGAAGTCCGTGTCCGTTTTCCGGGCGCCCCGATGCGCGAAGCGTGTCGGCCCGGCCAAGGGCATCCCAGGTGCGGGGGTCGGCAAGCCAGAGAGGCTTTCGCCCTACATGTGCAGCGGCGAGCCGGGGGATTTCCCCGCAAAGATCAGCCCCGATGAGAACTTCTTCGCTCAGGTCGAGGCCGTCCGGAAGGGTCTCACTGCACAGATCCACAAGCTTCATGTTGCCAGCTTACCGTCCCCGCGCGGTTCCAGCTATAGCCGGGTGCGTTATTCGAGGCCATCTCTTCCAACTGCGAATGTCTTTTCAGGGCCAGAAGGAGGCGATCGTGGCTATGGCCCAGATCAATATTCCCCCACCGATTTTTCCGACGATTCCCAGCAGGCGGCCCGTAGCGGCTCCCCCGCCGGAGCGCAGCGATTCCCGCATATTCTTGCCTTCTCTTCTTTCCCCGAATAGAGCTCCCAGAAAGGCTCCTCCGCAGGCTCCGAAGACGGATCCTACGATCGGTATCGGCAGGAGGAAGGTGCCCAGGATTCCGCCAGCCAGGCTGCCCGCAAGAGCCCAGAGCGCTCCCTTGCGGGAGCCGCCTGATATTCGCGTGCCGGCCGCGCCGGCCGCGAACTCTATTATTTCAGCCAGGATGGCGATGATCGCGAGTGCCACCAGGGTCTCAATGGAAAACAAGCCGGGCTCTCCACCCCACAGGATGAACCCACCTACAGCGGTGACCATCAGCCAGTTTCCAGGAAGCTGGAGTACGGTTGCGACCAGGAACAGTGTGTTGACAAGCAGCAGCCCGATGGCGAGTAGGATATTGTCCACGGAACAGGCTCCATAACCCAGATTTGAAGTGCAAGGTTGGCGGAAGGGACGGTTACATGCTACGAACGCCCATCATGCCGGGGTGCTCGGAAACGGCGAAGCCTACTGTAGCCCAGGGCGTGTGTTAATACACAATTTAGTCAAGGCCAGATGACACAACAGGCTTTTCGGGACAGCCTGCAGGCCAGGCAACAGGCCGGGAGGCGAGATGCATAGAAGGCAAGGGCTGCTCGGTTTTCGTCAGGGATTGATCGCCAGGGTGCCTTGCTCGTAGGCCATCTCCAGGGATGCGAAAAGCATCCATTGCGGGTGCTTTTCGTCGGCCCAGCGGATGCCCACCTCGTAGGGCGCCTTGCCGTTGCCCCGGATGGAGATGACCGAGCCTTTTTTCTGGCCGTAAGAAATACGGGCCCCCGATTTGAGGTCAAACGGGGGCCTGTTCATTTCTTCGGATTCGCCAGGAGCGTCAGCGTTTTCTTCAGCGGCCTCTCCGTTGGACGGTTCTTCTGTCGTAACCGCTTCTTCGGAAGGTTCCGGCTCTTGAGCTTGGGGAGATTCCTCTTCGTTAGACATAAGCACTCTCCAATCTTTCAGAAACGCAAAGCCGCCTCAGGCGCATTGAGCCACCGTTAGCTTTCGCCACCGGCATCGTCGCCGCCACCGGCATCGTCGCCGCCACCGGCATCGTCGCCGCCACCGGCATCGTCGCCGCCACCGGCATCGTCGCCGCCACCGGCATCGTCGCCGCCACCGGC
>Ga0163108_10000316_pt1 | contig 36129 bp, 23 predicted proteins | sample Fk1155metaG_FD_109644 | JGI IMG/M metagenome (GOLD analysis project Ga0163108, IMG submission 109644) | Marine microbial communities from the Central Pacific Ocean - Fk160115 155m metaG | ecosystem: Environmental > Aquatic > Marine > Oceanic > Photic zone | place: The Central Pacific Ocean...
ACTAGCCTTACCATCTGTGATAACCAAATTCCTTTTAGTTGGAATGGTTTAACATTTAATGCAACAGGTAGCCAATCAGCAGTTTTAACAAGTTCTTTGGGTTGTGATTCTGTAGCAATGCTTGATCTTATTGTAAACCCACAGGTTACAAGTTCGACTAGCCTTACCATCTGTGATAACCAAATTCCTTTTAGTTGGAATGGTTTAACATTTAATGCAACAGGTAGCCAATCAGCAGTTTTAACAAGTTCTTTGGGTTGTGATTCTGTAGCAACGCTTGATCTTATTGTAAACCCACAGGTTACAAGTTCGACTAACCTTACAATCTGTAATAATCAGTTACCATATAGCTGGAATGGTTTAATATTTAATGCAGCAGGTAGCCAATCAGCAGTTTTAACAAGTTCTTTGGGTTGTGATTCTGTAGCAACGCTTGATCTTATTGTAAACTCACAGGTTACAAGTTCGACTAGCCTTACCATCTGTGATAACCAAATTCCTTTTAGTTGGAATGGTTTAACATTTAATGCAACAGGTAGCCAATCAGCAGTTTTAACAAGTGCTTATAATTGTGACTCTATAGCAACTTTAAACCTTACAGTTAATCCTATAATAACAAATACGATTAATCTCACCATCTGTGATAACCAGTTGCCATATAGCTGGAATGGATTAATCTTTAATGGATCTAGCAGTCAATCAGTTACCTTAAGCAGTACTTCTAATTGTGACTCTATAGCAACTTTAAACCTTACAGTTAGTTCTGTATTAACCAATACCATTAATATTACCATCTGTGATGACCAGTTGCCATATAGCTGGAATGGATTAACCTTTAATGCATCTGGTAGTCAGTCAGTTACTTTGACGAGTTCTATAGGCTGTGATTCTATAATAACTTTAAACCTAACTGTTAATGCCATACCTATAGTTACTTTTAATTCAAACATTCAATCAGGATGTTCACCATTACAACTTACACTAACTGCTGATTATATTTCTAGCTCAGCTGATTATATTTGGGATATAGGGGGTGATCTCTTTCAGTCAGGTGATTCTATTAGCTTTACATTAGTACAAGCAGGATATTATGATGTAACATTATCTATTACAGATAATGGATGTTATAATACGGTTACTATACCAAGTTATTTTTATGTTGAAGATAATCCTCAAGCACTTTTTACCCCTTCAATAAATGTTTTTGAAGAGTTATCACAGGAGGTTACATTTATCAATAATAGCATAGGTGCAAATAGCTATTTGTGGGTTTTTGGAAATGGCTCAACATCTACAGATATTGATCCAACAGTATTGTTTACCAATACTACCAATGGGTATAATGTGCTTTTGCTTGCATACTCTAATTTAAATTGTATAGATTCTTTATTGATTAATATCCCTTTTCAAGAAAGCTTAATTTTTTATGTCCCAAATACATTTACTCCGGATGGAGATATGTTGAACCAGACTTTTAGACCAGTATTTACATCTGGATTTGACCCTGGTCAATTTTCTATGTCTATCTATAATAGATGGGGAGAATTAATATTTGTAACCCACGATGCTGACATCGGATGGAATGGATCGTACGGCATGAATGGCAATAAAGTTATAGATGGGGTGTATACTTATCACATTATGTATAAAACCCCATCAGTAGATGTACGTAGAATTGTGAGTGGACATGTTAATTTGATAAAATAATTCTTAACCAAGATAATAAATAGTTTGATAAGGTATTCGGCTACTGCCTTTGTTGTTATTAACATCAATTTTCTAGCACATACTTATTTTTTTCTCCTGTTAAAATAAATTCTTGAAAGATTCAAAGAATGAAGAACCAGCTTGTCTTGTGAAATCTCTTTAATAGCCAAACCCACTGTATTATAATCTCTGAATAAACTATCACGTTCAATTTTATATGTTCCTTCATAAGTAGATTCCATTCCCATTAAATCGGTGAATTCAATCAGTTTTTCACCGTCAAAATTCATAGTCCAAGTATCAAATACTTTGATGCTTGAGGTCACCCCATTGAAAGTGGTAGAAGTTTTTTCATATTCCCAATTGCCTTGTATCAGTATGGCTGTATCTACAACTTTACTTTGCCCAAAAGCAACACTCGACAAAAACACGAAAACAAATAGTAATCTCATAATTCTAATTTTAAACTAAAAATAAATACTTAGATAAGGTATTCGGCTACTTTTTATTTATGGTAAATTCCATCTGTCTCAACAGCCAATCCACCTAGAGGAACCCAACCATCTCTCATATATGTATTAACAGCCGATTCTAAAGCAATGTCTGATTGGGTTTTTACGATTTTGTACTCATTTCCTTTCACCATTGCTTGATGGAATTCATTATTATGGCGATAATCACAACTTGCCAATAACCCAATTAATAAAACACTACCAAAAATATTTTTCATAATTCTAATTTTAAATGTTCACCATTAAATTAATAAATATTCGTTTGGTATAATTGGTATAATGCAGGTTTAACTAAATTATTGTAGTGTTTAAAAGGGTTTTAGCGTGTTTAGTATAAAAGTATAGTACTTTCCTATAAAAAGAATTCAACACGGCTATTTCACTAATATGGGGGAACATTTGGGGGAAAAGCCTAAAAACAAAGAAGCCACGACATTGATACATCGTAGCTTCTTCTAAGTCTACAGCCATATAGACCTTGCGGTCCGGACGGGACTCGAACCCGCGACCCCCTGCGTGACAGGCAGGTATTCTAACCAACTGAACTACCGGACCAATATATTTTTGTTCTGCTTTACGTTAAAAGCGAAGGCAAAACTAATACTATTTTTTTTGAAAGCAAAGCAAAAACTAATTAAAATTTTTACTTGCCATACTGAATAATTCCAAACCTTTCTTTGCCTCTCGAGATCGCATATAAAATCATTTCCTTTGTATCTCGGTTTACATAAAAAAGCTTTGGTACAGCAATAGATTTTATTTGTTTTTGCTGAAATAAAGTAGAGCGATACAAATCACCGGTTTTTAAATCAATTTTAACCATTGCAACTGCATTTCTTCTAGGACTCAAACTAAAAGTTCTTAGTTTCTGATTATTTTTAAACTCACCATCCTCGTCATAATTTTTAATATTGTCATTAAATATGATGCATAAATCACTCGCATCAACATAATTTGCATAAGAACTATAAGGCCCTCCATCATTAATTGAAGTTTGACTTTTAGGAATTATTTTAATCCAGTCAAATTTATTTTCCTTCCCTATTTTAAAAGCAACAATATCATCATAATAATAATAATTAATGGTATTAGAAGAGCCTGACCTGGTATCATAATTAGTTCTGGAATACACATAATACTGTTCCATTGAACCTACAATACTTCCATCATCTAATATTTCCATATTACGTAATCTATAATTATATAGCTCAGGTTCATTATTTGATCTATAACGTTTCATATATCTATTGTCACCAATAGACCAATTCTTGTTAATTTCTGTTTCTGCAAAAGGTATAAAACCTTTATTTATTACATTTTTTTCTTTATAATTTATACGTAAATAAAAAACACCACTAATGCCTCTTTTTAGATCGTTTTCAGCATATAATCCAGAAAAGGTAAATACATTATTGTCATTACTTTTCATATTCATTCCACTAATTCTTCTTCCTTGAAGATCCAAAGAAAACTCTTCCAACCCATCTTTATTTATTTGATAGACATGCATTGCCTTGAAATTTTTAAAATTTCTAGAAAATAAACGATCATTAGGTTTGAGATGTTCTGTTATACTCATGAAAAAATCTCCTGTATTAGATAAATGATATTGATTAATAGTGGCCATATTGCCATCAAAGGGCATCACATATTCTCCGGAATTGAATTCCATTAAATTTGAATCTAATATTTTAAAACCATAAACATCAGCATTTTGCTTTTTCCCAGGCACTTCCCATATTACAGCAAAAAAATTATTATTAATAGAAGTAATGACATTAAATTCAGGACGAGAAATTAATTTATTTGATTTATAGCATGCTATCTCTTCAATATCTCCTGAAGCTTTTAGGTTTTCATCCAATTCTTTTAGGTAAATGCATAATTTACCGCTGACTTTATCAGACAAAAACAGAATTGGTTTTTTATTGACTGTAAGAACTTTTTCTAAATTAGCTATTCCTTGTTCAGCAACTAATTTTACTTTTGCTGATTGCAAACGCATCATATTTTCGTATTCAACCAAATAAAAAGAACCAAAAAAATTATTCCCAGAATATCTTAATGTATAAAAATCGACATCATTTATTGGCATAATTGCCTGCAACACGCCAGACCCTCTACTTAAAGCACCCCATTGAATATTGGTTTTTTGAGCATAACAAAAAGATTGAATCAAAAGAAATATTAATAATAAATGCAGAAAAAGCCTGTTCATATTTATTGGATGCCCGTATAGTTTTGTGGCGTTATCTGTTTTAATTCTGTTTTAATTTCTTCAGACACATGAAGTGTGTCAATAAATACATGTACAGAAGATTTTGTCATTTTAGTATTTGTTCTAGTAAGCTCTTTTAATGCTTCATAAGGTTTCTCATACCCCTCTCTTCTCAAAACAGATTGAATTGCTTCGGCAACAACTGCCCAGTTTGATTCGAGATCTTCATTTAAAGCCTGCTCATTTAATAACAATTTGTTTAAACCTTTTAAACTCGAAGAAATAGCAATCAATGAGTGTGCCAAAGGAACTCCAATAACTCTTAAAACTGTAGAATCCGTTAAATCTCTTTGCAATCTAGAAACAGGAAGTTTCATGGATAAATGATCATACAAAGCATTGGCAATTCCTATATTTCCTTCGCTATTTTCAAAATCAATTGGGTTAACCTTATGTGGCATGGCTGAAGATCCAATTTCTCCTTTTACAATTTTTTGTTTAAAATATTCCATTGAAATATAGGTCCACATATCTCTATCCATATCTAAAATAATGGTATTTATCCTTTTTAAACCATCAAACAATGCGGCAAGATTATCGTAATGCTCTATTTGTGTAGTTGTCTGGCTTCTTGAAATCCCCAAACGCTTTATTACAAAATCGTTAGCAAGAGTTTTCCAATCATAATCGGGAAAAGCAACATGATGTGCATTCAAATTTCCAGTTGCGCCTCCAAACTTCGAAGAGTATGGAATATTTTCAATCAAAGACAATTGTTTCTCAATTCGCTCGACAAAAACGCCTATTTCTTTACCTAATCTTGTTGGAGAAGCAGGCTGTCCATGAGTTCTAGCAAGCATTGGAATTTCTCTCCATTCATTTTCAAAATATTTTAATTTAGCTATCAATTGTTGTAAAGCAGGATAAAAAACATCATCAAGTCCCTCTTTTAAAGACAAAGGAATAGCTGTATTATTTATATCCTGAGAAGTTAAGCCAAAATGAACAAATTCAAGATATTGAGATAAACCCATTTTTTCGAGTTGATCCTTTATAAAATACTCTACGGCTTTGACATCATGGTTCGTTATTTTTTCTTTGTCTTTAATCCATTCTGCATCATGTTCAGAAAAATTAAGGTATAGGTTTCTTAAATCACTATATTTTTCCTTTGGAAAATCTGCAAGAGGAATTAATCCGGTATCTACCAAAAAAATAAAATACTCCACCTCTACTCTAACGCGATATTTAATTAATCCAAATTCTGAAAAATATGGACGAAGTGATGTAGTTTTAGATTGGTATCTCCCATCAATGGGAGAAATTGAAAATAAGCTGCTTTTTATCATTAGTTTTTTTTTGCCTATTAAATAGGCTTACAAAGGTAGGTTTTTAATGCCTAATCACATTATAATTTATGATTTGCAAGAAATAGCTTTAAAATTTAATTTTTCAAATAAAATTAAAGGCTTTTATTCTACTATCTTTATGCTCCATAATTTAAAAACATGAAATACCTTTTCTTTCTCATTTTCTTTCTTTTGACAACAACAATGTTTTGTCAAAAATACTGGCAACAAAAAGTGGATTATACTATATCTGTTGAATTAGACGATGTAAATCATTATTTAAAAGCCAATGAGACTTTTGTTTATACCAACAACTCACCCAATGACTTAAATGAAATTTACATTCACCTTTGGCCCAATGCCTATAAAAATGAAAAAACTGCACTTGCCAAGCAGCAATATAAAAATGGGAAAAAAATTCTATTTTATGGAGATAAAGATGAAGTAAGGGGTTGGATTGATTCTCTTAATTTCACAAACCAAGGGATGCCATTAGATTGGAATTATGATTCCGACCATCAGGATATTGCTATCATAAAACTTAAAACACCTCTTAAAAGTGGCAGCAGTATTGAAATAAGCACGCCATTTCGCATTAAAATACCTTCTGGGTCTGTTTCCAGACTTGGTCACATTGATCAATCTTATCAAATAACCCAATGGTATCCCAAACCTGCGGTTTATGATAAAAATGGATGGAATGCTATGCCCTATTTAAATCAGGGGGAATTTTATTCTGAATATGGTTCATTTGATGTTTCGATTACCTTACCAAAAAATTATGTGGTGGGAGCAACAGGGGATTTAGTTAACGGTGAAAAAGAAATTGCTTGGCTTGAAAAAAAAGTTAGTGAAACTAAACTTTTATTTAAGGAAGATAAAATTGGAGGATGGAGGAAAGATGGTATGGATTTTCCAGAAAGCTCTAAAGAATTTAAAACTCTTCATTATCACCAAGAAAATGTGCACGATTTTGCTTGGTTTACTGACAAGCGCTACTATGTTTTAAAAGGTGAAGTGGAATTGCCTCATTCTAAAAAAAAGGTAACTACTTGGGCAATGTTCACCAACAATGAAGCAAAATTATGGGAAAAATCCATCGAATATTTAAATGATGCAACGTATTATTATTCTTTATGGAATGGAGACTACCCATATAATCATGTAACTGCGGTAGATGGAACAATAAGCGCTGGTGGAGGAATGGAGTATCCCAATATTACGGTTATTGGAAATGCAGGGACTGCAATTCAACTTGAAGTTGTTATTGTACACGAAGTTGGACACAACTGGTTTTACGGAATTCTTGGTTCAAATGAACGCAAACATGGATGGATGGATGAAGGCCTTAATACACTTAATGAAATTAGATACATACAAACAAAATATCCTGAAAATTCAAGTTTCAGTGATATGTTTAGAGGTGAATTTTTTCATCTTGAAAATTTAAGTCATCATGATATGGCAGATTATAGTTGTCACTTTATGACTCATCTAGGAGAAGACCAGCCTATAGAAACGCACTCTGAAGAGTTTTCGAGTATTAATTATGGCATTATCATGTATCAGAAAACCGGCCTGGTTTTTTATTATCTCAAAGATTACTTAGGAGATGAACTCTTTGATCAATGTATGAAAGAATATTATCAAACATGGAAATACAAGCACCCTCAACCTGAAGATATTAAAGAGGTTTTTACCTCTATCACAAATAAAAATTTAGATTGGATTTTTGAAGATTTAATAAAAACCACCAAACACCTAGATTTTAAAATCGGTAAAGTAAAGCGTTACTTGACCAATAGAAAACAAATAGAATATCGTGTAGATATTATTAACAAAGGACAAATAAAAGCACCTGTAGAAATAGGAATATGGAAACAAGACTCATTATTGAAAAGAATTTGGAGCGAACCTTTTATTGGAAAAACCAATATTAGTTTTGATGATATTGATTTTGATCACATAAGCATTGATCCAGGTAATGATATTCCCGAAATAAACAGACAAAACAATTACTGGAAATCCAAAGGCTTATTTAAACGTTTGGAACCAATTAAGCTCGAATTTCTAATTGGAGATCAAGAGGCAAATCAAACCAATTTATTCTGGTTACCTGTGATGGGATGGAATTCTTATGACAAATTTATGATTGGCCTTGGAATACACAATTTATCAATTCCAGGAAAACCATTTCAATACCTTGTTGCTCCAATGTATTCCTTTGGAAGGAAATTTATTTCAGGATCTGCTGAATTTAGTTATACTTTTTTACCCGAAAGAAATTTTAAAAATTCTCGATTTGGCTTATCTGTAAAATCTTATAAATTTGATACAATCTCAAACAACAATTCTTATTTTATTGGACTTTCTCCGTATTGGATAGCCAAAATCAAAAATAAAAGCAATTCAAGCGCTTTCAGTAAATGGATTAAAATTCAGGGATTGTTTCGTCAAGATACAAGCAAAACTAATGTTCTTCATACTGGTGGATTTATTACTTACTCGCTAGACTATAGCAAACCAAACCACAAAATATTTTCTACCCTTCGATTTGATTATATTCAAAGTTTAAACTCTGGAGATAAAGTAGCTAGAGCACATATTACTTCGGAATACAGATACAAATACCTTAAACGAAAAATGAATCGTTGGATTAGTGTTCGAGGCTTTTTGGGAAATACATTTTTATACAAAAACAACAAAGGTATAGCACATCAATATTACCAAATGTCTTTATCTGGTGCCAATGGAATGCAAGATGTTTTTTTGGAAGGATATTATTTCTTTAGATCAGACAATAACAGCATCTTAAGGTCTGGAAACTGGGGAGGATTTAATAGCAACAGCAATTTTGGCACTACTTCATTTTGGATGGCTAGTCTAAACGGATATATACAAATGCCAATTAAACCAAATATTTTTGGAGCTTTTATTGATTATGGTGCATTTTATGATGGATATTCCATACAAAGTGGCTATAACCTTGGCCTTGGAATTCGACTTGGTGAAGCAATCGGCATATATATACCATTGTATAGAAGCAGTAATATGGGGGAATTATATACAAAAAATTATGCAAAAGAAATACGCTTAACGCTTAAGTTTAATATTGTCAATTCACCATTCATAGGAAATCTTTTATAACCATACATCTGAAAATATTGCCACTTATGTAATATTTTATTTTTACGAGTAACACTTTTTTAATTTTGTATCAAACCCTAATATTATGTCATCAAAACAAAATTCTTTCTGGAAATACTTTTGGCCTAGTTTAAGTGCTAATTTTTTAAGTTCCTTTATACGTTTTATTTTCTTTGTTTTTATTTTTCTATTTATCATCATTATTGGAGCTGTTTTTGGATCAGATGATGACCTTAAAGAAAACACCATACTTCATTTAACTCTTGAAGGTGGCATTGGAGAAACAACAGATTACAACCTCGATCCGATGTCATTTAAAGTTCAAGGAAAAACAGGTTTAAGTGACATCTTGTATGGTTTAAAAAAAGCAAAAACAGACGATAAAATCAAAGGCATTTTTCTAGAAATAAAAGATGTTAATTTTGGATATGCAACTGCTAGAACTATTCGAAATGCTATAAATGATTTTGAAAAATCCGGAAAATTTGTTGTTGCATATAATTCTGGAGAATATATATCTCAAAAATCCTATTATATATCTTCGGCAGCAAACCAACGATATGGCTTCCCGACCTCAACAATGCAATTTAATGGATTAGGAGCAGAAATATCTTATTTCAAAAATACACTTGAAAAACTAAATGTAGAAGTGGAAATTATTCGTGGTAAAAACAATGATTTTAAAAGTGCAGTTGAACCATTTTACAGAACCAACATGAGTGACTCAAGTCGATTGCAAATTGAACGATATATGAATAGTATGTGGGGTGACATTTGTTCAGAAATAGCAAATGAAACCAAAACAAGTACCTCAATGCTCAATACAATTGCTGATTCACTCTATATTAAAAGAGCTGAGGATGCTGTAAATTACAATCTTCTTCATGGTGTTAAATACAGAGATGAGGTTCTTAGTATACTTTCTCAAAAAATTGGACATGAAAGCCCTGAAGACATTAATTTTTATTCCTTTCAAAAATATGCTAGAAATAACTTTCAAAAAGATCAAATTGATATAGATGAAGATGAAGCTAACATTGCTGTGATTGTTGGAGAAGGTCAAATTACAACAAATGGAAATGGTTTAACTTCAAACAATATATGTAAACTATTTAGAGAAGCTAGAGAAAACAAGTCTATAAAAACAATTGTATTTAGAATCAACAGTCCAGGAGGAAGTGCTTTGGCAAGTGATGAAATATGGAGAGAAGTACTGCTCACCAATAAGACTAAAAAAGTGATTGTTTCCATGGGGGATGTCGCAGCTTCAGGCGGATATTATGTCGCAGCCCCTGCAAATTGTATTTTTGCTGAACCCACAACCATCACTGGTTCAATTGGAGTCTTTGGAATGATTCCATATACAGGGAAAATGTTTGAGAATTTATTGGGAATTACATTTGATAGAGCACAAACAAACAAACACTCAATTCTTAGTACAAATAAAAAATTAACTGAAAAGGAACTTAATATCCTTCAAAATGAAGTTGACATTACTTATGATCAATTTTTAAGCAAAGTTGCAATTGGTAGAAAAATGACAAAAAAGGAGGTGAACAATATTGCAAGAGGAAGAGTCTGGACTGGCAGAGATGCTCTTAAAATTGGACTTGTAGATAAACTCGGTGGACTGAATGAAGCTATTAATTATGCAAAGAAAACTGCAGGTATAAAAGATGCAAAAATTATTTACTACCCAAGAACAAGCGAAAATAAATTTTTTCAATTTATTGATCAAATCAATGATGATAAAAACAATCAGAATAGAAGTGCTTCTTTTTCAAATGGAATACCTGCCAAAATTTTAAAATACTACAATCAGCTCGAAAGAATTGAAGAAAGTCAAGGTATACAAATGAGATTGCCATACGATATAGATGTCCAATAAAAACTAATTAATTAAAAGTCTTGCACTACTTTTTTTATGGGCTGTTTCAAAAGTGATAGTATAAATTCCTTTTGCAAAAGTAGAAACATCTATATAGTTTAATTCAGCATTAATTTCTTTTTTATATATAAGTTTTCCCTCATTAGAATATAAAGAAACAACACCTTTTTGATTACTCTCAAAATTTATACTGTTTTGACTGGGGTTTGGGAAATATATAAAATTATGACCCAAAATATGGTGAAGAGATAAAGTATCTGTAACCTCTATATATGAAGTATCATTACTGTTACAAAAATTTGTATCGATATACGAATAAATTATCTCATGAACTCCAATTCCTGCAATAGCCGGGTGAAATGTTGTCCCAATAACACCAGTTCCAGAATATGTTCCACCTAAAGGAATGCCATTTGTTAGATTAAATGAAGAACTTGTTAAATCTACAATATTATTTATTTCATTATAAATAACTGTCAATTGAGGAAATGTATCTATATAAATAGAATCCAAAGAAGAACATCCAAAAGTATTTGATCCAATAACATAATATATATTAGGACTTGTAATATAAACTGTATCGCCATTAACTATATTATTACTCCATTGATAAGTTGATGCTGTTCCTGAAGCAGATAAAACTTTTTGAGAGCCAAAACAAACCGTATCATCAGGTCCTGCATCAACATAAGGATTGCTATACCATATAAGAGTCGAGGTATCGGAAGAATTACATCCTATAGAATTCGAAATATGAACAATATAAGTTCCTGTATCTACAACCAAAATAGAATCGAAGTTTGAACCTGTGGACCAATTAATAAAAGGAGAAGACATAGTTGAATTAATTTTTAAATAGGCACTATCTCCTATACATATGCCATTAGGGGTAATACTAACAGGATATTCATTTTCCATTAATAAATCTATCGCATCTACTTTTCCATATCCAAAAGCAAAATTTGGTACGGATCCTGTGATTGAATCACTATGAGAACTAGAGTGTAAAGCATTAAGAAAATCTTGGTAGGTAGCATTAGGACATTGTTGCAAAAACAAAGCTCCTAATCCAGCAACTAGTGGAGAAGCCATAGAGGTTCCTCCATTTCTAACATGCCAACCACCACTATCAATTGCTGAATTATTAACAGAGTTGGATAAAAACCACATAGGACCAGCAGTTAATGAAACATCACCACTTGCAGAAACATCCGGTTTAATTGTTCCTATTCTTGATGGTCCTTTACTTGAATTAGGACTCAAATAACCTGGTTGAGTCATATCAACGGGATAATATTGATTATTATCATAATCTATATGACCTAACCTATTTCTTATATTCCCAACACTTACCACCTTATCAGAGCAATTCCATGAAGACACAATGCTCTGAAGTGAGTCAGGCATATGATAATAATTAATAAAACTTGGAATAGAATCGACCATATCACCAAATCCTTGCCAACTACCAGCCCAAATATCATATTTACCTGATCCAGTAGTCATAAACCGATATAAATAAGATGTAGAATCAACATAAAAGGCGGATTGCATATGAAAATTAGCTCCCACTATTTCTCTATAAGTAACAACAGATGCTAATTTTTGATTAAGATCATTATATATGGTATCAAACATGGGAGATGTTGAAATATTTGATAATGCATTATTGAAATTACTTTGTCCTCTATATCCATAAAGTGGAGCTGGCTTATCGGCACCAAAACCAAAATAAAAATTAGCTTCAGATGTATCTGTCCATAAATCGTATATTATTGAATTTGGACCAGCTAAACTGGTAGTAGAATTATTTAAAAACCACACAAAAGAAGTATCCGATGTTACATTTGCAGATACATGATATTTCCCCTGACCACCTGAATTACCTGCTGCGCAAACAACAATTCTTCCTCCTTGCTGACTTAATAATGAGTCTATATATTCTCCTACCGGATCTTTTGCATCATGGCTACCTAAGTAGGTGCCTAAAGAAATATTAATAACAGCAGGCTTACCTAAAGAATCAGCAACACTAAATATATAATCACAAGCATCAGAAACTGTATTTAACCAGTTTGGAGTGTTTAAATAGCTTTCGACAATTATAATATCGGCCTCATGTGCAACTCCTTTATTCTGGCCATTAGCAAGGCCATTCCCAACAGCCATACCCGCAACTGTTGTTCCATGAGCAGTTGTAGATTCATAACTAGTACAAACTAAATTGTTAATATCACTACTATCCCATAACAAACCATAACCATAAGATTGAAATGAAGAAGGTCCTGTTATAGCCGGATCCTGATCCCAATATCTTAAAACCCTTGTATCTCCATTTGAAAATTTAAAATCAGGATGATTCCAATCGAGTCCTTGATCAATTACACCAACAATAACATCTTTTCCAGTATATGAAGTATCAAGACCATTTAATCCAAGATTAGCTAGGTTAATTCTATGCCTTATTAAGGCCGAATCAGCAAGTGCTTTTCCGTTAATATTTGAAAGGTATAAATCTTTCAAAATGGCAGTATCTTCCAAATCGTTGATCCAACTTGATGGTGCAGTAAAATAAATCCAATTCTTTGTCAAGTATTTTACATGGAAATTTTTCTGCTTTAACAATAACAAGTTATTCTTAGTATTCTTAATACATGTAGCAGTAACCTTATTACTTTTATTTTGTAAATTGTTACTTATAAGTTTATTAAATTGAGAAAAGGCATTTAAGCTCAAAAAATAAAATATTATCGTATAAAAATATTTTGACATTTTACTTTAATTTACATTCAATTTATATATTTTATTTCTTAAAAAAAAATTAGCCTTAAATATTTAATTATACAGAAGTTCAATTTAATTTAATTAAAATCAAATCAAATTTGTATTTTCGATAATGAATGAAAAATCTATTTTCATATATATTATCGTTGTTTCTGTTGTTTAATAGTTTTCACATTTTGTTTTCACAAATTAAAAACGAAAATGACTATAAAAAACTAGTTTCTCAATCCAACAATACAATTCAAAAATTAGAAGCTTATTCTCAATTAACAAACTATTACCTTCAAAATGATTTCAATCAAGCAGATAAAACGGTTTTATTAATGAAAAAATATGAAAATGAAGTTGATGCAAAAGGAAAGGCGATAATTATAATTACAGAGCTTAACATTTATGAATCAAAAGGAAATGAAAGTGAATTCATAAATAAATCTTCTTCATTAAGAGACCTAATACCATTCATAGAAGATGAAAAAATTCTTGCTGAGTGCTATAATATTATTGGTAAGGCAAAAAGATTTTCTAATGATTGGAAAGTGAGTATCATTTACCATAAAAAAGCTTTAGGCTATTTACAGAAAATGACAATTAGAGACCGAGTATTAATTGCTCAAAATTATAGACAACTTGCATTAGATTTTCTTCGATCAAATGAAATGAAAGATAGTGCAGAATACTGGGTTAATTTAAGTATTAGCACATTACCCAAAGCGCCATCTGCAAATCTTGCAGTTCCTGGATTTATAGACTGTAAAAATACTCAAGCAAAAGTATATCAACTAAAAGGACAGATTGATATGAGTGTATCAATCAATGATCAATGTTTAAAACAAGCAAAAAAATTAAATCATAAAGAAAAGGAAGCTCAAATTAACCGAGAAATTGGAGAAAGTTATATTGAATTAAATAATTTCAAAGAAGCTCAACAATATATTATTAGGTCTTTACAGCTATCCAAATCTTTAAATGACAAAAGAAAAATAGGTCTCGCATATATTGATAAATCATGGATAAACTTAGGCTTATCTAATACAAAAATTGCTTTAAAAGATGCAAAAATTGGCCTTGAAATCCTAGAAAATATATCCAATAATGATGGACTAGGAAAAGCTTATAATATACTGGGAATGATTCACACGGTATTAAATGAATACGACAAAGCAACCGAATATTTAAATAAATCAATAATAAAATATGTAAAAACAAATAATACTGATGAAATATCAAATGTTTATCATAATATTGGAAAGGTTTTTATTGCTCAGAAAAGATTAAAAGAAGCAACTGAATATCTAAATAAATCGATTAATATCAGACAAAAAAATAAAGGGTCAATAGATAAAATCCATAAATCCTATAAAGTTCTTTCGGAATTATATTTAAAAAAAGGAGATCTAAAAAATTCATTAAAATACTTGAGAAATTATTCCAATTATAGAGATAGTAATTTTGTAATTCAATCGAGCCTCAAAATAGAACAGAAAAAAGAAGAGGCTGAAAGACAGAAAAGAATAGCAAATCAAAAAATTCAAACGGATTCAATAAACCAACTAATTAATGAAAAAAAACTTACCAAAGCTGAATTAGAAACCACTCAAATTAAAAACAATCTTCAGGCTACTATTATTTTTGGAATCATTGTTATAATGGTTCTAGGGGCTATCACAAGTTTTTATTGGTGGAATCAAATTCGAATTAAACAACAACAAAAAGAAGTTGAAATGTCTCAAACATTGTTAAGAAGTCAAATGAACCCACATTTTGTTTTTAACGCCATGTCTGTCATTCAAAGTTATATTTATGAGAATAATCCGGCTAAAAGTTCAAAATTTTTAGTTAACTTTTCAAGATTAATGAGATTGATTTTGGAAAATTCTCCAAAAGAATTTATCCCATTAGAAACAGAAGTCGAAATTTTAATGAAATACCTTACCACACAAAAACTTAGATTTGAAGAACGTTTTAGCTTTAATATAGATTATGATGAAAATTTAATTTCATCTAGAGTTCTTATTCCTCCTATGATTACACAGCCTTTCATTGAAAATGCAATTGAACATGGACAATTACATAATGTAGAAGATGGTTTTATAAATATTAAATTTGAAACTAAGAATAAAATGCTTCACTTAGAAATTACTGATAATGGCATAGGGAGAAAGCAATCAGCATTAAACACCAAGAGTAAAAATCATAGAAGTATGGCTATGAAAATAACTAAGGATAGAATTGATATTATTAATTCCAAATTTAAATCTACTGGAATTATGAAAATTGAAGATTATAATAAAAAAGAACAAACAGGTACTAAAGTAACTATTAAGTTACCTTTAAAACATGAACAAATTTCATAATATGAAAAAAGCACTGGTAATTGATGATGAAAAAAGAACTCGTAATTTCATTACGATGCTTATTAGGTCTTTTGGGCTTGATATAGAAGTTGTTGGACAGGCTGAAAGTGTCGTTTCAGCTCTTTCAGCAATTAAGAAACACAAACCAGATTTGATTTTTCTTGATATACAAATGCCAGATGGTACTGGCTTTGATGTTCTTAAAGCATTAGATAATAAAAATTTTGAAGTAATATTTATTACAGCTCATGAAGAGTTTGCAATTAAAGCAATTAAATTCAGTGCTTTAGATTATATTTTAAAGCCTATTGATCCTGACGAACTTAAATCAGCTCTTGTAAATGCTCTTGCATCTATGAGTCTTAAAAGAGAAGAAAGTCAATTTAGCGCACTCCAAAGCAATCTACAACCTTCTCAAAAAAGAAAATTAGTTCTTAAAACTCAAGAATCTGTTTTTGTTATTGAAATGGATGATATAATTAGATGTGAAGCTGATAAAAATTATACTTTCTTTCATCTAAAAAATAAAAAGAAAATACTTGTTTCAAGAACACTTAAAGAATATGAAACTCTTTTATCTAGTTATCATTTCTATAGAATCCAACAATCCCATTTAGTCAATTTGAACTATGTCGATAGATATGATAAATTTGATGGAGGTTCAGTAATAATGAAAGATGGCTCTGCTGTTCCGCTTTCTTCTGCCAAAAAAGAATTGTTTTTTCAATTACTCGAGAATATGTAATAAAAAATTGTAGAATTTTTTCTTGGTATAATCGTTAGTAATAAAATGACAAGCAAAATTCTAAAAATTTCAAGCATTATCCTTTGTTTGGTAATATTTATATTTTGGATTGGTAATTTTTGGCTTGGTATCCCTGCAGAAGTTGTTGACAATGCTTGCGAAGGAATAATTCCTTCGGAAGGCCCATATATTAAGTCAGAAATAAAAAGAAGAAGAGTAATTTCTCTTTTCTATTTAATTCCAATAATAGGAATCTTGGGGTATACCCTCTACTCTATTTACAAAGAAAAAAGATTCAGTTAATTATTTAACTACAAATCTTTTGTTTACCAGATGGCCATTTCTGATAACTGAAAGTAAATATATTCCAGAGTTAAGCTCATTTAATAATACCGATTCTTGACTTGAAGTTGCTAAGCATTTAAAAAGCACTTTTCCTCTGCAATCATAAACAATAAGTTCATCTCCAATAATGGTGTTGTTGATATTTAAAACATCGTTTGCTGGATTAGGAAAAATTGAAAAAGTAAATTCTTTCAGCTCTTCAATATCACTCCAATACATTGGGTCAAAATTTAATCGTACCATAGGTGTTGAAGTGGTATAATACCAAGTTTGATCGGTATGATCAAAATAAAATGTAGTTTGCGCTTCAGATGAACCTGAAGTAGAAACCACCAAATCATTTGTTGTACCGCCATCACCATAAGACATCACAACTGCTAAATAGGTATTATTAGCCATTAATGCTTGCGGCACCTGTAATTGAAAGGTAAGCATTTGTCCAATCGTTGCTTGTGTTAAATAAATTGGATCTGATTCTGTCATATAGTTAAAATCACCAGTTGAGGCATCAATAGAATATAGGATGGTAAAAACTTCAGCTCCTGGCTCTGATGAAGGTGCTATATATGCATCAATTGCACCTATTGAAGCATTTTGAAATATATCAAAAACATTACCCACTTCAAAACCTTCTCCAGAATTGGAAATTGACCCCAAAACCGTATCCATGTCTCTAGCATATACATAATCATTAACATGAAGTTGAATGGAAGCTACAGAATTATTGGATGTATCTAGTTCACCTGCACTCGTTGAAACATTAAAATCAACCACATGATTTGCAGAACTAAGTGATGGAGTAAAAGAATTTGCCGCTTGCAATGTATCTGTTGCTCCAGAAACAACCATTGAAGGGCTAGAACTACCAGAAAAGACCCCTAATGCTATGTTTGCAGAAAATAAAGCATCTGTAATATCATTAACACCAATATTTTTAGTTATTCCTGCAAATTGAATAGGTGCGATTTGATTAATTGGAATATAAGAATAAGGCAATCTTGCACCATATGCACCGTCTGTTCCCCATGCAATACCCTGAAGCTTGATATCATAATCATCGGTCTCCACAATTTTCATATCATCAACTGCCCAGTACCAACCCCAGTTCCCTTGATAATTTAATTGAACAACCACACTATCATTTCCTCCAGCAACAGATGAAATATCTATAGAATAAATATCCGGATTTAAGGTGTTTTGTGCAGTTGGTTCTGTCCCATCTGTGACAACAAAATCAGTCCATGTTACTCCGGCATCATTGCTGACTCTAATAATTCGAGTATCTAAATATGTTCTATAGGATTGTTCAAAAACAAGGCTAACATTATTATAACCGGTTAAATCAATTAATCCAGTATAGGTCATGTTTGCATCTTGATTAGCTGTTGTTCCTTGTGCATCTGAATCAATAAAAGCAAAACCATTATTTACAGTAGTAAAAAGAGCGGGGCTTAAAGAAGTTACAGGAATAGTATCGGCAATTGAAGTAATTAACCAATCTAGTGCAGGTGCTGAATTATTTGAATAAATCCAGTCACTGGTATCTGAAAAATCATTTTGCCAAAGAGTAATTCCTTTTTCTATAAAAGGTGTTTTATTATTAATTGTATTAATAGATTTTATATCATATTTGTTTTTAGTAGCAATATCATCAAAGTTAAATTGTGCTGAAATATTCGCTGATAATAATAGTAAAGAAATAAGAGAGATGTTTTTCATGTGTAATTGATTAAATCGAATTCGAATATACAAAAAAAGGGAGGCAAAAGCCTCCCTTTAAAAAAGTATATTAATCTAATTACTTAACGATTAAATTTTTAATCGCTACAGAATTATTAGAAGATAATTTAATTACATAAACACCACCATTAAAGTTAGAAGTATTTATTGATATATTTCTTGTTCCAACTGATGATTTAGAAACTGAAGAATAAACTTCTTTTCCAGCCATGTCAGTTATAACGATAGATACATCTTCATTATCTGCAACAAAAGAAATTGTAGTTTCTTCTGAAGATGGATTAGGATAAACAGAAAGACCGAAATTACTCTCTACTTCATTGATAGAAGAATAATCTTGGAAGTTCATTCTAACCATTGTTGTTGTTGTAGAATAATACCATGTAGTATTAGTCATGTCATAATAATAAGTTGTTTGAGCTTCAGAAGTTCCTGAAGTACCAATAACTAAATCGTTAGTAGCTCCTCCATCACCATGAGAACCTGCAACAACTAGGTAAGATTCACCAGCATTTAAGGTACTAAGACCATTTAAAAGAGTCATTGTAAGAGTAGCATCCAAATCTGCAGCTGTAATAGTGTGTTCATTTGATTCATCAACATAAACAAAATCTCCAGATGTAGGATCTATTGAATAAAGCTTAACATAAAAGTTTGCTCCTTCATTTGCTCCAGGATGTATATGTACGTCAATTGCTCCAAGGTCTGCGGTTTGATAAATATCAAAAATATTACCTGCCTCAAAACCTTCTCCTTGATTGTAAGAACCACTTTCATAAGATCCTTTATCACGAGCATAAATGTAATCTGTAACATTAATTGTTGCAGCCCCCATAAGTGAATCATTTGCTGGGTTTGCATCCGTTGAATCTCCAACTACATACATATCAACTACATTCGCTCCTACAGTACCTGCAGGTGTAAATTGAGTAGTACAATCTAATGTATCATATCCTCCAGCAAGTAATGTGTCACCAGCAGACATTCCCGTATAAGTTCCAGAATGCGCATAAAAAACAACACTATCTTGAGTAACAGCTCCTAAATTTGTTACTGTTCCAGAAAAATCTATAGGTGCTACTTGTGCAGTTGGAATTTGATAATAAGGCAATCTAGGTCCCCAATATCCAACAGATCCCCAGTAAGAACCATCTAAAGAAAGATCATAATTATCAGGAGTAGATATAGCTACATCATCAACAGCCCAAAACCAATCCCACTGACCTACATATTTAAATCCAATTCTCACACTGTCCTGACCACCAATATAACTAGACATGTTAACCTGAACTACTTCAGGATTTCCACTATTTGTGTTTGTTCCCCAAGAAGTGTTTACTTCAACTTCTCCCCAGGTAGAACCATTATCAGTACTGTAAATAACAAAATATTGCTCTGCATATTTTCTTGTAGCTTGTTCAAATGTCATCACAATATTTGCTTCTGCAGTTAAATCAAGAGTATCAGCAGAGTATATGTGAGCATTTTGAGTAGCACTACCACCGGCAGCATCTGAGTTAACCATCATAAATCCATTGGCAGCAGTTGTGTGTCCAAATGGAACAAATTCTGCACGAGGACTTGCATTAACATCATTACTCCATGCCCAATCACAACAAGTATGTGCAGGCGTACCAGTTGGATCATTAGTAATAATCCATGCTGTTGAATCTGACATGTCATCAGACCATAAAGTAACTCCTTTAGGTTTAATTAAATTTCCTGGCTTTACTTTTTGGATAAAACCTTCGCTGTTTTTAGCAGCAACAGGAACATCAATTATTTTCTGACTCATCACAAATCCAGAAGCTAAGATACCTGCTAAACAAATGTAAATTTTTTTCATTATTATTTTTTTTGATAATTCGTGCAAATATAAGCAATTAACATCAAATAAATAAATATCTAATAGAAATAAATATCTTATTGAATTAATTTTTTCTTAACAATAGTTGATTCGCTAATAGATACAACGTGTTATTTTTAAATTCAATATCCACTGAATTCCTAAGGTCACATATTGCTTTATCTGAATATTTTTTTGCAATTTTTTTGCAATTATCCAAAACACTCAATTGATTATAAAGATTTCTAGTTCTTTCTATTTTTGATTTTTCATCTATAATATTAGAAATAGATAAAAGTTCTTTTTTTTGCTTTTTATCAGCTAATTTATAAGCAACAACATTAAGAATCGTTTTTTTGTCATTCAAAACATCTCCACCAATTTTTTTTCCTAAAACTTCTGAATCTCCATAAAGATCTAATATATCATCTTGAATTTGAAATGCCATTCCCATATTTACACCAAAATCATAAATACATTTTTGTTTTTCTAAGCTAGCATTAGCTATAATTGATCCAAACTGTAATGCACATCCTAATAAAACAGATGTTTTCATCCGAATCATATCTAAATAATCATCTAAATCAATTATTTGCTTATTTTCAAAATCCATGTCCAATTGTTGACCTTCACATAATTTAACCGCAGTATCATTAAAAAGTTTAATTAAATAGGGCAAATGAATATCTGATTGTTTTGATAAGTGAGTATAAGCATGAACAAAAAGAACATCTCCAGATAATATTGCAATATTTGTGTCCCATTGATTATGAACAGTTTTTTTTCCTCTTCTCAATAATGAACTGTCCATAATATCATCATGAAGTAATGTGAAATTATGAAACAACTCAACAGCAATAGCAGCATGCAGGACATTTTCTTTTTTTATTCCAAATAATTCTGCAGAAAGAAGAGTTAATACCGGTCTAATGCGTTTGGCATCCAAATCTAAAAAATACCTTATGGGGTCATAAAGATTTGAAGGTGTAGCAGGAAAATTTAAACCTTTAAGCTCTTCATCAAGATATTGTATATAAGCTGAAATTATTTCCATCAAAAAGAAACTAAATTCTTTAAATAAAGACCATATCCACTTTTCATAAGAGGTTCGGCTAATTCAAGTAATTCTTTTTTAGCAATGAAACCACTTCTATATGCAGCTTCCTCTATACAACCAATTTTTAAACCTTGTCTCTCTTCTATAACCTGTACAAATTGACCTGCTTGCATCAATGATGAAAAAGTTCCTGTATCTAGCCAAGCTGTTCCTCTATCTAGAATTGCCACTTTTAACTTTCCTTGTTCAAGATAAGTTGCATTAACATCAGTTATTTCATATTCTCCACGACTAGAGGGTTTCAGATTTTTTGCGATTTCAACCACTGAGTTATCATAAAAATATAATCCCGGCACAGCGTAATTAGACTTCGGATTATCTGGTTTTTCCTCAATTGATATCGCGTTTAGATCTGAATCAAATTCCACAACACCATATCTTTCTGGGTCACTAACATGGTATGCATAAACAACCCCTCCTTCTGGATTATTGTTATTTTGAAGAAGATTAACCATCGATGAACCATAAAAAATATTATCTCCTAAAATTAAAGCAACCTTATCATCGCCAATAAACGATTCGCCAATAACAAAAGCTTGAGCCAATCCATTTGGGATCTCTTGAACCTTATACTCAAATCGACATCCATATTTCTCTCCATTTCCCAATAATTTTTCAAAATTTGGTAAATCAGGAGGCGTAGAAATAATTAATATTTCATTTATTCCAGCTCTAATCAAAATAGATAAAGGATAATAAATCATTGGTTTATCATACACAGGCATTAATTGCTTACTTACAGCTAATGTTAATGGATGTAATCGTGTTCCTGATCCGCCTGCTAATATTATTCCTTTCATAATTATTTATTTTTATTCATCCTTTTTTTCGTCTTCTTTATTTGTCATTAATTTTAATTCTGACCAATCAATTTCATTTTCTGATGAATAAGCTTCAAAGAATGGCTCTTTAAAAGCTTTTAATGCAATCCTTTTGTCAATTGTTAATAATAAAGAAGGCAATAAAACTAAATTTGTCAACATTGCTATTAACAAAGTCACTGAAACCAATAAACCAAGAGCCTGTGTTCCTCCAAATTGCGAGAAAACAAAAACAGAAAAACCACAATACAACACAATAGAAGTATAAAACATTCCAATACCAGCTTCACTTATAGCATTAACAACACACTGTTTTAAATCCCATTTATTTTGTTTTAATTCTAATCTGTATTTAGCTAAATAGTGAATTGTATCATCCACAGATATTCCAAATGCAATACTAAATACTAGCAATGTAGATGGCTTTAAAGGAATACCAAGCCAACCCATAATTCCTCCTGTTATAAAAAGAGGTATTAAGTTTGGAATCATAGAGACCAGAACCATTCTCCACGATCTAAATAAAATTGCCATTAATACAGCTATGGATATAATTGCAAAAAATAAACTGGTTAAGAGGTTTTTTAATAAATACTTTGTTCCTTGAGCAGCCACAACCGAAGTTCCTGTATAAGTAACTTTATAATATTTATCATCAATTGATTTACGTAGAAAAGTAGAAAAATTCGGATTCTTATAATATGATCTTAGTAAATTTTCATCGCTATCAAATTTGAGTTGAAGTTCCTCATTTCCATTAGCAAATTTAGATTCTAAATTAAATTTAAGATCTAAGTATTTATCTGTATTGTTGTATAAGATAGAATCTTTATAAGACGAATTCCCTTTGGCTATTTTTGCATAAAAATTTTCTAATTCTTTTTTTTCAGCATTTAGAATATTATCGATTTTAATTTTTAACCGATCAACCAAATCTAGAACTTGATAAGATCCAATATCTTTTAAATGACATCTTATTCGAATTGTATTTGATGAAGTATCCACAAGTTCTTTCATTGACAACCCATTATTTGATGGGTTATTTAAATCGTAATTATCAATGTATTTTTTTAACCTTTTTTTATCGCGATCTTTAAAAATAGAATACTTATGAGGGTTATTTCCATAGTATGACATGTTAACAGATTTCACAAAATCAACAATAGAAATTGAACGTGAAAAAAGAGTGTCTTGCTCTAACGTTTTTTGAATAGAATCGATTTTAAACAAAGTTTCTCTTTTTAAAAACTTCCCTTTATTATTAGACTCTATCATTATTTCAAAAGGAACTGAACCACCAAAATTATTTTCTAAAAAAACAACGTCTTTTTTAATTTGATCATTTTCAGATATATCTCCAGTTAGGTTACCAGTTGTTTTAATTTTGGATATTCCCCAAAAAGACAGAATTAATATAAAAATGGTAGATGCATAAACCCAATTTCTTTTATATTTTGCAAAATATGTAATTAAACTTATCATTCCCTTTGCAAGTTTTCTATCCAAATGTTTTAAATGCTTTTCTTTTGGAACAATAACAAATGAGGAAAATATGGGCAATAATGTGATAGACAAAAAGTATACAAACATAATATTTAAAGATGCTGCCATACCAAATTCCATCATTTTTTCGGAATTAGTAAATATAAAAGTTGAAAAACCAACAGCCGTTGTAAAATTAGTCATCAAAGTAGCTGTACCAATTTTTTGTATTACTCTTGATAATGCTTTTATTTTGTTGCCATGTAATTTAATTTCTTGATGGTATTTAGTTAACAAAAAGACACAATTGGGAATGCCTATTACAATAACCAATGGTGGAATAAGAGCCATCAAAATAGAAAGTCTAAAACCCATTAATCCAATACTTCCTAGCGACCATATTACAGCAACCGAAACAACGAGGTTACTAATAAAAACAACCTTAAAAGATCTAAAGAAAAGATACAACAAAATGGAAGTAACAAGCATTGAAAGTGCAATAAAAAGATACATTTCACTTTGTATTCTTGAAGCAATAATAACTCTTAAATGTGGCAAACCAGCAAAACGAATCTGACCAAAATGTTTTTCATATGATTTTGCTAAATTTTCAATATCAAAAACCACATCTGATTTAACTCTATCCGATAAAAACATTTCATCAATTTTTATCATCATTAATGAAACATTTGTAGAATCATTAAACAATAAATTTTTATAAGCAGGATTGTTTCTTATTTCATCTCTAATAGAATCAATACTTTTCTCTTCAAAATCCGAATCAGAAAAAATCTTTCTTAATTCAAATTTTGATTCCTTAGTATTATTGATAAGATTGAAAAGAGTAGCTTCAGATTGTCGGCTTATTACTCCATCCATTTTAAGAATTGAATCACCTAATTCTTTCCATTTTAAAAAACGTTTTTCAGTGTATAATGAATCGGTTTTAATTGCTAAAATCAATACATTTCCATCTTCTCCAAATTTAGTTTTAAAAGAAGCGTAATCTTGGGATGTTTTGGAATCCTTTGGTAAGACTATACCATATTTATTTTCAAGCTTTAATTTGGTAAATGCAGAATAACCAAAAAGTATAGTCAGTATGGTAATTAATCCAATGAAAAAAAACCGATTACGTAGAATTAGATTCGAAATAAACTGCCACATAACTAACTCAAATTCCCATTAAAAAGGAAAGCAAATGTATACATTAAAAACATAACTACAGTTCTAAGTAAAAAGAATCTTGGATAAATCCATTACATTTGAACAAGGGATTAATTTAATCATTTTAGTTTTTATATCCTTGATTGATTTATTGTCTGGAATAACTATTCCAGAATAACCAAGTTTATCCGCTTCATAAATTCGCTGTTCCATTCGTGGCACCTGTCTTATTTCTCCAGTTAAACCAACTTCTCCTGCAAAGACATAGTTACAGTTTATTTTCACATCAATGTTAGAGCTTAAAATAGCACTCACAACAGCTAAGTCAATGGATGGGTCATCCACTCGAATTCCTCCAGCAATGTTTAAGAAAACATCTTTTGATGCCAATTTAAATCCACATCTTTTTTCTAGAACAGCCAGTATCATATTCAATCTTTTAGAATCAAAACCATTTGCACTTCGTTGCGGTGTTCCGTAGGCAGCTGTACTAACGAGTGCTTGAACTTCTATTAATAAAGGCCTAACACCTTCCATCATTGATGCAACAGCAATACCACTCAAAGAATCTTCGGAAACAGAAACTAAAGATTTAGATGGATTAGAAACGATATGTAACCCATCTTGTTTCATTTCATAAATCCCAAGTTCTTGAGTATTTCCAAATCTATTTTTTAAGGTACGAAGCATTCGGAATAAATAATTTTTATCACCCTCCATATGAAGAACAACATCCACCATGTGTTCCAAGACTTTTGGTCCTGCTATAGTTCCTTCTTTAGTCACGTGACCAATTAAAAAAATTGGCGTACCAGTTTCTTTAGCAAAACGCATTAATAATGAGGTTGTTTCTCTTATTTGACTAACTGATCCAGCGATAGAATCATTGTGAGATGAAAACAATGTTTGTACCGAATCAATAATCAACACATCTGGTTTAAAACTTTCGGCTTTCGATATAAGAGTTTGCACATTGGTTTCATTTAATAAAAAACAATGCTCATTTTCTATTCCAATTCTATTTGCTCGTAATTTAATTTGGCTTTCACTTTCTTCACCCGATATATAAAGCACCTTTATTGAGGATGAATTAATTGCCAACTGAAGCATTAAAGTCGATTTTCCAATTCCAGGCTCCCCTCCCACTAATATTAAAGACCCTTTAACTAATCCACCTCCAAGAACTCGATTCAATTCCAAATCATTGAGATTCATTCTTGGATTTTTCTCTGAATTTATTTCCAATATATTTTTAGGAGATGAACCCGAAGAAAAATTTGAAAATGCAGCTACATTTTCCTTTTTTACAGCTATTTTCTTTTCCTCTACAAAAGAATTCCAATTACTACAAGAAGGACATTTACCAAGCCATTTTGGAGATTCGTATCCACAATCATTGCAAAAAAATACTGTTTTTGGTTTTGACATCTTTATATTTAATAAAAGTAACAGGTTTTTTTTAGTTTTGACATGAGAAATGATAAAAACTTAAACACTTAAACTATTTATTTTAATGAGTAAATTTTACCCCATTTTATTGTTTGCTTTAATAAGCATGAATTTCAATGCAAAAGTTCGTTTTGTTAGGGTTATTTTTAATTCCGATGCCTCAAATTCTTGTAGCATTATCTGGGATCAAGTTTCTGGTGATTTTATCTCACTCAAATTATATGACCACCTATATATAGATGGAAAGCCAGTTGATATTATTAAAAACTACTCTTTTCAAACTCCTAGTGGAAACTGGGAAAAACTTAGTGAAAAAAACTTTGCAGTTAATAGATCCAATGGATTAAAAAATCATGTTATCAGATTATGTAATATTCGAGGTAAAAATTCCTTTGAAATAGTTGATTCAGAAGGAACAAGCCAAAGATATTATTTTTCATGTGTGAGTAATTCTCCAGATGATAGATTATCCTTTATTGCTGGTGGAGACTCCAGAAGCAATAGAAAAACAAGACAAAAGGCAAATCTTTTAGTTTCTAAACTAAAAGCACATGCCGTATTATTTAATGGAGATTTTACAGCAATAGACACCCCAAAACAATGGGAACAGTGGTTTGAAGATTGGGAACTCAGCATTGCAAAAGATGGTCGAATAACTCCAATGGTTGTTACCAGAGGAAATCATGAATTAAGCAACAAAGTCATGGTTGATTTATTTGATGTACCTCACAAAAGAGTCTATTACTCTACCGAATTTGGTGGGAATTTATTAAACATTATAAGTCTAAATTCTGAAATCTTAAAAATTGGACGTCAAAAGTTATTTTTAAGATCTACACTAAAAAAACACAAAAACTTTTATTGGCAAATACCACAATACCACCGCCCTATTAGGCCTCATGTTAGTTTTAAAAGAGAAATTGAAACTCAATATCGAAATTTTGTTCCTCTTTTTGAAAAATACAAAAACGTTCGTCTTTGTTTAGAAAATGATTCCCATACTTGTAAATATACCTGGCCAATTGTTAGCTCAAAAGGAGAAAATGCTTCAGAAGGATTTGAAAGAAACGATAAAAAGGGAATTACTTACGTTGGCGAAGGTTGTTGGGGTGCTCCACTTAGAAAAGCAGATGATTTTAAACCATGGACAAGAGATGCAGAAGCTATAAATCAATTCAATTGGATATTTGTTTCAAAAGAAAAAATAGAAGTTCGAACCATTTTATACGAAAATGCACAAGAAGTTGAAGAATCATCAGAAGAAAATAGATTTGAAATACCTAATAACTTAAAGATTTGGTCACCAAAAAATGGTTCTTTAATTGAAATTTACCCCCAAAAATAAATCTTGATTATGATTTATTTATAAACTAAATTATATCTATTTTTGCTATAACATGAGTGACTTTGTAGTATCCGCAAGAAAATACAGACCCCAAACTTTTGATTTAGTTGTTGGACAGTCTGCTATAACAGAAACTCTTAAAAATGCGATTGTAAATAACCATTTGCCTCAGGCATTGCTTTTTTGTGGACCAAGAGGAATAGGAAAAACAACCTGTGCCCGAATTTTAGCAAAACAAATTAATGACAACAGTAATTCAGACAATGACTTTGCCTTTAATATTTTTGAATTAGATGCCGCATCAAATAATTCGGTTGATGATATTCGTAACCTGATAGAACAAGTTCGAATTCCTCCACAGGTAGGCAACTATAAAGTATACATTATTGATGAGGTGCACATGTTATCTGCATCTGCATTTAATGCTTTTTTGAAAACTCTTGAAGAGCCTCCTAAACATGCTATGTTTATTTTGGCAACAACAGAGAAACATAAAATAATACCAACGATTCTATCGCGATGTCAGATTTTCGATTTTCAAAGAATTAAAGTCAAAGATATTGCTGCACATTTAGGAACTATAGCAACAAAAGAAAACATTACCGCTGATCCTGATGCATTATTTTTAATTGCTCAAAAAGCAGACGGTGCATTACGTGATGCTCTTACAATTTTTGACCAAATGGTCACTTTTAGTGGTAATAACATCACTTATCAAAGTGTTGTAGAAAATCTAAATATTTTAGATTATCAATGGTACTTTGATATTACCGATTCAACGATTAATGAAGATATTCCATCTGCTTTACTTCTTTTTAATAAAATATTAGAAAAGGGCTTTGATAAACACAATTTTTTAATCGGTTTATCTGAGCATTTCAGAAATCTATTATTGTGTAAAGATGAAAGATCTATAGATCTTATTGAAGTATCTGATAATGTTAAAAAAAGATACTTTAAACAAAGCAAATCAATTAATCATCAAATCTTATTGAGATCATTAGCCATTATCAATAAATCGGATGTGGATTATAAATTATCAAAAAATCAGCGATTACTCGTTGAGTTTACCTTAATGCAGTTATGTTCGCTTCATCAAGAGGCTGAAAAAAAAAAGCTTTAACTGATTCTGTTGACATTTTACCTTTTAAAAATGAATCTTTAAGGAAAGAAAAAAAACCTCAAATTATTGTTAAAAAGGAAAAAATTATTATTCCTAAAGAGAAACAAGAAAAACTATCAAATAAAAAAATAAAAAATCCTCTTGGAGCTAAACAAAAAGGGCACCTTTCTATACTTTCACTACTTGAAAAAGAAGCTGAAAAAAACAATATAAATTCAGACGATCTTCCAAAAGATAATTTTAATCAAGAACAGCTTAATATGCTTTGGCGCAAATATGCATTTGTCATGAAGGAAAAAGGAATGGAGACATTCCACAGTGCTTTAATTAAAAGGTTCCCAATTAAAATAAGTGAAAACATTTATGAATTTGAACTTGATAACGAAATTCAAAAAAATTATATAGAAACTCATATTGATGAATTTCATGCTTTTCTTAGAAAAGAGCTCAATAATTTTTCGATCTCAATTAAATTAATCATTACCAAAAATGAAAACCTTATTCCTAAATATTTAAATGGAAAAGAAAAGTTTGATTTAATTTCTGGAAAAAATCCGAATTTAATGTATCTCAAAAATTCGTTAGACCTTGATGTAGAGTTTTAAAATAAAAAAAGCTGCAATTGCAGCTTTTTTATCTAAAAGATGAGATTATATTTTATTATGCATTTACAGAATTCATGTTATCTAAAACCTGCATTACACTTTTAACAGCATCAGCCGATTCAGTTAAAAGTTCTTTTTCTTCAGCATTTAAATCAAGTTCAATAATTTTTTCTATTCCATTTTTACCTAATACAACAGGAACACCAAGATAAATATCTTTAAGATTATATTCTCCACTTAACCAAGCACAAACAGGAAATATTCTTTTTTGATCTCTAACAATAGCTTCTACCATTTGTGCCGCAGCAGCACCTGGAGCATACCATGCAGATGTACCTAGTAATTTAACGATTTCTCCACCACCAAATTTAGTTCTTTCAATAATCGCATCTAATTTTGATGAATCGATTAATTCAGTAACAGGAATACCTGAAACCGTAGTATACCTAGGTAAAGGAACCATTGTATCACCATGTCCTCCCATTAATACAGCTTGTATATCTTTTGGAGAAACATTTAATTCAGAAGCAAGAAAAGAACGGTATCGTGCTGTATCTAATACACCTGCCATTCCAAAAACTCTTTTTGAATCAATTTTAGCTGATAAATAAGCACAATATGTCATTACATCTAAGGGATTAGATACAATTATCATAATTGCTTCAGGAGAATGTTTAACCACATTTTCTGTAACGGTTTTAACAATGCCCGCATTTGTTGCAATTAGATCATCACGAGACATTCCTGGTTTTCTTGGAAGACCCGATGTAATAACAACAACATCTGAATTTGCAGTTTTAGTATAATCATTAGTGGATCCAGTTGTTCTTGAATCATAGAGATTTATAGGTGATGTTTCCCAAATATCAAGTGCTTTTCCCTCTGCAAAACCTTCTTTTATATCCAATAAAACTATTTCATTGGCAATTTCACGAGTAGCTAAAACATTTGCGCAAGTTGCACCAACATTTCCGGCTCCGACAACAGTAACTTTCATAAATTATTTAATTAAAATGATTTTTTTTTGCTTATCTATATCTGCGAAATTAATACTTTTGTTAAAATTTTACACTTTTTTTTTTAAAAGTAAAGAATTATAGGCAACCTATTTGAAAGTACATCGTTTCTAAACTAATAAAGCTTGAAGAATCAAGAGGAACTTAAAAAACTTGTTAATGATTGTGTAAACAACAATCGTCGAGCACAGGAAGAACTTTTTAAAATGTTCTACGGTAAGATGTTTGGAGTTTGCCTTCGTTACATGAGCGATAGAGATACTGCTCAAGAAGTTCTTCAGCAAGGTTTTATTAAGGTCTTTGAAAAGATTGGTGTTTTTAATTTTAAAGGATCCCTAGAAGGATGGATAAGACGTATTGTTACAAATACTGCGATTGATGCCATAAGAAAATCCAAAAGGAACCCTTATTTAAGCGATGACGATCAATTTTTTAAAGACCAAGAAGTTAATGAGTTTGAAAAAAAAGAAGAAATGAATATTTTAAATTTACGTGCAGAAGCAGCAATGAATGCCATACAGGAACTATCTCCAGGGTATAGAGCTGTTTTTAATCTATACGTTATTGAAGATTATTCACATAAAGAAATAGCAGATAAGTTAGGTATTAGTGAAGGGACATCTAAATCTAACTTAGCAAAGGCAAAAATGAATTTACAAAAAATATTAAGGCGTAAATACGCATCAAAATTTTAAAATGAAAAGTCAATTTGAAGAACATTTTAGGAACCTGTTAAAGGAAAACGAACAGCCATTTGACACACAAGCATGGGAGCAAATGAGCGCTAAGCTTGACGTAACAATGCCAGTTCAAGGTGCTGAAGGAGCACAAAATCCAACAGGAAACGAAGGCATTCAGGGTACTCAAATTACTCAAGGTGTAAAAGGACTATCATCATTATCTAAACTAATCCTCATCGGTACAACAACCACAGCTGTGGTTGTTGGAACCTATTTTGTTGTTGAGCCAATGTTTAGAGATAACAAAAATAAAACCACTAAAGTTATTACTCCTACTCCAGGGCCAGATAACATTGTTACTCCAGGACCAGACAATATAGTTGCCCCAGGACCAAATAACGTTGTTACTCCAGGACCAGATACTAAAGGACCTGATAACATAGGACCTGATAACATAGGACCTGATAATATTGTTAATCCAGGACCAGATAATATTGTTAATCCAGGACTAGATAATATTGTTAATCCAGGACCAGATACTAAAGGGCCAGATACTAAAGGACCAGATAATATCGGACCGGATAATATCGGACCAGACAACAACAAGCAGAAAATCACTGTTAATGGTATTTCTGATATGTGTATAGGAAATAAACAAATTATAAATAACAGTAATTCTGTTGAATTAATAATTCAAAACGAAAATAATTCAACATGGAAAGTTGCTGCTAAAAACAAACTTAATTTCTCCCCTAAAATTGCAGGTATGCATCAAATCGGATTTATGAACGAGGGTAGATTTGAAGAAATTGTTGAATTTGAAGTTTCTGAAGTGATTTCTAATGCATTTGAATATGACGAATTAGAATATATCAAAGGACTTCCAACAATCAGAGCTTATGCAAATGAGGATGTTCAATCACCAGTATGGAAAATATCTGGTTTCGCAAACTCTCAAAAAGGAAAAAGCGTTGAAGTAAATATCTATAAAAAAGGAACTTACACTCTTAATCTAAAAGGAACAGATTTATTTGGATGTGAAATAAATGAAACTACAGAAATAGATATACCAAAATATAATTTATTAGCAGTTACTGCATTTATACCGCAATCATCAGATAGCAGGAAAAACACTTTTATTCCATATGCATTAACGCAAAGAGAGGTTTCGTTTAGAATGATTATTCTAGATCCAAAAGATGGCGGACTTGTTTATCAAACAACCGATAGTTCTATGCCATGGGATGGAATTGATATAAGAAATGGACAAGAAGCAACAGGCAATACTGATTACAATTGGAGAGTTGAGATAATTAACCCTTCACTTGGCGAACCGAAAATTTATCAGGGACTAATTACATTAATTAAGAAGTAAAATAAAACTTAAATTAAAAGTCTCAAGAATTATTTTTTCTAGTTCCTTCATAGATTTCAAATTTTCTGAAACTACACTCTATATTCCCATTAAAAACCTTTACTTTATTTGCATGTTTTAAGCCTATATTTTTATAGGCTTCCATGTTTGAGGATATCATCCAGAAATCACTTCCAACCATGTTTGTTTTTAGCCAATTGCCTATTGATTCATATAAAACATCTATATCCTCTCCCATTCTTTCTCCATAAGGAGGGTTCGTTAATATAAAATATGGTTCATCATTGTTTTTTATAGAATCAAAAGATTTTACCTGAATATCTAAGTTTCTTGCAAAAGAGAAACATCTTACATTTCTTCTTGCTTTAATTACCATAGAATCACTATTATCAGAACCAATAATGGGAACAGGTAATTTTAATTGTCTCTTATCAATTTTGTCATAAATTGATGCCCATAAATCAGGATTATAATTCAATAAGTTTTTAAAGGCATAATATGGTCTTTCAAGATTTGAGGGCAAACCAGAACTTAGTAATGCCGCTTCAACTAAAATAGTACCTGAACCACAAAATGGATCTAAAAATGGTGTTTTTTTATCCCAGCCTGACATTCTTAATAAACATGCAGCAACGACCTCATTTAATGGAGCTAGTCCTTTTTCTTTTCTATAACCTCTCTGAAACAAAGGAGCTCCACTTGTATTAAGAGAAAGTGTTATCAGATTATTTCTAACATACAAATCCAACAATATTTCAGGCTTTGATGTTGAAACATCTGGTCTTTTTCCATATTTTTCTCTAAAAACGTCAACAACAGCATCTTTAACCAATAATAAAGGGTATTGTGTATTTCTAAAAATATCTGAAAAAACTGCACCTTTAACAGCTATAGTTTTGTTGAAAGAAAATATTTCATCCCATTTAATCTGTTTTGTTTTTAAATACAAATCTCTTTCAGATTTAATTGAAAAAACGGCTAATTCAGCAAGTATGGATATTGCACATCTTAAGTGCAGATTTAAAAAATAAATGTCATGCCAATTACCCGAAACCTGAACAGCTCTATTCAATACAGCTATGGGTTCATAATTAAGTTCTTTTAATTCATCCACAAGAACATTTTCAAACCCATAAAAAGTTTTAATAGTAATCTTAATTTTGGTTTTATTATTTATCTCCATATTGATAGTGTAAACAATTAAATTGAATAATTAAATTTGTAACAAATAAACGAATATTGAAACGATTTACATTAGTCTTTCTTACTTACTTCTATTTTTTTTGTTCCTATTCTCTTTATTGTCAAGAAAAAATAGGTTTAGTTTTAAGTGGTGGTGGTGTAAGTGGAATGGCTCACATTGGTGTTATTAAAGCGTTGGAAGAAAATGAAATTCCTATCGATTTCATAACAGGCACATCTGCAGGAGCTTTTATAGGTGCAATGTATGCATGTGGATATTCAGCAAAAGAAATGGAAACTTTTATTTTATCTGAAGATTATCAAAAGCAAGTCTATGGAATTTTAAAAGATAATCAACGATTTTATTTTAGAGAAAAAGATTACAACTCTAGTTTAATAAATTTAGAATTTTCAAAGGATAGCCTTTTTTTTCGATCATTACCTATAAATCTTATCTCACCCGCACTTCTTGACTTTTCATTAATGAAGTTTTTTTCTACAGTCAATTCAAGCATGAGTAATGATAAAAAATTTGATAGTCTCTTTGTTCCTTTCAGATGTGTTGCATCAGATGTAGCAAACAAAAAATCTGTTATTTTTAGTGATGGGGACCTAAATAAAGCAGTTAGAGCATCCATGACATATCCATTTTATTTAAACCCAATAAATGTTGATGGAACCTTATACTATGACGGTGGATTATATAACAACTTCCCTTCTGATGTAATGTATAATGATTTCAACCCAGATTATATAATTGGAAGTAATGTATCTTCTAATTCACCTCCTCCCGATGAAAAAGATTTAATCGGTATCGTTACAAATATGTTGGTTTCTCATTCAAATTTTAAACTGCCTTGCAATGAAGGTATTTTAATTGAACCGAAAATAAATGTCAAAACATTTGAATTTGAAAAGGTTAAAATCGCAATCGATGCGGGATATAATGCTACTCTTAAAGAAATTGATTCTATTAAAAAACATTTAATTTCTAGAAAAACAAAAGAAAAAGTTCAACAACAAAGAAAAAGATTTAGAAGCAAAATTGTTCCATTAAAAATAAGTACAATAACCCATGATTTTTATGAAAAAAAACATATCGATTTTGTGAAATATTCATTAAAAAGAAAAAGAAAAAATTTCCTGATGAATGAAGATGAATTGCATAAGAAATACTATAGGCTTTATGCATCACCACATATTGACTTCTTGTTTCCATCATTAAGTCTTAAAGAGGATTCAACTTATAATCTAAACGTCTACACTCAAAAATCTAAAGAATTTAAGATCGAAATTGGTGGACATGTAAGTTCAAGGCCAATTAATACCGGTTATGTTGGTTTTCAATATAGAAACATTGGAAAAATTGGATCTCTTTTCCATGCAGAATCTTATTTTGGAAAATTTTATGGTTCATTAAAATTAAAATATACAGCAGATTTTCCTTTTAAATATCCATTTTCAATTTCTCCTTATTTTGTATTAAACAGATGGGATTATTTCAGAAGTTTTGCTACTTTTTTTGAAGATGTTCAACCTTCTTTTTTAATTCAGGATGAGATGTATCTCGGAATTGATTTTGTACATCCAATTGGCAATAATACAATCTCTAAATTTGATGTTCGATCTTTTGATTTAGAAGATAATTATTTTCAGATCGAAAAATTCACTAATACTGATACTACTGATAAAACAAATTTCATTGGTGGTACAGCAAGCTGGGAAATTAAATTTAACACCCTTAATAGAAAACAATTTGCTAATTCAGGCAACTTTTTTCATTTAAAAGTTAGATATGTCACAGGACAAGAATTTACCGTTCCTGGATCCACATCACCATTTAATGACACTACAATTAAACAACATAAATGGTTAACAATTAACACCAATATTCAATCTTATTTATTAAATAACAGTAAATTTCAAATTGGAATTAAAGTTTTAAGCACTTTTAATACACAATCTTTATTCTCAAACTATACTGCGAGTTTATTGGCTTTACCATCATTTTCTATTTTACCAGACATTGAAACCTTCTTTTTACCAGAATATAGATCTCCACAACATGTTGGAGGAGGGATTAATTTTATTTATAACATTAAAAAAAATCTTGAATTAAGGTGGGACACATA